>OUNO010041976.1_pt1 | contig 33694 bp, 18 predicted proteins | sample 1779811 | NCBI WGS metagenome assembly OUNO01 (sample SAMEA3914804, study PRJEB12502) | metagenome | biome: forest; material: soil | place: Canada | collected 2010-06-25 | depth 0.3 m
CGATCCGCTCGCCATCGGCGAGAGTCACTCCCTCGGCGTCCGCCCGCGACACCGCTGCACCGGCCCGCGCTCGGACCCCGAGCGAACGCAGGGCGTCGTCGATGACGACGCGCGCCCGCGGCCCGAACTCCGGCGCAACCTGCTTCGCCCGATCGATCAGGACCACCGACACGTCCTCGGCCGAGGCGCCGGCACGCCGAGCGGCCGCGCGGAGCATGTCGGAAAGCTCAGCGGCGACCTCGATCCCGGTGAATCCGGCACCGACGACCGTGGCGCTGAACGGTCCGCCGGGACGATCGCCCAGTGCGTCCACGGCCTGGTGCAGGGCCAGGGCCTGCTGGTAGCTGTCGACACTGTGGACGCCGTCGACCCCCTCCGGCAGCCGAATTTTGCTGCCGGCGCAGAGCACCAGTTGGTCGTACTCGAGCCGGCCAGGGCGATGGCCGCCCAGTGTCAGGCTGCGCCGGTCGGTGTCGATGACCTCGACCAGCGCCCTGCGGTGCTCGACCGCGACCGGCGACAGCACTTCGCCAAGGGGGACGCGCACGCCATTGAGATCAGACTCATACAGGCGCGGTCGAATCACGAGCGCGTCATCGGGGCTGACGAGCGTGATCCGAACCTCGTTTCGCGCCCGCTTTTCCTCGAGCTTGCGGGCCGCGCCCATCGCCGCCCAGACCCCGGCGAATCCGCCGCCGACGATGACGACTTGTTTCTGCCTCATACAAAAGAGACGATGCGGCGGCGAAGTATGTGACAGGCCTGTCGAGGCTTGGAACGCGCTCAGATACCGGCCCTGATGGCGCCGGCTATCTCCTCGGTGGCAGCCCGGGCCTCGGGGTCCACGAAGATGCCGAGGAATCCGTGAGGCAGGTTGGAGAACCGCCGCACTCCGACCTCGACGCCAGACTCGAGCAGCCGCTCGCCGAAAGCCTCACCCTGATCACGCAGGACGTCCATTCCAGCCGTGGCGATATAGGTCGGAGGCATCTTCGATACATCGGATGCCGCCATGACCGAGAAGCGCTGGTCGCGGCGATCCGCGTCGCGGGGCGCATATCGGCGCATGTCCCGATGCACGATCTCGCGGCTGAGCGGAGCGTTGAACAAGTGGGCCGACTCATAGCGGTCGAGGTCGTGGTCCACCGCCGGGTAGATCAAGGCCGCAAGCTTGGGACGGTGGTCCCGGTCGGTCGCGAGGTGGAGCGCCACCGCGGATGCGAGGTTGCCACCGGCGCTGTCGCCGACGATTGCGATGCGATCGCGATCGACGCCGAGCTCCTCCGCACGATCAACCGCGTCGACAAAGCCCGCGAGCACGTCGTCGAACGCAGCCGGGAACGTCGCTTCCCAGGAGCGGCGGTAGTCGAGCGACAGCACCTTGATCCGACAGGCCTTCGCGAGGAAGGCACAGAGGCCGTCATATGCCTCGATGCTGCCGACCTGCCAGCCGCCGCCGTGGACGAACACGGCCAGACCCGACCCAGCCGACAGCTCCGCCGGCTCATACAGGCGTGCCCGCCGGCTGTCGTCGCCACCCCGCACCTTCAGGTCCCGCCAGATCGCGTCCTCGATCTGAGAGAGCCCGGCCGCTCGCTGCAGGTGCTCGAACAGCTTCAGCTGCATCTCGGTGGGCGGATCGGCGGTCGCCGCCAGCGCCTGCTTGGCGCCCCTGGCGATGCACTCCAAGCGAGGGCTCAGGCGCTGTCCATCGACGATCGGGCGCCTACCGGCAAAGATCGCGAAGACAACGTTGGGGAGCGACAGGGCGGCGTTGACAGCGCGGTCGGCAAATTGGCGCTTCACCCAAAGGAGACGATCAGCGACCCTCAAACGTGACAGAGGGAACAGGTCTCTCCGTCAGTGGGTCTCAAAGCTGTTGTAGACGAGGGTGTCCAACGCCATGGCCGCGTAGATCTCGAACAGGCTTCGCTCAATCGGGCCGTCGAGCAGGATGAAGCGCACCAGCATCTCCGCCACTCGCGACTTGGCGCCGTCGAAGTGGGCGATGAAGTCTTCGTCCCGCTCGAGGACCGCCCGGTACTGCTTCGTATCGACCCCCGCCACCTCGGCGTCGGTCTTCGCGAGGAGGAATGCAAACGTCGCCTGGTTGTTCTTGCCGCCGAGGCGCGTGTGGTTCTTGAGCCGCGAGCGCAGCTTTCGAGTCTGGCCGACGTAGATCGCTTTCTCCCCCTCTCCCCCGGCCTCGCCCGGTTCGGAGAAGAGGTAAATGCCCGGGGCTTCGGGAATCGGCGAGTGCTCGGCGACCGTGGCTGCCGGCGCTGCCAACAGCTCCTCCAGCAGGCCCGGCAGCCGAGCCACAACCGACTCGTAGACCCCGACCCCTTGCTCGTGGGCCCGCGGCACTGCGCTCAGCCGTTGACGGCCTTTTTCAACTCGGCGCCGGGGCTGAACTTCGGGGCCGTTTTCGCAGCGATCTGCAGCGCCTCGCCGGTCTGGGGATTGCGACCCACGCGAGCCGGCTTGGCAACGGTCGAGAATTTGCCGAAGCCGGTGAATTTGACCTCGTTGCCGGCCGCAAGCTGAGCGGTGATCTCCTCGATCGTCGCCTCCACCACGAGCTTCGCCTGGCCGGCCTGGAGACCGGTCCTCTCAGCCACCAGCTTTGCCAGCTCGTCCTTCGTCGTAATCGCCATCTTCGTCTCCATCTGTTGGGGTGTGAGGCCAATCCCGGCCACTGTCCACAGGCTTTCTACAGATCCCGGCGGGCGGTCCTGCGCGTTCGGGGCTCGGCGACCTGGGTAGGAAGGCGGAGTGACGGATAGAGAATCTCGTCCATCTGGGCCCGAGAGCGCCGGTTTCTGGCATTCCCTCGCTCGGCTGATCGTCTGGCTGCGGTTCGTGATCGTGCCGGTGTGGATCGCCGCGGTGGTCGTCGCGACCATGCATCTGCCCTCCGCCTTCGAATCCGAAAACGCCGAGGCCGTCAGCCTCCTTCCGCAGTCCTCGGAGGCGATCGAAGTCGAAGAGAAGGCGGCCAAGACCTTCGGTGTGCCACTGCTCAGCCGAACTATCGTCGTGGCCAGCCAGCCTCGGGGCTTCTCTGCCGCCGAGGTCGCCGACGCCGGCCGCTACATCGCCGCCGGCAACCAGCGGAATGGCAAGGACGCGATCCGCGCCGTGCCGCTGCTCGACACCCCCGGCCTGCTGGGCTCTGAGAAGACCGCGACGACGCTCGTCGTCTACCTCTACGTGCAGCCGTCCTGGAGCGAATCCGAAGAACAGCAGGCCGCGGAGCGCTTTGCCGCCGGACTGCGGGGCGCTACCGGCGCCGAAGCCGCCAAGGTAACCGGCGCCCTGCCGGGGACCAGGGCAGAAGCGAGCGTGGCAACGAGCCACATCATCTGGGTCGAGGTGGCGACGGTGGTGCTCGTCGTCGCCATCCTCGCGTTTTACTTCGGCTCGGTCGGAGTTCCGCTGCTGGCGCTGGCGACCGTTGGTGCCGCCTACCTCGGCGTCGATCGGGTTCTCGGCTGGGTCGGCCAGCAGTTCGGCCTCTCCTTCTCGAATGAGGTCGAGCCGGTGATCGTCGGCCTCCTCTTCGGCGTTCTGACCGACTACCTGGTCTTCTTCGTCTCCGGCTACCGCCGGCGACTGCGGTCCGGGGTCGAACCGCTCGAAGCAGTCGTCGAGGTGACCGCCGAGCTGCTGCCGGTAATCCTCACCGCGGCGCTGATGATCGCCGGGGCGACCCTGACGCTCTTGATCTCCGGCGTCGACCTCCTTGCCTCCTTTGGCCCCGCGATGGCGATCGCCGTGATCGTCGCCGCCGCGATCGCGCTGACGTTGGTCCCCGCCTCACTGGCGATCTTCGGGCGGGCTCTGCTCTGGCCGCGCCGACCCGGCCGGGAAGAGCACGAGCATGCCGAGAAGGTCGAGGAGGGGGCCGGTGCCCGCGGGCGATTGATCGGCGCCGCCATACGCTTTCCGGCCCTGACGGTGATCCTCTGCATCGCAGCCCTCGGCGTTGCGGCGACCGGAGTACGGCATCTGGCCCTGGGCAACCCGGTGATGCGCGGGCTGCCACCGAGCAACGAAGTGCACCAGGGCTACGACCTCGCCGCCAACGGGCTCGGGCCCGGTGTGTTGGGCCCGACGATGGTTGTGGTTGAAGGAGAAGGCGTCGGTGAGCGCACGACGCAGCTCGCCGCCCTGGAATCCGCACTCTCCGAACAGGAGGGCGTGTTGGGCGTCCTCGGCCCGGCGGCCGAACCGCTCCCCACCCGGTCCGGGGTGATGGTTGCCCCCGGCGGCAACGCGGCGCGTTACATCGTCGTGCTCGACGCTGACCCCGACGGCGCCGATGCCTCGGAAGCCCTGTCGAACATCGAAGCGCGAATGCCGGAACTGGCAGCGCAGTCCGGCCTCGCGGCGGCGCACATCGGCGTCACCGGCGACACGACGATCACCACCGAACTGACCGAAGACACCTGGAGTGCCATGGCGCGAGTCGCCCCGGCGGCGATCGCTGTACTGCTGATGCTGCTCTGGATGCTGCTGCGCAGCTGGAGTGCTTCGCTCTACCTGGTCGGCGTCAGCGTCCTCGTCGTCGCCGCCGCCCTCGGGATCACGGTCTACGTCTTCCAGGACCTGCTCGGCTACGGCGAACTCGCCTTCATCGTCCCGGTCGCCAGCTCGATCCTGCTGCTGGCGCTCGGGGCCGACTACAACGTGTTCCTGATCAGCCGGATCTGGGGCGAGGCCGACCGCGCTCCCCTGAGACCCGCGATCCGCAATGCCGGCGCGAGCGCCGGACAGGCGATCACCGTTGCCGGGCTGATCCTCGCCCTCTCCTTCGCCGCGGTGATGCTGATCCCGATCCAGAGCTTCCGTGAGATCGGCTTCACCCTCTTCATCGGCCTCCTGCTCGACACGCTGATCGCGCGGACGCTGTTGATTCCGGCCTTGGTCGCGATCTTCGAGCGGGACGGGGAGGTTCAAGCCGATCAGGTGGAAGCAGCTCCTCTGCGGTCGAGGTCGCAGCCCTGAAGTGACGCTCTATTCGAGTGGGAGGCCCGGGTAGAGCGCCCCGATGATGATCGAGGAGGCCGCCGTGGCACCACCCGCCACCGAGTTCGTTGCCACTACGACCGTCACACCGCTCTTGGGTTCATGCAAAGTGAGGTTTTCCCAGCCGAACGTCTCGCCGCCATGCCCGTACCAGGGGCGGGATAAGTGGCGATTGTCGGGGAGTTCAGGCAGAAATCGCGATTTCTGCCTGAACGAAATGGCGCGGTTTAAGTCGCCAGCGAAGAGGCAGCAACGACCGAGACATCGTCGTGCGCGATTGCCCCTTGCTTCTGCGCACGGGCAGTGACCAGCAGCGGCTTGCGATCGGCCGGCGAGACGTCGAGTACAAACTCGATCCCGAGCCGCCGCACCGCGTTGATGATCGTGTCGATCTCCGGGTTGTGCTCTCCCGACTCGAGCTTGACGATCCGCGGCTGAGATACGCCGAGCTTCTCGGCCAGCGCCCGCTGGTTCAGCTCGTGCTCTGCCCGGTATCGCAGAAGAGTCGACGCGAACTCCCGCGCCGGAGCGAGACGCTGCCACTCCGCCCTAAAGCTGGGGTCCCTTAACTGCTCTTCGGCAACCAGGGAGTCGAAGTTCTTTTCAGTCCGTGCCATCGCTAGGTCATGATAATAGAACTGTTATCAATGTCAACGGCGACGCCCGAGGCGCTGAGTTGCATCCACGATCGCCCGGTCGAAGTTCTTCTTCTTCGCGGCGATGGCGAGAACGACGAACCGGTCGCCAAGCCGCACGTAGATCGGCCGCGCCTCGCAGGCACCCTGCCTCGGCCGCAGCTCAAACAAGTCCGCCTCGCCCTTCAGCGACTTCATGTGCGGCGACGGCAGATCGGGCCCGAGATCCTTCAACTTCTGCACCACGTTGAACACCGCCTTGCGATCTCCTCGCGACTTCACATCCTCGAAGTCGACAACGGCATCGCTGTCGAACTCGACCAGCCAGATTCTTGACCGCTGAGCCATTCCCGCGACCCTAGAGGCGAGGCCGGACTCAACTTTTTGTCTTCACATGGCGCCTCGCTAGCCGCGCCTCTCGGGCAGTCGTTTTACCGAGCCCGATCCTTCTGATTCTTCCGCCTCGATGACCGCCTCACGCGTTCGCAGGATCCCGTGAAGAACAAGCTGCCGCGCGAGCGCAGCGATGTCGAGGATCGCGAAGACGACAAGAAAGCCGAGTCCGGCAAAAGCCACGTGATCGATCGGACTAGAGATGCTACCCGCGAAAATGCGGTAGCCGATGGCCAGCAGAATCAACCCAACCTGGGTCCCAACCGCAACGAGAAAGGGGTCGAGAAAATTCTGCATGCCGCCCTCCTTCGTTTCACCGAGAAGCCGCAGATAGCCCCCTGAGGGAATTGCGACAACGAAGGCAAGCGCTGCAAAAGTCACGGCCAGCAAGACGCCTCCAAGCGTCAGAACTTCAGCTGCGATCTCGACTCGGGTGGCCGTATCGGTGCTCTGGATTGCGAGCGCCGCACCTCCTGCGCCTATGGCGAGCCCGAAAATGGCCCCTGGCCACACCGCGTCGGTAAATCGGTAATGACCTAGCCCACGAAGTGCGCGCCAAACGCCGACCCTAGGAACGCGGGACTCATTCATCCCCCAGGAACCCCCGGGCGCGCTCCTTGAGGAAGCCAGTTAGAACCCGCCGCATCTCGTCCCAACTATCGGGGAGGTTAGGAATCGTGGCACGGCGAACCCGCTCATTCTGGTTGTACCTCGTCTTGCGACCGTCGCGTTCGCCCACGCCTTTAAGAGTGGCAAACCCTTCACTCGCCATCGCCTCGGCCTGAGCAAAATCTCCGTCCTCCTGAATGTCTTGGAGACCGCCGTGCTGATTGGAGTGGAGATTCTCGATGAGCCGAGTCGCCCCGCGTTCTTCCATTCGCTCGAAGACGTCCTGATAGGCAGGGGTAGGCGTCGGATTCGGAAGCTTCGCCACAAACTGAACCTCGCGTACGACATCCATCGATTCGAGCCACTCAGCGAAGTCGCGCAGGTCAAGGATTGGCTCGACGCTCCAATCCGTGGTCGGCCTCTCGAGCTCGCACTCGTTCTCCTTCAGGATCGTCTCGAAGACGCGGCCGATGGTCGTGGCTCTGCTCCGACCCCTTCGAAGCACCGCCAGGATGCGCGTGTCTCCGTCGAAAGCAAATGGGAGAACAACGCGACCGTGGGGAGCCTCGATGTTGACGACCCAGTCTTCGGCCTCCTCGTCGTAGTCGGTAACGGCTTCCTCCTCGGCGGGGTGCCAGCCCAGCTTTCCGGTGACGACGCGGGCCTCCTGGTCGATTTCGACGCCGCCGCTTATCCAGATTCGATTGCCACCTCCACCCTTCGTCGCGACTTTCCAGCCATTCGGGAACAGCCGGTTGAAGTGATCCAGTACATCGTCGGGAATCTCCTCGGGCAGCATTGAGTCAGCGCCGATCGGACGTCGATTCACGCGATAAAGGAGAAATTCCCCCGGCTCTCCAGGTTGCCACAGTGGCTTTGCATCCGCCGACATTCGGCGAGCCTATTGGGCAAAGCCCATTTACTCTGCAGAAATCCAGGCATACAAGTTCGCTGCCGCCCACTTAACCTTTCCTGCGTGGAGATTCATCCTGAGGAAACGGTGGTGATCTACCCCGACGGCTCCCAGAAGCCTAAGCCGCGTCGCGGGGGGATCGGAATCGTGCTCTGCTGGACCAATGAGGAGGGCCACGAGGAAGAACACTGGGAGAGCCCGCCCGGGTATCGCGGGGTAACGATCCCGCAGATGGAGCTGAAGGCGGTGATTGAGGGTCTCAAATTGCTGCTTAAGAAACCGCCGATCGTCCCCCCTCACCTGTATCGGAAAGTGCGGATATACGCCGACGCAAACTACGTCGTCGAGAACCACGACCGCGCAAAGTTCCAGTGGTCACAGAACAAGTGGCGCAACCGCGCCGGGGCGCCAATCGAGAACGGCGATCTCTGGCGCGAACTGATCAAGGTGGAGAAAAGGCTCGGATTGCGCATCGAAGTCATGAAGGTGGAAGGGCACGGCGAGAACCCTCACAACCAGAAAGCCGATCAACTGGCTAAGGCCTCCGCGGAAATACCTCAAAAGCCGCCCCTCGTGCCCGGCCTGGTCAGGCGAAAACAAAGCAAGAAACGGCTCCGTAAGGGGACGGTCCCCTTCGAAGGCCAGGAAATGACGATCCATGTCCACAAGGGCGAGTTGATGCAGCCTCAGCGCGTCAACCAGTTCGAGTTCACGGTGAGGACCCCCGGGCCGCTCTTCGAGGAGGTGGGACTGGCGACGGCCGACCCCGACATCTACATCCGCGAGGGTCACACCTATTGCGTGCGCCTGAACGACGATGAAGGGAATCCCGAAATCGTCGAGGTCCTGATGGAGGTCATCGATGGAGGCGCCGAGGCAGAGTCGAATGCTCCGGCCTGAGCGCCTAACCGGCCGAACATCCAGACCGTCGCTTTCGACACGTCCCGCGACGGGGGACCGCACAGGAACTGGCCCCTGTTGGACATTTTCAGGCAGTTCTGCCTGACCGGAGCGGAATCTGGATCCCTGCCTAAGCGCGTACCGCCCTCCCAAGCCCGCGCATTTCCAACAACTTCAAAGAGGGTGGCTGACCGGGCTCGAACCGGCGACCGCCTGGACCACAACCAGGAGCTCTACCAACTGAGCTACAGCCACCACGCGGGGGGAAGTCTACTTGCGTCGGGGTTATTCGGCGTCGCCAGTTCGGGCCGATCGCGGGCGATTTTCCGAGGGCGTGAGATCGAGCCCCGCAGGCGGGGCCAAACGTCATTCGTAATGACGTTTGCGGCTCAGTGGCCGCAGGCGACGCGGAGCTTGGAGCGCTGGTGCAGGCGCTTGTCGTTGTGGCCGACCAGGTCGGCGGTGGAGAAGGCGGGGGCGGTGCAGAGGTCGCGGTTGTTGACGAAGAGGCCGCGGCGGCCGCCCCAGGTGGTGAGGGTCAGCTTGGAGATCGGGACGTCGGGGAGGGAGGGCATGGCGATGCGCAGGCGGCCTTTGGCGAAGCCGATCTTGGCTGCCAGGTCGAGGTCCAGTTCGCCGTGGAGGGCGGCGACCAGGTCGGGGAGCTTGCCGCTCGAGGAGCGCATGTAGACGGGGCCGCGCAGGGGCTGGGCCAGCATCGGGCTCACGACCTCGGCGTAGCCGTAGGTGGAGTCGGCCGGGCAGGCATCGGCGGCGTAATCGTCACGGCTGCAGATGCCGCGGATGTGGGACGGGTCCAGCTGCTCGGAGCCGGCGACGGCGATCGTCGCCCCGCTGATCCCCGCGTCGCCCTGGCGGGCGCTGAGGGTGAAGCGCATTGCCGGATGGGCGGTGTGGGCGACGGCGGCCTTCTTGCCCAGAACGTCGGTGCGCAGCCGCGGCCCGAAGCCGAGGCGTTCGCAGCCGGAGATCTGGAAGGGCGAGGAGCCGGTGGCGGTGGCGCCGGCGTCGCCCTCGAAGCCGGCGCTGACGGTGGCCGGGTCACAGCTGGTCGGGTTGGCGATGAACCCCGGGCGGTCGACGTTGAGGACGATCTGGCGCAGGTTCAGGGGCACGCCCTTGGGGGCGGTGGGAATCGCGCTGCCCAGGGTCAGGTGGCCGTCGACGGGGTCGACCTTCAACGGCAGCCTCATCACCAGGGTGCCGAGATCGATCGGGCCGGCGACGGCGGGGACGATGACGGCGAAGCTGAAGGCGGACCCCTGGTAGGGACCGGCGAGGTAGATCTGGCCGGAGTCGATCCGGAACGGCTCCGAGCCGGCGCCGACCAGCAGCGAGGCGCCACCGAGGCGGGCGCCCGCGGGACAACTTGGAGCGGACAGCTCGGCGGCCCCGGTGCGGTCCTTGGCGGCCTCGATCGCGGTATCGGCGCAGGAGGGGACACCGGCCAGCGAGGCGCTGAGGCCGGGCGGCAACGAGATCCGCAGCGCCGACGGTTCCTGTTCGCCGTCCTCACGGGTCACCTTCACCGTCAGCGCGCTGGGCGCGCCCGCCGTCGCGTCGGTGACGCCGGCGCGGAAACCGGGGCCGAACGGCCGCCCGCCGGCGCCGGCCGGACAGGGGCTCCCGCCGGGGCCGGAGGTGATCGCGAAGCTATCGGCTGCTTCGACCGGCGCCGCCCCCGACCAGGGCATGAAACGGCCGTGAGCGGTGAAGGTGCCACAGGTGGGGGGAGTCACGAACGGGGCGCGGTCACCGTCGAAGAAGTGCATCCGCAGGCTGGAGATCGGGACCTGGGGGCTGTCGCTGAGGGTGGTCGAGACCTGGCCGGTATCGGCGGCGACGTCGAGCGTGGCGCGCAGCCTGAGGACCAGCGAGCCGCTGCCGGCGACGATGTAGGCGGGCAGCGCGGTGCCCGCCTCCCCCGCCCTCCGCTCGGCGATGTAGATCGAGCCCTTCAACGGGCTTTCCTGGAGCGGGCTGATCATCGTCACGGTGCCGAGCTTGGCGGCGGCCGGACAGGAAGGCGGCTCGGATTCGAACTGGGCCGCGGCGCAGGCGAGGAGGCCGTTGGCCACGGCCGGGTTGAGGGTCAACCCCACCGGCAGCTTCGTCACCGCCGCCCTGAGGTCGGATTCGGCCAGCGCCGTGGGATCCACGAGGCCCTGCTGGGGAAGCGAGAGAGCGACGTCGAGGCCGGTCGGGCTGCCGGCGGCATGGCTGCTCGGCTGCACCGCGACCGCCGGGTCGAAGGGCAGCTGCGCGCAGCCTTCGAAGCCCTGCGGCGCCCCCCACTGCGTCGTATCGAGGCCGGGGAAGACCGCTGGATATCCAGCCCCGGCGGTGGGGTCGCCAATCAAGCCCGGCGAGCGGTGGGTGACGACGGAGACCGACTGGAACTCGCCCGGGTGCATCCACGAGTCGACCGCCGCCGTCGCCTCGGCAGGTCCCGTGCACGAGGTCGGCAGCCGCAGGAACGCTCGTTCCGGCGCGCCTGAGGCACAGGACGGGCCGGGTGGCTCCAGCGGGGTCGAGGTGGGAGGCGCCTGCCCCGAGCAGGCGCGCTTCGGCGTGTGCGCCGGAGCCGCCGGGACGCCCCACAGCTCGACGTCGATCCCGGCTGAGCTGAGGAGGCCGCTGATCTGGTTGAGATCGATCGAGAGGGCGCCGCTGGCCAGCGCCGTGGCGTCGAGCGTCGACGTCCCCCCACCGGGATTGAAACCGAAGCGGGCCGGGACGTCGGCCGGAGCGCTGACCCGGAACAGCGGCAGTTCGGAGACCGACAGGCCACCCGTAAATATCCCGTGCGAGAAGGTTTTGACCACGCCGACCTGAGAGTCCGGCGAGCAGGACGGGTGGCCCCCGAAGATGCCGTTCAGGTCTTCGAGCGTGCAGGCAGGCACCGCGGAGGGATCGGCGACGAGGCCGGCGGGCAGGCCGAGCTTGACGTCGCGCAGCGGCTCCGGTGGCCAGTATTCGGAGTGGACCGGATCATTTTCTTCCGGGGCGTTGATCCGCATCGCCGTCGTCACCGCGTACGGATGACCGCCGGCCTGGAACAGACTGGGAGCGAGATCGGTCGCGGTCGGCGCCGCGTCGATGCGGACGTCGAAGCAGCCGGGCGAGAGGCCGAATACGTGCTGATGGACCGAGTCGCAGGCCTGCGCCGGTGCCGCCGAGACGGCGAAGAGCAGACCGCAGACGGCGACCACGGCAAGGCAGAGGCGGCGCGGCAGGTGCTCAGCCATGCTTCGCCCCCCGTTTGTGGCCGCGGTGGCGGGCCTTGTGCTTCTTCGCCCGGTGGTGGCGCTTGTGATTCACCCGCGGGCGCACGGCAGCCGGCGACTGCAGGCTCTTGGGCTCCGGCGTCGCTGGGGCCGCGGCGACCGCCGGCCGGCAAGCCGAGGTCGATTCGCAGGCGGGCGCCGGGGCCGCCGGTTCGGCGAAGCCGCCGCCGACGCGAGCGTCGTAGACGTCGGTGACGTCGTTGCCGTCGCGGTCGAGCAGCTGGGAGCGCGTGAGGATGAAAGCGTCGCTGCCGTCGACAGAAGCATCGAGGAAGTAAGAGGCGGCGGCGGGCCGACCGCCGGAGAGCAGGCTGACCCGACCGGTGGTGGAGTCGAACTCGTAGGCGTCGGGCTTGTCGTTTTCGTCGCCGGGAGAGAGCGCGTCGCCGCTGGTGAAGAAGACGAAGCGCCCGTCTGGGGTGAGCGCATGGTTGAGATAGGTCGAGCCGACGATGGCCGAACTGAAGAACGTGGAAATGTCGCGTTCGTTGAAGTCGGCGTCGCCTTCAGCAGTTGCCCCAAGGACGGGGCAGGACGCGCACTGCAGACGCTCGCCACCGGGCGCCGCCGGGGCCGAGTAGAGGTAGATCTCCTTGCAGCGGCTCGAGGCTCCCGACGCGCATTTGCTGCCGTGGTCGTAGCCCGCGAGGTCGCCGCCCCCCTCGGTGACGAAGGTCAGGTGCTCGCCGTCTGGTGAGACCCGGGCCCAGCGCCCGCCCGCCTGCCACGGTTCGGAGCCAATGCCGGCAATGCGGTTCAGCTCTACGCCGGCATTGATCGGGCCGACCTGACGAATCGAGCCCTGATGCCAGACGAAGATCTTTGGGCCTTCGCCGGGCGGCCGGTCGGCAACCAGCTGGTTGGAGCTGACGAAGTAGACGTAGGAGCCGTCGCTCGAGACCCCGATCGTCCCGTCGACGCCGTCGTTCACCCCGTCGGCGGGATTCTGATCGACCGAGAGCAGCGTCAGGCGAGCGCCGGCCGGCGCACCGAACCGGTAGCGGTAGAGCTTGACCGCCAGGTCTTCCGGCGCGTCGTTGGTCAGCGCCTCGGCGCTGCGGAAGAAGACGGTGTCCATGTCGACCGAGGCGTCGGCGTAGGAGGCGGCCAGGGCCCCGCGGGCGTCAGCGCCGCCGGCTCCGGCTCCGTTCGTCTTCTCGCTGGCGCTGATTTTCACCGAGGTGTCGTCCCCCGGCCCGGGAGTGCCGTGATCGTCGCGGACGTAGAGCCGGCCCGAGGCTTCGCCGTTGCCGTAGGGCGGCGCCGTGAACGCAATCCGCGAGCCGTCGGCGGAGACGACATGCGGCGTGTAGTTGTAATAGGTCTGCCCGGCGCGGGCTAGGGTCAGGCCGCCGCCTTCGGAGGAGGGCAGCACCCCGACCAGGCGCAGCGTCCCGTCCGCCCACTCATAGGTCTTCATCCCTTCGGGCAACGTCGCCGCATCGGCGGTCAGGTTGCGGTAGGCCTCGAAGACGACGTGGCTGAGGTCAGCGGAGCCGCCGATGAACTTCAGCCAATCGTTGTCTTCGCCTATCGGTTCCGCGGGCCGCCACGGAGTCTGGGGAGTCACCGCATCGCTCAGCAGCCGGTAGCTGCCGGCGCCCGCGGTCAGCATGTCGTCGCGGCGGTACAGGTTGTAGATCGATTTGACGTTGGGGCCTTCCGCGTTCAGCAGCGAGGCCGAGAGGAAGACCGCCCGGTTGAGGTCCGGCGTGAACTCACCGCGGAAGGCCGGTTCCCTGCCCACGAAGGCGGCGAGAAGCTGGCCCGATGCCTGCATTGGAGTGAGGCCATGGGGGCGCCAGCCGGTGACCGGGTTGCGGACGCCCATGAATTCGGTGCTGACCGGCAGGCCCTGGGTTTCGTCGGTGCCGCCAAGGGAGGTGAACTGGAAGGCGCTGCCGTCAGCCGCCGCCCTGACCCGCTCGGTGTTGAGCAAGACTTCTATCTCGTTGCGCCCGCTCGCGGGGAAGGCGCTGACCAGCTCGTAGGCACGGCAGTCCGGCAGAGAACCGGCGCCCTGTTCGCCGCGCAGCTCCGCGTTCGGGCACGACCCCCCGAGACCGGGGCTCAGAGTCGTGAAGGTCGCGTCGGGGCTGAAGCTGGTCCCGGCGGCGTTGGTCGCCACCAGCCGGTAGTGGTAGGTCGTGTCCGGCTGCAGCCCGGCGATCGTCTGCGCGGCGCGCAGCGGGCCGGATCCTTTGGCGAGCGTCCCGTCGTGGCCGGGCGGTGCGCTGGCGCAGGAGCTGGTCGCGCAGGGGGCGGCGCCATATTCGAAGTAGTAGGAGGAGGAGCCGACGCCGACGGCGTCCACGGTCCCGGCGAGGGTGGCGCTGGTCGCCAAGCGCGGCGTGTACGGGGTCAGGGCGACCACCGGGGGGTCGACCGCCGCCGGCGCGGCATAGACATAGACCTTGCCGGTGGTCGCGTCGGCGACGTACGCCCTGCCGCTGCTGCCGTCGACGGCGACGCCGGTGGCGGTGGTGACCTGGGGGGAGCCGAACGCTCCGACCGCGGTCGGAGCGGCACCGGAGGCGTCGTACTCGACGACTTCGGCCCCGGTGGCGACGTAGACATGACCGCTGGACGGATCGACCGCGACCGCCTGGCCGACGGCGCTGGAGAGTTCGTACTGTAGGACGCCGGAGGAGTCCAGCTTCGACACCGTCCCGCTCCTCTTGCTGACGAACAACGACCCCGCCGTGGCGCCGGCGCCGGTCGCGAGGCCGGCGGGCTGAGTACTGGTGAAGGCGACGCCGAAGTCGGCGTTGGTCGGCGGGTTGGTGCTGGGGACGAGCTTGCGAACCCGGTTGAGAGAGTCGGCGACGTAGAGCGCACCGGTGGGGTCGACGGCGACCCCGAAGACGGCGCCGAGTGCCGTGCCGGCGGCAGCGGTTTTGGTCAGCTGGCCGAGATAGACACCGCTGGGAGCGAAGACGTCGACGACGCGATGCAGCGAGTCGGTGACGTAAATGTCGCCGTTGGTGAGCGGGCTGCCGGAGTTGTCGATCGCCAACTGTGCCCCGCCGCCGAGGTCGAAGGAGAATCCGTTGAACGGCGTCTGATCGCAGTTCACGGAGACGACAGGGGGACTGCAGAGCATGGAGGCGACGCCGTCGATCACGTTGATGCCGAGGCCGGTGAATTTCTTCGCCACCAGGTTTTTGTCGAAGCGAGAGATCGATTTGAGGCCGGCGTCGAGCACATAGACGTCACCGTTGGACTGGTCGACGGCGATGCTGCGCGGGTTCGGGAAGTTGCCGAAGCTGGTCACGAAGTGACGGGCCAGCGGCGCCGCCCCGGCCGCCGCCGGCAGCATCGCGGCAAGCAACAGGAGCAGGCCGAGGGCGGCCACGGTCGCGCGCCTAACCATGTTCCTTCCTGACGCTGCAGCTGCGGATCATCTGCACCCTGACGCGGCGGTCGCCGGCGAAGGTGTAGGTGGCTTCGGCCAGCGGAAACGGGATCCCGGTGAAGCCCTTCGGCACCGAGCAGCGGGCGTTGAGGAAGCTGCGCCGCTCACCGCCGTGGCGGAAGAGCCGTTTCAGGGTCAGGTCGAAGTGGTCGACGTGGATCCAGCCGCCCGCGGCGCGCGGCAGCTTCGCCGTCATCACCGTGCCGCTCGCGCTCGGGCTGAGCACGAACGGCATCACGAAGGAGACCGGCGGCGCCTGGCTGTGGACGTCGGCGAGGACGACGGTGTGGCCGCCCCTGAGCTCGCCGTTGAAGGCGACGATCTTGCCGTCGATCGCGAACGAGGGCTGGCCGGCGAGGGTGATCTCACCGGAGAGGTGGCCGAAGCCGACCCGGGCCGCACCGCATCTCGCCAGCGCCTGGCGCCGGTTGGTCGCCTCGATCGCGGCGCTCGGGCAGGTCGGCAGGCCGGCGGCGCCGAGCTCCCCGCGGCGCCCGACCGAGATCGAGATCTGCTTCAGCTGCGGCAGCCGGCTGCCGTCGGCGGTCGAGAAGTTGCTGCTGACGCTGAGCGAGACCGGGACCGCCCGCAGGCGAGGCAGGAAGTGGGGTTTGATTTCCCCCGAGAGCGAGGCGATGACCTTGCCCGACTGCGAGCGCTCACCGACCGCGCCGGCCGCGGCGATCGCCGCCAGGGCAGTGGCCAGGGCAACCACTATAAAAAACTTAAGCGGTCGCCTGGGCACGCTATTTGAAGTGCTTGTTGAAGAGGCAGTACTTGAAGCCGTAGCCCAGCACCGTGTCGTTGGCGAGGTTGCCGTTGTGGACGAAGCGCGAGAGATAGCCCTGCGCCCGCACCCTCTCCCCTTCGCTCAGCGCCTTGCCGGTTTTGCGCAGAAAGAAGTTCTGCACCTTGAGCAGGCTCAGCCATTCGCCCAGTTCCTCGGCGTCGTCGGCGGGCTTCGGCAGCTTGAGCAGCTTCGCCCGCGCCGCGTCGAAGGATGCCGCGGTGGTGATGAACTTCGGGCCGGCGCTCGTCACTTTGTTTTCTTTCAGCTCGGCCAGGCCCTTGCTCAGCAGCGGCGAGGACTTCTTCGTCCCGGTCTTGCAGATCGCCTCCGCCTGGTCGACGTATTCGCCGCGCGTCAGTTCCGCCGCGGACGCCGAGCCGACGACCCCGGCCGCGAGCGCGACCACGGCGACGACAAGACACAAGAATCCTCCCCTGGCTCCCATCGCCGGGAAGCTAGAGACCGCGGCCCGATTCTCATAAAAACGCCGGCGGGCCGGCCCGGCTCAGTGCGCCTCGAGGCGGGGAAGCAGGCGCTCCAGCGGCTTCGGCAGCCACCAGACCCGCTTGCCGATCACCAGCATCAGCGCCGGCAGCAAGACGATCCGGATCACGGTCGCGTCGAGCAGCACCGCGACCGCCAGGCCGACGCCGACCTGGCTCATCATCACCAGCGGCGCGCTGGCGTAGGCCATGAAGACGGTGCCCATCACGATCGCCGCCCCGGTCACCACGCGGGCGGTCTTTTCGAGGCCGACGTAGACCGCGGCGTCGCTGTCGCCGTCTTCCTCGTAGCTCTCCCGCATCCGGGTGACGAGGAAGACGGCGTAGTCGATCGAGAGGCTGAAGGCGACGCTGAAGATCGACATCGCGGCGCCGATGTCGAGGATCTTGTTGCCGCCCAGCGGGTAGCCCTCGGGGATCCGCGTGACCAGGGTCAGGAGCCCGAAGGAGACGGCGACCGTGACCAGGTTGAGGAGGACGGCGATCAGCGGCAGCAGCAGCGAGCGGAGGAAGAAGACCAGCATCAGGTAGGTGACCGCGGTGATCATCAGGACCAGCAGCGGCAGGCGGTTGTTGGCGAACTCGCCGTAGTCGATCAGCTGGGCGCTGCCGCCGCCGACGGCGACGTCGAGCTTGGTCTCGCCACTGAGCTGCGCCGCCCTCTGGCTGAGGTTCGAGTAGACCTCGGTGGCCCCGTCGGAGCCAAGCCCGCGGTCGGAGATGACGAGCATCCGGGCCGCCTTGCCGCCGCCGGCGAGGTCGACGATCTGACCGATGCCGCGGCGTTCTTCGGCCGGCGCCCCGTCCAGCGCCGAGAGCGCGAAGTAGCCGGAGTCGAACAGCCCCGGCGAGGAGTGGCGCAGTTCCCCGACCTGGGAGTTGAGCTCGTCAGTTTCTTTCGTCACCGAAAGGCTCGACCTGCGCAGGCCGCTCTGCAGCGGCGCTGAGCGCTGGAAGCCTTCGGCCAGTTTTTCCTTCAGGGTGCCGGCGCCGCCGCTGAGTTCGGAGATCCCGCCGGCCAGCCGGTGGGAGCCGTCGCTGAGGCCGGCCAGGCCCTGGCTCAGGCGCCGCGACCCCTGGCCGAGGCGATCGACGCCGGCCTGCAGCTTGGTGCCGCCGCTCGCCAGTTCGGTCAGGCCGCCGTACATTTTCACCGCCAGGTGGCGCAGCCGCTTCACCTCGCGTTTGGTCCGGGCGAACTGCTTGGCGACGTCGGCGGCGCGGTCGGCGTCTTCCTGCAGTTCCGGATCGGTAGCGGCGCGGCGGGCGAGGTCGGCTTCCAGCTGCTCGGCCGGCGCCAGCCCTTTCTTCGCGACCTCGGGCAGCAGGCCGCTGAGCCCGAGTTCGAGCTGCAGCGCCCCGAAGCGGGCGGTGCGCTGGCCTTCGACCATCTTTTTGGTCCCGTCGGAGAGCTTGCCGATCGCCGCGTCGGCCTTGGCGCCACCGGCCGCCGCCCGTGCGGCGCCGGCGGCGATCGCCCGCGCCCCGGCGGCCGCCCGGGCCGAGCCGTCGCCGAGCAGCCCGGCCCCTGCCGAGCCCTGGGCGAAGCCGTCGCGCATCTGCGAGACGCCATCGGCGGCCCGCGCCATCCGCGGCCCGAACTTGCTCGTTTCCGCCAGCTTCGAGTCGGGGCCGCCGGCGATCAGGCTGTCGCCTTCTTCGCGCAGCGAGGCCATCCGCGGCGCGATCTGCCCCGGTCCCATCACCGTCTCGACCCCGGGTTCGGCGGCGACCTGGCGCTGCCAGCGGCGGATCGCGTCGAGGCGCCCCTGGCTCGTAACGGTGCCGGTCTCGGTCGCGGCGACGACGACGAACGGCGCCCCCCAGCCGGGCCCGGCGACGCGGTCGATCGTGGCGGCGTCGCGGCGGATCTTGCTGCTCGCCGGCAGCTGTTCGATCCCCGAGGCGCCGATCGTCAGGGCCAGGGCCGGAAGCGCCAGGACCAGCATCAGGGCCGTGATCGCCGCGGCGGTCGGCCCCGGTCGCCGCAGGGAGGCGCGGACCACGGTCATCCAGCGATTGCGGCCGGAGCCGGCACCGCCGATGCGCCAGCGGTTGACGTTCTCCCCCAGCAGGGTCAGCACCGCCGGGCCGACCGTCCAGGCCATCAGGACGCTGAGCCCGGTGGCGAGCACGACGGAGCCGTTGAGGGTGGTGAAGATCCCCTTCGGGATCGCCAGGAAGGCGACCACCAGGGAGCAGAAGAGGGTGCTGCCGGCGATCAGGATCGTCCGCCCCGCGGTCCGCCTGGTCGCCGCCGCGGCGAACATCGGCGAGGCGTTGACGACCAGCTCCTCGCGGAACCTGGAGACCATCAGCAGGGCGTAGTCGACGCCGAGGGCTAAGCCCATCATCGAGGCCACCGGTGGTGCCACCGGGTCGATGTCGATCCAGCGGCTGAGGATCGCGATCACCCCGCGCGAGGCGATCACCGTGGCGACCCCGAAGGCGACCGGGACGATGGCGGCGATCGGCGAGCGGAAGACGAGCAGGAGGACGACGAGGAGGATCGGCAGGGCGATCAGCTCCCCCCTCTGCCCCGCTTCGTCGGCCGCCATCTTGGTCCCGGCGAGGAAGCTGGCGAAGCCGGTCGCGGTCACCGTCACCGGCGGCGTGATCTCGGCGTTGACGCGGTCCTCGAGGTTGACGGCGGTGTCGCGGACCGCGTCGCCGATGCCCTGGTGGAAGTCGACGACGATCAGGGCGGCGCCGGGGTGTGGCCGCAGGCTCGGGTCGGCGTGCGCGTCCCAGGGCGAGAGGGTGGTCACCGAGGGGTCGCGCTGCAGCTCCCGCACCACCCGCGGCCCCTGGCGGTCGAGCTCGGCGGCGGGGCCGCGCAGCAGCACCGCGAACGGGGCCGAGTCGCCGAAGTACTTGTTGGCGAGGGATTCCTCGCGCGAGGATTCGGTTCCCGGGGTGACGACCGAGCTGGGGACCAGGCGGCTCTCGGCGTTCTTGCCGAGCACGCCGAGGACGAGCAGGCAGGCGAGCGCGACCGCCAGCACCCGGCGCGGGTTGCGCAGCAGCTTCGACCTCAGCTCAGGCACGGTCCGCGTCCGCCACCCGGGGCGCCGGCTCGGCGAGGAAGCGCTCCAGCGCCGCGGCTGTCGGCTCGAAGGATTCCCACAGCACGTTGTGGCCGTCGCCGACCTCGACCAGGGTCAGCAGCTCGCCCAGCTCGCGCTCGTAGCGGGCCGGCTGGGCGGGGTCGACGAGCGAGGTGGCGGCGCGCAGGAAGAGGGTCGGGCAGCGGGCGACCGGCGGCGCCGGCAGCGTCATCTCGCTCCAGGCCACGACCGCGGCGGCGGGAGAGAAGCGGAAGCGCAGGCGCCCGTCGGGGCCGCGGCGGACGTCGTCCTCGGCGTAGGCGGCGACCACCTCGCGCGGCGCGGCGACCACGGTCGGGCTGGAGAGCAGCGCTTCGACCGCGCCGTCGAGCGTCGCGAAGCTCCAGTCCAGCCGTTCGGTTTCGGCCGCCTGCAGCGCCCGCGCCGGCGGGATCCGCAGGCCGGGCTCCAGCAGCGCCAGCCGCTCGGTCCGCTCCGGGTCAGCCGCCGCGGCGGCGGCCGCCAGGCGCCCGCCGAAGCTGTGGCCGATCCAGGCGACCCGCTCGGCCCCGAGCTCGTCGACCGTCTCCAGCAGGTCGGCGACGTGGGTCGACTCGTCCCAGGGCGGCTCGGCGCCGGACTCGCCGTGGCCGCGGAGGTCGACCGCAACGACGAAACGGCCCGACGCCGCGAGGCGCCGGGCCAGGGCGTCGTAGACGCCCCCGTGGTGCGTGAGGCCGTGGATGCAGACGACGCAGTCCGCACCCGGGGAGCCCCAGCGACGAGTCTCGAGAACCATCCCTGGCTGACCGCCGGCGCCGCTACCCGTACTTACGGAACAGCTGGAAGTCCTCGCCGAGCCGCTCGCGCATCTCCGGGTCTTCGACCCCTTCGCCCTCTTCCTCGGCCATGCAGAGGACGCCGATCTTGCCCATGTGGCTGTTGCGATCCATCTCGTACGTCGTCTCGATCACGTCGTCGAGGCCGACGACCCGGGACAGAGCCGGCTTGATCACGCCTTTCTCGACCAGGCGGTTGAACTCGAGCGCCTCCTGCATCGTCGAGCCGTGGCTGCCGATGATCCGCTTCGCCTTCATCCACAGGTAGCGGTTGTCGAAGCTGTGTTCGAAGCCGGTGCTGGAGCCGCAGGTGACGACCCTGCCGCCCGGGCGGACCAGGTACACCGAGGCCGGGAAGGTGGCGGCGCCGACGTGCTCGAAGACGATGTGGGGGTCCTCGCCGAGCTCGCGGCGGACGATTTCCCGCATCCCCTTGCCCAGCGCCTTGCCGGTCAGCTCGGCGAGCTCCTCGTCGTCGCGGCGGATGATCAGGTCGCAGCCGAGCTCTTCCAGCAGCTTCTGCTTCGCCTCGGAGTTGACGACGCCGACAGGGATGCCGCCGCCGTTTTTGACCAGCTGCACGGCGTAGCTGCCGAGGCCACCGGCGGCGCCCCAGATGAAGACGATGTCCCCCTGTTTGAAGGGGGCGCCGTGGGGGCTGACCAGCATCCGATAGGCGGTCATCCCGCAGAGCATGTTGCTGGCCGCCTCCTCCCAGTTCAGGTGGCGCGGCTTCGGCAACAGCTGCGTGTTGCGGACGACCGCGTAGTTGGCGAGGGCGCCGAAGTTGGTCTCGAACCCCCAGGCGCGGTTCTCGGTGCCGGTGACCATGTCGTCGAAACGGCCGGCGATCTCGGGGTTGCCCCAGCCGGGGTAGATCACGGCGGTGTCGCCGGGAGACCAGCGGTCGACGGCGCTGCCGGTGGCGACGACGACGACCGCGGCGTCGGAGCCGAGCACGTGGTACGGCTGGTCGTGGCGCTCGTCCCAGCCGCCGTTCTGGCCGAGAAAGTGGAGGAAGACGAAGGTCGGGACCGGCTCGAATTTCGCCGACCAGACGGTGTTGTAGTTCATCGCCGCCGACATCACCGCGACCAGGCACTCGTCCGGCGCCAGCTCGGGCGTCGGGATCTCGCCGATCTTCAGGGTTTTGCGGATGTCCTTGTCCGGCTTGTCCCAGAGAGCGGCGGCATCGTCGCGCTCGACGTAGGCGGCTTTGTAGGTCTCGGGCACGCCCATGGCGACGATCTCCTCGACGCGGCTGTCGGCAACTGCGGTGTTGGACTGGCTCACTGTGTTCCCCTTGTCCCTTGTTCTGGAGGTTGCGGTCAGGCGGTCTCGCCGTACTGCTTGTTCCCCGCGACGAGTGCCGTCCGCAGCCAATCGGAGATCGCCGCCGCTGTCGAATCGGCGCCCGAGTCCATCATCGAGAGGTGGTTGCCGCCGACCTCGACGAGGTCGTGCGGGACGTCCCAGCTGGGCTGCCAGTCGGCGCTGCCGGGGTCGCCGCCGATCGGCTCGGTGGCGCGGACGAGCAGGGTCGGTGCGGCGATCGCCGGCACCGGCAGCGCCCAGACCAGCTGCAGGTAGGCGGCCATCGCGGTCAGGCGCACGTCGTCGACCGGGACCCCGGTCTCCTCGGCGCCGAGCAGCGCGGCGAGGATCCCGAGCCCGATCGAGTCGCCGATCTCGCCCTGCGTGGGGTGGTAGCTGTCGACCATCACGACCGCCGCGGGCGGAGTGCCGGCCCCCTCCAGGCGGTGGGCGACGGCGTGGGCGAAGACGCCGCCGGTCGAGTGGCCGAGGAGCGCGAAGGGAGCCCCCTGCGCCGCCGCCAGGACCGCCTCGGCCTGCAGCGCGACCGCCGCCTCGCCGCTGGCCGGGATCGGTTCCTCGATCGCGTCGAAGCCGGGCCAGCGCAGGGCCACGACCTCACCGGCGCCGTCGAAGCCGCGGGCCAGCCGGGCGTACTCGTGCGGCCCGGAGATCGGCGCCACCGAGGGCAGGCAGATCAGCCGCACGCCCTCCTCGCCGGCGCTCGCCAGGCGGGTCGGCTCGGGCCGGGCGCCGGCCTCCGGCGGGGACTCGAAGCGGCGGCGGAAGGCGGCGGCGGCGGCGAGGACGTCGGCGAACTCACGCGCCCGGTCGTCGCGCAGGGCGGCGGCGAAGAGCTGGGAGAGCACCCCCGGCCCGGCGGCTTCCGGAGCGGCCTCGGAGCTGCCGAGCCGGCTGACCAGGTGGGCGGCGAGCGCCGCCGAGGTCGGGTGGTCGAAGGCGACGCCGGGCGAGAGCCGCAGCCCGGTCGCGGCGATCAGGCGGTTGCGGAACTCGAGCGCGGTCAGCGAGTCGAAGCCGAGTTCCAGGAACGGCGCCTCGGGGTCGATCGAGCCGGGCGAGTCGAGGCCCAGGACGGCGGTGATCTGCTCGCAGACGAAGTCGAGCGCGACCTGCCCGCGCTCGGGCTCTGGCACCGCTGCCAGGCGCCGGCCGAGGTCCTCGGCGGGCGGCGCGGCGCCGGCCCGCTTGGCCGGGGCGCGGACCAGGTCGGAGAAGACCGGTGGCAGCTCACCGGCCCGCGCCTGCGCCCGCAGGACGGGCAGGTCGAGGCCGAGCGGGGCCAGCGCCGGGCGGCCGAGGCCGAGTGCGGTGTCGAGCAGCTCCAGCCCCTGCTCGTCGTCGATCGCGGCCAAGCCCGAGCGGGCCAGCCGCGAGAGGTCGCTGTCGCGCATCAGCGCCTCGCCACGCTTGCGGGTCCGCTCCCACAGCCCCCAGGCCAGGGAGGTGGCGGGGAGCCCGGCGGCGACGCGGCGGGCGGCGAGAGCGTCGAGGAAGGCGTTGGCGGCGGCGTAGTTGGCCTGGCCGGGGTTGCCGACCGTGCCGGCGACGGACGAGAAGAGGACGTAGGCGGAGAGGTCGAGGCCGGCGGTCAGCTCGTGTAGGTGCCAAGCGGCGTCGGCCTTGGCGGCGAGGACGCGCTCGAAGCGCTCGGGCGTCTGCGAGCCGAGCACCCCGTCCTCCAGCAGAGCGGCGGTGTGGACGACGGCGACGAGCGGGCTCTCGGGACCGATCGAGTCGAGGAGGGCGGCGACCTGGTCGCGGTCGGCGACGTCGCAGGCGGCGATCTCGACCGCGGCGCCGAGCCCCTCCAGCTCGGCCCGCAGCTCGGCGGCGCCGTGGGCCTCGGGGCCGCTGCGGCTGACCAGCAGCAGGTTGCGGGCGCCGTGCTCGCGGACCAGGTGGCGGGCGAGCAGGCCGCCGAGGTCGCCGGTGCCGCCGGTCAGCAGGACGGTCCCGGGCCGCTCCCCCAGGCCCCAGGGACCGCCATCCGCAGTCGCACCCGGCTCGGCGGCGGTGCGGCGCAGGCGGGCGACCAGGACGCGGCCGTCGCGGACGGCGACGTTGGGCTCGGCCAGCGCGACCGCGGCGCCGAGGGCGGCGTCCGAGCCCTCGCCACCGTCGCGGTCGACGAGGCCGAAGCGGCCGGGGTTCTCCAGTTGGGCGGTGCGGACCAGGCCCCAGACCGGGGCCTGGCCGAGGCCCGGGACCGAGTCCTCGGCGGAAGTCGCGACCGCGCCGGAAGTGAGGAAGACGAGCCGCGAGCCGGCGAAGCGCTCCTCGGCGGCCCACTTCTGGGCGAGCGCCAGGACCGCGGTCGTCGCGCCCCGCAGCGCCGCCGGGAGGTCCTCCTCGGGCTCGGCCTCGACCGGGGCGACGACGACCTCCGGCAGCGCGGCGCCGCCGTCGAGCGCCGCCAGCAGGGCGTCGAGGTCGGCGTAGGAGTCGATGCCGAAGGTCGCGGCGAGGTCGGCGGCGCCGGGGCCGACGAGCGCCGGAGCAGCGGCCGCGGCGGGCAACGGCTCCGGCGCCGGGACCCAGTCCAGCCCCAGCAACGAGTCGCGCGTCCCGCTCCCGGGGTTGAGGTAGGAGGCCGGGACCGGGCGCATCGCGAAGGCGCCGATCGCGGCGACCGGAGCGCCCTCCGGGTCGCTGAGGCGGACCGCGGTGCCGCCCTCGCCGGGCTCCAGCACGACCCGCAAGCGCGTCGCGCCGGGCGAGCGGACCTCGACGTCGGTGAAGGAGAAGGGCAGCTGCAGCGCCGAGCCGTCGCTCGCCTGCTCCGCGCCGAGCAGGCCGAGGGCGGCGGAGTGCACGGCGGCGTCCAGCAGCGCCGGGTGGATCGCGAAGCCGGCGGCCGCGGCCTCCTCGTCCTCGCGCAGGGCGACCTCGGTGTAGAGGGCCTCGCCCTGGCGCCAGGCCGCGGTCAGCCCCTGGAAGGCCGGGCCGTATTCGATCCCGTAGCCGGCCAGCAGGTCGTAGAAATCGTCGGTCGCGAGCGGCTCGGCGCCGGCCGGGGGCCAGGCCTCGGGCGCCGGCAACGCGGGCGCCGGCGAGCTTGGGGCCAGCGAGCCGCCGGCGTTGCGGGCCCACTCGGCGGCCCCGTCCTCCTCGTCGCTCTCCGGCCGCGAGTGGATCGCCAGCGAGCGCCGGCCCTCCTCGTCGGCTGCCCCCACCGCGACCTGGATCTGCACCGCCCCCTGCTCGTCGAGCAGCAGCGGCGCCTCCAGGGTCAGCTCGCGCAGCAGCCCGCAGCCGACCCGGGCGCCGGCGTGCAGGGCGAGGTCGACGAAGGCGGCGCCGGGAGCGAGGACGATCCCCATGCCGCCGTGGTCGGCGAGCCAGGGGTGGGTCTCGAGCGAGAGCCGGCCGGTGAACAGCCAGCCGTCCTCGCCGGCGAGCTCGACGGCGGCGCCGAGCAGCGGGTGGCCGGCGGCGGCCTGGCCGCTGGCGGCGGGGTCGGCACCGGTCGCGTCGGCCGGCTCCAGCCAGAAGCGCTCACGCTGGAACGGGTAGGTGGGCAGCGCCACCCGCGGGCCGACGGGGGCGGCGAGGCTGGCCTCCCACTCGATCTCGATCCCGTTCGCCCAGGCGGCGCCGACCTGGCGCATGAAGCCGTCGGGGCCGGCGTCCTCGCGGTCCAGCGAGGCGTTGAAGCTGGCCTCGGCACCGCCGTCGGCTTCGGCGAAGGCTTCCTGCATCGGCATCGAGAAGATCGGGTGGGGGCTGATCTCGAGGAAGCGGCGGTAGCCCTGCCCGAGGACCCGCTGCACGGTCGGGCCGAAGCGCACCGTCTCCCGCGCGTTGCGGTACCAGTACTCGGCGTCGAGCTCCGCGGTGTCGATCGGCCCCGCTTCGACCGACGAGTAGAACGGCACCCGGCTGCTCGTCGGGACGATCCCGGCCGCCGCTTTGAGCAGGTGCTCGCGACCGCGCTCGACCGCCGGCGAGTGGCCGGGGCCGACGGCGGCGCGCACCCGGTGGGTCCAGATCCCCACCTCCTCACAGCGGGCGAGCAGCTCGTCGAGCGGCTCGTTGGCGGCCGAGACGACGATCGACGCCGGCCCGTTGATCGCCGCCAGGGCGACCTCCTGCTCCCAGCCGGGAATGCGGGCGCTGAGGTCCTCGGTCCCGGTCGCGAGCAGCGCCATGCCGCCCTCGCCGGTGCCGTGGACGAGGACCAGGCTGCGCAGCGCCATCAGCCGGGCGGCGTCGTCGAGCGAGAGCCCGCCGGCGACGTGGACGGCGGCGATCTCCCCCTGCGAGTGGCCGACAACCGCGGCCGGCTCGACCCCGCGCGAGCGCCAGAGCTCGGCCAGCGAGACCATCACCGAGAACAGCGCCGGCTGGACGACGTCGATCCGGCTCAGCCGCGGCGCGCCCTCCTCGACCCGCAGGACCGAGCGCAGCGACCAGTCGACGTGCGGGGCGAGGGCTTCCTCGCAGGCGTCCATCGCCCGCGCGAAGACCGGCGAGGAGTCGATCAGCTCGAGCGTCATCCCGCGCCACTGCGAGCCCTGGCCGGGGAAGAGGAAGACCGGGTCGCCGTCGGTGGTGGTGGAGGCGCCGCGGACCAGGGTCGGGGCCTCCTCGCCGGCGGCGAGGGCGTCGAGGCCGGCGAGCAGCTGCTCGCGGCCGGCTCCGGCGACCACCGCCCGCTGGGCGAGCCGCGGGCGCCCCAGCGCCAGCGAGCGGGCGACGTCGGCGATCGCGAGGTCGGGATGGCCGTCGAGGCGAGCGCGCAGCGCCCGGGCCCCGGCCCGCAGCGCGGCCTCGTCCCCGGCCGAGAGCGGGCAGGCGAAGATCTCCTCGTCGGGCACGGGCGCGGCGGGCACCAGCGGCGGCTCGGCCGGCTCCGGCGGCGGCGCTTCCTCGACGATCACATGCGCGTTGGTGCCGCTGGCGCCGAAGGCCGAGACGCCGGCCCGGCGCGGGTGCCCGTTGGCCCGCCACTCGCGCGGCTCGGTCAGCAGCTCGACGGCGCCGGCCGACCAGTCGACGCGCGAGGTCGGAGCGTCGACGTGCAGGGTCGGCGGCAGCGTTTCCTCGCGCAGGGCCATCGCCATCTTGATCACCCCGGCGACGCCGGCGGCCGCCTGGGTATGGCCGAGGTTGGACTTGATCGAGCCAAGCTGGAGCGGCTTACCCTCGCGGTCGGCGCCGTAGGTGGCGAGCAGCGCCCGGGCCTCGATCGGGTCGCCGAGCCCGGTGCCCGTGCCGTGGGCCTCGACCGCGTCGACGTCGGCGGCAGCGAGGCCGGCATCGGCCAGCGCCTGGCGGATCACTTTTTCCTGGGCGGGGCCGTTGGGGGCGGTGATGCCGTTGGAGGCGCCGTCCTGGTTGACGGCGCTGCCGCGCAGCACCGCCAGGACCTCGCGCCCGTTGCGGCGCGCGTCGGAGAGCCGCTCCAGCAGCAGCAATCCCGCCCCCTCCGACCAGCCGACCCCGTCGGCGCCCTCGGCGAAGGGCTTGCAGCGCCCGTCCGGGGCCAGCGCCTGGGCGCCGCCCATGACCGCGAACAGGCCGGGCGTCGCCATCACGGTCGAGCCGCCGGCCAGCGCCAGCGAGCACTCGCCGCGGCGCAGCGCCTGGGAGGCGAGGTGCAGGGTGACCAGCGAGGAGGAGCAGGCGGTGTCGAGCGAGACCGCCGGGCCCTCCAGCCCCAACAGGTAGGAGAGGCCGCCGGAGACGAGGCTGCCCTCGGCGCCGTTGGGGCGCATGTCGACGCCCTGGCCGTAGTCGTAGTGCATGACCCCGGCGAAGACGCCGGTGCGGCTGCCGCGCAGGTCGCCGGGGTCGACCCCGGCGCCTTCGATCGCCTCCCAGGCGACTTCCACCAGCAGCCGCGCCTGCGGGTCCATGAACAGGGCTTCGCTGGGCCGGAGGCCGAAGAAGGAGGCGTCGAAGCCGGCCGGGTCGGCGAGGAAGCCACCGTCGCGGGCGAAGGTCGGCAACGGCGAGTCGGGGTCGGGGTCGGCGAGGCTGTCGAGCCGCCAGCCGCGGTCCTCGGGGAAGCTGGTGATCGCGTCGCCGCCCTCGGCGACGAGCCGCCAGAGCTCCTCGGCCGAGTCGACGCCGCCCGGGTAGCGGCACCCCATGCCGACGATCGCGATCGGCTCGCCCTGGCGCTCCTCCAGCTCACGGACCCGCTGACGGGTCCCGCGCAGCTCGATCGTGACCTGCTTGAGCGAGTCGAGCAGCTTCTCTTCGCCGCTCATCCCGCCCCCACTTCTTCCTCGACGATCCGCAGCAGCTGCTCGGCGCTCGCCGCCTGGATCCGCTCGACCGCGCCGCCGTCGGCCGCGCTCGCCGCCCGGCTCGCCAGCAGCGAACGCAGACGGGCTTCGGCTTCCTCTCTCTCCCCCATCCCGAGAGCGTCGAGGATCGCTTCGAAATTGTCGATTTGGCGGTCGACCGCCGAGCGCCCCGGGGCGACCTCGCCGACCTGCTCGCGCAGGAAGGCGGCGGCCGCGGCGGTGGTCGGGTAGTCGAAGACGACCGTCGTCGGCAGCTGGATCCCGCTGGCGGCACTGAGCCGATTGCGCAGCTCGACCGCGGCGAGGGAGTCGAAGCCGAGGTCCTTGAACGGCGCCGCGGGGTCGACCGCCTCGGCTGAGCCGTGGCCGAGGACGGCGGCGACGTGGCCGCGGACCAGGGCCAGCACGACCCCCTCCCACTCCGATTCCGGCACCTCCGCCAGGCGCAGCTGCAGCGACTCGCCGGCGGCGGGGCGGCGGGCGCCACCGCGGACCAGGCCGGCGAACAGCTGCGGCAGCATCCCGGCGCCGGCGGCCGCGCGCAACGCGGCGCGGTCGAGGGCGACCGGCAGCAGCTGCGGGTGGTCGAGGGCGAGGGCGAGGTCGAGCAGCTCCAACCCCCGCTCCTCGCTCAGCGCGGCGATGCCGGTGCGGGCGACGCGCGCCCGGTCGGCCTCGCCGAGGTCGCGGGTCATCGCGCTGTCGAGCCCCCAGGCTCCCCAGCCAAGCGAGCTCGCCGCCAGCCCGGCGGCGCGGCGGCGCTGAGCGAGGGCGTCGAGGAAGGCGTTGGCGGCGGCGTAGTTGCCCTGGCCCGGGCTGTTGAAGGTGCCGGCGACGGAGGAGAAGAGGACGAAGTGCGAGAGGCCGAGGCCGGCGGTCAGCTCGTGCAGGTGCCAGGCGGCGCCGGCCTTGGGCGCCATGACCCGCTCCAACCGCTGCGGGTCGAGCGTCTCGATCGTGCCGTCGTCGAGCACCCCGGCGCAGTGGAAGACGGCGCCGAGCGGGTGCTCGTCGGGGATCGCGGCGAGCATGGCGGCCAGCGCCTCGAGATCGCCGACGTCGCAGGCGGCGATCTCGACCGTGGCGCCGAGCGCCTCCAGCTCCGCCCGCAGCTCGGCGGCGCCGGCGGCCTCGGGACCGCTGCGGCTCGCCAGCAGCAGGTTGCGGGCGCCGTGCTCGGCGACGAGGTGGCGGGCGAGCAGGGCGCCGAGGCCGCCGGTGGCGCCGGTGAGGAGGACGGTGGCCTCGGGGTCGAGCCGCCGATCTCCCCCGACCCCGGCGTCGACCCGGGCGAGGCGAGGCGTCAGCGCCTCGCCCCCGCGCAGCGCCACCTGGTGCTCGTCGGCGATCTCCAGCGCCGCCGCCCGGGCGGCGAGCGAGGCATCGGAGCCGTCGCTGTCGAGCAGCCGGAAGCGGTCGGGATGCTCGGCCTGGGCGGAGCGGACCAGGCCCCAGACCGCGGCGGCGGCCGGGTCGACCGGCTCGCCCTCCTCGGCGGCGACGGCGGCGTGGGTGAGGAAGGCGAGGCTCTCTTCAGCGGCGATCGCGGCCTGCAGGCGCTCCAGCACCTGGGCGCAGAGAGCCTGCGCGGCGGCGGCCGGGTCGAGGCTCGCGTCGGGAACGCACTCGACGATCTCGACCTCGCCCTCGGCATCGGGGGGAAGCGCGACCGGCGTCCACTCGACGCCGAAGAGGGAAGCCGACGCCTCGGAGCCCAGGGCGGCCAAGGCGGCCAACACGGTCGGATCGATCTCCCGCGCCGCCAGCGAGTCGACCGCGAGCACCATGACCCCGGCCTCGTCGCTGATGTCGATGCGGACGTTGTCACCGGCGACGACGAGGCGCGCCCGCAGCGCTCCGGCGCCGCCACGGAGGGCTTGCACCCCGCGCCAGGCAAAGGGGACCCGGGGGCCGGCCTCGGCGCCGGCGGCATCGTCGGCGAGGGCGACCTGGAGGGCGGCGTCGAGCAGCGCCGGGTGGATCGCGTAGCCGCCGGCGGCAAGGCGCTGCTCTGCGGGCAGGGCGGCCTCGGCGAAGAGCTCTTCACCGCGGCGCCAGGCGGACGTCAAGCCCTGGAAGGCGGGGCCGTACTCGAGGCCGATCTCGGCGGCACGGTCGTGCAGCGCCTCGATCGCGACCGGCTCCGCGCCGACGGGAGGCCAATCGCCGAGCCCTTTGGCGTCGACAAGCGCCGCCGGGGTGAGCGAGCCGGCGGCGTTGCGGATCCAATCGGCGGGACTCTCGTCCCCACCCGTCTCCGGTCGCGAGTGAACCGTCAGCGAGCGCCGGCCCTCCTCATCGGCGGCGCCGACGGCGACCTGGATCTGCGCCGCCCGCCCCTCGGCGAGCAGCAGCGGCGCCTCGATCGTCAGCTCCTCGACCGCTTCGGCGCCGGCCTCCCGCCCGGCTCGCAGGGCCATCTCCAGGAAAGCGGTGCCGGGCAGGATCGTCGCGCCGTGGACGGCGTGATCGGCCAGCCACGGGTGCGTCTTCAATGAGACCCGACCGCTGAGCAGCCACTCGTCGCGCTCGGCCAACTGCAGCGAGGCGCCGAGGATCGGGTGCTCGGTGGCGGCCTGCCCGATCGCGGCGGCGTCGCCGGCCTGCGGTGCTGGCTCCAGCCAGAAGCGGGTGCGCTGGAAGGCGTAAGTCGGGAGGTCGACGCGCTGGGGGGAGTGCGGGGCGAAGAAGGCGGCCCAGTCGAGCTTGGCGCCACCACAGTGGGCGGCGGCGAGAGCGCCGACAAGTGCCTCGGAGTCCTCTCGGCCCTTGCGCAGGAGAGGAGCGAGGGTCGTGGAGTTGCCGTCGCCGAGCGAGCCCCGGGCCATCGCGCAAAGGACGCCGTCGGGGCCGAGCTCCAGGTAGGTGTCGACACCCTGCTCGGCCAGGTACTCGATGCCGTCCTTGAAGCGGACGGCCTGGCGGACCTGGCGGGCCCAGTAGGCGGGCGAGGTGGCCTCCTCGGCCGAGAGCAGCTCGCCCGTCAGGTTGGAGACGATCGGGATTCGGGGAGCGCTGAAGGAGAGTCCCGAGGCGATCTCCTCGAACTCCCCGAGCATCGGCTCCATCAGTTGGGAGTGGAAGGCGTGGCTGACCTTGAGCCGGGTGGCTTTGCGGCCCTTGGCCTTCCAGCTCTTCATGAAGTCCAGTGCGGCCCCTTCCTCGCCGGAGACGACGACCGAATTGGGGTCGTTGATCCCGGCAATTGAGAGGCCCTCCGGCAACTCGGCCGCGACCTCGTCCTCAGTCGCCTCGATCGCCACCATCGCCCCGCCCTCGGGCAGGGCGCCCATCAGGCGACCGCGTGCCGCAACCAAACCGCAGGCGTCGGCGAGTGAAAGCACACCCGAGACGTGGGCCGCCGCCAGCTCGCCGATCGAGTGGCCGATCAGCAGGTCAGGCTTAAGGCCCCAGGACTCGACCAGGCGGAAGAGAGCGACCTCGGTCGCGAACAGCGCCGGTTGGGTCAGCTCGGTGCGATTCAGGGCTTCGGCCTCTGGGGTTCCCTCAGGGGCGAAGAGATGCTCCTCCAGCGAGACGCCGAGGTGGCGGTCCATCTCCTCGCAGATCGCGTCGAGGGCATCGGCATAAGCCGGGAAGTCGATGTAGAGGGCGCGGCCCATGCCGGGGCGCTGGGCTCCTTGGCCGGTGAACATGAAGGCGCTCTTGCCCGAGGTCGCGGTGCCGCTGATGACGCCAGGGTGCGGCTCGCCGGTTGCCAGGGCGTCGAGCGCTTCCAGCAGTCCGTCGCGGTCGGCACCGATCGCGGTTGCGCGGTGAGTCAACGCCGCACGGCTCGTCGCGAGCGCGTGAGCAGCGTCGACCGGATCGAGGTCAGATCTCTCGCGCAAGTGCGCCGCGAGCCGACCCGCCTGCGCCGCCAATGCCTCCTCGCCTTTGGCCGAGAGAACCAGTGGGATCGCGGCGAGCGCCGGCGCTTCCCCGCCCTCGCTCGCCGCGTCCTCCTCGGCCGGCGGCGCCTGCTCCGGCGCCTCCTCCAAGATCACGTGGGCGTTGGTGCCCGTCACCCCGAAGGAGGAGACGCCGGCGCGACGTGGCCTCTCGCCCGGCTCCCAGGGCCTCGCCTCGGCCAGCAGCTCGACCTGGCCGGCGCTCCAGTCGACGTGGGGCGTCGGCTCCCCCAGGTGCAGCGTCTTCGGCAGCACGCCGTGGCGCATCGCCATCACCATCTTGATCACGCCGCCGACCCCGGCCGCCGCCTGGGCGTGGCCGATGTTCGACTTCAGCGAGCCGAGGTAGAGCGGCCCGCCCTCGCGGCCCTGGCCGTAGGTGGCGAGCAGCGCCTGCGCCTCGATCGGGTCGCCGAGCATGGTGCCGGTGCCGTGCGCCTCGACCGCGTCGACCTCGGCCGGCTCCAGCGCCGCGGCGGCCAGCGCCGCGCGGATCACCCGTTCCTGCGCCGGCCCGTTGGGCGCGGTCAGCCCGTTGGAGGCGCCATCCTGGTTGACGGCGCTGCCGCGGATCGTCGCCAGCACCCGATGACCGTTGCGGCGCGCGTCGGAGAGCCGCTCTAGGACCAGCAGGCCGACCCCCTCGGCCCAGCCGGTGCCGTCGGCGCCGGCGGCGAAGGACTTGCAGCGACCGTCGCGGGCGAGGGCGCGCTGGCGGCTGAATTCGACGAAGGAGTTGGGGGTCGACATCACCGTCACGCCGCCGGCCAGCGCCAGCGAGCACTCGCCGCCGCGCAGCGCCTGCCCGGCCAGGTGCATCGCCACCAGCGAGGAGGAGCAGGCGGTGTCGACGGTCAGCGCCGGCCCCTCCAGTCCGAGTGCGTAGGAGACGCGGCCGGCGATCACGCTGCCGGCCGGCTCCGGCGCCCGGTGGCCATCCGCCAGCGGCCCCGAGCCCTGCCCGTAGTCGTGGTACATCGCCCCGGCGAAGACCCCGGTCGGGCCGCCGCGCAGCGTCCCCGGGTCGATCCCGGCGTCCTCCAGCGCCTCCCAGGCGGCTTCCAGCAGCAGCCGCTGCTGGGCGTCCATGCCGAGCGCCTCGCGAGGGGAGATGCCGAAGAAGCCGGGGTCGAAGCCGGCGGGGTCGGCGAGGAAGCCGCCCTCGCGGGCGTAGCTGGTCCCGGGGCTGTCGGGGTCGGGGTCGTAGAGGCGCTCCAGGTCCCAGCCGCGGTCGGCGGGGAAGCCGGAGACCGCGTCGCGGCCGGTGGCGAGAAGGTCCCAGAGGCCGGCCGGCGACTCGACCCCGCCGGGGAAGCGGCAACTGATGCCGACGATCGCGATCGGCTCGCGCTCGCGCTCTTCGCGCGCCCGCAGGCCGGCGTTGGCCGTGCGCAGCTCGCCGGTGACCTTGCGCAGGTAGCGGCTCAGGGTCTCGCGGTCGGGGACCTGGCTCATCCGAGCTCCTCGTCGATCAGGCTCAGCAGCTCCTCGTCGGAGGCGGAGTCGAGGTCGGGCATCGCCTCGGGCTCGGGGGCGGCGAGCGGCTCGTCGGCCTCCGCGTAGCCGAGGCGCGTCAGCAGGAAGCCGGCCAGCGCCCGCGGGTTGGGGTAGTCGAAGACCAGGCTGGCGGGCAGCTCCAGGCCGGCACCGCGGCCGAGCCGGTTGCGCAGCTCGACCGCCGCCAGCGAGTCGAAGCCGGCCTCCTTGAAGGCGCCTTCGGGCGGCAGGTCGCGGGCGGAGGCGTGGCCGAGGACGGCGGCCGCCTCGGAGCGGACCAGCTCGACCAGGAGCGCCTCGCGGTCCTCGCC
>OUNO010004916.1_pt1 | contig 33425 bp, 37 predicted proteins | sample 1779811 | NCBI WGS metagenome assembly OUNO01 (sample SAMEA3914804, study PRJEB12502) | metagenome | biome: forest; material: soil | place: Canada | collected 2010-06-25 | depth 0.3 m
GGCGGAACCCTTTTCCTTGATGAAATCGGCGAAATGGACGTCAAACTCCAGGCCCGCCTCCTCCGCGTGCTTCAGGAAAAAGTTTTCCGTCGCGTGGGCGGACAGGTGGACATCCAGACCGACGTTCGCGTCGTGGCTGCGACCAATCAGAACCTTCACACTTACATTGCCCAAGGCAAGTTTCGCGACGATCTCTATCACCGCGTTGCCAAAGTGGTGATAGACCTTCCGGGTCTGCGCAATCGTCAGGAGGACCTCGTGGCGATGGCGAGTGCTTTCTTCGAACGCTCTTTCCAGACTCGTGGAAAACACTTTGAAGGCTTTGCTCCGGATGCGACCGAAGCAATCTTGAATTACAGTTGGCCGGGAAACGTGCGTGAGCTTTTGAACACAGTTGAGCGCGCTGCCCTTCTCTGGGACAAGAGTGGAAAAATTGAAGCAGAAGATCTTAATCTTCCAAATTACGTCTCTCACTCCACAGGCGGAGCCCAAAATGCTCCGGGCCTGACCGTGAGCAAGGACGCGTGGGCGGATACAGAGAACACCTCGAGCTACACCGTACTGAAAAAGAAATGGTCCGACGTGTTTGAGAAGGAATACCTCACCGGTGTCCTCGAAAAATACCAAGGGAACGTGACTGCTGCTGCACGCGAATCAGGCGTGGATCGCAGTAACTTCCTCCGCCTCCTCCGCCGCCATCAGATCGATGCGGAAGTGTTCAGAAACAGCAAAAAAGCTGCTTCCTGATCGGAAGGCTCACCAAACTCAAGAAAAAAGGGTATCTGGCCATGTCAGATACCCTTTTGTTTTCATCAAGTTACGGTTGTTAAAGGGTAATTAAATAAAATTCGTTGACGCAACGCAACATCAATGTTAAAACCCTGTCAGCGGAACGTACGCGAAAGTTACTGTAGAGGGGTGCGGCGCCCAGGTCCAGGCAGGATCGGGCGCCGCTTTTTTATTTACGCTTCTTGAGACTCGCCATGAAGAAGCCATCGGTATCGTAAGGACCCAGATAGCCTTCAGACTGAAGTTCAAACTCCGAATGGTTTTTCAGGAAGGCCTGCACTGGCTCCAAAGACTCTTCCTTCAAAAAGGTACACACACCAAATACGAGACGACCTTCCGGCTTCACGTATTTTGAATAAGCTTCCAGTACCTTCAACTGAAGTTCTGGAAGTGGAATTTCGGAATCCCGCTTCTTCTCATCGAACGGCTTGCGTGGCCATTTGGTATCCGGATTTCTTCTCAAAACACCGTAGCCACTGCAGGGAGCATCGACCAGCACGACATCTGCCGTGTTCTCGAACTTCTGAATGGATGAATAGTCTGCCGGTGTGACCAGTACACCCTGAATATTGCGTTCCTGCGCGCGTTCTGCACGCTGCTTCAGGCTTCTCACCTTTCGCTCATAAACGTCGTAGGCATAAATCCGGCCCTTCCCTTTCAGGCCATCCGCGAGCGCCAGAGTCTTTCCGCCGGCTCCGGAACACGCGTCTACAACGGTGATTGGACCGAGGTCGGGAAGACTTGAAACATCGGTTTGGGCAAATTTTTCGGTCTGAGGTGCGTCCTTCAATCGTCCTGCAAAAAGCTCAGGGTAAAGGGAGTACAGACTCATGAACTGGGAGCCTTCGTCCTGAATTTCGAAATACCCCTTCTCGAACCAATCATTTCGCTGAACCCGCGCGAAGCCACGGAAGATCCGGGCATTCGGCGTATAGTTCCCAGCGCGTGATTTCGGGTGATCTTTTTCTTTCAACCAAGCTTCGATTTCGGGCTTGAGTGCGCCGTTCTCATAAGCGCGGCGATGAAACCGGATGGTCGTGAGTGGATCCTGGGACAACAGACGAGCCATTGCCTTCGTCTTCTCGACACCCCAATCCTTTTCGAGCTTCTGAATGAATTCGACCGGGAAGTCTTCAACCGATCCCTCATTCGGGATCGTTTCCCACTTGTCCCAGAGAGCTTCAAAGCATTGGTGAATTCCCTGATTCTTTTTCATGCGGATGAAGCTTGCCGACCAGAACTCTTCGGCGGATGGAGCAAGCTCGATCCCGAAATGAGTTGCAATCGTCGCCGGTCTTCTCAGGAATGCACCCAAGAGCACCGCGACTTTTGATTTCTGACTCGGATTCACTCTCGATAAAAGAGAGTCAAAGTGAGTCTGGGATTCACACAATTCAGCGAATACTTCGCTCAGGATATTTGATTTCATTAAATTTTCGTGCGCCCGTGGCGCGATTTCACCTGGTGAACCTTGATCATGTTCGTGGTTCCGCGTCCGAGAGTCGGAACACCGGCAGTCACGACCAGGAAGTCATCTTCGTCGGCGCGGTTGTTTTCAAGCATTACACGCTCCACCATTCCGAAGAGGTCGTCGGTCGCGACGAGCTCGGGAATCAGAACGCCTTCCACTCCCCACACAAACGCGAGTTTGCGCAAAGAAGCTTCACTGTCCATGATCGCGACAATCGGAATCTCAGGGCGGTATTTTGCAAGTGTGCGAGCCGCTGTTCCCGAGTGAGTGAGACACGCAATCGCGCGGGCACCGACATGGGATGCGATTTTTGAGGCACTGTATTCGATGGAATCCACCACGGAGCCTGACATGGGGATCAGGTTGTGGTGAACGGAATACTGATGCTCCCCTTCCGCTTCGGAGATGATTTTTGCCATCGTCTCCACCGCTTCAACCGGATATTCACCGGAAGCGGATTCGGCAGACAACATCACTGCATCGGTTCCATCGAACACCGCATTTGCGACGTCGGATGCTTCCGCGCGGGTTGGGGTTGGGCAAGAGATCATGCTCTCGAGCATCTGGGTTGCGGTAATGACCGGAACACCGAGCTCGTTTGACATGCGAATGAGCATCTTCTGAATGATGGGTACCTTCTGAGCGCCGAGTTCCACTGCCATGTCTCCACGGGCAATGAGAATCCCGTCAGTGACCTCCAGAATTCCTTCCGGAGCGTAAACGGCTTCTTCACGTTCAATCTTCGCCACGATCAGAGGATTGTGATTGCTCGTCTTCCGGATGAACTCTTTTACGAAGAGAATGTCCTGAGGCGTGCGAACGAAGGAAAGCGCAACGGAGTCGACACCGAGGTCGAGGCCGAGCTTTAAATCTTTAAGGTCCTTTTCAGTAGCGCAAGGAAGAGAGAGCGGAGTTCCGGGAAGGTTCATTCCCTTGTTGGAAGTAAGTTTTCCGCCGACGGTGATTTCAATCACGATCTCGGACGAATGCACATCCTTCACTTCACTCGAAAGCTTTCCGTCATCGAACAGGATTTTTGATCCCTTGCGCAAGTCTTTGCAAAGAGGACCTGCGATCTCAGCTGAGATCGGAATCGCGATCCGGCCCACGGTGGAACCTTTCGGAGTCGCACCTTCCGGATAGAGGAGACATTCATCCCCTGCCTTCAGTTGGATCCCTTCAGGAGGAAGTTTTCCAAGACGAAGTTTCGGACCTTGAAGATCTTGCAGAACGCCAATGTGTTTGCCAGTTGCTTTCCCGGCTTCACGAACCGCAGCAAAGAGACCGCGGTGCACCTCATGGGTTCCGTGACTGAAGTTCAGGCGGGCGGTATCAAGACCGGCGCGAATCAAATTTTCAATTTTGGACTGGGTGTTACTGGACGGCCCCAGTGTGCAGACAATTTTAACTTTTCTTCTGGATAAGCTGTGCATTTGTGCGTTTCATACTATCAAGTTCTTCTTGATAATGCTCACTTAAAAAGCGCTCTTTTTCGCGATATGACAGTTCCTGTTGTTTGATTTGATGCTCGTAAGCCCGCACCTTGTCATCCAGCACGCGTTTTGAAGTTCGATCGAGGTCTCGGAGCTTCTTGTCATACTCCAGATGGGTCTCACTCATGGCCTTTTCGTGCTCATCGTGCTGGGCAGAAAACTGGTTTTCATACGACCGGCGAAGGTCGTTCATCTTCATGACCCACTCGCGATCCTGGGACCGACGGGAGACATCGTTTTCATCGACAAGAGCGTTCTTCTCATGAGCACTCTGAGTCCGCTGCTCATCCAGTGCTTCGCCTGAACGCTGATGCTCCTCGAGGAGATGGATTGTACCCTCCTGGTGCACGCGTTCGGCGTGACGCTGGGATCGCTCCCTTTCGGTCAGAAGCGCATTTTCGGTCTGCGCTTTCATGTCCATGTAGGAGCTATTGAATTGTTTCGCGGTGAGATCGCCCTGCTTTTGATTGTCGCGATTCACCTGCGTGAACTTCGTCCGATACTCATCTTGAAGCGTCCGGCGATCCACAACATCCCGGTCGCGGGTCGCAATCAGGTTCCGCTCATACGCGGCCTGGTTTTCCTGCATTTCAGCAGTGAAGCGTTTTTCCTCACCCTGATGGATGCGGCTCACGAGGTAGGGCGAAGCTTTAAGTGGATCATCGTTTCTAGAAAGCTCGGCGATCTTCTGATCGCGCACCCCAAGTTCGTTCCTCATCTGTGCGTCTTTTGCGGTAAGGAACTTTCCGTAAACTTCGTCTTTGTTCTTCACGATGTCCATCGTGTCCTGAGCATGCTTCGAAATCAGGTGATCCTGCGCCATCTGGTTCCGTGTTTCCGTGCCCTTCATTTCAACGTTGTGGGTCGCTTTCTCATAAGCGTGCTCCAGCTGGTAATCCCGCTGCTGCCCTCTCATCATTTCCTTTTGCTGGCGAACCGTCTCCTGTGCCTTGGAGTTTGCCTGATAAGTGATGTCAGCAACTTTGAGCGCAGTCTGGTCGATAAGCTCTCCCTGGCTTGCGCCCTTGCGCGCCAGTTCCGCCTCGTAGGAATCAATGATGTGTTTCTGTTCGTCGAGTTTTCCCTTTTCGTACTGACGGATCACGTCCTGCTTCGCCTGAGCGGTTGCAGAAGCGACATCGCGGTGTTCATTGCGATAAACCGCCATTTCATCCTGAAGATCGTGGATCTGCTGAGAATACGCTTTTTTCTGCGAGTTCACCGCGCTCTCAACCTTGTGACTGGTGCGCGTATCCGCTTCCCCGATCCTCTCAGTCGCATAGTCTTGCGCCTGATGAACCCGTTGATCGCTGTCTTTTTCAATCTGTTCCTGGAAACGACTCAATTCGCGCTTCTGTTCCTGCACTTCACGGGCTTCGATCGTGGCCTTTTTACCCTTGCTGTCGTACATTTCATCTTTGAGGCGCTGAACTTCTTCGCGGGCAGAGGTACGCTCCTCGGCAATCCGCCCGTTCAACTCCTTGCGGGTTTCATCGAGCTGCTCTTCATAGGAAGCCTTGATCTTATCGACTTCGCTCTGATGATTTTCATCAGTTTGCGCGCGATCAGCATCATAGGAATCTTTCAGCCTTTGAGTTGCGTTCTGATAATTTGTATAATCTGAAACCGTAGACATCCACTCTCAGGATAACCTACGTGTTTTCCTTGAAAAATCGGCAATAATTGCCGTTTTGAAATTAACCCTTCAAGGCGTCGAGGAGCTTCGGAATGAAACCACCGAATCCTCCGTTGGAGAGGACCGCAACCACATCGCCTTTTTGAGCAGATTTCGCCACATTCCTGACGCCATCTTCGACCGCTTCAAAGAAAGAAGCCTTTTTACCCCGCTCCGTCAGACCGGAGACGAGTTCCTGGCTGGAAAACTGGTCTCCCGCCGCGATCTTGCCCTGATCATAAGCCACTGCGATGAAGATCTCGTCCGCCTGATCAAAAGCTTCGGTGTATTCCTTCTGGAACACTTTCCGACGGGAGGTCGCAGAACGAGGCTCAAACACGGTAAGCATGCGTCTGCCTTCGTACTTCTTCCGGAGTGCATTCAGCGTTTCACGAACTGCAGTCGGGTGGTGGGCGAAATCGTCGATGACGAGAACCCCTCTCCCCTCACCGCGCTCTTCCTGTCTGCGCTTCACTCCCTTGAATGCCTGAAGTCCTTTTTGAATCTCTCCGCTTGAAAGGCCGATCATCTTGCACTCGATATAAACCGCAAGGGCGTTCAATGCATTGTGCTCGCCACTTAAGTTAAGAGCGAGACGATCCGTCTTCACGCCGTCTTTCACCACGTAGAAAGTCATTCCTTCACCTGAAATCTGAAGGGATTGAAAAGTATAATCTGCCTTGTCTTTCTCAAAACGGGAGTAAGTGATCACCGGAACTTTGGACTCGCGAATGAGCTCGCGGACGTTTTCGGTTTCGATGCAGGCAATGAGACGTCCGTTCGGGCGAATGCGGGAAATCAGGCCAGAAAATGCCTTTTTCACTGCAGCGAGATCCGCGTAAATGTCCGCGTGATCGAACTCGACGCTGGTCAGGATCACATCGTCTGGAAGGTAGTGATTGAACTTCGGAACCTTGTCCCAGAAGGCCGTGTCGTACTCATCCCCTTCGAGCACGAAGTAAGACGAGTTGTTCTCGACATTGAAACTGTGAGGAAGATTTTGAGACACGCCCCCGATGAAATACGACGGAGCTTTTCCAGCGTTCGTCAGGACGGAAGCAAGAAGACTCGAAGTCGTGGTCTTTCCATGAGTTCCGGCAACAACGAGGTTCCGGGTTTCAGGCAGAAGATATTGCTCCATGAACTCGGGAAGAGAGACATAACGATCACCGCGTTTCGTGAACGCTTCCATCTCCGGATTTCCACGACTGATCACGTTTCCGATCACCACCAGATCCGGTTTTCCACCCAGACGGTCGAGGTTTTCAGCGCTATAAGGAGAAAAGAGTTCAATCCCGGCATTAGTCAGGACATCGCTCATCGGTGGATAAACGTTCTGGTCACTGCCCGTTACCCGGATTCCGGCTCTTCTTAAATACGCGGCAAAGGCACCCATGAGGGTTCCGCAGACACCTAAAATATGAACATGCTTGAACTGAAGAGGAGAAGAACTCATTCCCCGATTATAAGGGATTCCTACTTGATGCCAACCACAAAAGCGATCCAGGCATAGGCGTTGTCACCCGCGACCGTCTTCACGTATTCGCCGGTTCCATCACCGTTTTTATCCGCTTCTTCCCAGTAAACCTGAGTCTCCTTGAAACCCGCCTCAATCATCAGCTCGCGAAGCTCGGTAATGGTCCAGACGCGCCAGTCATAAACAAAAGCGTTCTTGTGGAGCTTGCCCGCCTTGTCCTTGAAGTGGATCGCGTAGATGCCGTGGTGCTGAATGGGATCATAGTACTGCTGGTCCCAGTAATAAGTGTAACGGCCGAGTTTCGGAACGGTATACGTGTGCTGTTCCTTGCCCTTTTCGATGAAACCGGGGCCTCCAGCCATCTCTAGTGCAAAGATCCCTTCCTTGTTCAGGGACTTAAGCGCCGCCTTGAAGTACTTCAGCATCTGTTTGCGCTCTTTGAAAATATTGAAGGAGAAGTTCCCTGCTCCGATCACATCCACCTTTTGCTTCGTCGGAATACAGACATCCTGAAGCAGGAGGGTCACGCGTTTCTTCTCATCCGCACTGAGGGTTTTATAACGACTCTTTTTTCCATAAGCGATCGTCTCTGGATCGAGATCAACGCCAAGGGCGACCCGCTTGGAATGGGTTTTCACCCATTCGCAGGAAATCATGAAGGTTCCGCAGAAGTCTTCCCGGAGAGAAATTGCATTCTTTCCGAAGATGTCGAGAAACATCCGGTCAAAGATGTGAACGTGTTCTTCCGGAGTTTGAACTGAATTTTCGTAGTGGGCGTATTTATCGAATTTCATGTGGTCTTACCTGTCTTTTTGACTTTGACTGACAACGTAAGTACGAATTGTGCCACAGGTTCGTCTCCGAATTTAGACGGAACGGTTGCAGTGATCTTAAGTGGAATGCTCACGCGCTCACCGGAAGCGGTTGCCGCTTCCACGGCCGCTTGAATCGCAGGCCCTTCTTTACAAGTGAGGAGCACGTCGCCTTCTGCACGCTTCAGGAAGTCCGCATGGAAATCCTTGAAGATGAGAGAGCCTTTTGCACCCTTCAAGTTATCGAGAAGCCGCTGACAAATCATTCCACCCGCCGCGTCCGCACCAATGCAGAGGGCTCCGAAGTACATGGAGTTCAGGTGATTCTTGTTCCGGCGACAGTAAGGAAGGGAGATGATGCACTCTTCATTGGTCAGCTTCACCACGGTTGGACGGGCAAGAAACAGAAGAGGGATTTTTGCAAAAGCAAAGCCCCGAAGCAAGAGAGTGTCTTTCAATGAGATGCGCATGGGCAAGAGCCTACCAAAAACCGGCACTTAAAACGAGCGTTCGCTCGCTGTGTCATCGTTATTTTCCGCGAATCAGGAAGTGAAAAACCCGTCTTAAAGGGCGGATGCGGTTGTCATTGCGGGTGGGATGGACCCGATTGGTGAGCAGAATCGCGTAGTCGCCGCTTGAGAGATCAACCCAGAGTGAAGTTCCGGAAAAACCCAGGTGTCCGACCGTGCGGGAAGAAAAGGAAAATCCGGTGGAACCCGAACCATCGAGTGACGGGAGATCAAATCCAAGTGCCCGCCTCGAGTTTGCCGGAGTCTTTGCTTCTTCAAAAAAGACTGAAAGAGTTCCAAAGGAAACGAGTTCCCCCGTGAACACAAAACTCATCCAGGCAATCACGTCCTTGAGAGTTCCAAATACACCCGCATGTCCCGCAACCCCTCCGAAACTCCAGGTATTGTCGTCGTGCACCTGTCCTTGAAGAAGGCCGCGCCATGGACAGGCTTCCGTTACTGCAACCGACTCCTTCCGGGCTGAAATCCACTGTCTCTCCCCTGCTGCACTCCGGACCACGGGTCTGAAATGAAGGTGGCAGCCAGGAATCTTTTTCCAGATCGCCATCACATCCTGTTCAAAATTCTGAGAGAGGACGTCTTCCAGAATCAGGAAGCCCAGATCGGAGTAAACCACTTTCTCACCGGGTTCATTCTCACGGTGAATCTGGTACACGAGATCTTTTGAAACCTTTTTGCGCTGATCGAGAGAAACAGAATAAAGATCGTCGCCGAAGCGATTCCGCATTTCTTCGTAAAACGGTTTCCATGCAGGAAGTCCTGACGTGTGGGTCAGAAGCTGTCTCACGGTGATGGGAGCGAGAGTCGGATTCAGCTTCACCCGGTCGGGGCGAAGTTCTGCAAGGGTCGCATCGAGCTTGAGCTGTCCCGACTCATACTGAACCATCGCAAGCAGGGTCGTGGCCATGATCTTGGTGAGTGAGGCCAGATCAAAAACGGTTTCGGATCCGACCGGAGTTGCATCCTGAGTCCACGCAGTCTTTCCAAGATAAAGAGTATCGGGCTTGGTTCCAGCCGCGATCGCATCGAGAGTGCCCCAGGCAGCCGCCATCCCGGATCCGATTTTTTGCCGGATCGCCTGATTCAAAAGCTCTTCAATCACGGTCTTTTTAGCTAGATCACCCATGATTCGCTTTCAATATGCTTTCCATTCTGGAAACGCGAAGCGGACAGTTGAGAAAGATCGAGTGTTTCGTATTTTTGTTTCGTGATGAGTTCGGCAAGTGCCACTCCCACTCCATAACTTTGCATCACGCCGTGGCCGGAAAAGGAATGGGCCTCGAAGATCGAAGATTTTACCGGCTCCGCCACCTTGCCCACGATTCCGTGATGGTCAGGACTATTTTCATAAAGTCCCGCCCAGCCGGTGACGTGCTTCAGACTCTCGAAGTGAGTTGAACGCTCGTAGAGCGGTGCCCAGATATGCTCTTCAAAGAAGCGCTCCTGATCGTATTCAAAATTAAACCCTTCGGTGTCATTCGCCGCAAAACCGGCGAGCCCGTAGATGGATTCCGGATGAAAATAAACTCCACTGGGATCGATGATCATCCCGTAATGGGAAAGGTCAAGATCGCGAGCGTGAAACAGGGAAATCTGACGTCTGAGTGGACTCGCAGGCGATGTGTAACCCAGCATCTTTGCAAACTGACCGGCCCAGGCCCCACCCGCATTTACGACGTGAGTGGCTTCGATTTCAATCCACTCGCCTTTCGAAAGATCAAAGCCCGATTCGTCTTTTGGATTTTGAATGAGAAGCTTCTTCTTCTCTTCGGTAGAAAGACCTTCTTTGAACTGAAACGCTTTTACGTTTGTTTTCGAATCACCGGTAGGAGTTGCACTCACCACCCAGGCACCATCCATGAATTGTGCGCCTTTTTCAACCGCCACTTCACGGTAGTGCTCTTTCAAACGATTTGGATTCAAAAGTCCATCGCGGGAACCAAAGAGTGCCCCGGCGAGATCATCTGTTTTATCGATGAAAGGGATTTTGCTTCTGATCGTATTCACGTCCCAGACTTCAACCGGCCAGCCTGCAGCTACGTGCATCTCGCGCGATTTAAGAGCGGCATCAAAAGTTTCCGGACGATGAAGCCAGAGATACCCGCAGTCGCGATACCCCACCTGATCCGCAACCGTTGCAAAGTACTCGATGGAAAATTTGGAAGTGAGAAGGTTCACCTTCTGGGACCAGGTTGCGCGCACGCCACCCGCGTTGAGTTCGCTGCTACTCCACTCACCCGAGAGGTCGAGATCCAAAGTGAGGATTTTTGGAACGCCTGCATTCGCAAGTCCCATGGCAACTGCACTGCCGATTACGCCTGCGCCTAAAACCAGAACATCAGTTTGGATTTTTTTCGCGGCACCCACGGCAATCACCACATCATTTCGGTGAAGTTTTCAGAGATGATCTTCGGCTCGCCATTTTCTTCAGCGATGTAGAGGATTTTTGTTCCGCGGGAAACAAGGCCTTTTCTTCCGTTTGGAAGACGGGACTCGTAATCCTGAGTGAACATCATCATCGTGTATTTCGGGTGACGGAAGAAATAAGGATCACTTGCATTGACCTTGATCATTCCGTACTTTTTGGTGAGTACCCGTTTGTAAGCAGCCCACTGATCCCGATCAAACAGCTTTCTTTTGATCGGAGAAGCGAAGTCGGTGTGATAGTGACTCATGTACTTGCTCACATCACGGCTCTCCCAGTCCTTGATCCAGGAATCAAAGAACTTGTGAAGCTTTTCGTCGCGACCGCCCGTCTGGTACTGCGGGGTCAACTCATCAAAAATCAAAATCGGGGTCAGGGCAAGTTGAATGGATTTCTGGATGTCGGCTAAGTCTTCGTTCCGGACAACCACACAACCCTCACTGTCGAAATCTTTCTTCAAACGATCCGGCTCATCTGTCCCGTGGAGTTCCACTCCATGACCGGAACAACCTGCGATCTGATCGTATGCATTTGGAAAGTTCACATAGAAAGCCATCGCCCCGAACTTCTTCGGAAGCTGCGGAGGAAGGAGCTTGTTCGTAAACTGATAAACACCTTCCGGAGTTTTCAGATCGCCTTCTTGCTCTTTGTCGCCTTTCACCTTTCCGGTGGTGGCGTGGTAGGTCTTCAGAATTTTAAAAGAATCATCCGCTTCGTAGTGAGCGATGTGGAGAAGATTGGTTTTCTTATCAACGAGGATGAGAGTGTGAAGGTGTCCTGCGTGGGATGAACGGGTAACGGAATACACGACTCCGTTTGGAGTCAGAATCCCGAGAGAGAATAGAGATAAAACAACTAAAGAGCGAATGCTCTTCCGTAAGCCCATGTTACTTAATCGTAACTTGGTTTTATTTGGTTTTAAAGCGAAGTTTCGGAACCAGAGCCAGCGCTTCCACAACGATGCGGGAGCTCATTTTGGACTTTCCTACCCGGCGATCTTCGAAAACGATGGGGAACTCTTTGGGTTGAAACCCTTTTTTAAAGGCTTGGTATTTAAGTTCAATCTGAAAGGAATAACCGCCAGCCTCGAGCGTGGAAAGATTGATCGCTTCCAGTACTTTGCGCTTCCAACCGTTAAATCCACCAGTGAAGTCGCGGATCGGAGCCCCCAGAATCAGGCGGGCGTACAGACTGCCTCCCCGGCTGATGATTTTCCGCATGAGACCCCAGTTTACGGTTCCGCCACCTGCAACGTAGCGGGATCCGATGACGTAGTCGTTTTCCTTAAGAAGGGAGAGCATGGTCGGGAGGAATTTCGGATTATGCGAGAAATCCGCGTCCATCTCGATCAGATGTTCGAAATTGTTCTGAAATCCCCAAGTAAAACCCGCGATGTAAGCAGGCCCAAGCCCCTGTTTTTCCGCCCGATGAAGGACGTGAAGACGTGGGTTGGTTTTTGCCAGCTCATCCGCAAGCTTTCCGGTGCCGTCTGGAGACCCGTCATCGACCACGAGAACGTGGACAGACTCCGGAGTTACCTTGAATACGGCATCCGTGATGGGTTTCAGGTTTTCGACTTCGTTGTACGTAGGGATGACGATCAGAGCCCTTGGCTCAGTTGTCATCTAAAACGGAACGTCTTCTTCAGTGAAGGTTGGTTCTGCCTGGAAGGAAGAAGCCGAGTTGAAATTGCTGTTATTGTTGCTGTCGTAAGCAGCTGGAGCGCCGTAAGAAGGAGCGCTGCCGTTGTCTGCGTTGTTACCTGCAGAGCGAGTTGCACCACCACCCAGGAACTGGATTGATTGTGCCACTACTTCGGTAGTGTAACGGGTCTGGCCGTCTTTATCCTGCCAAGAACGAGTTTGAAGTTTTCCTTCGATATAAGCCTGGCGACCTTTAGTGAGGTATTGACCACAGAGTTCAGCGAGTTTTCCGAAAACAACTACACGGTGCCACTCTGTTTTTTCTTGTTTCTGGCCATTTTTATCGGTCCAAGATTCGCTGGTTGCGATGCTCAGATTACCGACTGCAGATCCGTTCGGAGAGTGCCGAACTTCAGGATCTTTCCCCAAATTCCCAATCAAAATCACTTTATTTATTGCCATGCGACTGGTTTACGCCAGCAGTCAGGCCGAAGTCAAGAGGTCTTCCTTTTGAGGCTTTCGCTTTTTATTTTCGGGGTAAGGGATCCCGTGTTTCTCGAACTTTTTCCTCCAAGTTTCCTCTACTTGGCGTACAGCCTTATCCCGATCAACCATGTACAGAATCGGATCAAAATTACAATCCGGGCACACCAGAGCAGCACGCATTTTCATGCGATAGAGACCTTCGAGAACAACCGCGACCGGGATCAGAAATGCGAAAAAGCCTTTCCACTGAAGCCATGGGTAAGCAAGCACGCTGAAGAAGGCTGTGCTGATCAGGATATGAGCAAAAAATTTCGGGGTTCCCACCTGAGCAGGTGGAGACTGTCTCCGTTCGCGATTACAGCCAACACAGTAGAACTTGAAGCCCTGATTTTCGATTTTTTTCCAAACGGACCGGACTGAGACATTTAGATTGGGATCGCGCATTGAAACTCCTTTTCAATTTCGCTACAATACGAGTATATCAAAGCTTCAATGAAAAACGATCCAAAAAACTTCTCCCTCGGCGTTCCTCTCGCGTTTCCATCCGCCTGGGTGCGAGTGATGGACGAAACCATTCCAGCATTCGTGAAGGAGCACTTCTCCCCCACTGAGTCCTGGAAGACGAAGCCCTTCGACAAGGAAGACGTCAATTTCTTCGCGAAAGGCCTGATCGAGCTTTCGGATTTCTTCACCGAAGACCGGATGGACAAGAAACTTCCGAACTATTTCACCACCGGGCGCTTCCGCTCGAGCTATTTCCTCTATTTTTTCGGCCTTCAGGCGGCCAAGTTTCTGACACTCTTCGACCGCTATCCACAAGCGATCGAAGCGGCCCTCGACCACGCAGTTGAAACAGGCACTCTTCGCATCATCGACGTGGGATCCGGTCCCGGCACCGCTTCTCTTGCCCTTCTCGTTTTCCTGCTCGATGGAATGCGTGACCCGAAAGAACCGAAGCAGATTCTCCCCTTCTCGATCGAACTCGTGTGGGTCGACCACAACGAAACGATCATGAAAGACGGCGAAAAGCTTCTCGGCAAGATTCTTCAGCTCTTTCCCGATCTCGAAGGCGACATCTCGGTCAAACGCGAGACTCGTTCGTGGTGGAAACATCCGAAGGACTTCAACTTCCAAGGCTCACTCGTTCTTTTCGGAAACGTTCTGAACGAAAGCCACAGCGACCCACGCATTTATCTCGAAGGACTGGCGCCTTTCCTTAAAAATCCGAAGGGCGGCGGCGTTCTGATTCTCGAGCCTGCCTTCAAGATCGCATCCCAGCGCGTGTCTCAAATCCGCGATGAAGTCGTGACCTCGGAAGACTGGAAACTTCCAATCTGGGGCCCTTGCTTCCACACCTCGAAATGTCCGCTGGGCGAAGGTCGTGACTGGTGTCACTTCTCGGTCCCGAGCGCTCTGCCAGGAAAAATCTTCAAGAAATTTTCAGTGAAACTCGGGAGCGTTCGCGAATGGCTCAAGTTCTCCTTCATCTGGTTTGCTGAAAAAGACTCAAAACTAGCGAAAAAGCAGCCGAAAGACCTGGTTCGCGTGATCAGCGATCCGCTTCGCACCCGCGACGGAAAAATGATGAACCAGATTTGTCGTCCGGAACGCTTTGAATATCATCCAACACCGAAGAAACCACTGCACCGGGGAGATGTCATCCGTGATCCAGTACTACAATCGTCTCACAAAAAAAATCGATACTGAGTTCGTCTACGGCGGCGGACTTGTCGCTTGGGCGTACCAGAATCCGGTTGGCTTTTTCCTGACCGAACATATTCTGTCGAAACGCTGGTTGAGCCTTCTCATGGGTGCCTACGAGGACTCCCAGCTCAGCACGAGAAAGATCGACACCTTCGTCGAGCGTTACAAAATCCCGATGGAGGATTTTGAAGACACGACTTACTCCTCTTTCAATGACTTCTTCATCCGGAAGTTCAAGCTTGGGAAAAGATCCTTCGAAATGAACCAGAAGGTTTTCTGTGCGGGAGCGGAAGCTCGCTATCTCGCCTTTGAAAACGTCCGGATCGAAAACCAACGTTTCCTCGTAAAAGGTTTCGAGATCAATCTTTTGGAACTCTTGAAGGACGAAGAACTTGCGGCAGAGTTTGATGGTGGAACTTTCATCATCGCGCGCCTCTGTCCGGTGGACTACCATCGCTTCCACTTCCCGATTTCAGGTTCACTCATCCGTCACTATCGGGTTCCAGGTTATCTTCACTCCGTCAATCCAATGGCATTCGAATCAGCGCCAAAAGTTTTTCTCAACAACGAACGCCAAGTCGCGATTCTTGAGAACGCCGAGTTCGGCAAAGTTGCGATGATCGAAGTCGGTGCACTGGGTGTTGGAAAAATCATTCAAAGCGCTTATTCCACTCGCGACCCACTGCCAATAAAATTTGTAAAAGGGCAGGAAAAAGGTTATTTTTTATTTGGGGGCTCCACGGTGATCTGGTTAATCCCAAAAGGAAAAATCAAGATTAGTCAGGACCTGGCGGACAACAGTGCCAAGGGTCTGGAGACATGGATTCCGTTAGGAGGACCCCTCGGCGAGGAAACTTAAAACGTGAGCGGTGGTCTGATCTTACTAGAAGACTTATTCAAGCAGATCGTCGGACCATTCGCCGCGACGCAGGTGTCTCTACTCATCTCCGAGCCGGACAATATTGAAGACCGTGTTCACCTGCTCGAAAAAACTTTCAATACTTTTCCTCAGTTCATCACCCCTTTTCGATCCCTGATTAAATCTTTAAATACCCAGGAAGTGGAAGTTCCTCTTGAAGAGAATATCCGCTTCTATACCACGAAGCACACTCGCATCTGGTTGATCGTGAATATGTTGAACCAGATTCTCGATGTGAAGGAACTTCGTCTCGACGATAAAACGGGGCGCCTTCCAGGCAAACCTTCCGATCTTCTGAAGTACGCAACTCAGTCCCAGTATACGTTTGGAGAAGACAGTCGTTACAAGGATCTCGTTTTCGCTGCGGGCCTGCTCTTCGACTTTCTTTTTTATCTTCAAAAAACCAATCTTGTGAATGTCGGGCAGACCAAGTTCGATGAACCGATCGAGCAGTGTTTTCAGAAATCACTGGAACAGGGAACACTGACCATGAAGCTTGCCCGCAACAAAGCCAAGCTCACCCATGAGAAAGTTGCTCCCGTGGTTCCGTACATGAGACAACTCTCCCAACTCGCGCTCACCCTCCTGCGCCCAAGTGTCGCACCGGAATTCTACAAGACCCTGTTCAAGGGGAAATACACCGAAAGTTACCGCCTGCATCTTGAAATGCAGACCTTTGGCGTTCATACCGGTATGATCGCCTCCTACCTCGCCCAGTCGATCCCTCAGTTCGGAGGTCTCGGCGCCGCGATGTCGGTGTGGGGCTTCCCTTACCTGGATTACACCGAAGAACAACACGAAATTCACGATCTGTCCGGAATGGGTCTTCTCGGCGTCACGCTTCATGAACGCATTCGGCCGGTCACGGTTCCAAACCAAACGCGAGCTGGAAGCATCATCCCTGAACTGAATTACCTGGATTTCACGATCACCAAGGAGGCGAAGGGTGAAGCTAAGGTTTGAACGCTTTGAAGGCCTCTGCTGCTTCTCGATCCGGGGTCCCGTAACCCCGCTTCAGCACCGCGTACTCGAAGTGGGACTGGAAACTCTCGCAAAGAGTCTGAAAGAACCCCTGGTTGTGAACATGATGCTCGCGGAGGTTTCCGATCCCTCGACTATTTCATTTTTGACTGAAGTTAAAAAGAAGATCGCGGAAATCACAAAACTCAAAATCCAATGGATCACGCCGCACAAACCTCTCGGTGACTACGCGGCCCTCAACATCTTCACCAGCCGCCTCACCGGATTTAAAACCCGTCAGATCGGCGAGCGCATCGCGATGGATGATGATGTTTACGAACTTCAACTCAAGGTTCAAAAAGTTGAATCCCGCATCCTTGAGCTGGGCGGGGACCACGACCGCGCCCGTGCGATCATTCTCGAAAACCGGGTCCTGAAAGAACAATTCCGCATTCTTCACGAATCGATCGAATTTCAGCAAGCTCGCATGGGAAAGCAAACCCGTCACCCGTCCGAAGACGAGGAAAGCGTTCTCAAGATCAAAACCGCTCAGGCGACTTTTCAATCCCTGAATCCAGTGAAGGTGAATTTATGAGTTTTTCAGCGGCACCCGTCCTTCCGCAGGAAAAAGTGGTTGAACAGGTCAAGGGTCTCGGTCAGCAACGCGACCAGCTTCGCATTCAACTCGAGCAGATGGAGTACCGACTCAAGTCCATTGAAACCTCACTGGCTGAGAATGACCAATTGAGAGCAAAAGTCCGTGAACTGCTGGTTGCGAGCAACAAGCTCTTTGAAGATGAGTGGAGTCGCCACTTCGAATTTTTCCCCGACATTCACCTGCGCGCCGTAGAAGACATGGTCAACCTGCTCGCTCCGCCGAAAAAGCGTTAATTCTTCTTTTCCAGGAACGAAGCACAGATTGCATCACCTTGAGCGCCGGTTTGAGGATCCCATTCCAAGGTCTGGAACAAATTCAAATCATCCACTGCAATGGTGTTTTCAGACTTGAGCACGGAACACGTGGAGTAAATGATCACCCCTTTTTCAGTAAGATGTTCCTTTGCCCACAGAATCAGAGCGTGCTGTTTTTGAAGCAGTTGTTCAATATCCCCTTCGCTGCGGTTCCACTTGATCTCCGGATGTCTTCGAATGATGCCGGTGCTCGAACAAGGCGCATCGATCCAGATCAGATCAAAGGTGCGATTGCCTTCGGTCACGGCTTCGATCGGTTCAATTGAAATTTTTTCTTCGAGTTTCAGACGCGCGCGATTCTCCTGCACCTTGAGCAGGCGGGTGGCATCAGCATCAGTGGCAATCACAGAGAAACCATCGTAAGCGAGACCCAGAGACTTTCCGCCCGGAGCGGAACAGAGATCAAGAATCTTTGGATTGGATGGGAAGCGCTTTTTAAGAAGTTCACTAGCCGCTTCCACGAGCTTCTGATTGGAGATGTCTTGAACGAAACCGGCAGGCTCATTCCCCTGATAACCGTTCTCGAGAATGAAACTTTCTTTTTCAGTGCGATACCAGGTCTTCGGGCGATCGAGACACGCGAGAGAGAAGGCATACACCCATTCACTGCCCCGTTCTTTACGAAGTTTCTTAAACAACCACTCTGGCAAACTGCACCACGCTAGCTGCTCTTCGAATGGGGACTCGGGCTTCACCGTCCAGGAGCGCCATTGCGCCTGCTGGTCCGCCACTTTTCTTAAAAGGGCGTTTGCGAAGCGGGACGGCTGCTCCCCTTCTCCATCCCGAATGGCTTGAACCGTTTCTGAAACAGCGAGTGCGGGCACCACGTCCTGGGCAAGCAACTGAAACACGCCGGTTTGAAGATGGCGTCTGACTGCGCCGGTTGGTTTCTTTTTCAGGGAATAAGTGTCGATGATGTGATCGATGCGTCCACGGTAACGGAGAACGCCTGAACAGACTTCGAAGATCCAGGAACGATCGAACTCCTGAAAGGTCTTCCCACCACCGCCACTCATGAGAACCGAATTTACGGCCTCTTCAAGGGTGCCTTTGTTGGTATAAACCTGCCCGAGCACCTTTACAACGAGGGTGCGGAGTTTGATCAAGGATTGCGAGTTACGAAGTCCGGTCTTAGTGGATGCCATTCCAGAGAGCGTATAGTCCCGCAGGACGAACTTCAACACCTGAAGTTTTTACACCGAGCACACGGTCCGCAAACTTGGCAACCAGACGGTCCATGAAGGATTCTTCCTCTTCAAATCCGTCTTCGTCGTCCCGACCGCTGCTGAAGAGCATGTCCTGAATGCTTCTGGATTTCTTGATCGGATAAGCAACGCGAGGCTTGCCTTTGATCTTAGCCTCTTTCGCCACTTCAGCGACTGCGTCTTCAAGGGTTCCGAGCTGGTCCACGAGCTTAAGCTTGATCGCCTGGGTACCGGTGAATACGCGGCCGTCTGCGACTGCTGTCACTTCTTCAGCCGATAGGTGGCGACCTGTTGCCACTGCGCTCTTGAATTGCTCCAGCGTATCCATGACGAGGCTTTGGAAATATTCCTTTTCTTCTGGAATCATGTCGCGGTATTCAGCGCCACTGTCTTTGAATTTTCCGGTTTTAATCGAGTAGCGACTTACTTTCGCCCAGTCGTAGAGACCCTTCAGGTTCAAAAACTCCATGATCACGCCGATCGATCCGGTGAGCGTACCTGGATTTGCGATGATCTTCTTTGCACCGGAGGCAACGTAGTACGCACCGGATGCCGCGATACTGTCCATGGAAACCACGAGCGGTTTCGGGAACTTCTTCACGGCTTCATAAATTTCCTGAGACGGAGCCACTGCTCCACCCGGGGAATTGAGACGAAGAACAACTGCCTTGATGTCCTTGTCTTCTTCCGCTTCTTTCAGGTTTTTGATCATCTTTTTTGAGTCCATGATCACGCCCTTGAGCTCGATCACGGCGACGAAATCACCCGCATCGTTGAACATCTTCTGTTTATCGGCGTTCTGCCAGGAGTCTCCCTTCATGAAGTAATACACGAAGGAGAAGATCAGGAAGAATCCGAACAAAACAGTGGAGACTCCAAGAACCAAAGCCAGTGGGTTAATGCTTCGTTTTTTGATTTCGCTCATATCCACTTATTCTAATCCATTCCTGAGGTTGGTCGGTGGATTTTTTATACACAAGTAGATGCCAGGAGTTTGACTCCGGATTAGAACAGGATCCATTCCGTACCGTGGAGATTTTCCATCTTGAGACCCGACTGCTTCACAAACGCCTTCCAGTCTCCGGTGATCAGACGGGGTGCCGTCTTGAGCTTCCCGCCGTGCGCGGACTTTGCCCACTCCCCGAGTTCTTGAAACAGCACTTCCTTCACTTCCTGCTTCAGGAAGTTCGGGTTCATGGAGAGGATTTCGAACTGTTCGGGCGAAGAAAAGAGCACGCCGATGACGACACCGTTTGAATTGAGTACAACCTTGAAAAAAGAAGTCGTCGAATTTACGTTTTCTGCGAAATTTGCCCGGAGTTTCTGCGAAACTTCAGCGCCCTGATGCTTTTCCACGAGTGCAAGAGCCTCACTCTGATCACTCATCGTTGTATTTCTCAGAAAAAAGTCGCGTTTGTATTTCAGTTGCATGGGTCCTGTTTTAAAGGATAGGCCTCTTTGCTTTCAAGTCCTTTTTTCCCTGATGTTACAAAGAGTTGAGACTGCCTTCTCTCCGGAGGCGGTTTCAGCGCATTTGAAATTAATTTCACACTCTTTTGAATTTTCTCTTGAATTAAATCCATTCCTCGGATAAAAAAATGCTTCCTCTAATTCTTATGCGTCCCTATCGTCTAGAGGCCTAGGACACTGCCTTTTCACGGCGGCGACCGGGGTTCGAATCCCCGTGGGGACGCCAAATACATGCTGATTGAACCAATCGGCAATAAAAGCTAGCTCGTATCTGATGATGCGAGCTTTTTTTGTTTTTATGGGTCTTGCCCATAAGGGGTTTCATCATGGACGCTACTAAGAATGGGAGTTAACTGGGTTGATCACGGTGTAGATTTTGTTGTCATCTTTCTTGCGGATGTCTGCGCTGCTTACGTAGCGGTCAAATGGATCGAGTCCCATCGAGCGGAAGAAGAACAGAAGCTTTCGAGTGCTTCCCTTAATAAACTGTTTCGTATTTCTGGAATTCTTTCCGAACGATACGCAACCATGATCAATAACTTTAAGAACTCAAGCGACAGCACCGCAACGGGACTTTCAACGGACATTACTGATATTGATCGAGAGTTTGCCGAACTTGATAAAGACTTTTTGTTTTGGTCTTTCCCTAAAGCCCAACCTTTTCGTGAAAAGTACGATGCTATTAAAACAATGAAGCAGGATCTAAGTGCTCGCACTGTCGGAGAAGCACGTCGGAAACTTGGAGAGTTAGTCGAAGGCACAAGTAAACTGAAAAGCCTTGCGGAAGAAGGCTTAAAGCCGCGCCTTCCATTTTGGACTCGTATAAAATCCAAATTATCGAGTGGATGATACCGCACTATTTATTTGATTTGTACAGCGAACGGCACGAAAGAACCTACTCTACCTGTAAAGGGAGAGTTCTGCTCACTGATCGAGAATAAATTGATAACTCCGGTTGCTTGATAATACTTTTTCGTACCCTCACGCAATGGCTCCATCAAAATCTTCTCTGGAAAGATTGCGCGAATTTTTGTGTTTGCATCGGGCATCGCGAGTCCAAGTAACCCAGCGAGATCCAGCATCTTTGACTTTACTGCGGCAGGAGTGATGAAAACACGGTCATCAGTTTTTGACTTCAGGTAATCGCGTTCGGCTTCCAGTGCTTTCAAACTCTTTTCTGCTGCTGCGAGATTGGTTGCAATCGTGTCCGACCAATTCCCCGCGCCGATGAAGTCAGCGTAGTTTTTCACTTTCGCTTTGAGTTCAAAGATTTTCATCTCTACAGCTTCAAGCTTTTGAGGAGCATCACTCATCAAGCGTCCCATTTGCTCGTTGTAGGCTTTTGAAATCTGCTTGTAGACTTCATGGTTGTCCAAAAACCGTTGGAGTTCGGAGAGGAGTGCAGACTCCACCTTATCCATGCGAATCATCTGTCGGTTTCCGCACCCAATCGAGCTTTGCCGATGGGCATTGAAACACCCCACCCATCCGCCGTTTTTTCCTCCGACCACGATCATGTTCCCTTTGCAGAGCTTGCAAACCATCGAACCAACAAACAAATGCTTCGGCGGCCCGCCTTTGTTGTAAAAACTTGGACCTTTAGACTCTTCGCGATCACGTTGGATTTGTAGTTTGCGTTCACTCACTCGCAGTTCGAGTTCTTTGGAGATGATACGAAGGTCTTCTCGTTTTTGGTCGATGTGCTCGTTTTCGGGGCGCGCTTTCTGCACCAAACGATCAGTAGATGGATTTTTAACGACTTTGGTCTGACGATAAAACCACTGTCCCAAGTACTTCACCTGATTAACACAGTTCCAGATCACTTTTTCCGACCACTGCGTAGCCCCACCTTGACGATTGTACGGAGGAGGCAGATCGTTTAAGTTCAAGTCGCGTGCGATTGCACGGCATCCTTTTCCGTCAGCAAACTCCGTCCAAATTCGGTGAACGATTTTTGCCTTTTCGTAATCCACTTTTATTTCAAACCAACTCGGCTTTTCGAGTCCTTTCATTGCAAGAGTTTTAGTGGCCTCACTGTAGTAAGCGTAGGGGTTGTGACCTGTAGAATAACCCTTGATAGCACGCAGCTCTAAACCGCGAATTGTATTTTTTGAGATGTTCTTTGACTGCGCCTCATTTGCGTAACCTTTGAACACAAAGAGGTCTTTCGCGTTCGGGTCGGCGGTGGTGATGTTGTCCGAAATGCTGATACCTTCTACATCGTTGAAGACAAGACTTTCGTAGAGATCAATTGTGCCGCCTAAATCACGCGTGGCCCTGGAAATATCGTCCACGAGCAGAATATCGAAAGCATGAGTACGAACGCCGCTGCAAATCAACTCGTAACCCTCACGCGTGACCCGCCCAGTTTTTGCCTCGTCTTTGATAACCCAGTTTTCGTCGATCTCGATTTTTGCGTGCGGGTAGAGCTTAGAAAGAACTATCCCCGCTTGGAGTCTGTAGCGGATGCGTTCGATCTGCTCGTCAGCCGAGAGTGGCGAGTTGCCTTCGCTTGAAAACCTCGCGTAAATTCCAGTCCGTAAGACAGGAACACCTGTTGGACTAAGCGGATCGATCGAAATTTTCGGCAGAATTGTAACCGCCTTCACTATCACTCCTTGCTCTTGCAAATTCTTCGTAATCACGCTTTGCCATCGAGTGCGCAATGAGCTTCGCAAGCTCGATAGCTTCGGGCGACAAAGAAATCACTTTCAATACCTCGCACACAATATGCGTATGGTCAGATGGGTTTTCGTACATCATATAAGCCCTCTTCGTTCTTTTTCTTCGTAGAGCAAGATCAAGTATCCCTCCACTTCCGGGTTCGACAGGTCTTCGTATCGATAAATGTCAATCGCACGCAAAATTTCATCGTCATCATGCTTTCGTAAAAAGCTTTGGACTGCCTTGTTCCACTGATCTTGTTCGCAACTCATCTTGAGTTCCCTTCCGTCTAGTGAAGTGTAGAAGCATCGTTTAAAGCCTGTGCCTCCAGAAATCCTTCTTCGTATCCAGCTCTTTTAATAACCACAAACAGCTCGTTCAGCAGTTCGATTGGGTTTTCCGATTTGTACAACCGTCTTCCTAGTTCACGAATATGAGCCTCCTCGTCTGACTTCGATAAAGCATTCGTCACTAAGTTTTTTTGTTCCTTCTTCATTTTAGTTTTTCCTTTCTACTTTTTGATTTAGTTTTCGTCTTCGATTCCAAGTTTCTTGTGAATGACCTTGTGAAGTTCATTCAGTTCATCGAGTTCCAGTTTCTCTGTAAGATTGAGAGTTCGTTCGAGTGGGGGCTTTGCTCGTGAGACCTCTTCCGGCTGGAAGTTTTTGATTGAGTCGCGCCAGTCTTTGCGAAGGCGATAGAAAGGTTGGTTTCCAGCTCCAGATTTCTTTTCGCGTTCTACTTTTTCTAAAATCCCCCAAGTTTCATGTGCGAATTTTTGTTTTCGTACCTCGCGGCGAACTTGCTTTTTAGCTTCGAGTGAATAGATGTCGTAAACACCGGTTTCGCAAATTTGCTTGATAAACTCCTGCATCCCGCGCCCCTCCGCACTGATACCGTAAGTTTTCAGTGCGGCTTTGAATTCAGACGGAGAAACCTCTTTCGCCAAACGGATTTCAGGTAAGATTTCGATCACCTCTTTGATGCGTTTCTCAGCTTCTTGCGCAAGTGCGTTGAGTTCGCCAACCATCTCTTCGACGGAGTTGTAACTCTGTCTTGCTTTTTTCTTCTTGTTTTTGGTTTGTAAGTTTGTGACCAAGTGACTGTAGCGCGGGTCTAGTGCAAGAATGTCATTTCTAGTCTTGCTAGCAATTCGTGGGTTCTTAATAACAACTTCGATGCGAACGTAATCTTCCGTCTTGCGATAAATCTTGATGAACACTTCTTCGACGTTGCCAAAGCGAGTTCCATCAAGAGAAGGCACTTTCACTTGCATGCAAGGGTTTTTGTCGTAAACACGTTCCGTGTAAACTTTTCCGTAGATGTGAAAGGTTGCACGACAGAGTTCATCGAAAGCTAGATCACACTCGTCTTGGGTGAAAGGGCCAAGGTCAGAGCAAAATTCGACGGTAAAAATCTTCAGGTTCGTGTAGCGCTGTTTGATTGATGGGCCGAAGATTTCATTCGATTTAACGTTAAGATGTGCAACCACGTTAAAGAGAAGTGTCTGCAATACCTCCAACTGGAGTGGCCAAATCAAGTCTCGCCCACCGGCCAGTGCAATCAGGTCGTTGAGTTCTCTTTCGCTAAAGTGATTGAGTAACTTTTTCTTTGAGGTGTTTGGTTCCGTAAGTTTTTTAATTTGCTTGCGTGAGATCGTGTGCCCGTTGAATGAGGCGATGATTCTGCCTCCCATCTTCTTTCCGGCTGCAACCGTGCTATAACGTTTGTAAACTCTCATGGTCGGTGCAAGCTCCATGATATACTCCGGCATCGGAGAGCTTTTGACCGGGCCTGGGTCGTTTTCTCGCGGATTAAAAATGTCGATTTTTGCCTGCAAAACGTCCATCACCAGCGGCGACAGAGCCAGAACAAGTTCAGCAACCGGCTTCGGCCCGTCGGCCAAAAACGCCGAAGTCGCCAAAGGGGCTGGTGACGGAGCGGCGGAGGCGGCGAAAGCGCCAAAAAGCGCGAGCGGGTCAGGTGCCGAGACAGGCGCAGCAGCGGGGGTGGCGGGGCGTACGCTTTGGCGGTCTCTTCGAGACGACTTCTGTTCTTTCTTCTCCGGAACTTCTTCTGGTTCTGCCGCCCGCGTCTCTGCAAACAGCTTCGCGAAGTAGGGCCCGATCTCGTCGAGGGTCAAAACCCTGCCCTGTCCCTTGTGGGTCTCCGGTGCAGGAGCGGGGACCCCGGACTCGCCGGGGCCCCCTTGTTCTGCTGTAACGCTTGTTTGCTTTGGCTTGTTTGTGCCGTCGCTCATGCGTTGACTTCTCCGATCACTTCATCTTGACCTGTTGGAACTTCAAAATAGCGACACAAAGTTTCGAGAGCATTTTCTCCGTCTTTGAAGCCAATTTCTTCAAGAACCCGTGGATCGGTAAAGTCGGAGGCATTCGTCGGGATTGGATAAACCCCACCTTGATGCTTCTTGATCCGGAGGCCGTGGCCACCGAGTGCATCACCCACGCCACGCGCTTCTGCTTTGCCACTCAAAGTAGAAAGCAATCCCGCAGAGAACAAGAAGTTCGCAAGTTCCTTGACCGAGAAATCTCCACGGTGACGATTGACCAGCATCCATGCCAAACAAGCTGCGGTCGTGTTCCAACGCTTGGTTTCACGAGGAGGGAAAAAGCTTTTCCCCTCCTTCACCGCAACTTCGTATTGCGCGCTGGTTGCTTTAATTGCCAACTCAAGAGCCTCTTCATCCGAACATTTACGTGCGGCCTTAATGCTCTTGGCATGAAGTTGCAAAACCTTGTTTGCTTGTTGGATCGCTTTTTCGGAGCTGGGATCAACTCCATGTTGTTTGGCGATCGCATTGATTGCGTGAATTGAGAGTACAGTTTTCATTTTACTTCCTTTCGTTAAAGACCCGGCGGTAATCGCCGGTCTCAATCATTATTCCCCGGAAGTTTTGGAAAAACTGAAATACCTGCGTTGATGCAAGCGTCATTCAATAAAATGAAGGTGAGAGGTTGAAAATGATGCAAGAAATGGCAAGGCACAATCGCGCAGACTCGACGTTTTCCTCGTAAAATATAGCTAATTCATACGATTTTTTGCTAGAAAATCATGATCTGTAGCATGGGCATGAAACCTTCGTTTAATTCGTTTACGATGTTACCAGGAATGCAAACAAGGTTTTCGCCGTACCGACTGGACCGCGTAAGAGCATGTCGGACAGATCGCTACTGTGGCCGCAAGCTTCGGGATTGAAGAAGTAGTAAAGATAATGGGTTTTGATTTCTGCGTTAACAAGGATATTTAGAGCGCAGTTTGCAGTCCTACGATCCGATTAAAGATTGTGTTCGTGAGTTCGTCAATGCCAGCGTCGGACAAAGGATTTGACAAACTGGCCAAAAACTCTTGTGTGGCTCTTTGAGTTCTTTCCATTTCTAGCATTTCTCTCACTGTGAGCCTTCCTCTAAGTGCAGCTCGAATAGTGCTGTCGATGTTTTGAAGTTTTTCGTCCAAGGTTTTTCCAAAGCCTTCATGACTCAACAACGCGATGTAGAGTTCAGGCAAAAGATCGTAGTTTTCTTGCCTCTTCCTATCATCTTTGTCTTTAGAGTAAATAACTCGCATTGATGCCTCCCTACCTCATCAAAGTAATGGCGAAGGGCACTTCGCTCGCTGGTACGAGGCTTGCAAAAATGCTTTATTTTTGCACATCTGTAATTGAGTATTTACGGATGCTGTTCGTTCGGAAGCTTCCGAAGAATATTCAGGCAAGCTCTCTGGATAAATGAGGCTCATTGCAGTTTCTCTATTCGCTTCCGTCCATGAATGCGGCGCTAATAAGATTCTCTTGTTTGATTCTTAGTCTTCGTTCGGCGGCTCTGGTTCTCTGACTTTCACGAACAAAGCTTTGCTGGCAAGTAATGCATCGTTTTACTTGATGCGCGTCCGAAGGAAGTACCCAACGATACTTCGGGCATGACGGTTCACTGCATTTAATTAAAACCGTGTGTGCTTTTGTTGGTTTTGAAGGCACACCTTTTCGTCGTCCACGTTTCTTCATAAAGCCTCGGAAATTAGCGCGTAGACTTTAACATACGCGCATACTTTTCGTCAATACTACAGGCGTGTTATAAGTTTTTTGAATTTCAAGTTTGAAGCTTAAAGGAGAACGGATTGAAGAGTTTTGAGATGAAAGTGTGTTGTGCCAAATTCAAAACAATTGCTGTTAAATATTCCGACTGCGCCTTTGTAGAAGATGACCGATTGAGACTTTTGGCGGAACTTCTTGTTCGAGTTGAAGGTTATTCTCTTGAGCCGGAAGAACTTCGAGGTGTAGGCCATGAGATGCTTCACTATCTAAATCGGAAGGTTCTTCTGGAACATTATGTGTTTCAGCGGTCTCTTAGGTCTTGCACCTTCGATGATATTGATGCACGAACGGAACTCTCTAGAATCTCTAGCAGGTTTCAGTAAGACGATGAAGCTTCACTAAGAAGCCTTCTTCTTCGAGTTCCGAATGCCTTCAATTTGAGCCGAGATGATACTGGCTTGAACTGTTTCTTGGCCCTGACGATTCTTTTCAGTTCGCTCCATGTGCATCTTGATTAAATACCAACCGAAAGATTGGTCAGTGGCCGCTTTTTTTATCACGAGCATGACCGCTTTTGAAAACTGGTCACTTTCCAAATCCTTTTCGCTTCCGCTCCAAACACTACGAAAGAGAACGTAAGCTGCCGCTTTTCCTACGCCAAACCCAAACACACTAATACCCGTGAGCGCAGACACAAGAATCCCTATAACCCAACCATTATAAGTAGTGCCTAATAGAAATCCGAAAAAGGCGACAGTCCAAGAGAGCTTTACAAAGTCCGAGTAGAGTTTTTTGTGTTTGGAAAAGTTTCTGTGTGCTCTTTCGCAAAACTCTACATAGTCCTCCATTTCAACTTCTTTGAGATAGCCATCGTATCTTGCATCATCTTCCTTCTGTTTTTGCGCATCCAAGTGACTACGAATTTTGTGAAGGTCAAGTGCTGCATTTCCGGCGACCACGTTTTTCAAGATTTCAAAGTCTTTGTTTTGCTTGCTCATAAGGTTTTCCTTTCGCTTTAGTTAAGATGTTAGTTCGATTTAGTTGCAACTAGCTACGGTAAAGCCGTACTTCGTCCCGAGATAGCACTCCACTGTTTGACGGTCGGAGTCCGAGAGAACACTTGAGAAAATGATGATTTCGGAAATGTCTCCCACAAGCCGACGACCAATTTGGAAATCACCGCCTGTGTTCCTACTTGTTAGTGAACCCGTCGAACTTGAGCTGTTTTGCCCTGCTACGAAAATCTGGTTTGAAGTCAGGCTAAATTCGTAAGTGACGATTTGATTGCTACCGAGTGCGCTGCTTGTAGAAGCAGAAACACTGGTACTGGAAGGACCATTCAATGTCCCGGTCAAAGTAGTTGGAGTTGTGCCTGCGGAGAATGCGTAGTTGGTATCGGACACAACCCAACCATCTGACCCATCAGCAGTTCCATTAGTTACCGTGATGACAGTAAAACCTGTAGAACTTGCGATTGAGTTGCCGTTACAGAAAATGGAATTTTCTGCCGTCCCTCCACCGCCAGAACCGTTGAACGTTACGGATGGACGGCCACCTTGCCCTCTCGCTTTATAACTCGGATGAGAAATAGCTGGCCCTGAAGTTACGGTACCATCATGTCCAGCCAAAGTTCCGTTTTCACAGGTTAGTCCACTTTGGCTTTGGTCGGCCCAAGTTGTAACGCCGTCCGAATCTGTTAAAACTCCCGTGTCTGCTTTCAACCACAGGACTGCGTTTCCGACGAGTGATGGTGCTTGAATATCGGGAAGAGTATTGTCTCCGCCAGTCCCACCGCCACCTGAAGCGTTCGCATTTGGGGTGTTGGATGAGGAATCATCTCCACCACCGCAACCCGTGAATACCGACAGAGTGAGCGCGACCAATAATGCTTTTCCAAACAAGTTTTTAGTTTTCATTTTTTCTCCACCTTTATTGCACGTTCGATTTTGACTTTAATCCATCCCTCAAAAATTCCTTCGGTAACTTGGCTATCGAGACTAAGAGTTGAGTCCTCACCAAAAAGTAGAAACTCCATCGACACTCCGAAGTATTGGGCCAAGGCTCGAATGTGCTGCGGTTTGGAAGAACCACCACCAGACAAGTAACTTGAAAGCGTTGCTTGCGGCACTTTCGTAGCCTTACAAACTTCCTTAATGGTGACCTTCCGCTCCGAAATCAGTTTTTTGAGAATGCTTTTCAATTGGACATTTTGCATCTGTGACTACCTTTCGGTTTTTGCGCTTCTCTACCTAATGACGAATCGGGCACTCGAAATAGATATCGGAAATCCGATTTAGAGACCCACTTCCATGCGGCTTCCGTCCTGACTCATTCCCGAAACCCGATTAAGTAAGCTTTCGAGTTTGAGTTCAGCTGCGGTTTCTATTCTGTGTTTTTGATGTGAATAGACCATGGTGGTGGTAATCGCTTCGTGTCGTGCCATCTGAGAACATTCAAGCAAAGTGCTGCCAGCTTCGAGCGCTAGAGACACGGCAGTGTGACGAAGTGAGTGCGCGGTAATGCGTGGGGTGTTGATACCGATTTTCCTGAGATACTTTTTGATAAGCTTGCGCAAAGATGTTGTTCCAATTCGTGCCCCAAAGCAGTTATCAGAAGTAGAAGCAAAGAGTGGGTCGGAAGCTTTGGTTGCACCTCTTTGTGAGAGGTAACGACTTAGGTGTTTGTAGCAATCTGGTCCCACCACTACGAAGGCGTCACTTTCGAGTTTTCCTTTGCCTTGAACTTTGAGGATGTGAACACCGTTTTTCTGAATGAGGTCTTGAATCGATGCTCTGGACAGTTCACATCCGCGTAGCCCGCAACGAGCTGCAAGATTCACAACTGCTGCATCTCGCAGCCCTTTGAGTGTATCGGTTGGTATCACTGCAAACAGGTCTTGAAGCTGTTCGAGTGAAAGTGCGTCTTTGCGATGGCCTGATGGGTGACGGATTCCTTTGATGTCTCGTGTTGGGTCTGGGAATCCAGTTTCTCGTTCGAGATAACGGAAGAACTGTCTAATGCTTGTGAGGTAGTTGGATTGCGTGGCCGCAGTAAACTTGCGTTCGATAAGATGCTTTTTGTAAGCCAAGATGGTTGCGCGGTCTGCTTTTCTCGTTGTGTTTTGGCCGAACCATCGAGTGAAGTCCCGAGAGTTTCTTCTATAAGCCTCCCGTGATACGTCACTAATATCGGCAGCCGTAAGCCATGTCTCAATCAGAGTTTCGAATTTAGGTTCGATGACGGGAAGAGTTGCATCTTCAGTTTGGACTGTAGGATAATGTGCCATATTTCCAGTAAAACATGGCCTGATACGTTGTGTGAAGATTCCGTAATGACACAACCACTGTGACTTCTACAATGCGCTTCATTGATTGCGTTCTTTTTTGGCTTTGGAAAAGTTCGGAAACTTCCCCGCTACTTCTACCTTCAGAAAAAGCTCTAGGTACTTAGAGAGGCAAAGAAAAGGCCACGAAAGAAAGTTCCAGAGTAGACCCCACCTTGCTAAGGGGTTGGCCGAACCGCTCTTCGAGCGCGTAACCTCTCTCGGTTCACTCGACAGATTTCTTCTCGGTGTAACTGGTAGCGGTTTCGGCCAAGCCTTCTCGCGCACGTTCGGCACTTGGGTTGGAGATGATCGAAGCTGGATCTATCTATTCCGAAGTGGTGGGCAAGTTTTCGGGTGCGGCACACTCGGCACCGTTTGGCTGGGACCATGAAGGCAAGTTAAGGAGGGCGTTTCCGACCAAAGGCGTTTTGAAGTTCAGCACCAGTATCACTTCTTTTCTTCTAAATACTTAATGTGTTCATTAGGAGGTCGCTCACCTTTTGTTTCGAACGCCTTGAATGTTTCGTCTTTTGGAATTCCCCAGAGGTGAGAGGAATAGTGCAGATGGTTTCCACCGACCCAATGCTTTCCATTCATATCGTCAAAATCGAAGAATATGAAGTGATGCTGCGTATCGTTTTCGAAAAGGTGTACGCAAAGCTGTTGTCTCTGATTAAACGCGTGACCAATTTGCTTAATGAACTTTCGCCCCTCTTTCGTAAGAGTTTTTCCATCACCACCCGCCATCTCAGTCGGTGCTCGTAAATTTTCCGTACCTTGAGGCCGAAACTCTTTCTTATAGAAATGATATCGTAGCCCGAGATCACCGCAATTCATAACTAAACCGACTAAGTCTAATTGACTAATAGTCAATCCTTTTGCAATTCGAATAGCATCTGCTTTACGTTCAGCAGTAAGAAGTTTTTTTAAGTCTTCACTTATGCCATGAGACTTCGTTCTTCTGAACATCTCAGTCGCCTCTCGATCTGCTCTGCAGAAAACCTCAACTTCTATTTGCCACCCACTCACTCCATGATGTTGCAAGATAGTACGATGTTGGTCTTGCAATAATTCACGAAGTGCTTTTATTTGATCTTCTTCACTTCCAGTAAAGCCCCCAGATAAAATCATGTAGGGGCCAAATCGACTGTATTTCGGCTTTGAAAATTCGATACTCATAGTAACTCATTCGTCAGTTTACCCAATTTAAATCGCCCCATAAAACCACCATCTTCATCAATTTCCCCAATAGTTGGATTTGCTATCGTGACCTGCTTATTCCGGTCTATCGTCATTTCAAACTGGCCGAACATCGGATTGCGATTGAAGTGGGGCATCTGCTTCATGTCTTCTTCAAGCTCGGACAGGTATTCAAATTCAAACTCAACGGTGTAGAGCCCTTTGATATTGAGTCTTTCTGTAATTAACTCGCATTCAAGATCTTCAACCACAACATTACTGGCAATAAAATGTTCTTTTAACGGGAGCACCTGAACATCTTCTTTTGATACACGGAAATATTCGAGCATCATTGTGTTAACAACGTGATCCAAGAAAAACGAATTCTCACAAACAGTTTGAACCGCCTCCGCTGAAGGATGAAACTGCTCGAACACCTGAAACATTTCAGGAAAAGACATTTTGTTGCTTTGAACAAATGGAATTGCGAGGTCTAGCTTTCTCTTCATGTCCTTTTCTGAATGTAGCTTTCTCAATAGGGTATCAATATCGGATTGAGACTTTGTCTGCCGATTAGCTCCCCATTCATTCAGAAAATGTTTGTAGTTAGCGAATCCATATTGGACAGCTGTTTCTTCGAGAGCTTGATGCAAGCTAATGGATTTTTCCTTCTTTAGCTGCTTAGCTTTTTGCTTGAGAACTGTTGGTGTGATCAGGGAATTCTTCATATAACCTCACGTAGCTACTCACTGACGTGCTGTCGCCTGCTCCAATACACCAATGAGTGATGTTTAGTTATTATGAAAGTGAACTTGAGTTCAATGACAGTACTCGAAGGCAAGCTTTAGTGCGCAGGCGCAAGGTCTCTGTCCGACCTAAGAGTAAATTATCTACCTCAACAAAATATGTCAAGTCGTGAGACAACAACGAGCCGTTGGATTCGTACATCACGCGTCAAACAAAGTGCAGGGCGTTTCCGAGCAAAGGCGTTTTGAAGTCTTTAGTGGCCGGATAAATCCGCATTCTGATATAATGAAGCCATGGAACTCACTGTAAAAGACCTAATTCAAGCTTTGTCAAAGTACCCACCAAACACTCGCGTCTTGGTACAAGGTTATGAGGGAGGTTACTCCGATGTTCAAGACGCAAGAGAAATTCCGGTGGCCTTCAACGTGAATAAAGAGGACTACATGGGGCCGCACGATGACGATGAGAACTCCAAGCAAACTGCCATCGTACTCATCCGAGATTTAAACCGAAACAAATAGCTTCAGGAGAAACAGCCAATGTACCGTTACTTAATTTTCACACTTCTTCTTTCGAACATCGCTTTTGCTAACGAAAAGCCAAAAGACACGATACCTTTTCTCTACGAGAAGACGGTGCTCAAAGCAGTACCAACGGATGTTGCCTATACGTCATCCGATGTAGTGGAGTATAAGTTAGCGACTCCTACTCAAACTAAAGACAAAGTCCTAGTATCGCAGAAAACAACCGAGAAAGCTGATGTACAAGCAAAAGAAGTAGCGTCTCTCGTGTCATCTATTCGCACAGCAATCTGCAGCGAACTAAAAGACGGGAGTTTTAAGGTTTGGCTAAAGTTTGATGCTGAAGCGAAGATTTTAGGCATTGGAACATCATCTGAAGGTGGAATCGAAGTTAATGTTACCTGCAAGGCAAAAACCGGATAAAGTTCACTAGCGTGCCTCTTTTGGACGCCAAATTTTCTAAATCCATTACCATTCCAAGATCCAAAACTTCCCTCAGGGGAAAGCCATATCCATAACTGAATTTACATCCAGAACTCGTAAAGGGTTTTAGAAAATTTCGTATTCGCATGGAGGTTGAGAATCGCGCACGAGTGTTTGCGAAGCAAATGTGAGCTAAGGGGTTCGACAATTCGGCCATGACAGCCGAATTGCACGGCGGGTAGCCGCTGTAGAAATCAGAAATTTTCGGCCCCGAAAAACAATTCCACGGAGACTGAACCCGTTGTCACCGAGCGGACTGCCGCCCGAAGGGCGAAGGCCAGGCGGCCTGAGTGAATCCCCGTGGGGACGTAAACTTTTTCTTAGATCCAAACTTCACCTGGACACTTGATTAAAAAACGAAAGCATCTGCTCCAAGCCATCTTTAGAAAACATTCTCTCTGTGTTCTCCAAGGTTTGTCGTGTG
>OUNO010004856.1_pt3 | contig 33240 bp, 26 predicted proteins | sample 1779811 | NCBI WGS metagenome assembly OUNO01 (sample SAMEA3914804, study PRJEB12502) | metagenome | biome: forest; material: soil | place: Canada | collected 2010-06-25 | depth 0.3 m
GTCGAGGCCGCCGAGGCGATCAAGCGCCATGGCGTCGGCGTCAAATGCGCCACCATCACCCCCGACGAGGCGCGAGTGAAGGAATTCGGCCTCAAGCACATGTGGAAGTCGCCGAACGGCACCATCCGCAACATCCTGGGCGGAGTGGTGTTTCGCGAGCCGATCCTGTGCCGCAACGTGCCGCGCCTCATCCCCACCTGGACCCAACCGATCATCATCGGCCGCCACGCCTTCGGCGATCAGTACCGGGCCACAGACTTCGTGGTTCCGGGCAAGGGCAAGCTCACCATTCGCTGGGAGGGCGAGAACGGCGAGGTGATCGAGCGCGAGGTGTTCGACTATCCGGGCGGGGGCGTGGCCATGGCCATGTACAACCTCGACGCCTCGATCGAGGAATTCGCCAGAGCCAGCCTCACGTACGGGCTGGCGCGCAAATATCCGGTCTATCTGTCAACCAAGAACACCATACTCAAAGCCTATGACGGTCGCTTCAAGGACATCGCCCAACGGGTGTTCGAGACCGAGTTCGCCGAAGCCTACAAGAAGGAGGGCATCACCTACGAGCACCGCCTGATCGACGATATGGTGGCCTCGGCGCTCAAATGGTCGGGCGGCTTCGTGTGGGCGTGCAAGAACTATGACGGCGATGTGCAGTCCGACCAGGTGGCCCAGGGTTTCGGCTCGCTCGGGCTAATGACTTCGGTGCTGATGACGCCAGACGGCAAGGTGGTGGAAGCGGAGGCCGCACACGGCACCGTGACCCGTCACTTCCGTCAGTATCAGCGCGGCGAGAGCACCTCAACCAACTCGATCGCCTCGATCTTCGCCTGGACGCGCGGACTGCAGCACCGGGCCAAGCTCGACGACAACGCCGTCCTGGACCGCTTCGCCCATACGCTCGAGAAGGTGTGCGTCGACACCGTGGAGGCTGGGTCGATGACCAAGGACCTCGCCCTGCTGATCGGCGATCACCAGGGCTGGCTGACCACCGAGGGTTTCCTCGACAAGGTGGCCGAGAACCTGGAGCGCGCCCTGGCGGCCTAGCGCGCGGCGACCAGCAGGTCTCGCACGGCTTTCAGCCCCTCCTCCGCGCGGGAGCCATCCGGCGCGCCGCCCTGGGCGAAGTCCGGCTTGCCGCCGGCCCCCTGCCCGCCCATGGCCGCCACGGCGGCGCGCGCCAGTTCGACGGCGTTGAACCGGCTCTGCGCCGATCCGCTGACCACCACGGTGTTGGCGACCTTGCCGTCGATGACGCCGTTGAGAGCCACCACCCCATCGCCGATCTGTTTGCGGAAGCTCTCGGCGATCGGCCGCAGCTCCTTGCCGCCCACGCCGTGGAGAACCCGCCCGATGAACTTCACCCCGCCGATCTCCTCGATTGCGTCACCCGCCGTCGCTCCGACGCCAGCGGCGGCGCCAACCGCGAGTCGCGTTTTGGCGTCGGCCAGCTCTTTCTCCAGCCGCCGGCGCTGGGCTTCCAGGGCGTCGACGCGCTCGGCGAGCTCGCTCACCGGAACCTTGAACTGGTCGGCCAAACGCCGGGCCACCATGGCCTGGTCCAGCAACCAGCGCCGGGCAGGCTCGCCGGTCAGCGCCTCGATCCGCCGCACCCCGGCCGCGATCCCCTGTTCGGAGACAATCTTGAAGAGGGCGACATCGCCCGTGCGCGCTACATGGGTTCCGCCGCACAGCTCGACCGAATACGGCCCCTCGCCCTCCAGGGATCGGCCAAGAGTCAGCACACGGACGGTGTCGCCATACTTCTCGCCGAACAGGGCGATGGCGCCAGCGTCGATGGCGGCCTGCGGGCTCATTTCGCGGGTGTCGGCGGGGAGGTTCTGGCGGATGACAGCATTGACCTCGGCCTCAATGGCGTCGATCTCGGCCGCCGTCAGCGGGCCCCCATGGCTGAAGTCAAAGCGCATGCGGTCGCCATCGACCAGCTGTCCTTTCTGGGCGACGTGCGGACCCAGCACATGGCCCAGAGCCGCGTGCACCAGGTGCGCGGCGGAGTGATTCAAGCGCGTGCGCGCGCGGCGTTCGGCGTCGACATGGAGTTGGACCCTATCGCCGACGCTCAGCCTTCCCTGGCTGATTTCGAAGGCGTGCGCGTGCAGATCGCCGGCCAGTTTCTGCACGTCGACGATCTTCGCCGCGCCGTTTGGCCAGACGGCGTGGCCCTGATCGCCGGCCTGACCGCCGCTCTCGGCGTAGAGCGGCGTGCGGTCAGTGAGAACCGTGACCCGCTCGCCCGCTTCGGCCGAAGCCATCTCCTGGCCTTGCTTGACGATGGCCAGAACCTGCCCCTCGCCCTCAATGCTCTCATAGCCGTCGAACCGGGTCGGGCCCAGACGATCGCGCAGGGCGAGCCACACGCCCTCCTGGGCGCGCTGGCCCGAGCCGGTCCAGCTCTCCCGGGCCAGGGTCCTCTGGCCGTGCATGGCCTGGTCGAACCCGGCCGTGTCGACGACGATCCCGCGTGGGCGCACCGCGTCTTCGGTGAGGTCGAGTGGAAAACCATAGGTGTCATAGAGTTTGAACGCGGTCTCGCCGGCGAGGACGTCGCCTTCCTTCAGGCCGGCCGTGGCTTCCTCCAGCAGAGCCATCCCGCGCCCGAGCGTGCGGCGGAAGCGCTCTTCTTCCTGGCGCAGGGTCTCGACGATCATCGGCGTGGCGCGACGCAGCTCAGGATAGGCCTCGCCCATCTGGGCCACCAAGGTCGGAACCAGTCGGTGCATGAGCGGGGTCTCGGCCCCGAGAAGATAGGCGTGACGCATGGCCCGGCGCATGATCCGGCGCAGCACATAGCCGCGTCCCTCGTTGGACGGGCTGACGCCGTCGGCAATCAGGAAACTGGTCGAGCGCAGGTGGTCGGCGATGACCCGGTGCGAAGCCGCAGCCTCGCCGGTCGCGGGCCGGTTGGTCTGGGCCACGCTCTCGGCGATCAGGGCGCGGAAGAGATCGGTGTCGTAGACGCTGTGCACGCCTTGGAGCACGCTGGCGACACGCTCGAGCCCCATCCCGGTGTCGACGCAGGGCTTTGGCAGGTCCTTGACCGAACCGTCGGCTAGCTGCTCGAACTGCATGAACACCAGGTTCCAGATCTCGGCGAAGCGGTCGCCATCCTCGTCGGGCGATCCCGGAGGTCCGCCGGCGACGTCGGGCCCGTGGTCATAGAAGATCTCGGTGTTGGGCCCGAACGGACCGGTGTCGCCCATCGACCACATGTTCTCTTCCAGCCGCACAATGCGTTCGTCCGGGAGGCCGGCGATCTTCTTCCACAGCCCGGCGGCCTCCTCGTCGGAAGGATGGATGCTGACCATCAGCCGCTCGCGCGCCAGGGCGAGGTCCCGGGTGATGAAGGTCCAGGCGTAGTCGATCGCCCCTTCCTTGAAATAGTCGCCGAACGAAAAATTCCCCAGCATCTCGAAGAAGGTCAGGTGGCGAGCGGTGTAGCCGACGTTGTCGAGGTCGTTGTGCTTGCCCCCGGCGCGTACGCATTTCTGGGCGCTGACGGCGCGCGGGGCCGGCGGGGTCTCGGCCCCGGTGAAGATGTTCTTGAACGGGACCATGCCGGCGTTGACGAACAGCAAGGAGGGATCGCTCCTCGGCACCAGGGGCGCGGAGGGGATGACCCAGTGGTCAGCGGCGGCGAAGTAGTCGATGAACTGGGCGCGCAGATCGGAAAGGCTCGGCATACGCGCCGTCTAACATCCCGCGATCGAGCGAGGAAAGAACCCAGCGCCAACTGGCCGACCGTCAGGCGGCGGCGCGTATCTCGTCGGCGAGGTCGGTGCGCTCCCAGGAAAAGCCGCCATCGGCCTCCGGGGCGCGGCCGAAATGGCCATAGGCCGCCGTGCGGGCGTAGATCGGGCGATTGAGGCCGAGGTGTTCGCGGATGGCGCGCGGCGTCGCGCCCCCGATCATTTCCGGCAGCAGCCGCTCGAGTTTCGCCGGGTCGACGCGGTCGTCTCCGTGAAGATCGACATAGAAGCTCAGGGGGTGGGAGACGCCGATGGCGTAGCCGATCTGGATGGTGCAGCGCTCGGCGAGGCCGGCGGCGACCACGTTCTTGGCCAGATACCGGCAGGCATAGGCGCCCGAGCGGTCGACCTTAGTCGGATCCTTGCCCGAGAACGCGCCGCCGCCATGCGGGGCCGCGCCGCCGTAGGTGTCGACGATGATCTTGCGGCCGGTCAGGCCGCAGTCGCCGTCCGGGCCGCCGATGACGAAGTTGCCGGTGGGATTGATGTGCCAGGCGGTCGACTCGTCGACGAAGCCTTCGGGCAGGACGCTCAGGACATAGGGCCGCACGATCTCGCCGACGTCGGCGACGCTCAGACCTTCGCGATGCTGGGTGGAGAGCACGATTGAGGCCGCACGAACCGGCTTGCCGTTCTCGTAGACCAGGGTGACCTGGCTCTTGGCGTCGGGCTCCAGACCCAGGGAGGGATCGGCGTGACGAGCCTTGGCCAGCGCCTTGAGGATATTGTGCGCATACTGAAGGGTCGCTGGCATCAACTCCGGCGTCTCAGCCGTAGCGTAGCCGAACATGATTCCCTGGTCACCCGCGCCTTCGTCCTTGTTGCCAGCCGCGTCCACGCCCATGGCGATGTCCGCCGACTGACTATGCAGGTGGCAGGCGTACTGAGCCGTCCTCCAGTGGAAGCGCTCCTGTTCGTAGCCGATGTCCCGGACCGCCGCCCGCGCCTTCTCCTCCAGCCCCTCGATCACGCCCGCCGGGCCGCGGACCTCCCCGGCCAGCATGATGAGATTGGTGGTCACCAGCGTCTCGCACGCCACCCGCGCCTGAGGATCGGCCGCCAGAAAGGCGTCGACCACGGTGTCCGAGATCCGGTCGGCGACCTTGTCCGGATGCCCCTCGGAGACGCTCTCGCTGGTAAAAAGATAGCTTTGGCGCTGATTGCACATGAGAGCGGTTTGGACCCCGGCGGTGGAGAAAGGCGGCGCCTGTAAAGCCTATCCGGGCCGCTGGCGCTAGAGCATGAAGTCACGACGCGGACAACGGATCCGGCTGGCGTCAGGGACACCGCTATCGGTCAGCGCCGAGCCGAGCTATCTTGGCTGGAACCTTGTCGCGCAGAGGGGAGGCCGAACCCATGCCGCAGGCGCCACGATTTTTCGGGGAGCCGCGAAAGGGCGGCCGGGGCATCTATTTCACGGCGCCGGTGGTTGTCGGCACGATCGTGGCCTGCGTGCTTGCGGTGACGATCTGGTCCATCCGGCAAGACGCGCACGACAACGCCCAAGCCGCGGCGGAGCTACGGGTTCAGGATATCGTTGGGCCGCCGTGTCCGCAGCGAGCCGCAACCGCCGTCCGCGGTGGTCTTATGCCGGTCAATATTTTCGACTTCGACGACGTCAAATTCGGATACCGATACGGGGCCGCCGACTGCACGGCGACCGGCAGCATGGCCCTGTTCGGCGGCGGCTATCAGCTGGTGTGCCAGTTCTCGAGCCCGGCCGTGTTGTCGGTGAGCAGCGGCAAGGGGCTCTTCTACTTCGAAACTGGCGTGGCGCGGGAGGCGACACTGTTTGTAAGGAATGGCGCGCCCCGCTGCGTGCTGGCTTCGCCCGAGTTCGCGCAGTGGAAGCGCGCTATCACCGAGACCGACGAGCACGGCAAGCCGACCTACGGCAAGGCCGAATAGAGCCGCGGCGGACCACCCCGCGGATGGAGAACCGATGACCCCTCGCGACCTGCTCGTCCGGCCGCTGCGCCCTGACGATCACGACCGGTGGTCAGTCCTGTGGGACGGCTATAACGCCTTCTATGGCCGGTCGGGCCCGACAGCGCTCGATCCGGAGATCACGCGCACCACCTGGGCGCGGTTCTTCGATCCCGCCGAACCGGTGCGCGGGCTGGTGGCCGAGGCCGACGGCGCCCTGGTCGGCCTCACCCACTACCTGTTCCATCGCAGCACCACCGCCATTGGCCTCACCTGTTACCTGCAGGACCTGTTCACCGCCGAAGCCGCGCGCGGCCACGGGGTGGGCAGAGCCCTGATCGAGGCAGTCTATGACGCCGCTGGGCGGGCAGGCGCGCCGCGAGTCTATTGGCAGACCCATGAAACCAAACACGTCGCGCGGGCGCTCTATGACCGGGTCGCCGAGAGGAGCGGATTCATCGTCTACGCCAGGGCGCTCCCAGGCTAGTTCGTCGGAGAAGCACCATGCTGAGGGCCATGCCGCTCGTCCTCGTTCTCTCCATCGCCGGGGCCAGCGCGGTCTCGGCCGGCAGGATCAGCGTCCATTCGGACGCCATCGGCGGTGATGGCCGGTTCGCCGCGCGCAACAGCGCCTATGGCGCAAACCTCTCGCCGGAGGTGGATTGGGCCGCGGTCGCGGGCGCCAAGTCCTACGCCGTCGTTCTGGACGATCCGGATGCCCCAGGCGCCGGACCCTTTGTTCACTGGCTGGTGTGGAACATACCCGCCGCGCGCACCCGCCTGGCTGAAGGGGCGCCGCCGCCCGGCGTCTCCGAAGGCCGCAACGGTCACGGCGGGGCCGGCTATTGGGGCCCGCATCCGCCGATCGGGACCCACCACTATCACCTGCAGGTCATGGCCCTTGACACCGCCCTGACCTTGGCCCCGGGCGCGGATCGCGCTCAGCTCGCCCAGGCCACCCGCGGCCACGTGATCGCCTCTGGCGAAGTTGTCGGGCTGTTCAGCGCCCCGGCCCATTGACGCCAGGGCAAACTGGCTCGCCAGCAAAGCGTCCGCTATCACCGTCCTGAACGCCCGGCCGGAGGAGACCATGGACGTGACGACGCCCGCGCAGAGCAGCTTCAATCCCACTGTGCTCGAACAGATTCCGGGTGCGTTGAAGACCGTGGTCGACAATGGCGACCTGTCCGGCGCGGTCACGCTCATCTGGCGCAAAGGCGAGATCGTTCAGGTCAATGTGATCGGTGAGGCCGACCTCGGAGCGGCCCGGCCGATGCGCCGCAACACCCTCTTCCGCATCGCGTCCATGACCAAACCTGTCACGTCCGTCGCCGCGCTGATGCTGATGGAGGAGGGCCGGTTCCAGCTATCGGATCCGATCACCCAATGGGCGCCGGAATTGGCCGACATGCGGGTGCTGAAGTCGCCAAGCGGACCGCTCGAGGATACCTACCCCGCGCAGCGCGAGATCACCTTCGACGACCTGTTCACCCACCGCGCCGGCCTCGCCTACGGATTCACTTCCGTCGGCCCGATCGCCTACGCCCATCAGAACGCCCTGGGCGATGTGCTGAACAGCGCCATGACGCCGGACGCCTGGATGAAGGCCCTGGGCGGCCTGCCGCTGAGTTATCCGCCGGGAGAACGGTTTCATTACAGCCACGCCACCGACGTTCTGGGGTTCATCGTCGGACGGATCGCCGGCGCGGGTTTTCGCGAGTTCCTGACCGAACGCATCTTCGCACCGCTGGGGATGGCCGACACCGACTTCTACGTTCCCCCTGAGAAGCGGGTGAGGGCCGCGGTGGTTTACCGCCAGGACGACAAGACCGGGGCCCTGGAACCCGTGGCTTTCCGCGCCACTGGCGCGCCGCCGGCCTATTGCGGCGGAGGCGGCGGCCTGATCTCCACCGCCGACGATTATCTCAAGTTCGCGAGAATGCTGCTGGGCCGCGGCGAGGTGGACGGCGTGCGTCTTTTGCGCTCTGAGACCGTCGATCTCATGCGCGCCAACCGGCTCACCGACGCGCAGCGCCAGATCGATTTCCTGGGCATGCCGTTCTGGGCCGGGCAAGGGTTCGGCCTGGGCGTGTCCATGATCATGGACCCCGAAAAGCACGCCTGGATGGGGGCCGGATCGCGCGGCTCGTTCGGCTGGCCAGGCGCCTTCGGCACCTGGTGGCAGGCGGATCCCGAGGAAGGCATGATTCTGATCTACCTGATCCAGAACTCCATGCCGCTCGGCCCCGAGGCGGTCACTCAGATCGCCACCTCCGAGCGCATGGGTGCGCGCCTGGCCTTGCCGATTTTCCAGAAGCAGGTCTACGCGGCGCTGGGGAAGTAGTTCCCGGAGATTCAGCTGTCCAGGAAGCTGCGCAGCTTGCGGCTGCGGCTCGGATGTTTCAATTTTCTCAGCGCCTTGGCCTCGATCTGGCGGATGCGCTCGCGGGTGACGGAGAACTGCTGACCGACCTCTTCGAGGGTGTGGTCGGTGTTCATGCCGATGCCGAAACGCATGCGCAGCACCCGCTCCTCACGCGGGGTCAATGAGGCCAGGACCCGGGTGGTGGTTTCACGCAGGTTCGATTGGATGGCCGCGTCGATCGGCAGGATGGCGTTCTTATCCTCGATGAAATCGCCCAGGTGGCTGTCTTCCTCGTCGCCGATGGGAGTCTCCAGGCTGATCGGCTCCTTGGCGATCTTGAGCACCTTGCGCACCTTCTCCAGCGGCATGGCCAGTTTTTCGGCCAGCTCTTCCGGTGTCGGCTCGCGCCCGATCTCGTGCAGCATCTGGCGGCTGGTGCGCACGATCTTGTTGATGGTCTCGATCATGTGCACGGGGATGCGGATGGTGCGGGCCTGGTCGGCGATCGAGCGGGTGATCGCCTGACGGATCCACCAAGTGGCGTAGGTCGAGAACTTGTAGCCGCGCCGGTATTCGAACTTATCCACCGCCTTCATCAGGCCAATGTTGCCTTCCTGAATGAGGTCAAGGAACTGCAGGCCGCGGTTGGTGTATTTCTTGGCGATGGAGATCACCAGGCGCAGATTGGCCTCGACCATTTCCTTCTTGGCCTGGCGCGCTTCGCGTTCGCCCTTCTGAACGGTGTGGACAATGCGGCGATAGTCGTCGATCGGCACCCCCGACTCGGTGGCCAGAGCGGCGATCTCCTGGCGGATGGCGCCAATCTGACGGGCGTCGTTCTCGGTGAACTTGGTCCAGCGGACGCCCAGCTGCGCCACCTGCTGGCTCCAGGCCGGGTCCATCTCCGAGCCGAAATAGGCCTTGATGAACTCGCCGCGGGAAATGCCGTAGCTGTCAGCGCAGCGCATCAGCCGTCCTTCAAGACCCATGAGCCGTTTGTTGATGGCGTACAGCTGGTCGACCAGGGCTTCGATGCGGTTGTTGTTGAGCCTGAGCGTCTTGAGGTGGAGAACGATGGTGGTGGTCGCCGCCTCATAGGACCTGCGGTCCTGATCCAGCAGGTTCTCGCCCTTCAGGCGCTGCTCCACCAGCCGCTCCTGCAGACGTCGGAAGGCTTCGAATTCGCCGGCGATGGCGTCGAGAGTGGCCATCACCCCTTCGCGGAGTTCGCCCTCCATGGCGCTGATCGTCGGGCCGGCGCCGTCGTCGAAGTCATCGTCGTCTTCGCCCTCGGGAGGCTTGACGCCGTCTTCACCGGGCTCCTCGCCGGTGGCGGAGGCGTCGTCGAGCGCTTCACCCGCCGTCGCGGCGTCGGACAGGGCCTGGGCGACCTGGCCGCCGTAGGTCTGTTCGAGATCGATCACCTCGCGCAGGAGGATGCGGCCCTGGGCCAACTCCTCGCGCCAGACCATAATGGCCTCGAACGTCAGGGCGCTTTCGCACAGGCCGCGGATCATGGTGTCGCGGCCGGCCTCAATGCGCTTGGCGATGGCGATTTCGCCTTCGCGGGAGAGCAGCTCCACCGAGCCCATCTCGCGCAGATACATGCGCACCGGATCGTCGGTTCGGTCGAAGGCGCTCTGCTTGTCGGCGGTCTCGGCGACCACGGTCTCTTCGCGGACCGCAACCTCGCTACCTTCGGCGGGTTCTTCCTCCGCCTCGACGACATTCACGCCCATCTCGGAGAGCATGGCCAGCGTGTCTTCGATGGCCTCAGAGGTCACTTCGTCGGAGGGCAGGACCTTGTTGAGCTCGTCCATGGTGACGTAGCCGCGGGTCTTGGCCTGCTTGATGAATTTCTTGACGCCGGCGTCGGTGAGGTCGAGCAACGGTCCATCGGGTGCGGCCGGGACTTCGGGGGCCTCGACGGTGGTGGTGGTGGTCATTCGTCTCTCCGGTGACCGCGCCTCAGCGCTGGTCGAAATGCTCTCTGGGCGGGCCCATTGGGCACGCCGTCACGCCGATGGGTCGTCGTTCCAAATTGATCCCGTCTCTACCGTCCGTCTCAGTCGATCGCGCTCCGTCTTGAACTCCCGGTGCGCCAACGAATCGCCACCCGCCACCAGACTGTCCCTGGCGACCGCCAACGCATCATCGAGCGCAGCCAAGCGGCTCAGGGCCTCAAAGGCGCGCGACCACTGGGACCTGGCGGCGACGAGGGTGACATCCGGTTTCATGAAAGGCGCGCCGGCAAGGCTGGCGGCCTGGTCGATGTCAATCAGCAGCGCGCTAAATCCGCACTCAGCCAGATGGCGTTGCAGGGTCTCTGTGTCAAGGCGCTCGGCTTCGAGGCGTAGGCGGATGATCTGGCCGGCGAGGTCGGCCAGGGCCGGATCGCCGAAACCATGGGTCTCGAAGGCCTCCAGATGGTCGTCGAGGACCGACGGATCGTGAATCGCCCAGCGCGCCAGGGCGGCGGCGGTCGGATTGAGAGCCTTGGCGAGCCGTCTGGCGCCGGCCCTGGCCTCGGCGGTCAAGGGCGGAATGAAGTGGGTGTCGCCGGGTCTGTCCCGCCAGGCCCCGGCCCGCCGCGGCTGGGCCTGGGGCGGGCGGGCCTGCGCGAACAGCTCCCCGTAGCGTGCGCTCAACGCCGAGCGATATTCGTCGGCCAGATCAGCGTCGGCGATCCCCCTGGCGGCTTCACGGAGACGCCGCTTCAGATCGACCCTTCGCTCCGGCGTGTCGAGCGGAGCGGTGTCGCGCTCACGTCTGAACAGGGCGTCGACGAACGGCGTCGTCGCGGCCAGCTGACTCCGTAGGGCGGCCTCGCCTTGTTCACGCAGGATATCGTCAGGGTCCTTGCCGCCGCTGACCATGGCGAAGCGGAAGCTCCTGCCAGCCTTGAGCCTCGGCAAGGCGCGATCGATCGCCCGCGAGGCCGCCAGAATGCCGGCGCGGTCACCGTCGAAGCACAGGGTCGGCTCCGGATGCAGACGCCAGAGCATGTCCATCTGAGTTTCGGTAAGCGACGTCCCCATGGCCGCCACCGCCGCCACCCCCGCCCTCTGGCAGGCGATGACATCCATGTAGCCCTCGACCACCACCAGGGCGGCGTCGGCCCCCCCGGCGTGGAGGAGTCGCCTGGCTTCCGCCAGGCCGTATAGGGTGCGACCCTTGTCGAAGAGCGGACTGTCGGGTCCGTTCAGGTATTTCGCCGGGACGTTGGCGTCCATGGCGCGACCGCCGAAGGACACCACCCGTCCGCGCCCATCGGCGATAGGGAAAATGATTCGGTCGCGGAATCGGTCGAAGGTGGAAGCGCCGTCATCGGGCGCCACCAGCAGGCCGGCGGTGGCCAGGTCCGAGGCCTGGGCGCCCTTGGCGATCAGGTAGTCTTTGAGCGCCGTGCGGCCGGGCGGCGCATAGCCGACATGGAACCGCGCCCACTCGCTCTCGGGCAATCCGCGAGCGGTCAGATACTCGCGCGTCACCCGACCGGCCGGCCGGCGAAGCTCGGCTTCGAACCAGGCCGTGGCCAGTTCCAGCCAATGGGCGAGCCCCTGGCGGGCCTTGTCCTCGGCTTCGGCCCGCGGATCGAGCGCCGGCAACGGCACGCCCGCTTCGGCCGCCAGGCGTTCGACCGCTTCGGTGAACGACAGGCGCTCGGTCTCCTGGAGAAACGTGATCAGGTCGCCGTGCTTGCCCGAGGAGAAGTCGTGGAAGAAGCCTTTGTCGTCATTGACGAAGAACGATGGCGTGCGCTCCTTGGTGAACGGCGACAGGCCGACGTATTCGCGTCCCTGGCGACGCAGCTTGACGGTCTTGCCGATGATGTCGGACAGCCGCAGCCGTCCCTTGACCTCGTCCAGGAAACGTTCGTCGTAGCGCACGGCGCGATGATTGCGCCTCGCCCGGCGCGAGTCGCAAGCGCTATGGAGCGGAAGCGCATTCCGGGTGGGCTTTGACCACGCGCTGGGTCGAAGCCGGATGCCTGCTGAGCATGGTCGACGGCCGGATCGGGCGGGGAGCGAAATTGCCTCCGCAGTTTGGACAGACTCCCCCGAAACGCTCGTCGGCGCACTGGGCGCAGAACGTGCACTCGTAGGTGCAGATGCGGGCTTGGACGCTGTCGGGCGGCAAGTCGCGATTGCAGCATTCGCAATTGGGGCGCAATTCGAGCATTGGCGTGAGCCTAGAGCAGGATGGTTTGAGACTTAAATCGGCTCAAAGCTGAATCCTGCTCTAGAATGTCAAAGTGTCGAGCCTGATTCAGCCATTGCATCTGTTCCGTGCAAAGCCACCAGGCTCTTAGATACGCCTGCGCGGCGGGCAATTCGCGTTGACGCCACCGGCGGCGCTCGCTACCCCCCCCCCGGCGACCTCATCAGGATTTCAATTGCCCATCGAACTCCCAGCCGGCGCCACCGGACTGCTTGTCCTGGCCGATGGAACGGTGCTGCCCGGCGCCGGCTGCGGCGCCGTGGGCGAGGCGCTCGGCGAGGTCTGTTTCAACACAGCCATGACCGGCTACCAGGAGATCCTCACCGATCCGTCGTACATGGATCAGATCGTGGTCTTCACCTTCCCGCATGTGGGCAATGTGGGGACCAACGACGAGGACGTGGAGCAGCTCGCCGGCGGAGCGGCGACCGCCGCACGCGCCGCGGTGTTTCGCGCGCCCCCTACCCCGCCGGCCAACTGGCGCTCTCAGGCCGATCTCGACGGCTGGCTGGCGCGGCGCGGAGTCGTGGGCCTCTCAGGCATCGACACCCGGGCGCTGACGCGCCGCATCCGCGAGCAGGGCATGCCTTTGGGCGTGGTTGCCCACGCGCCTGACGGCCGGTTTGACATTGACACCATGCTGGCGCGCGCCCGGGCATGGGGCGGGCTGGTCGGTGTCGACCTGGCCATAGACGCCTCCTGTGAGCAGCCGTTCGACTGGTCCGAGGGCGATTGGCGGTGGCCGACCGGCCATGGTCATCCTGATGGCGCACGCTTCCATGTCGTCGTCATCGACTACGGGACCAAGCGCAATATTCTGCGTTCGTTGGTCTCTGTCGGGGCGCGGGTGACGGTGGCGCCGGCGAGGGCCAGCGCGGAACAGATTCTGGCTCACGCTCCGGACGGCGTCGTCCTTTCCAACGGGCCGGGCGACCCGGCGGCCACGGCCGAGTACGCCACGCCGGTGATCAGACAGCTTATCGAGTCCGGTACGCCCGTGTTCGGCATCTGCCTTGGCCACCAGCTCCTGGCCCTGGCCATGGGCGGGACGACACGCAAGATGGATCAGGGCCACCACGGGGCCAACCATCCGGTCAAGGATCTCGCCACCGGGCAGGTGGAGATCGTGTCGATGAACCACGGATTCACTGTGGCGCGCGAGAGCCTCCCCGACGGCCTGAACGAGACCCATGTCTCGCTCTTCGATGGCACCAACGCCGGCCTGGCCCTGGCTGGCCGGCCGGTGTTCTCGGTCCAGCACCACCCCGAGGCCTCGCCGGGTCCCGGCGATGCGCTGCACATGTTCCGGCGTTTCGCGGCGATAATGGAACACGCGAACGAAGTCCTTGCCAGGCCGGTCTGATCGCGGATAGACACGCGCCCATCGAATTCGTTTGGGTTCGGCCGCTCTTCCCAGCTCCGCAAGGAGCCTTCGGACCCGCCTTCCGATCCTCACCGTCTTTGATCCACCCCGCCATTCTCGGCGGGGCCGGAACCTCTGCAAGGATATGATCGATATGCCAACGGGCACAGTAAAATGGTTTAACGGCCAGAAGGGCTACGGCTTCATTCAGCCTGACGCCGGCGGCCAGGATATCTTCGTCCACGTTTCCGCCGTCGAGCGCGCGGGGCTTGGCGCTCTCAGCGAGGGCCAGAAGCTCACCTACGAACTCGAGCGCGACCCCAAGAACGGCAAGATGGCCGCCGGCCAACTCAAGGCCTGACCTGCCCAGCTGCGCTCATCCCCGCGCGGGGATGAGCGCGAGCGGCCGACTTGCGCGCCGCTTGCGTGTCGCAAAGGTGACGGCTACACGCGCGACTTAGCCTCTAAGTCAGCCTGACCCACGCGCCGCCCGCGCGTCCCCTGGCGCGCGAGTATCAAGACGACAGATGCCCAAGCGGACCGACATCGCCTCGATCCTGATCATCGGCGCGGGACCGATCGTGATCGGCCAAGCCTGCGAGTTCGACTATTCAGGCGTCCAGGCGTGCAAGGCCCTTCGGGCCGAGGGCTACCGGATCGTCCTGGTGAACTCCAACCCGGCGACGATCATGACCGATCCGGATATCGCCGACGCCACCTACATCGAGCCGATCACCCCGGCCATGGTCGAGGCGATCATCGCCAAGGAAAAGCCCAACGCCCTGCTGCCGACCATGGGCGGACAGACGGCGCTCAACATCGCCCTGGCCTTGGAACGCTCCGGCGTTCTGGCCGCGCACGGGGTCGAACTCATCGGGGCCCGCGCCGAGGTCATCGACAAGGCCGAGGACCGGCAGAAGTTCCGTGACGCCATGGACGCCATCGGGCTGGAAAGCCCGAGGTCACGCGCCGTGCGCTCACTGGATGAGGCCCTGGAGGCCCAGGCGGAGATCGGCCTGCCGGCCATCATCAGGCCGTCGTTCACCTTGGCGGGCACCGGCGGCGGCATCGCCTACAATCTCGAGGAGTTTCGCGACATCGTCGAGCGCGGTCTCGACCTTTCCCCCGCCGGCGAGGTGCTGATCGAGGAGAGCGTGCTCGGCTGGAAAGAGTTCGAGATGGAGGTGATTCGCGACGTTGCGGACAACTGCATCATCGTCTGCTCCATCGAGAACGTCGATCCCATGGGCGTCCACACCGGCGACTCGGTGACGGTGGCCCCGGCGCTGACCCTGACCGACAAGGAATACCAGCGCATGCGCGACGCCTCGATCGCGGTGCTGCGCGAGATCGGGGTGGAGACCGGCGGCTCCAACGTCCAGTTCGCGATCAATCCGGCCGACGGGCGGATGGTGGTGATCGAGATGAATCCGCGCGTTTCGCGGTCGTCGGCCCTGGCCTCCAAAGCCACTGGCTTTCCCATCGCCAAGGTCGCCGCGCGCCTGGCGGTGGGCTACACCCTGGACGAACTCACCAACGACATCACCGGCGCGACGCCGGCCTCGTTCGAGCCCACGCTCGACTATGTGGTGACCAAGATCCCCCGGTTCGCGTTCGAGAAGTTTCCTGGCGCCGAACCCTATCTGACCACCCAGATGAAGTCCGTCGGCGAAGTCATGGCCATCGGGCGCACCTTCGCCGAGAGCCTGCAAAAGGCGCTCCGCGGCCTGGAGACCGGACTTACCGGCCTGGACGAAATCGACATTCCCGGCGCTACCGACGCCATCGCCGGTCGAGGCGCCGTTTTGCGCGCCCTGGGCGTGCCCGCGCCCGACCGCCTGCGGGTGATCGCCCAAGCCTTTCGGCATGGCCTGACGGTCGATGAGGTCGCTCAGGCCTGCGCCTACGAGCCTTGGTTCCTGCGCCAGATCGAGGCTCTGGTCGGCGAAGAGGCGCGCGTGCGATCTCATGGCCTACCGGCCGAACCCGGGTCGCTCACCCATCTGAAATCCCTCGGCTTCTCCGATGCCCGCCTGGCCACTTTGACCAACCAGACCGAAGTCCAGGTGCGCGCAGCGCGCCACAGACTGGGCGTGCGCCCGGTGTTCAAGCGCATCGACAGCTGCGCGGCCGAATTCGCGGCGGCCACGCCCTACATGTACTCGACCTATGAGACCGGCGCGCTCGGCATGCCGGCGCAATGCGAAGCCGATCCGACCGACAGGCGCAAAGCGATCATCCTGGGCGGTGGTCCCAACCGGATCGGACAGGGGATCGAGTTCGACTACTGCTGCTGCCACGCCGCCTTCGCCCTGGCCGACCTGGGCATCGAGTCGATCATGGTCAACTGCAATCCCGAGACCGTCTCCACCGACTACGACACCTCCGACCGGCTGTATTTCGAGCCGCTGACGGCTGAGGACGTTCTCGAGCTGATCGCGGTCGAAGCCTCCCGTGGCGACCTTATGGGCGTCATCGTCCAGTTCGGCGGCCAGACTCCACTCGGTCTGGCCCCGGCGCTGGAAGCGGCGGGAATTCCGATCCTTGGCACCTCGCCCGACGCCATCGACCTGGCCGAGGATCGAGAACGTTTCCAGCAATTGCTGCAGCGACTGGGGATGGCCCAGCCCGACAATGCCATCGCTCGCAACGCCGAGGAGGCGCTCGCCGGAGCCCGGCGTGTCGGCTTTCCCGTTGTGTTGCGGCCCTCGCATGTGCTCGGCGGCCGGGCCATGGAGATCGTGCGCGACGAGGAGCACTTCGCTCGCTACATCCGCCAGGCGGTCAGCGTCTCAGGCGACGCGCCCGTGCTCATCGACCAATATCTGTCGCAGGCGACCGAGGTCGACGTCGACGCCCTGTGCGACGGTGAGACGGTGTTCGTGGCCGGGGTGCTCGAACACATCGAGGAAGCCGGCGTGCACTCAGGCGACAGCGCCTGCTCTATGCCGCCGTTCTCCCTTCGGGCCGAGACGATTGCCGAGCTCAAACGCCAGACCGAAGCCATGGCGCGCGCCCTGGAAGTCCGTGGTCTGATGAATGTCCAATTCGCCATCGAGGCCCCGTTGTCTGACGCGCCGCGCATCTTCGTGCTCGAAGTCAATCCGCGCGCCAGCCGGACGGTCCCGTTCGTCGCCAAAACCATCGGCCAGCCGGTGGCCGGCATCGCCGCCAAGATCATGGCCGGCGCGCGCCTGGCCGACTTCGGCCTGATCGATGCGGCCTTTGATCATGTGGCGGTCAAGGAGGCCGTGTTCCCGTTCGCGCGTTTCCCGGGCGTCGACACGGTGCTGGGACCGGAGATGCGCTCCACTGGCGAGGTCATGGGGCTCGACTGGCGCCGCCCTGGCGAGGGACCGGGCCCCGCCTTCGCCCGCGCTTTCGCCAAGAGCCAGCTGGCGGGCGGCGTTGTCCTGCCCACCTCAGGCGGCGTGTTCATTTCGGTGAAGGACTCCGACAAACCGCGCATCGTCGAGCCAGCGCGGCTGCTGCTGGAGCGCGGGTTCCACATCCTGGCCACCGGCGGCACCCACCGCTTCCTCACCGATATCGGCCTGGAGGCGAGCCTGGTCAGGAAGGTGCTGGAAGGCCGGCCGCACATCGTCGACGCCATGAAGAACGGGGAGGTGCAATTGCTGTTCAACACCACCGAAGGGCGTCAGTCCCTCGAGGACAGCTTCTCGCTGCGCCGCGCCGCCCTGATGTCGAAGATCCCCTACTACACGACCACCGCCGGCGCCCTGGCCGCGGCCCAAGCGATTATCGCTCTCATAGACGGCACCCTGGAGGTCCGGCCCCTACAGGACCACGGCTGAGGGCCACCGCCCCGCCGCCTATGCCGCCGCCCGCCGCGCCTCGGCGGCGGCCAGCATGGCCTGGAACCTGGGGTCCTCCCGCAACGGATCGAGATCGGGGTCGGTATTGGCCGCGCCGACTAGACGCGGAGGTCCGCTGGTCATCACCGGGCCCAGCAGTTCCAGCGCACCTTCGGTGTCATGCAGATGAATACTGAGGGCGCAGGCGAAGTTGTAGCGCATCAGCCAGTTGTCGGGATCGATCAGCACCGCCCGCTCCATCCACTCCCGGGCCCGCTCCGCCTCGCCGAGCACGGCCAGCGAATCGGCGCCGTAGGCCATGGCATGGCCATTGATGGGATCGTGGGCCACGATCCTCTCGACCCGCTCCAGGGTCACCCGCGCCGCACCCCGAGCGCGCTCGAGGTCGCCGAGGGCGGTGTAGCAGCTGGCCAGCATCCCCGAAGCGCTGAAGTCTAGCTCACTGAGCTTGGACCACCTCTCAAAGCATCGGACGGCCTCCTCGAGCCGCCGCTCCCGGTAGTACAGGCTCCCGGCCACAGTGTTGACCTCATAGGAATCTGGATCGAGTCGCTCGGCTTGCCCGAGCTCCGCGAACGCCTCCGCGTGCTGGCCGCGATGGTGGAATACCCTGGCCCTGACGGCGTGGGGCTCGGCCAGGGCTGCATCGAGCTCGAGCGCGCGGTCGGCCGCCGCCAGGCCATCTTCGGTCACGCCCGGGCGGTCGATAGCCAGCGCCGCCTGGCCGTGGGCCAGAAGCGCCCAGGCCCGGGCGTAGCCGGAGTCGAGATCGACCGCCCGCCGGCACAGACGAATAATGGCCTCCTCGCGCATGAGATCGCCGCGCGAACCGGTGACGAGATATTGCCGGGCCATGAGATAGAGTTTGTAGGCCTCGGGACTCGAGGTCCCGCGCTTCTCGATGGCCTGCTTTTCCTCGGGCAGAAGTTTGAGCTTGAGGGCGGCGACAATGGCCTGGGAGATCTCGTCCTGCAGGGCGAAGATGTCGGTCAGGTCCCGATCCCAGCGCTCGGCCCACAGATGATCGCCGGCGGCGCCGTCGATAAGCTGGGCGGTGATCCGAACCCGGCCACCGGCCTTGCGCACGCTGCCTTCCAGAAGGTGGCTGACGCCCAGCTGGCGCGCCACCTGCTGGACCTCGATGGTCTTGCCCTTGAAGGCGAAGGCGTTGTTGCGCGCCGTCACGCTGAGGGCCGAGACCTTGGAAAGGTCGGTAATGATGTCCTCGCTGATGCCGTCGCTGAAATATTCCTGCTCCGGATCGCCGCTGATGTTGACGAACGGCAGGACGCAGATGGCGACCTTGCGGAGCGCCTTGGCGTTCGAGGAGGCTGTCACGGTCCCAGTGCCGACCAACTCGGCGATGCTGGCAACGACCTTGCGCCAGCCGGGGTGATTGAGGTCGCCGGACCATCCGGCAAGGCCAGCGCACTGGATCTGGTCGAACGGCATCGGCAGGTCGGCGGCATCGAGCTTCAGTTGCACGAGCTTGCGATCCGCCCTGGCCCGTTCGGCCTCGGACCGGACCCATTCCGACTTTGCCGCGTCGGCCGACCACACCACCAACACCGCCTTGGCCGCCTTGATCCGCTCCTGAATCACGTCGGCGTAGGCCCGGTGAGCGGGAATCTCGTCGTCACGCCACACGCCATAGCCGAGCGCCTGCAACGACTCGCCGATCTGTTTCGCCTCGGCCTCGGACGTGCGGGCGTATGAGATGAAGATGTCTGACATGGGGCTCCAGAGTCGGATCGACCCTAGCGGTGAGCGCCGGCCAGGAAAAGCGCACTGATCGCCGCCTGACCTCAGGTCAGGCTTGGCCGCGCCGGCTCGCGGTGTAGAACGCCGCCATCAGAAGTTAGGGAGCGCGGACATGGCCAGTCTCGACGGCAAGGTCGCCCTGGTGACCGGCGGAGCCAGCGGAATCGGCGCGGCGTGCGCCCGGGCCCTGGCGGAGGCCGGAGCCGCCGTGGTGCTCACCGATATCCAGGACGACAAGGGCCACGTCCTGGCCGAAGAGATCGGCAAAGCCGGAGGGAAGGCGCGCTTCCTCCACCATGACGTCACGCGCGAGGACGAATGGGTGCAGGTCATTTCCGACGTCAAGGCGGCCTTCGGGCGGCTCGACGTGCTGGTCAACAACGCCGGCATCGGACTGGGCAGCCCCAGCATCATCGATATGAGCCTGGACGACTTCCGCCGCCAACAGGCGATCAACGTCGATGGCGTGTTCCTGGGCGTGAAGCACAGCCTGGCGCTCATGCGCGACGCCGGAAACGGCGGCTCGATCATCAACATGTCGTCGGTGGCGGGGCTGAAGGGCTCTCCGACCCTGGCGGCCTACTCGGCGACCAAGGGCGCGGTCCGCCTGTTCACAAAGGCCGTGGCCCTGGAAGCCGTGCAATACAAGGTCCGGGTCAATTCGGTGCACCCCGGCATCATCGAGACACCGATCTGGCTCAGCATCACCGGCGCCCCGGGCGTGAACGCGCCGCCCGACCTGGACGCCCTCTCGCAGATGGCCGTTCCGATGGGGGTCAAGGGCGTGCCCGAGGACATCGCCAAGGGCGTGTTGTGGCTGGCCTCCGAGGAGTCGCGTTACGTCACCGGGACCGAACTGGTGATCGACGGCGGGCTGACGCTTCGCTGAGGTTCGTCAGGCCCATTCGACATCGGCGCCGATGGCCACCAGGTTCTCGACGAAGCGCGGGTGGGCGCGGCGGATCGGGTCGGCGTTGAGGATGGTCGACTGGCCCTCGATGCTCGCCGCCAGCATGAGCAGCGCGATCGCCACGCGGATGATGTAGGGGCTCTCGACCCTGGCCGGGACCAGCGGCTTGCCGCCGAAGGTGATCACCCGGTGCGGATCGCATTGGAGGGCATGCGCTCCGAACTTGGCCAGTTCCGAGGTCCAGCCGAGCGCGCCCTCGTAGACTTTGTTCCAGTACAACATCTGGCCCTCGGCCCGCGCCCCCAGGGCGACAAAGATCGGCAGCAGGTCGACCGGCAGATAGGGCCATGGCGCGGCCTCGATCTTGGGCAGGATGTAGGACGTGAACGGCGCGCGCACCTTCAGCGGCCCGTCGGCGCGGCTGCTGGACCACCCGTCGCGATGGGTGATCTCCACACCGAATTTGGCGAAGGCCCGGTCGATGAGCGGGAACTGCTCCGGATTGGCGTTCTTCACTGCAACCTCGCCGCCCGTAATGGCCCCCAGAGCCAGGAAGGTGGCGATCTCGTGAAAATCCTCGGCAAACTCATAGTCCGCCCCGCCCAGTCGCTCGACGCCCTCGACCCTCAAGCGGCTAGCGCCCACCCCTTCGATGCGCGCGCCCATCAAGGCCAGAAAGGCGCAGAACTCCTGCACATGCGGCTCGCAGGCGGCGTTGGTCAGCTCGGACACCCCCCTCGCCTTGACGGCGCACAGGACGAAATTCTCGGTGGTGGTCACTGAGGCATAGTCGAGCCAATGGGTCGCGGAGCGGAACGGGCCGGCCAGGGACATCACCAGCGCCGTCGCCTCTTCGGAGACGTCGACGCCGAACGTCTGGAACACTTCGATGTGCGGATCGATCTCGCGCGCGCCCAGGGTGCAGCCCTTGACCTCGCCTTCGAGCCGGGTCTCGCCGAACCGGGCGATGAGCGGCGGAATGAGCATGATCGACGACCGCATCCCGTCAGGCAGGCTCGCCGCGGCGCCACTGATATTGGCGTGACTGAGACGGAGGATCCGGTTGGCTTTGTCCCAGTCCACCTCGCTGCCGAGCGCCTGGAACAGGCCCAGGATCTGCTGCACGTCGGTGATGTCCGGCACGCCCCTTAAGGTCACGGGTTCGTCCGTGAGCAGGGTGGCGCACAGGATGGGCAGCACCGCGTTCTTGTTGGCCGACGGCGTTATGCGCCCGTGAAGAGGCCGTCCGCCGCGTACGATGAGACTGCTCACGTTGGCTTCCTTGTTGAGGGCGGCGATCAAGAACGATCGCGCGTTTAAGCGTAACGGTGTCGCGCATCGAACCATCTCGCTTTGGGCGGCGTTTGTTTAGCTATCAAAGGAGAGACCCCATGAGAATATCAGCAATCGTCGCTGGCATGATCGGCGCGACACTTCTGGCCGGGAGCGGCGTTTGCGCCGACAACGAGGCGGGCGTCCCATTGAGGCCGGCGGAAGCCGTGGGCGCATGGTCCCTGGAATCGAACGGCCAGTCCCTATGCGTTCTCGACCTTGGCGCGCGTCACACGGTCAAGTCTCAGGGCGCCTGCGGCAGCGCGCTTCCCTCCACGCCGGCGCGGTGGGCGGCTGCGGCCGACGGGATGAGGCTGGTCAGCGCCGACGGTCAGACGTTGATGGACTTCCACCGCTGGAGCAACAGCCTGTTCGTCGCCCATACGCCCAACGGCGATCTGCAGTTGCGACGCGGTCGATAGGGCCCAGCCGGCGCCCGTTGGCCAGCGCCGCCCTTGAATCCGTCCGCCCGCGCCTCTATTCTATTTCGCCCCCGGTCTGCAGCGCCCGCGGCCGGGAAGATCTTCACGAAGGCGGACCGAGCTAATCCAACGATGGAAAAAGTACCGATGACCGGCGAGGGCTTCCACGCCCTCGACGAAGAGCTGAGGCGTCTCAAGACTCAGGAAAGGCCGGCGATCACCGCCGCCATTGGCGAAGCGCGCCAGCATGGCGACTTGTCGGAGAACGCGGAGTACCACGCGGCCAAAGACCGCCAGGGCTGGATCGAGAGTCGTATCGCCGAGATCGAGGATCGCATGGCGCGGGCCCAGATCATCGACGTCTCGCGCCTGTCGGGCGCTCAGGTGAAATTCGGGGCCACGGTGAGCGTTGTCGACGAGGACACCGAGGAGAAGGCTCGCTACCAGATCGTTGGAGAGCATGAGGCCGATGTCCGATCCGGCAAGATCTCCATCGCCTCGCCCATCGCCAGGGCGATGATCGGCAAGGAGATGGGCGACGTGGTCGAGGTCAATACCCCAGGCGGCGTCAAGGCCTACGAAATCCTGAAGGTCGAGTGGGTCTAAAAGCGTGGCTCTGCCTCGCCTGACCGAACCGCGCACCGTCCGCTGCCTGATCGTCGGCGCGGGACCGGCCGGTTACACCGCCGCGATCTACGCCGCCCGCGCTCTGCTGGATCCGGTCCTGCTCACCGGACTAACGCCGGGGGGCCAGCTCACCATCACCACCGACGTCGAGAATTATCCTGGCTTCGCCGAGGTCATCCAGGGTCCCTGGCTGATGGACCAGATGCGGGAACAGGCCGCGCACGTCGGCTGTGAGGTCGTGGACGACATCGTCATCTCCGCTGATCTGTCAGCCAGGCCGTTCCGGCTGACGTGCGATTCCGGAGCCGTGTGGCTGGCGGAGACCCTGGTCATCGCGACCGGCGCCCAGGCCAAATGGCTCGGCCTGGAGAGCGAACGGGCTCTGCAGGGGGCGGGCGTCTCGGCCTGCGCCACCTGCGATGGCTTCTTCTACCGCGGCAAGGAAGTCGTCGTGGTCGGCGGCGGGAATACGGCGGTCGAAGAAGCCCTGTTCCTGACCAAGTTCGCCACCAAAGTCACGCTCGTGCACCGCCGAGACGAACTGAGGGCGGAGAAGATCCTGCAGGAGCGGCTGTTCGCCCACCCGGCGATCGAAGTGATCTGGGACCATGAGGTCGCCGACGTGCTGAGCGGCGCCGATCCGGCCACAGTCACGGGCGTCCGGTTGCGAAACGTGGGCTCCGGAGCGGTTCGCGATGTGGCCTGCAATGGCCTGTTCGTCGCCATCGGCCACTCGCCCGCATCGGAACTGTTCAAGGACCAGCTCGAGACCAAATCCGGCGGTTATCTGGTGGTCAAGCCGGGGTCGACGGCGACCTCGATCGCCGGCGTGTTCGCGGCCGGCGACGTGACCGACGATATCTATCGCCAGGCGGTGACGGCGGCCGGCATGGGCTGCATGGCGGCGCTGGAAGCGGTGCGCCTGCTCGCCGAGGAAGACCACGCCCGCGCCCACCATCCGATCAGCCACGCCGAAGCGGAGAAGATCGGCGTCTGGTGATCGTTCGCGAGGCATGTCGCGCCGACGCGTCGGCCATCCGCCTGGTGGTCGCCGCCGCCTTCGGCCGACCGGATGAGGCCGCCATCGTCGATCAGGTGAGAGCCGCCGACGAGGCCTTGGCTGAATTCGTCGCCGAAATTGACGGCGAAATCGCCGGTCACGCGCTGTTCAACCGAATGAAATGCCGCCCTCCGATGCTGGTGGCGGGTCTGGGGCCGCTCGCGGTCGCGCCGGCCTTTCAAGGTCGGGGAATAGGATCAGCCCTGGTCCGAAGCGGTCTGGGCGCCTGCCGACAACTTGGCGCAAGAGCCTGCGTCGTGCTGGGCGCGCCAGCCTACTATGGCCGGTTGGGGTTCACCTCCGCCGGCGGGGCCATCGAATCGAAATATTCTCACCTCCCCGCCTTCCAGGCGCTGGCTCTGGAGGACGGCGCTCTCTCCACGCCCTTCAGCATCGCCTATCCCGACGCCGTCGACTGAAGTCGGCCGCGCCACCCGCATCACGATTTTCCGATCTCGTTTCAAAGGGGGTTTTCCTTTGGCGGCGGGAGGTCTATATGCCCCTTCGGGCTTATGCTCAGAGTTAGCATAAGTTGGGGCGCCGCCTGATCCGGTGAGCGTCCCTTTTTAAGGCGACGGAAATGCTCACAATGAGCATTAAGGAGGACGCCATGGCGGACGGATCGGGCCATCTGGCTTTTTCTCCCTCGGTTCAGGCCGCGACCTCACCGGTGTGGGAGAAAATCCGCAATCACGTCACGCCGCTGGAGTGGCGCCTGCAGGCGCCGCTGATCGACGAGATCAATCGGCTGAAGCGGGCCAAGAACGCTGTCATCCTGGCCCACAACTACATGACGCCCGAGATTTTCCATGGCGTCGGCGACTTCGTCGGCGACAGCCTGGGCTTGGCGCGCGAGGCGGCGCGCAGCAACGCGGCCGTGATCGTCCAGGCCGGCGTTCACTTCATGGCCGAAACGTCGAAGGTGCTGTGCCCGTACAAGACGGTGCTCATTCCGGACCTGCGCGCCGGTTGCTCGCTGGCCGCCTCGATCACCGGCGCCGACGTTCGCCTGATCAAGCAGCGTTATCCAGGCCTGCCCGTGGTCACTTACGTCAACACCACCGCCGAGGTGAAAGCCGAAACCGACGTGTGCTGCACCAGCGCCAATGCGGTCCAGGTGGTGGAGGCCGTCGCCAGGGAATTCGGCGTCGATCGCGTGATCCTATTGCCGGATGAGTTCCTGGCCAAGAACGTCGCCCGTCAGACCGGGATCAGGATCATCTCGTGGCGCGGACGGTGCGAAGTGCACGAGCGCTTCACCGCCGAAGACATCGCGGACATGCGCGAAGCCTGGCCTGATGTCGTGGTCCTGGCCCACCCCGAGTGCCCGACCGAGGTGCTGGAGGCGTCCGACTTCGCCGGATCCACGGCCGCCATGAGCGATTTCGTCATCAGCCGCCGACCCAAACGGGTGGTTCTCCTCACCGAGTGCTCGATGGCCGACAATGTGGCCTGCGACGCGCCCGACACCGAGTTCGTGCGGCCGTGCAACCTGTGCCCGCACATGAAGCGCATTACCCTCGAAAATATTCTCGAGGCGCTCCAGTACGACCGCTACGAAGTGACGGTGGAGGAGGGCGTGGCCGCCAGGGCCCGCGCCGCCGTGCAGAAGATGATCGATCTGCCGCCACCGGCCACGCCGGCCCGCTATGACCTCGTCAAGGCGCGCCATCATGTGGACGTTGAGTTGATCTGAGCCCCATGACCGACCGGCTTGATTTCGACGGGGTGCTGGTGATCGGGGCCGGCCTGGCCGGTCTCTCGGCCGCTCTCGCCGCGGCCCCACGCCGCGCCCTCGTGCTCAGCCCCACGCCGCTGGGAGAGGGCTGCGCCTCGTCCTGGGCCCAGGGCGGCATGGCGGCGGCGCTCACGTACGACGACGATCCCGACCTCCACGCCGCCGACACCCTGGCCGCCGGCGCTGGCCTTTGTGACCCGGAGGCGGTCGCGGTGCTCACACGGGAAGGCCCAGCGGCCGTGCGCGCCTTGGCCGACCTCGGCGCCCCCTTCGATCGCACGCCCGAAGGCGGGTTCGTCCTCAGTCTGGAAGCGGCGCATTCAAAGGCGCGGGTGGCGCGGGTCGGCGGCGACGGCGCCGGTCTGGCCATCATGGGCGCGGTCATCGCGGCGGTCCGAGCGAGCCGCCACGTCGAGGTGCGCCAAGACGCCCGCGCCCTGGCCCTGCTCCAGGACGATGGCGGGACGGTGCTGGGTGTTCTCGCCCAGGTCGGGGGCCGTAGGGTGGAAATCCGCGCGGCCGCCACGGTGCTCGCCACCGGTGGGATCGGCGGCCTCTACGCGATCACCACCAATCCGTTCGAGGCCCGGGGCGAGGGCCTGGCGCTCGCGGCCATGGCCGGGGCGGAGATTCTCGATCCGGAGTTCGTGCAATTTCACCCGACGGCGATCGACGTCGGCATCGATCCGGCCCCTCTGGCCACGGAAGCGTTGAGGGGTGAGGGCGCCCGCCTGGTCGACTCCAAGGGGCGGCCGTTCATGGACCGGTTCCATCCGGCCGGCGATCTCGCCCCCCGCGACGTGGTGGCCCGCGCCATCGCCGCCGAGACCCGGCATGGCGGCCACGTTTTCCTGGATACGCCGAGCGCCATCGGTTCGTCGTTCGACACTCACTTTCCGGCCGTGTTCGCCGCTTGCCGCGCCGCCGGGCTCGATCCCCGCGTCCAACCGATCCCGGTCAAGCCGGCGGCCCATTACCACATGGGCGGCGTGGGTTCGGACCTGTGGGGACAGACCTCGCTCGCCGGCTTGTTCGCTGTTGGCGAGTGCGCCTCCGCAGGCGTGCACGGCGCCAATCGCCTAGCCTCGAACTCGCTTCTGGAGGCGGCCGTGTTCGGCCGTCGGGCCGGCGAGCGCGCGCGCGATAAGCGGCTTTTGAAATGCGCTCCTATGCCCACTGCGGCCCCGCCCGTGCTTCCAGACCCGGCGCTGGCGGCGCTTCGTCGGCGCATGACAGCCGAGGCCGGGGTGACGCGAAGCGCGCACGGTCTGGATGACCTCCTCAACTGGATCGACAGCCAGGCGGCAGCCCACGGCAAGGGCCTCGCCCTGGTCACCGCCCGTCTGATCGCCTCCGCCGCTCTGGCGCGGCGCGAGAGCCGCGGCGCCCATTTCCGCTCCGACTTCCCGGCCCGGCTCGCCCACGGGATCCATAGCAGAATGGGCCTGGATGCAGCCGCGCCGGCCCGGATTCGCGCCGCTTGAATGACCTCCCCGAACTGATCGTCGAGGCGACTGTCCGGGCGGCGCTGGCCGAGGACCTGGGTCGGGCCGGAGACATCACTTCCAGCGCTTGCATTCCCGCCGACGCCCGACTCTCCGCCACGTTTGTCACCCGCGACCCAGGCGTCATCGCGGGCCTCGATTGCGCCCGGCTGGCGTTCGCGGCGCTGGATCCCGACGCGCGGTTCGAGACCCTGCTGGCCGACGGCGCGACGGCGCCTGCCGCAGCCGTTGTGGCCCGTATCGAGGCGCGGGCGCAGGCGGTGCTGGGCGCCGAGCGCGTCGCGCTGAACCTGCTCTGTCGACTGTCGGGGATCGCCACCTTCACCGCTGCATTCGTCGCCGAGACGGCGGGAACGCGCGCGCGTATCGTCGATACACGCAAGACCACGCCTGGACTGCGCGCCCTGGAGAAGTACGCCGTGCGCTGCGGCGGCGGGGCCAACCACCGTTTCGGGCTCGATGACGCAATCCTGATCAAGGACAACCACGTGGCCGCCTGCGGCGGCGTCGGCGAGGCCGTGCGCCGGGCGCGGGCCTCGGTGGGTCACATGGTCAGGATCGAAGTAGAGATAGACCGACTCGCCCAGCTCGAGGAGGCCCTGGCGGAGGGGCCGGACATTGTCATGCTGGACAATTTTAACCTGGGCGATCTCGGCGCCGCCGTGCGCCAGGCCGCGGGCCGAGCCCGCCTGGAAGCCTCGGGCGGCGTCAGCCTGAAGGTGGTCCGCGCCATCGCCGAGACCGGGGTCGACTTCATCAGCGTCGGCGCCCTCACCCACTCCGCCCCGATCCTCGACATCGGGCTGGACGCGACCGCTTAGAGCGGCCCCCGCGCCACCCTGGAGCTCACAGCCGGGCGGCCGCGGCCTCGACTGCGGCGGTCCGCTCAGCCTGGTTCCTGTCCATCAGCCGAGAGACCCGCTCGAGGATCTCCGGCGGGGCGGTACCCGGGGCGCCAGACTGGAATGGCGGGGCCGGCGCGTATTCGAGGGTGAGCTGGATTGCCTGGGCCACGTCGCGCCCGGCGAGCTCGGCGGCCAGGGTCAAGGCGAAATCAATGCCGGCGGTGACGCCGCCGCCGGTGAGGACATTGCCGTCCCGCACCACCCGGCCGGGGTCGGGGATGGCCCCGAAGCGCGCCAGCAGGTCGAGTGACGCCCAGTGGCACGCGGCTCGCTTGCCCCTCAGGAGCCCCGCAGCACCCAGGATCAGGGAGCCTGTGCAGACGGAGGTCAAATAACGCGCGCCGGCGGCGAGACGCCGAATTTCGGCGATAAACTCGGCATCGAGCATGGCGGCGCCGGTCCCGGCGCCGCCGGGTACGCACAGAACGTCACAGGCCGCGATGGCGGCCAGGCGACCCAGACCCGAAAACGCCAGGCCGTCGGCCTCGATCGTCCCGCCGGCGGCGCTGGCGACTCGCACCCGCGCCCCGGGGACCCGGCTGAACACCTGGTGTGGGCCGGTGAAATCGAGCTGGGTGACGCCTGGAAAAATGGCGAAAACGATGGTGGTCGTCGCTTCGGTCATGGCGCGCTCCGGCTAGTGCGCTGCATCTGAAGTTCGCCGGCATGTCGGTCGCACTTATCGCCAACTTAAGATCCGATAAGCACACTAGGACTCACACATTTCCAGTGTGGCGACAGATTTGAGAATTCGCTCCGAGCCCGGCACAATGCGCTGGGGAATTTCTCAAATCGCCACACTGGCGCGTCCTGACAGCCACAACTCGCGCGCCAATCCCTAGAGCCCCTGATGGGTCATGAGTTGGCGTAGAACACCTGGCGACCGACGCGCACACCGCCCTCAGCCGCTTGCCGCGCGCCCAGGGCGTGAAAACAGGTCGCCCTGCCCACGGCGGCCATGACGTATCCGCGCAGCGCCCGGGCGGCGATGCGGCGCGCATCGACCCAGGCCAGGCGTTCGCGCTGACCTTTCATGGCGCCGTTGCATACGAAGCTGAACTGGCACTCGCCTTGCCGCGCGCCCTGATAAACCACGGCGCAGACGCTGTCGGGATACTGCGCATGCCGGGTGCGATTGAGGACGACCTGGGCCACGGCGGCGCGACCTGAGGCGTCTTCACCGCGCGCTTCGTAATAGACCGCCGCCGCCAGGCAATCGAGGGCGCGCGACCGATCCGCGGCGCCCAGCGTCGGTATGTGTGTCGGCTTGGTCGCCGGGGCCATGTGGATGGACGCCGCGCCAGGCGTCGTCGCGGCGTAGCCCGACCGCAGCGCTCGAGCGTAGGCTTGGACAGCCGGCTGATGGTCCGATCCGTCAGCCAGGCAGGTGGCGCCGAACGCCACGCCCAGCACGGTTCCAACCAACAGAACGAGGGCGCGCGTCGCCGCGCGCGATCGAAGTCGAATTTTCAAGGAACTCTTCCGTGTGACGAGGGCGACACGCCCCCCGATCGTCGCCGTCTGCGGCTACTCGGACCCGCGGGTCCTGAAGCGAACGTCAGAGCGGGCTCGGCTAGTGCGGGTTTGGCCGAACGAGGGGTCCTATAGCCTGCCTGGCAGGCGAAAGGCAAGTTTGGTGCTGCAGTGCAGCGTGAGCCGACGTCTCTTGGGGGCTCTTGTCGAAGTCCGCGAGGCGGCATCTAAGTCCGAAAAGACACTGCGGAAATCCACATGGAGGGGGAATGAACAGCGACGCGGCTGTGGCGGATGCCGCCACGCCGGCCAATTCAGCTCGGCTCTCGGGCACGGATCGCTCCCGAATCCTGCTCTACGCCAGCGGCCTGCTTTTTCTATGCGGCTTTGGCCGACCCTGGGGCGGCCTGATCGACATCCCGATCCAGTTCTTCCTGAAGAACCGACTGCATCTCAGCGCCCATGAATTGGCCGGCTTTCGGCTGATCTCCGCCGCGCCGCTTTATTTGTCGATGGTCTTCGGGTTCGCGCGCGACAGGATGAACCCGCTGGGCCGACGCGACCGCGGATTCCTGATCCTGTTCGGGTTCTCCACCGCCCTGATCTTCACGGTGATGGCCTTCACGCCGATCTCGTATTTCACCCTCTTGATGGGGGTCGTCATAGCGACCAGTTCCTTCCTGCTGGTCGATAGCGCCAAGGCCGGAATCCTCTACACGCTCGGCCAACAGCAGGTGATGTCCGGCCAGATGAGCACGGTGTGGAACATCGTCGAATCCATGCCGTTCCTGATCTCGTTTCTGATCGGCGGCGCGCTCAGTCAGGGCCTGGAGGGGCAACGGGCCGATATGGCGGCGAGGATCCTCTTCCTTGTCGGGGCCGGGATCATGACCGCCATCGGCCTGTACGGTGTGCTGAGGCCCAAGGTCGTGTTCGACTCCCTGAAGGATGAGCGAGACCCCTCGGCCACGCTGCTCTCCGACCTGCGCCGATTGGTCAAGCATTGGCCGATCTATCCGGCCCTGATGATCTGGTTTCTGTGGGATTTCGCCCCAGGCGCCCAGACGGTCATGCAGTACTATATTTCGAATACGCTGCATGCGAGCGACGCGGTGTGGGGGGAGTACAACGCCATCTTCGTGGCGGGTTTCATCCCGACCTTCCTGTTGTACGGCTACCTTTGTCCTCGGGTCAGCCTGAAGACTCTTTTGTTCTGGGGCACGGTCGTCGGCGCGCCGCAGATGTTGCCCCTGCTGTTCATCCATTCGGCGCAAACGGTTCTGATCGCCGCCGGGGCCCTTGGCCTGATGGGCGGGGTGTGCAGCGCGGCCTATTGGGACCTGATCATCCGTTCGTGCCCCAAGGGCCTGCAGGCGTCGATGTTCGGCCTGACCACAGCCGCCTATTGGATTGCGTCCCGGTTCGGCGATCTCTGGGGCACGGATCTCTACGATCATCACGGCGGCTTCGTCGTTTGCGTGTGGGTGACAACGGCGGTCTATGCGCTGATCCTGCCGCTGTTGTTTCTCGTCCCCCGTCGCCTGGTCGAGACCACGGACGGAGAAGTTCTTGAAGCGAGTACAAACGCCTAGGATACCCTTCTAACCGAACACCTCGCCGAACAGGTCCATCATCGCCGCCCAGGACCGCCGGTCCGCCGTCGCGTCATAGGCGAAGCCTGGCCGGCCCAGAACGCCGGACCCGGGATTGGTGAAACTGTGGCCCACGCCGCCATGGAGCGTCATCCGCCAATCGACGCCCCCGTCCTTCATCTCCTGTTCGAAGGCGGCCCGCTGTTCTGGCGGGATGATCGGATCGTCCGCGCCGATCTGGACCAGGACCTTGGCCTTGACGGCCGCGGCGTCCTTTGGCCGGGCCGTGCCCAGGCCTGAGTGGAACCCGACGATGGCCTTCAGAGGCGCGCCGGAGCGTCCAAGCTCCAGCACGGTGGTGCCGCCGAAACAATAGCCGATGGCCGCGAGCCGGTCGGCGGCGGTTTGCGGTTGCGCGGTGAGGACTCCCAGCGCCGCGGTGGCGATCTCACGAATACCGGCGGGGTCGGCCATCCATGGGCCCAACCGGGTCATGACCTCGCTGAGGTCCGTCAACGGCTTGCCATCACCATAGTAGTCCATGGCGAAGGCGGCGTACCCGGCTTCGGCCAGGCGACGGGCGATCGACTTGGTGAGATCGACGAGGCCGCCGCCCTCTGGCGCCACCAGCACGCCTGGCCGCTTTCCCGTCACGGCGTCGTCAGCCACAAATGTGCCGACGTACCGAACGCCGCCGACCGAATATTCGATGTCTTGAGTGATCATGTCCGGTCCCTCCGTCTCAAACCGCGCTCCACGAGCTTGATGGCTTTGCACGGAACAGTTGCAAAGGCTGAATCAGGCTCGACACCCTGCTCTGGCCAATCCGCCAATGCTCCCTTACCTTGACGTTCATGCCTCGTTCCAGCCCCGGCGTCGCCGATGTTTCGGCTGCCTTCGTTCACGATCTGGCGCCCGCGCTGTGGACGCCGCACCGGCCGGCGCGGCCGGAGAAGAGCGAAGGCGGCCGCCCCTTCGAACTGGTCAGCGACTATGCGCCGGCGGGCGACCAGCCGGCTGCAATCGCCGAACTGGTGGCGGGCGTTCGGGCGCGCGAACGCGATCAGGTGCTGCTGGGCGTCACCGGCTCCGGCAAGACCTTCACCATGGCTCAGGTCATCGCCGAGACGCAGCGCCCGGCGCTTATTCTGGCCCATAACAAAACGCTGGCGGCCCAGCTGTACAGTGAATTCAAGAGTTACTTCCCGAACAACGCCGTGGAATACTTCGTATCTTACTACGATTACTATCAGCCGGAAGCCTATGTCGCGCGAACGGACACCTACATCGAGAAGGATTCGTCGCGTAACGAGCAGATCGACCGTATGCGCCATTCGGCCACCCGCGCTATCCTGGAGCGGGACGATGTGATTGTGGTCGCGTCGGTCTCCTGCATCTACGGCATCGGTTCGGTGGAGACCTACACCGCCATGACCTTCACGGTCAGCGTGGGCGACAAGGTCGACCAGAGGCGCCTGATGGCCGACCTGGTGGCTCAGCAATACAAGCGCAACGACAACGCCTTCGAGCGCGGCACATTTCGCCGTCGCGGCGACACTATCGAGCTATTCCCGGCCCACTATGAGGACCGGGCGTGGCGCGTCAGCCTCTTCGGCGACGTGGTCGAAGCGATCGCCGAATTCGACCCCCTGACCGGTAGGAAGACGGCCGATCTGCCGTCGATCCGAGTCTACGCCAACAGCCACTACGTCACCCCCCGGCCGACTTTGATTCAGGCGACGAGCGCGATCAAAACGGAGCTCAAACAGCGGCTCGACTGGCTCACCGCCAACGGCAAGCTCCTGGAGGCGCAACGGCTGGAGCAGCGCACGACCTTCGACCTGGAGATGATCGAAGCCACCGGCAGCTGCGCCGGCATCGAGAACTACTCGCGCTATCTCACCGGCCGTCGGCCCGGCGAGCCGCCGCCGACATTCTTCGAATACATTCCCGACAACGCCTTGCTGTTTGTCGACGAAAGCCACCAGACAGTGCCGCAACTTGGGGCCATGTACCGTGGCGACTACAGCCGCAAATTCACCTTGGCGGAATACGGCTTCCGCCTGCCTTCGTGTCTCGATAACCGCCCGCTCAAGTTCGAGGAGTGGGAGGCCATGCGGCCAGCGACCCTGTTCGTCTCAGCCACGCCGGCAAGCTGGGAGCTCGAACGCGCCGGCGGCGTATTCGTCGAGCAAGTCATCCGACCCACCGGCCTCATCGATCCGCCGGTGGACGTGCGTCCGGTGTCCAAGGATGGCTTCTCCCAGGTCGATGACGCCATCGCCGAATGCCGCGAGGCCGCGCGGCTTGGCTATCGCAGTCTGGTCACCGTGCTCACCAAGAAAATGGCCGAGGATCTCACCGAATACATGCACGAGCAGGGCCTGCGCGTGCGCTACATGCACAGCGACGTCGATACCCTGGAGCGCATCGAGATCAT
>OUNO010004860.1_pt1 | contig 33194 bp, 27 predicted proteins | sample 1779811 | NCBI WGS metagenome assembly OUNO01 (sample SAMEA3914804, study PRJEB12502) | metagenome | biome: forest; material: soil | place: Canada | collected 2010-06-25 | depth 0.3 m
AGCCGACCAGGCCGATGGTGACGTCGTCTGTCACGGGCGCCTGAGGATCGGGCAGCAGCTTGCGGGTCAGCCAGTAGGCGGTCTTCCACCAGTCGAGCGTAAAGGCGACCGGCAACAGCAGCGAGTAGGTCAGAGGTGAATAGCTGTTCTGCGGCGCGGCCTTCATCATCGGCGCCCGCTCGGCAGCGGACGAGGGTAAGCGGCCGATCAACGGCTGTTCATCCACCACCGCCGCCCAGGCGGTGCACGCGTAAGCGAACGGCAGCAAGGCCAGCTTAATGGCCAGGAACACCGTGTCGCCGTAGACCTCGTGCTTGGCGGGAACAATCGGCTCTCCCCTCAGCACGCCGTTCGCAGGCTTGTCCTTGGCCTGCACCGCCTGCGCCGCCGCAACGCCGCTCTGGATGGCCGCTTCGACCGTGGCCATGTCGACATCGGTCTGACAAAAATCGCCGGCGATGAACACGCGCTCGAGCGCGGGGTAGGCCGCCACTGGCCGCCACTGCCAGCTACCGACGTCGTTGACAAACAGCCGGTTGCTATCGTTGGACCGGAACAATGTCCGGCCCCAATCGATGTCGCTGTCTGGATCGCCCCACGCCTTGCCCGGATTGAAGGCGGCCAGATAGTCGTCATGCAACTTCTGGATGATCTGGAAGCCCTGGATTTCGTCCACATCCGAGGTGAGCGCATAACCGTTGGAGGCCGCGACCACGAGGGCGGTGCAGTCCTCCAGGTCGGGATAGCCAGTCCACAACTGGGAGATGTCGAGCATGGTCAGGTCGCTGTCTGACTGCTTCAGGGCCACCTGCTCTTTGGGAACGCCGGCCAGCTTCCTTTTGAAATAGATGTCCACGACCGGGATCGCCTCGCCCCGGAAGCGCCTGAGCTCCGAGAACTCAGGAACCTTGTCGACCAGCCGTGTCCCTACATTCCCGCCCATGGCCAGCCGCGCGAGCTCCGGCCCGGGGACGGCCATGACCACGTAGTCCGGGCTGACCTGTTCGATGGAAGCCGCCGGCGTCCCCGTTTTCGAGTCTTGCGGCGTGGTTTCGAGGGTAAGGCGCGGCCGGCCATCGGAACCCAATTCGACTGCCGTGACCTTGGCGCCCTTGCGCACGCCGCAGCCGAGGCTGAACAGCTTGTGTTGGAAGGGGTCGATGACCCTTTCGTACAGGCTCCCCCGGAGCAACCAGCAGAACGGGGCAGCGTGCGGAAACGCCATCGAATGCTTGATGAAGTCCTGGTAGGACGCGGCGGCGGTGACGTTGCTCTGGATCGACCAGATCACCATCAGAATATAATTTTGCAGGGCGGCCACCTTCTCGGTGGAATAGCCGCGCGAATAGATGAACCCATTGACGTCCAGCCGCTCGAGCAGGTCGTCTCCGGTGCGCTGGAACGGCGTCGCCGCCAGATCGAGCATCGAAAAGCCCAGCAGGAACATGTCCGGCCAGGACTCCACCTTTGAGTTCAGATTGGCGAAGACCGACTTCAGGGTGGTCCCGTTTTCCAGCTCCAGATAGTCGGTTGCGTGCCTGTCCTGGAATTTGACCCCGTCGCGTCGGTCGAACTCCTGGGCGCGGGCTTTGTCGGGGTCCATGTCGTGGATCTCGCCGAACACCTGCCAGAAATTTGCGTACCAAGGGCAGAACATGTGCGGATAGACGTCGTGGAAGACGCCATTGACCTCGTTGGCCGAAAGATTGCCGCCGAGGGTGTGCTGGGACTCATAGACGGTCACCGCGAAGCCGCGCTGGGCCAGGCGGAGCGCGGCGGCCAACCCGGCCAGGCCCCCGCCCACGACCGCCACATGCGGTCCGTCCGGCGCCGGGGTCTTTGCGTGATGCGCGGATGGGGTGGATCCGGCCATGTCGATCCTCCAACTAACTCAGCGCGGTCGCGAGGGCGGGCGGGCCGTCGACCCGGGGGCTCTGGCGCACGCCCCACAGGCTCGGCTGGAGCCGGGCCCACTTTAAAGCCACGTCGGCCAGCCAGGCAAAGTGCCAGGTCGGATCTTCGGCGACCGATCGCGTCCAGCCATCGCGCCAGGCGCGCAAATCGCCGGCCAGGGCCGCCGGCGTCCGTCCAGCCAGCAGTTGGGCGACGTCCGCCATCCCGCCTTGGCCGACGTGGGCCAGCAACCTTGACCATACCTGTTCGGCGACCGCCAGGGGGCGCAGGTTCAGTCCGCCGAACGCCGCGCCGGAGGTGCGGGCGAAATCCGCATCGCGGGTGGCTTCGTCGAATCCGCGCGCCGTGACTCGAAGCCAGAATTCGCGCAGGCGCCAGTTGCGGGTAAGCGCCGCCCACAGGTCCAAAAACCGCATGGATGGATCGAAATGGTGTCGGAAGTCGCGCTCGAAGCCGCCAAGAAATGCAGCCTCGAACCGACCTTGCTCCAGCGCGGCCATGAGGGTCGGGACGGCGATCATGGCCGACTCCATCCCTTGGGTGATGCCCTCGCCAGTCAGGGGGTCGGCAAACGAGCCGGCGTCGCCGATAAGCAATCCGCCATGGAAGTGGTTCGGCCCCGCCCCGCCGTAGGTCTTGACCACGCCGCCGAGCGGCCGGCTGGCCAGCCGAATCCCGGCGCAGGCCGGGTGGCGGATGCGCAGCTTTTCGATGCAGGCGGAAAACGCCCTCGGCACGGAAAGCCCGTGGCGATGGCAGGTCTCGCTGAGGATTCCCACGCCGACATTGGCCCGGCCGTCAGCCATGGGGAACATCCATCCGTAGCCGGGAAAGAGGTCGTCGTCGAACCACAGGGTTGCTTCGCCCCCTGCGCCGCTGATCCCGTCGACGTAGGCGCGTTGGGAGAGGGCGATGTAGCGGCGGTCCGCCCGGCGCTGGCTGAAGCGCCGGGCCACCATGGATTCGGCGCCGTCCGCTCCGATGACCAGCGGAGCGCTCAGCTCTAACTCGTGCTCGCCGGCGCGCGCGGCGATGGTCATCCGGCCATCTTCCCGGCGCAGGTCACTGGCTTCACAGCCTTGGAACACCCGCGCCCCGGCGACGCCGGCGCGCTCCAGCAGGCGAGTGTCCAGCACATCGCGCGGCACGACGAAGCCGTGGGTCGGCAGACCGTGAGCATCTTCATAGTAGGGGATGGCGCCCTGATAGACTTGCCGGGGTCCCACAAAAACCCGGGCGCCCGTGATCGGCAGGGGATCGTCGAGGTCGTCAAGACAGCCCATCGCGGCCAGGATGCGCAACCCTGCGGGCTCGACAAAGTCGCCGCACACCTTTTCCCGGGGAAAGACCGACCGCTCGAGAACAGCGACGCGCGCCCCGCGACTGGCCAGCGCCCAGGCCGCCACGGAACCGGCCGGGCCGCCTCCGACCACGATCACGTCATATGCTTGCGCCGCAGGCATCCCGTTCTCTACTCACGCCTGATGTTTTTGCACGGAGCAAGTGCGAAGGCTCAATGAATTTCGCTTCTCAGTCGAGACCTCAGCCGGCGGTGTGGGGCACGTCCAGCACGACGATCCGCCACTCAGTGTTCTCGTCCACCATCATCGACGCGATCTGGGCCGCCAGTTCGGATACCGTCGCCAGGGGCGGTGGGTGGGGCTCGACGTCCAGGTCGAAGGCTCTCTCGCGCACGGAGCGGAGGCTGTCGGCCATGGCGTGCGAGCGCCGCTGGAGACGTGCGAACTCGCCCTGATTATTGATCGAGGCAAAGGTGGCGCCGAGCGCCGGCAGGAAAGCGGAGAACAGGATCAGCCATTCGTTCACTCGGTCGATCACGGCCGGCCACATGAAACGGACCAGCCAGTTCAACCCCACGGCCGCAATACTGGCGGCGAACAGTATCAGCGACATGCGGTGCAACCGGTGATGGATGCGCTCCATGCGCTCGCAATTGATGTGGTGGAAGCCGATCTGGCCGTGGGGCGGCGTCGTGGTTCCCAGGAAATCCACCAACTCGTCCAAGTTGGCTTTGATGTAACTCGCCGTCACTCGGGCCTCGGGCAAGCCGACCGCCCGGGCGATGGCGCGCGCCTGCCAATTCATCCAGCTCTGCGCCGGATCGCCATAGCTGGCCAGGTGGGCCGCCGTGCGCGGCAGCGGCCGAGCCCCGCCCAGCGGGATGAGGATCCGCAGCGCCCGGACCAGTTCGGCCAGAACACGGTATTCGAGCCATCTCTGATGCCATCGGCCGCGCCTGGCCACAATCGGCAGGCCAACCATCAGCACCAGGATAAAAAGTTCGAAGATGGCAGTGGCGAGGGAGGCGCGGCGTCCAAAGTGGGCGGCCACCGGCACCAGGGCGATCAATACGGCCGTCGCCGCCAGCAGGGACGAGGCCACGAAGCCGCTGCGGTGCTTGTCGGCGTAGATATCGGCCAGCTTGTCCGACCAGGCGTAGTGACCTCGCAGGCGGGCGTTGATCCAGGACGCGGCCGGCGGCGCCGGAGCCGCCGATGACCCTGGGTCGCCGATGACCGGCCATGCGGCCCGGATCTGAGCCTCGAAAGGGGCCACGTGGATCGACGGCGGATGCAATCGGCCGACGTCCATAAAATCGCGAAACAGCTTCCATACAATGGCCAGATTGAGCCGCGGCCGTGTCTCGGCCAGATACTCTTTCAGATGGGCGGGTGCGGCGTGCTCTCCTGGGGCGGTGTCCATGCCTTCCAAGCCCAGCTCAGCGGCGACCAACCCATCAATCACGGTGTTGAGGTCGTCCGCTGTCTCCGCCGGGGCGGCCGGGCAGGGCGCCTCTCCGCCCAGACACTCGAGATCCTCCGCAGAGCGCATGAACTTCCAGCCGTGGGGCGCGCGCGAATCGATCCACACGGTCGGAACGTTGAAGGCGATCGCCTCGCGCAAGGTGTCGACCGTGCCGCCCACGCCCGCCGCGCCCCCGCCGTCCCAGATCACGACCAGCAGGTCGGACTGGTTGAGCACGACCCGCCCGGCCGCCTCATAAGCTTCGCGGTCCCGCTCGCGGCGGCCGTTCAGTTCGAATCGGGTGAGGACCCCGGCGGATTCAGCCTCGTCAAGAATGCCGCGGAAGCGCTCGAGCGAATCGGCTTCGAAGGACATCGTTCCCGAGAAGTCCTGCTCGAACTCTTCGATCGGAAACGGCATGACGCACGTGAGCCGGTAACCCAGACGCCGGGCTTCCTCGGCGAAGATTCGATCGGCGCCTTCGGCCAGTGGCGAACAGGCGGTCAGGATCGGTTCTGCGCCCGGAGCATAGAGCGCGGCGCCGGGACCAGCGGCAAATCGCTTCACCGCTAGCGATACCGCTTCCAGCACCTCGGCGATGCCGCTGCGAACCACAGCGAGGCCTTCATCTTCGGCCGGCAGCCGATCAGGGCGGTGACCGACCACCCCGACGCGGAAGGCTATGACCGTTCGGGGCGGGTTTAGGCGCGCTAGAGCTTTTGCCGTCTGTCTATCCGTCATCCGCCCACCGCCGACCGTCCGCTCAGCTGAGATTAGCCGGAAACTCAATCGGCGGAAGGGGTGGCGCCATGCCGCGGGCGCGTCTATAGCCGGCCCGCAAAACCGGAGAGTCTCATGGAGATTCGCGAAGGTCTCGCCTTCGACGATGTTTTGCTTGAACCCGGTCCGTCCGAGGTGATGCCAACCCAGGTCGATACGACCACCCGGCTGACGCGCGAGATCGCGCTCAACATCCCCCTGATCAGCGCGGCCATGGATACGGTCACTGACAGCCGCCTGGCCATAGCCATGGCCCAGGCCGGCGGGCTGGGCGTCCTGCACCGCAACTTCACGGTGGAGGAACAGGCTGATCAAGTCCGCGAGGTGAAGCGCTACGAGAGCGGCATGGTGATCAACCCGCTCACCATCCATCCGGACACCACCCTGGGCGAGATCATGCGCATCAAGGCCGCGCGCCACATCTCCGGTTTCCCGGTGGTGGAGAAGAGCAGCGGCCGCCTGGCTGGCATCCTCACCAACCGCGACATGCGCTTCGAGCGCAGCGAGAAGGTGATCGCCGCCGATCTGATGACCAAGGAAGGTCTGGTCACGGTCAAGGAGGGCGTCAGCCAGGCCGAGGCCCGCGCCTTGCTGCGCCGGCACAAGATCGAACGCCTGATCGTGGTCGACGACGACTATCGCGCCGTGGGTCTGATCACGGTCAAGGACATGGAGAAGGCCGAGGCTCACCCCCTGGCGGCCAAGGATTCCAAAGGCCGGTTGCTGGTGGGCGCGGCCTCCACGGTCGGCGACGCCGGCTTCGAGCGTTCGCTGGCGTTGATCGAGGCGGGAGTCGATGTGGTGGTGATCGACACCGCTCATGGTCATTCGGCGCAGGTGAGCGCCGCCGTCCGGCGTCTGGCCCGTGAGACCAACCGGGTACAGATCGTGGCCGGCAACGTCGCCACCTACGACGGCGCGCGGGCGCTGATCGACGCCGGCGCCGATGCGATCAAGGTCGGCATTGGTCCGGGCTCCATCTGCACCACGCGGGTAGTGAGCGGCGTAGGCGTGCCGCAGTTCACCGCCGTCTCCGAAGCCGTGCGCGCCGCGGAAGGTTCGGGCGCGCCGGTGATCGCCGACGGCGGCATCCGCTATTCCGGCGATCTGGCCAAGGCCATCGCCGCCGGCGCGTCGGCCGCGATGATGGGGTCGATGTTCGCCGGCACCGACGAGGCCCCGGGCGAGGTGTTTCTCTACCAGGGCCGTTCGTACAAATCCTACCGTGGCATGGGCTCGCTGGGGGCCATGGCCCGCGGCTCGGCCGACCGCTATTTCCAGAAAGAGGTGGAGGACGCCCTGAAGCTGGTGCCCGAGGGGATCGAGGGCCAGACGCCTTACAAGGGGCCGATCGGCCCGGTGATCCACCAGCTTGTGGGAGGCCTGCGCGCCGCCATGGGCTACATCGGGGCCAAGGACATCGAATCGTTCCAGCAAAGGGCGCGCTTCATCCGCGTCACCGGCGCGGGCCTGCGCGAAAGCCACGTCCACGACGTCATGATCACCCGCGAAGCGCCCAACTACCCGAGCGCGGTGTGAGCGTCCCGCCTCTCCCGTGGGGAGAGGAAACCAACCCCCGCGCCCCAAAGGGCGTGGGAAGGTGAGGGCGTCCGGCGCCGTAACCCCTTCCCCTCCCACGGCTTCGGCATGGGTCCCTCCCTGTCCCAATGGGAGAGGGTTCAATTGAAAGAAGGCGGCCGGCTGGCGGCGGCGATCGCGGTGTTGGACGATATGGCCGAGCGCCATCGTCCAGTCAGGATGGCGCTCAAGGCCTGGGGTGATGGCGCGCGCTACGCCGGAGCCAAGGACCGGGCGGCGGTTTCCGGCCTGGCGCTCGACGCCCTGCGCAAGTCGAGGTCACTCGCCTGGGCCATGGGCGCTGAGACCAATCGGGCGCGGGTGCTGGCGGTGGCGCGGTTCGCCTGGGATTGGCCTTTAACGGGGGTCGCGGCAGCGGCGGCCGAGGATCACGGGCCGGGGGCTCTCACCGAGACCGAGGCGGCGCGGCTCGCTGAGCCTTTGTCGTCGGATGGAGCGTCCGAAGCGGTGCGCGGCGATTTCCCTGACTGGCTGGCGCCGCACATGACCCGCGTTTTCGCAGACAGGACGGCCGCCGAAGGCGCGGCCCTGGCGGCGCGCGCCCCCATCGACATCCGGGTCAACACCCTCAAGACCGATCCGGCCCGCGCCTTGAAGGCGCTCGTCCCGTTCGGCGCGCGGCCGGCGGGAATCCTCGAAACCGCCATCCGCGTCGATGCGCCCGCGGCCAGCGAACGGGCCGCTCCGGTCGAGGCCCTGCCGGAGTTCGCCAAGGGTTGGTTCGAGATCCAGGACCTCGGCTCGCAGATCGCCGCAGCCCTGGCCGGCGATATCGCCCACCGCCAGGTCCTCGACATCTGCGCCGGCGGCGGCGGCAAGACCCTGGCCATGGCCGCGGCCATGGCGAACACCGGCCAGTTGTTCGCCTACGACGCCGACGGCCGGCGGCTGGCCGACACTCAACGCCGGGCGGCCCGAGCCGGGGTGCGCAATCTGCAGGTGCGCTCGCCGTTCCGCGCCGACGCCTTGACGGACCTCACCGGGCGCATGGACCTGGTGTTCGCCGACGCCCCGTGCACCGGCAGCGGCGTGTGGCGCCGTCATCCCGACGCCAAGTGGCGGCTTTCGCCTGAGCAGCTCGCTCGGCGCATGGCCGAGCAAGACGCCGTGCTGGATGCGGCGGCGCCTTATGTGAAATCCGGGGGGCGGCTGATCTATGTCACCTGCTCGCTGTTCGCCGAGGAGAACGAGGATCGCGTGGCCGCCTTCCTGGCGCGGGCGCCCGGATTCGCCGCCGAGCCGGCCAAGGGCGTGGTCGACGACCATCTGACCGGGGACGGCTTCCTTCGCCTGACGCCGCACATGGTCGGGACCGACGGCTTCTTTGCCGCCGTGTTACGGCGGAACGGCTGAGGCGGCAGGGGGCCGCCTAGGCCGGGCCCTCTGAGTCAACCGCCAGCTCTGAGCCCGGCGACTTCAGGAGCGGTGACCACAGACCGATAGAGCTGGCCAGCAAAACTCCTGCGGCGGCGATGAACAGGGTGGGTCGAAGGCCGATCGCGCCGCCTAGCCAGCCGCCGAGGATCGCACCGACGATGCCGGTGACCCCTGGGGCCATGGCGAATACGCCGCCGACTCGGCCCATCAGATGCGGGGCCACTAGGCTCTGGCGCAGGCTGCGCTCGGCGATCTCGGCCACCGTGCCGAAGGAATCGCCAACAAGCTGGGCGACCATCAGCATGATCATGCCGACGACAGGGCCGCCCGCGGCCAGGGGAATCAACAGAGTGCTTGCCCCCGCAATCACGCCGCCGATGACGAACACCGGGCCGATGCTGAACCGACGGACCAAGGGCGCGGCGAGGCCGGCCCCGAACATGGCCGCGACCCCGCCCACGGCGACGGTGGCGCCCAGCATGGTCGCGCTGAGGTGAAGCAGCTTGAGCGCGAAGATGATGTAGAGGGCGGAAAAGAACGAGCCGAACAGGGCGCTGGCGGTGGCGATCAGCAGCAGCGGCCTTACCGAGGGGTCGGCCAGGACGGCGGCCAGGCCGATGCGAATGTCCCCGACCAGGTCGACGCGCGCCCCACCCTCTTGCGGAGGCGGCGGCGGCTCCTTCGATCGGATGGAGCCAAGGGCGACCGCGGAGAACACATAGGTCGCAGCATTGACCGCGATGGCGATTGGCGCGGTGAGGAACTGGAACAGGACGCCGTACAGGGCCGGGCCGCCGATCTCGGCGAGGGCGTCGGTGGTCGCCAACTTCGAATTGCCCTCGACCAGTTGGTCACGGGTGATGATCGAGGGCAGATAGGCGTGGTCGGCGATGTCGAACAAGACGCTCAGCGCCGCGACCAGGGCGGCGACGACATAGACCTGGTTCATGGTCAGGACGTGCATCCAGGCGGCAAGGGGCATGCTCGCCAGCACCACGGCGCGGCCAATGTCGCATCCCACCAGCAAGGGCCGCCGGCGCCGCCGATCGACAAGCCCGCCGGCGGTGAGGCCGACCAGGATGGCCGGCCCTCGGACGACGGCCGCGAGGAGGCCGATCTGAGCGGAGGTTGCGCCCAGACTCATCACGGCGGCGAAGGTCAGTCCCTCTCGGGTGATCCGTGCGCCGATCGAGGAGACCGACTGGGCCGCCCACAGCTTGAGGAAGTCGCGATGACCCCAGAGGCCGCTAGACCCGGTCGAGGCGGTCGTGTCCACATCTCCCCCAAAGCCTGCTCCGCCTCGGCGGCCCGGCGCGCGCGGCCATAGCACAATCGGCCTCTCCAACCGACCGCCGCGGATGGCTTGCTCAGAAGGTGATCACATCACCTGAAACGGTTGCGTGTCCGACCTCGGCGGCCCCCCCGACCAGGATCACGCTGACGAAGCTAAGGCCGCCGGCGTCATAGGTCAGCAGGGCGTCCGGGCCGCCTGCGGCGTAGTCAAAGGTTCCCGCCGCGGCGTTGTAGTTCCCGGTCGCGAACATCGCGTGGCCGGCCACGCCCGCCAGGTTGTTCGCGGTCGTGACCAGATCGGCGACGGGAAGCACGATGCTGTCGCCATGGACGAAGCCTGAGATCACATTGACGTGGTTGGTCAGGATGTCGGCCTGGGACGTCGTCGTCGGTGTCAGGAACGAGGCAGTGACGACATGGCTGAGGTCCGCCCGCGCCGTTGTCCCTGCGAAGGACGCGCTGGTGATGCCGGTCGCATTGAACACCACTTCGTCGCCGGCCCCCGCGCCCAGCGTGACGACATCCGTGCCGGCGCCCACAACGACCTGGTCGCCATCCCCCGCGCCGAGGTGGATGGTGTTGGCGCCCGCGCCGGTGTCGTTCACGATATCCTTCGAGCCGTCGCCCAAGGCGACGATGGCCGCGCCGGCGCCCGAGAGGATAACCTGGTCTCCCGCTCCATTGCCCAGCGTGAGGGTGTCGGCGCCGGAGCTCGCATCGGTCACGCTGCTCTCGTTACCATTGCCGATGGAAACGACGTTGTGGGCGCCACCCGACAGGACCACGCTGTCGCCCGGTCCAGGACCGGGACTGGTTCCCAGCGAGACACGGGTGTCGCCGCCGTTGGTGGAGCCGATGATAGTATCGGTTCCATTGCCGCCGGTGAACACGTCGACGAACCCGGCGGCGGCGGCGCCCTGAATCGACACCGATGTGTCGCCGAGATTGGCGACGAGCGCCGTGGGTTCGCCAAGCTGAATGGGATAGGCGGTCATCAGATCGATGCCGCTCGATGTTTCGCCCACCGCGGTCTGGCCGTTGGCCAATGCGATGTCGAACTGGTCGATGGCGCTGGCGTAATTTCCAACGTCGGCCTTGACCGCCTCTTCCAGGATGTAGGCGATGGCGATGGCCTTGGTGGCCAGGCCCTGGTTGACCAAGGGTGCGCGCTCGGCGGCCACCATCTGAAAGTAGGCAAACTGAGCTTCGATGGCCGCGATGGCGGCCGTCGCGACGCCGGAGCCGACATTCGCCGCGCCAACAATGGCCTCATAGGCCGTGGAGACCATCTGGTCGAAGCTCAGGGCGCCATATTGGCTCTGGAAACTGGCCTCCGCCGCCGCGTTGCCGGTGATCAGGTTGACGGCGAAGTTGTAGTAGCGGTTGGCTTGGTTGAAGCCGGCATAGTAGGCGCTGTCCAGATCGTTGGGATTGCCGCCGCCGTTGACGAGATAATCGAGCCCCGCGATCGTCGGCGCCATGCCGGTGAAGAACTGATAGATCGCGAGGGCCACGTCGGTGGTGTCTTCGGGCGTGTCGGAGCCGACCGAGCCGTCGGACGGCGGGGGAATGTGCAGCGCATCGCTCAGCGCCTGGTCCTGGGTCAGGGCGCCGGTAAGGGTCTGCGCCGCGTAGCCAGACAACAACAGCGCCGCCGCCGCGTCGGGCGCCTCGCCCATGTTGGCGTTGGTGAACAGCGCTTCAAGCTGGGCGGTGGAATAGGCCATGACAATCCCCTGGGCTCATGGCCAAGAGACGCGCGACCCGGCCACCGCAGGATAGCTCATACCCGATCGGCCACATCTCTGACATCTACGGCAGACCAGAAGCGCGCCCGCTTCTCTCTTCGCGTCCGCATCTTACAGGTTCCGGGCCCGCGAGTGACGCGGCCTTGATTCTCCCCTAACTAGCCGGCCATGCCGACTTCGAGCCCCGCGTCAGAGCCCGCCGCAAAACACGCCAGAGTGCTGATCGTCGATTTCGGCAGCCAGGTGACCCAGCTCATCGCCCGGCGGGTGCGGGAAAGCGGCGTCTATTGCGAGATCCACCCCTTCGACCGCGTCGAGGGCATGCTGGACGCCTTCGCCCCAGCCGCCGTCATCCTCTCCGGCGGCCCGGCCACGGCAGGCTTGGCGGACAGCCCGGCCGCGCCCATGGCGGTGTTCGAGCTTGGGGTTCCGGTGCTCGGCATCTGCTACGGCGAGATGACCCTGTGCGCGCAGTTGGGCGGTCGGGTGGAGGGCGGGCGCGAGCGCGAGTTCGGTCGAGCCCAGATCAGAATCGAGCGCGCCAGCCCGTTGCTGGACGGCCTGGCCGACGTCGGGGGAACCGAGCCCGTTTGGATGAGCCACGGCGACAAGATCACAGCCATCCCGCCGGGCTTCGAGGTGGTGGCGACCTCAGACGGCTCGCCGTTCGCCGCCATCGCCGACGAGACGCGCCGCTTCTACGGTCTGCAGTTCCACCCTGAGGTTGTGCACACCCCCCACGGCGCGGCGATGCTGCGCAACTTCACCCACCGCGTGGCCGGCCTCTCCGGCGACTGGACCATGGCCGCTTTCCGCGCCGAGGCGGTGGGGCGCATTCGCGAGCAGGTTGGGGTGGGGAAGGTGATCCTCGGCCTCTCCGGCGGGGTCGATTCATCCGTGGCCGCGGTGCTGATCCACGAGGCCATCGGCCATGCGCTCACCTGCGTATTCGTCGACACGGGACTGATGCGCCGCGGCGAGGCGGATGAGGTGGTCGGCCTATTCAGGGATCACTATAACATTCCGCTTATACACGTTGATGCATCGGATGAATTTCTGGGGAGTCTGGCGGGTGTCATCGACCCTGAAGCCAAGCGCAAGATCATTGGCGCCAAGTTTATCGACATCTTCGACCGCGAGGCCGCGCGCATCGAGGGCGCCACTTTCCTGGCCCAGGGCACGCTCTATCCGGATGTGATCGAGAGCGTCTCGGCCATCGGCGGACCGAGCGTGGTGATCAAGAGTCACCACAATGTCGGCGGCCTGCCCGAGCGCATGAAGCTGAAGCTCATCGAGCCCCTGCGCGAGCTGTTCAAGGACGAGGTGCGCGCCTTGGGGGCGGAGCTCGGCCTGCCGCCGGCGTTTGTGGGCCGCCATCCGTTTCCAGGGCCGGGCCTGGCCATCCGCATCCCCGGCGAAGTGACCGCCGACAAGGTGGCCATCCTGCAGCACGCCGACGCCGTCTGGCTCGATGAGATCCGCAAGGCCGGATCGTATGACCTGATCTGGCAGGCGTTCGCCGTCTTGCTGCCGGTGTCGAGCGTCGGGGTGATGGGCGATGCGCGCACCTATGAGAACGTGCTGGCGCTGAGGGCCGTCACCTCCACCGACGGCATGACCGCCGACGTGTTCGAGTTTCCCTGGGAGGTCCTGAGCCGGGCCGCGACCCGGATCGTCAACGAGGTGCGCGGGGTTAACCGGGTCGTCTACGACGTGACTTCCAAGCCGCCCGGGACCATCGAGTGGGAATGAGGGGCGCGCGGAGCCTGAAAAAAAGCGTAAAATCAAATAGTTAGAACGCGTCGAAATGACATGGATGGATCATCAATTAGGAATCTGCCACTCTTAACTTTCTGAATTCACACGAAATTACGAAGAAGCTTAGCTGTATGAGTGAGGCGGGCAGCGGACCAATTTGACGGTATTTCTGACGGTGTTTTCTGGCAGCTCCACAAGCTCATACAAAATACCGTCAGGCGAATAGCACCCATGACGGCCTTTTGTCGTGCTTAAGTCACTGAATTGGCGCGTAAATCTATTGTCTGACGAGTCTTTTTTCTGCTGACGGCATTTGTGAGCAGGTGGCAGGCTCCTCGAAGTGCGCGCTTCGACAATAAGCTCATTAAGTCAAGATATTAGAGCTGGTCACCAACACGGCGCGAGCCGATCAACGCTGCGATTTACGATCGTTGATCGATTATTCGGCCGCGGTCGATCGATCACCGAGCGAGCTGATGGGGGCTGGAAATCCTGGCCTCACTGGCCGAAGTTGGCCTGCGCCGCGCGGAGGACCTTGTTGAGGCGGCCGGCGCTCCAGGCCGGCGAGGGGGGCGCGCCTTTCAGCAACGGGCTGGGCTCCTTAAGCCACATCCATGCGACCCTCGGCTCGCCGATCTCCACCCTCGCGTGTCACGCCCAACACGCGCCGATCGAGTCTATCGGCCCGGGGCGGTCTTGGGCTTGCCGGGTTTGGCTTGGCCATGGCTTCAAGCTCGTCGAGATGGACCGCTATGCAAAACGAAGCGCCGTGCCCGCCAGCGCCGCCAAAGGTTGCCGTTGCCGGCTATCTTACGTAAGATGGGGATGTTACGGAGAACAGATATGTCGATCACCGCTGCAGCGACCGAGGTCCAGAAGAACTTTGGCGCCTTCCACGACCGTGCGCTCGCTGAGCCCGTCCGGGTCACCAAGTACGGGCGCGAGACGGTCTATATCGTGTCGGCGGAAACCTTTCACGCGCTGAAGCAGGGCCAGCGACAAGCGATCGCCGCGTCTCAACTGACCTACGCGGAGGTTGCCCTGGTCGAGGCGGCCGAGATTCCGGCGGAGCACCGTTACAGCCTGAACGACGTCGACTGAGCCGATGGCGCTGCCGACCCCAGCGCCCGGCCTCGTCATCTCCTATGCCTATCTGTGGCGTGACCAGGGTGCGGTCGGCGCCATAGAGGGCCGCAAGAACAGGCCCTGTGCGATCGTCGTCACGACGGTCGACGACGAGGGCGACACCTTGGTCTATGTCGCCCCGATCACCCTTTCTCAACCCACCGCAGGATCAGCGGTTGAACTGCCGGCCGGGGTGAAGCGCCGGCTGGGCCTCGATGCCTCCGCCTCGTGGATCATCACCAGCGAACTCAACCGCTTCATCTGGCCGGGCTACGATCTGCGGCCGATCTCCCGCACCGCGCCCGACGTCTTTTCCTGGGGCTACTTGCCTGTGGAGCTGCTGGAAGCCGTCAAGGTCCAGATCGTCGCCCACCAACGCGCTAAACACCTCGGGGTCGTGCACCGATCCTAGGATCATCCCGTTAGAAACGACGGCGAAAAGCCGATTGACTCACTCATGACCTGTCACAGGTCCAAATCCAGTCACCGCCCCCAAAAACCCCGGCTGACGCCAGAAGCGGGTGCAAGGGATGCGCGCCTACCCCCACTGGCGCTTGCATCTCAACGTGGTGTTCGTGAAGATCGACGGGGAGCAGCATTAATCGACCCTGCGTGTGACTCTGGGCAGGGTGAAGCGAAAGACCGTCCCGCCTGACGGGTTTGGCTCCGCCCACAGGCGTCCGCCATGGGCTTCAATGATCCCGCGGCTGATTGAGAGGCCCACGCCCATGCCCTGGCCGCCCTTGGTGGTGACGAAGGGCTGGAACAGCCGGTCAGCGATCTTGGGGCTGATCCCGGGTCCGGTATCGGCGACCGACACCATGACCATGCCGTCGTCGGCGGCGCTGGTCGTCAAGCGGAGTTCGCACCGGGCAGAGTCTTTCATGGCGTCCATGGCGTTGCGCAAAAGGTTCAGCACCACCTGTTGAACCTGGACCCGATCCACCGCCACGGGGTCAGCAGCAGGACTCAGCTCGATGTGCGTGGCGATGCCGCGTTCGCGGGCGCCGACCAGTCCAAGTGCGAAGGCTTCTTTCAGAAGACCGCTCAGGCTCGTTTCACTTCGATCGCTTTCGCCGCTGGCGATGAAGTTCCGCATGCGACGGATGATCTCGCCGGCCCGCAAGGCCTGATCGGCGGCCTTCTCGATCGACGGGCGGGCGCGACTGTCTCGATTCTCCGCGTCCAGCAGACGCCGGCCGCCTCTGAGATAGTTGGAGATCGCCGCCAGGGGCTGATTTAGTTCATGGGCCAGGCTCGCCGCCATCTCCCCCATGTCCGCCAGCCGCGAGACGTGCGCCAGCTCGGACTGCAACGCCTGGAGGCGGGCCTCGGCCGCCAGCCGTTCGGTCAGATCTCGCGCGAAGCCGGTGAACAACCTGAGGCCGTTGGCCTTGGTCTCGCCGACGAACAACTCCAGCGGAAATGTCGAACCGTCCTTGCGCAGGCCAGTGATAATGCGGGGAAGTCCGATGGTGCGACTCTGGCCGGTGTCGGCGTAGCGCTCCATGTCCGAATCGAGATCCTCGCGATCGGACGAAGCCACCAACATCAGAAAGCTCTGACCGACCACGTCCTCTTTCGACCACTGGAACAGGTTTACGGCCGCCGGGCTGAAGGACTGAACGAGCCCTTCCTCGTCTGTCACCACCATGGCGTCTGGGATGGTGTCCAAGATCGATTGCAGCCGGGACTCGCTCTCGCGCAGTTTTTCCTTGGCGATGTGGGCGTCGGTGATGTCGAAGACCAGCTGCGCAATCTTTTGCCCGGTGACCCGGGTGATGCGGATTTCGTGCCAAAGGCCGAGAGAGGGAGTGTGATGTTCGGCGCTGGCGGGCTGGCCAGTCTTGAAGACGCCCTCGCATAGCTGCAGCCACCTTGAGTGGTCTCCGGGACCGTCGCTCAGCTTTGTCCCCACCGCTTCCGGACCGATCCTGAGCATTCGCTTGAAGACCGAGTTCATCTCGAGGATCGTGTAGTCAGAAAGCCGCCCCTCGGAATCCCAGATGGCTTCGCACATGGCGAAGCCTGCAGCCATGTCTTCCAGGAGGGCGTCCAACCCGAGTTGACGTTCGGCCAACGCCGCCAGGTCCGGGTCTACGACAGTCGTGCGCTCGGACAGGGGGGCTACGCCGTCACGCAGGAGGTCTGGACCAGCGGCGGACTCAGGCGCCCTTGCCGGCGCTCGGCACACTGGGCCCAACGCTACGGGGCTTGGCACGGTGGTATCTGATCCGGCCTTGACTGAGCGCTACGGGTCTCTCCCGTTTGCAAACTGTTGGATGCACGACGCATCGACACGGCCCAGACCCCACCGCAAACCAGTATCCCGGGGCCGGCGGTGCAGCGATGTGTCTTAAGGACGCACCGGACCTATGGTCATATCGATCGCAAGTGCTTCACTGGAGATTCAGACCGTCGGAATTAGAGCGGCTTTGGTCTCACTCTTCGCGCGTCCACGGCGGGCTACGGCGGAAAAAAAGCGAGGGCTTGCCCATATAGTCGGGCCAATCGAACGACGGCGCCAAGACAACGACCAGTCGTGAAGTCGAACGCGACAACCTCATCCTGAGTGGCGCAGTAGAGATGACCGTCGGCGCCAAAGCGCAGCCCGCGCGGCCTTCGAAACGACGCAAGGCGTGAGGCGGAGAACACGCGCACAAGCCGCCCGCTTTCAGGATCGTATTCGCGGATCGTCGTGACCGCGTTGAGCGCTCCGAACGGGCGCTCACTCGACACCACCACGTTGCCGTTCGGCGCCACCGTAAGATCGAGCGGACTGAGCTCCGGGTCCTCGACCAGCCGAACGGCGCGCGTGCGATCACTCGAAAAGGCGACGACCGTCTCGTCGCCTTTGCCGTCAGGTCCGACACCTGAGGAGAGGAACAGCGTGCCTTCGGCATTGAACCCAAATCCTCGCGGAAACGGCACGACCCCGGGCGGCAGGACGTGTTCGCCCACGCTCTTTAGATTGGGCGGCAGCGCCAGGAGCGTCCGAGCGTCGCGTAGGCTGACGTAGTACCGGCCGTCCGGGCCAAAGATCCCGCCGCCCGGGTTCAGCCCGGCGATCACACCGGTGTCGCCCACCACCTTGCCGACCGAGTCGAGCGCCAGCACGCGTTCGGCGCTGTTGAGAAAGAGCAGGCCCTGTTGCGGGTCGGGCGCCAAGCCGCGCGGATCGATAATCCGGTCGTCGTCGCTGAAGGGGCCGAGCGGCTTTCCGTCGTCGTCGAATGCGAGCAGCGCGCCGTATCCGTTCCCGTTTGCGCCCGACGCGCTCGTGACAAGGATTGGCATGGCAAGTCGATCCAGCGGCCTGTTAGGTTCGCGCACCGGGATTATATGGCTCGAAGGATCGTGCGATAGCGCCAGCGGCGATGGCGTTCATGGCCGAACGGGCTGGCGCCCGTCAGGTCCTCGTGATCCCCGGGGGGCTCGCACCTCGCCCTGGTCTCGCATCCGTTCGATGTCGCGGAGGTGACCCAGGAGTCGGCTGCTGCGGCGTGAGCCTGAGGGACCCTTCGAGAATTCCGGCTCTCACGGCGATCCCGGAGCCCACGCTCCTGGGATTGAAGCGAGCACTCTTATGCGAAATTTGCGTGAGAGTAGAGCGCCGCGCTCGCGCGCTGGTACGCGACCTCCAGGTCGGGGCCATCCAGGGCGCAGAGTCCGGTCGCGTTCTCGAGGATCGCCTCAGCCTCATTCTCCAGCTGCCGGATCAGCACAGAGGGCGTCGTCGTCGTCGCCTGCCGGATTTGGGCGAACGCGAGCTTGACCAGCCGCTCGATTCGAACCGCCGGAACCCCACGCGAAGCTCGCCTGCGGTGTCGTACCAATGGCCCAGCGGCGGCTCGGCGAGCACAAACAGCGAATCGGCGAGCCAATCGACGCACGCGACCCCTGTGAACGTGTCGTTGACCGCCGGACTGACTGGGATCGCGCGCTTGATCGTGTCCCCGGAAGCTCCATACTCCTGGCTCATGATCACCCGGCGCCACGGCAATCTCATCCTGCGCAGGGCGCCCGCGCCTGAGACGGCGGCCCAGCTCGAACGGGAGGGCTACGCGCACCTCCCCGATGTGCTCGACCCTCGGGCGACAGCGGCCCTGCGCGACGAAATCGCCGCCGTCTACGACAACTCCGCCCCCGACCGGGAGCGCGACGTGCGTGGGGAGTGGCGTTACGCCATGTTCAACCGCTCGCCCCTGTCTCAACAGGCGGTGGGCTCGCGAGCGATCCTCGATACGATCGAGCCGTTGCTGGGCGAAGACTGCCACATCATCGCCAACTCCGCCTGGCGCAATCCGGCCGGCCACCAGGGCGGGCGCTGGCACATGGACGCCGGCCCACATATCCCCAGGCCCGAGGACGTTCCGTGGCCGGACGATATCCCCTATCCGGTGTTTGCCATCGGCCTGCACCTGTTCCTGATCGACTGCCCACTGGAGGCGGGCCCGACCGCGGTGATCCCCGGTTCGCACCGGTCCGGCCGCCTGCCGCCGCGCGACGCCGACGAGCTGGGGATGGACCTGGCCTACCAGGGCCGCGGCCCCGTCCTCCTGCCGGCCAAGGCGGGCGACGCCATCCTGTTCGTCTCCGACATCTGGCATCGTGGCACCCCCGCCCAGCCCGAGCTCGGCCGCTTCTTCCTTCAGTGTCACTATGGCCGCCGCGATATCGCCCAGCGCATCTATCCCACCGATGAGTTCAGCCAGGTGGCGCCCGAGGCCGCCGCCCGCGCCCAGAGCGAGCGCGAGAAGCGTCTGATCGGCCTGCACCCGGCGTTTTTCTACGACGGGTGAGTACGACGAGTGGATAGAATCTGACGGACTGTCCCTTCCGACGACCGGACATTCCGAACGTCGCAGACCGCCGATCAGCGGGGTTGACGATAATTAGATGATTAGCTAATCATCTAATTATGAGCCAGGTCTTCAAGGCCCTTTCTGATCCGACCCGCCGCCGCGTGCTGCAGCTCCTGCGTAATGCGCCCATAAGCGCGGGCGCGCTCAGCGACCAGTTCGACGTCTCAAAGCCGACCATGTCGGCGCACTTCGCGGTGCTGAAGGAGGCCGATCTGGTGCACGCCGAGAAGGCCGGCAAGTCCGTCATCTATCATCTGAAGCTCTCGGTGCTCGAAGAAGCGCTGCTCGGCTTCATCGATTCGTTCGGCCTGGGCGCGGAGGCGCCGGAGCCCAAGGAGGAGACTGCACGATGAAAAAGGAACTGATGGCCGGTCTCGTCTGGGCCGGCGTCATGCTCGCCCTGGCGCTCGGCGCGACCTACGCGCGCAATCTAGGCTATATCGACCGCGACACAGTCACACGCCTGGTCACCGGCTTTGGCGGGCTCTGGATGGCCTGGTACGGCAACCGGATGCCCAAGTCCCCGGTCCCCGGCGCCTGCGCCAGCCGGGCCAGGCGGATCGCGGCCTGGGCCATGGTGCTAAGCGGGCTCGTCTATGCCGGACTGTGGGCGTTTGCGCCGATTCCGGTGGCGATATGGGGCGGCAGCGGCGCAGTCTTAACGGGCATAGCCGTAACGCTTGGCTATTGCCTGTCGCTGCGGGCCAAGGCGAAAGCCGTCTAGTTCAGACTCTCTTAAGGGCTCGCGAGCTTGGCGGCCCGCGATATCCAACCACCCGGTCGCATAGCAGACGTTCCGAAAGTCGCGTTAGGGTGCAAAGGACATTGGGCCTGCCTGGAAGCGGGACACTTCAATTGTTACTCTGCTTGGTGCGGCTTGCCCCGAATGACTGAGCCCCGCTAGGGTCGCGCCATAAGCGAGGCGCGCGCCAGCGGCATGTCAGACGTGTTCATTTCCTACGCCCGCTCCACCGAGCGCGAGGCGATGCAGGTCGCCGAGGCCCTGCGCGGCCTCGGCTATCACGTCTGGCGAGATGACGAGCTGCCGGCGCACCGGGACTATTCCGAGGTGATCGAGGAGCGGCTGCGGGCCGCCAAGGCCGTGGTGGTGGTCTGGTCGGCCGAGGCGGTGAAGAGCCAATGGGTGCGCGCCGAGGCCGACCTTGCCCGCGAGGCCCACACGCTGGTGCAGCTCAGCCTCGACGCCGCGCAGCTGCCGATGCCGTTCAACCGCATCCAATGCGCGGACTTCTCCGGCTGGGCCGGCGATGTGAACCACCCCGGCTGGATGAAGGTCTCCGCCAGCGTGGCCGAACTCGTCGGCGCCGGCCAACCGCCCCCATCGACAGCGGCCACGCCGGTGGCGGTGGCGCAGCCACTGCCTCTCCCGGGCAAGCCCTCGATCGCCGTGCTGCCGTTCGCGGACCTCAGCCCGGCCAAGGACCAGGTTTATTTCTGCGACGGCATGGTGGAGGAGATCGTCACCGCCCTGTCGCGCTTTCGAACCCTGTTCGTGATCGCCAGCGGCTCCAGCCTCACCTATCGCGACGCGGCCGGTCGATTGCCGCAGATTGCCCGCGAGCTCGGTGTCCGTTTTCTGCTCCAGGGCAGCGTCCGCAACGCCGGCGACCGCGTGCGGATCGCTGCGCACCTCATCGATGCGCTCGAGGGCGCCCGGGAGGTCTGGGCCGAGCGGTTCGACGACACCCTCGAGGACGTGTTCGCGCTGCAGGACCGGGTGGCGAATGCAGTCGCCGGCCAGATCGAGCCGACTATCATCGCCATCGAGACGCGCCGCGCCGGCGCCCGTCCCACACAGGATCTCACCGCCTACGACCTCTTCCTGAAGGGCATGAGAGCGTGGGGGGCCTTCAGCAAGGCCGGCCATGCCGAGGCCATGGCGCTGTTCGACGAGGCGATCGCCCGCGACCCGGGCTACGCCGAAGCCCTGTCGATCTCCGCCTTCGCCCGCGCCAATGGACTCGTGTTCGGGTGGAGCGACGATCCCGAAGAGGATCGCCGGGTCGCGCTCGATCACCGGGCGCGGGCGTTGAGCGCGCGGGGCGACGACCCCGAGGTCATCGCCACTGTGGCCATGGCGAGCATGCAGTTGGGGGTGGACAGGGCCGGGGCGCTGGCCTCCGCCAAGCGCGCCCTGGCGCGGCATCCCGGATCGTTGACCGTCCAGGTCAATTGCGCCTGGGTGGATCTCTACGCGGGCGAGGCCGCCGCGGCGTTGGCCGGGTTCGAGGCCGGCTTACGGCTCGACCCTCGGTCGGTGTGGCGCCAGATCGTCCTCATGGGGATGGCCTTCGCCAACTTGTTTCTGCACCGGTTCGAAAAGGTTGCCCCTCTGGCGCAAGAAGCCGGCGAGCTAATGCCCGATCTGCGGCCCTTCGCCGCGTCGCTGACCGCCGCCGCGCTCGGCCATCTGGGTCGGCGCGAGGAGGCGCGGGCGGCCCTCGCCGGCGTCGACCTCCGCGCCGAGGGCGCCGCCCTCCTCGCTGGGTTCGCCCCGCAGGACCGCGACACCGTCCTGGCCGGCCTCGGCCTGGCGCTCGCCGTTGTCTGACGACTCTGTCGAAGGCCGTCACTTCGTTCCCCCTCACGCGTCAGATTTTGACCCTCAGAATCGCAGGGCCCGCGCCTCCTTCACGTGCGGCAGGGCGCGGATACGGGCGATCAAGGTCTCGTCCGGCGCCTGATCGACACCCACCAGGGCGATGGCGTCGTCGCCAGCAGCCACCCGTCCCAGGTTGAAGGTGGCGATGTTGACCCCGGCCTCTCCCAGCAGCGCGCCGAGCGCGCCGATGAAGCCCGGCTTGTCGAGGTTGTTCACATAGAGCATGGCCGGGGCGAAGGCGCTTTCCAGCTCCATGCCCTTGACCTCGACGATACGCGGCGCGCCGGCGACCACAGTCCCGGCGAAGGAGCGGCGGCCCATCTCGGTCTGCACCGTCACACGCATCAGGCTTTCATAGATCGGTGAGCTGTCCTGGCGGGACTCGGAAACGGTGACGCCGCGCTCACGGGCCACGGCCGGGGCCGAGACCATGTTGATCTCCGCCAGCATCGGCCGCATCACCCCGGCCAGAGCCGCGGCCGCGAGCGGTCGCACATTGAGGGCGGCCACATCGCCTTCAAAGGCCACATCCACGCCTTTGAGGCCCACGTCGACCATCTGGCCGGCGAACGCCCCCAGCCGCTCGGCGAGCGCCACATAGGGCTTCAGCCGGGGCGCTTCCTCGGCGGTGATCGAGGGGCTGTTGAGGGCGTTGGTGACCGCCCCCGTCAGCAGATAGTCGCTCATCTGTTCAGCCACCTGCAGCGCGACGTTCTCCTGGGCCTCGCTGGTCGAGGCGCCCAGGTGCGGCGTGGCGACGAAACCGCGGGCGCCGAACAGCACATTGTCCTTGGCCGGCTCGTCGACGAACACGTCGAACGCCGCCCCGCCGATGTGACCGTCATCCAGGCCCTTGCGCAGCGCCTGTTCGTCCACCAGGCCGCCGCGGGCGCAATTGACGATCATGACGCCTTGTTTGGTCGCCGCCAGGGCCTCGGCGGAGAGGATATTGCGCGTCTTGTCGGTGAGCGGAGTGTGCAGGCTGATGATGTCGGCGCGAGCCAGTAACTCGGCCAGCTCGACCTTTTCCACGCCGATCTCCACCGCCCGTTCGGGGGCCAGGAACGGATCATAGGCGATCACCCGCATCTTCAGGCCGTTGGCCCGATCGGCGACGATCGAACCGATGTTGCCGGCGCCGATGAGGCCCAGGGTTTTGGCGTAGAGTTCCACGCCCATGAACCGGTTCTTTTCCCACTTGCCGGCCTGGGTGGAGACGTCCGCGGCCGGCAGTTGGCGGGCCAGGGCGAAGATCATGGCGATGGCATGCTCGGCGGTGGTGATCGAGTTGCCGAACGGCGTGTTCATCACCACAACCCCGGCGGCGGTGGCGGCGGGGATGTCGACATTGTCGACGCCGATCCCTGCGCGGCCGATGACCTTGAGCCGCCTGGCCGCCGCGATCACCTCCTCGTCCGCCTTGGTCGCCGATCTGAGCGCGAGGCCGTCATAGTCGCCGATGACGCCAAGCAGGTCCTGCTTGCTGAGGCCGACCTTGACGTCCGCGTCCACACCGCGCTGGCGAAAGATGTCGACGGCGGCCGGGGAAAGGGAATCGGCGATAAGCACACGGGGAGTCATGGAATAGGTCCTTGATGCGTGGGTTTGCGCAGGCGAGGTCGCCGCGCGGAATTTGTTGGAGGCTAGCGACTTCAGGCCGGCGTGAGTTCGGCCGAGGTCTCGGCGAAGGCCCAGTCGAGCCAGGGCGTCAAGGCTTCGACATCGTCCCGCTCCACCGTGGCCCCGCACCAGATGCGCAGGCCGGGCGGGGCGTCGCGATAGCCGCCGATGTCGAGCGCCACCCCTTCCTTGTCCAGGATCTGAGCAAGCCGCTTGGCGAACGCGCCCTGCCCCTCGGCGGCCAGTCCGGTCACGGCCGGGTCGACCACCTTCAGGCACACCGAGGTGTTGGACCGGCAGGCGGCGGCCTCGGCCAGGAAGTCCACCCAGGAAGTCTTGGCGACCCAGGTCTCCAGGACGGCGAGGTTGGCGTCCGCCCGCGCCCGAAGCTCGGCCAGGCCGCCCGCCGAAGCGGCCCAGCGCAGGGCGTCAAGGAAGTCCTCCACGCACAGCATGGACGGGGTGTTGATGGTCGCGCCCTCGAAAATCTCGACGTTGAGCTTTCCCGCCTTCGTCATGCGGAACAGCTTGGGCATCGGCCAGGCCGGCGTGTGGGTCTCCAGCCGCTCCACCGCCCGGGGCGACAGGATTAGCATGCCGTGGGCGCCCTCCCCGCCCAGCGCCTTCTGCCAGGAGAAGGTCGTCACATCGAGCTTGGCCCAGTCGAGCGCCTGAGCGAAGCACGCGCTGGTGGCGTCGCAGATGGTGAGGCCGGCGCGTTTGGCGGCGATGAAATCGGCATCGGGCACGCGCACCCCCGAGGTGGTGCCGTTCCACGTGAACACCAGATCGGCGTCGCCGCGCACCCGGGAAAGGTCCGGCAGGCGGCCGTAAGGGGCGTCGAGCACTTCGGCGTCCAGCTTGAGCTGCTTGACGACGTCGGTCACCCAGTCCTTGCCGAAGGACTCGAACGCCAGCAGCTGGACCGACCTCGGACCCAGCAACGACCACATCGCCATTTCCACCGCGCCGGTGTCGGAGCCCGGCGTGATCGCGATCAGATAGTCGGGCGGAATTTCCAGCAGCGTGCGGGTCTGGTCGATGACCGCCTTCAGGCGCGCCTTGCCGGCGCTCGAACGGTGCGAGCGTCCGAGAATGGCGGATCTGAGATTGTCCGGAGTCCAGCCGGGACGCTTGGCGCACGGGCCGGAAGAGAAATTCGGCCGGGCCGGCCGCATGGCCGGCTTGGCGAAGATATTCATAGCAATGACTCCCATCCTTGCAGATGGGCGGCGCCCCGTTGGGAGGGCGTGGCCCGCCGGCCAAAGGCCCGTATTCGCCGCCGCGCGCAAGTGAGTTTCGCTGCGCCCGTGCGAACTTTTTCTTCACGCTGGGTCATGAGCCGCCTCCCAACCTCCGCTCTTCCCCGCGCAAGGGGGACCCTGGCGAGCTGATTCAAGGGCCTCCCTGTTGGGAGGGTGGGATGGGTCGGTTTGGACCTGGGGATGTGCGGACGTCGGCGCGTGGAGCGTGGCTGTTCGATCAGATTGTGTCGCTGGGCACGCTGGTTCTGAAGGAGCTGGGTGGCAGTCGGACCGGTGAGATGGCGGCGTACCGGTATCTGTCTTCGCCATATGTGACGTCTGATGGATTTCTTGAAGCGCTGGGAGCGCGGACGGGGGTTTCCACTCGCCGAACACCTCCGGCAGGTCGGACTTAGAGGGCGAGCATCACTTTTCCCAGGTGGGTGTCGCTTTCGATCAAGGCGTGGGCGGCCGCGGCTTCGACGAGGGGAAAAACGTGATCGACGATCGGGCGGACCTTACCCGCCGCGATCCACGGCCAGACCACCCGCTCCACCTCGCCGGCCAGGCGCGCCTTCTCATCGGCCGAGCGCGGCCGCAGAGTGGACCCGGTGACGACCCGGCGTTTCTGCATGAGCTTCATGATCGGCAATTCCACCACTCCGCCCGCCTGGGTGGCGATGTGCACCAGCCGGCCGCCGGTCCTGAGCGCCTCAAGGTTCTTGAGGAAATAGGGCCCGGCGACCATGTCGAGGACGACGTCGACGCCGCCGTCAGCCAGGGCGATGGCTTCAAAGTCCTCGGCTGTGGCGTCGATGGCGACGTCGGCGCCGATGGCCCTGGCCTGTTCGGCCTTGGCTGCCCCGCGGGAGGTGGCGATGACCCGAGCGCCGGCGGCCTTGGCCATCTGAATGGCGGCCACCCCGATGCCGGAGGTGGCGCCGTGGATCAGCGCCGTATCGCCGGCCTTCAGAGCGCCATGTTCGAACATGTTGGCCCAGACGGTGAAGACGGTTTCCGGCAGGCTCGCCGCCTCGACGAGGGTGAGACCCTCCGGGATCGGCAGGGCGTGACGGGCGTCGCAGACGGCGAAGGCGGCATACCCGCCGCCGCCCAGCAGGGCGCACACCTGGTCGCCTTCCCGCCAGCGCCCGGCGCCTTGGACCACCTCGCCGGCGACCTCGAGACCCAGCGTCTCCGGCGCGCCGGGCGGCGGCGGATAGTATCCCAGCCTCTGGAGGATATCGGGCCGGTTCACGCCCGCGGCTTTCACCGCGATCAGGACCTGGCCCTCGGCGGGAATGGGGCGCGGAATTTCGGCCGCCTGGAGGGCGCTCGCCGGTCCCTTGCCGCCCGCCACGACGATGGCGGTCATCAGGTCGTCGGCCATGCGCTCAAGCTCCTTCGCCTTGCGCGATCGGCCGCGCGGCCTCAGATAGCGCCTTGGTCTTAGGGAAGGCAAAGAAAGGCCCTTCCATGACGGATGAACCCGCCGAAGTCAGGCGTCCGCGCGGTCAGGCCCTGGTGGACCTGGCGCGGGAGGATCTGGACCTGTTGGGAATTGAGGAACTCAACGAGCGCATCGCGTTGCTCGGCGCCGAGATATCCCGCGCCAGGGCTCAGATCGTCAAGAAAGAGGCCATGCGCACGGCCGCCGACGCGCTCTTCTTACGCAAGGACTGACGAAAACCATTGTCGAAGTTCGATCTCACCACGACGGGCGGGCGTCTGCGCACGACCGTGGACCATCTGTGGAACGATCACGCCTATCTGCGGCTGGGATTTTCCAACGCGCACTGGATTTCGGACGAACTGGTGCGGACCAACCAGCCATGGCCGTTTCAGCTCAGGGCCTGGGCCGACAGCGGCATCCGGACGGTGATCAATCTGCGCGGCGGTTTCAACGCCAGCTTTCGCGCACTCGAGGTCGAGGCGTGCCAGCGGCTGGGCCTGCAGCTGGTCGACTTCGTCGTCGCCTCCCGTGACGTCCCCACCCGGGCGCAAGTGCTGGGGGCGCGCGACCTGTTCGAGCGCGTGCGCTATCCCGCCCTGATGCATTGCAAATCCGGCGCCGACCGAGCCGGAGTCATGGCGGTGTTCTACAAACACTTCCGCCAGGGCCAGAGCATCCGAGCGGCCATCGCCCAGCTATCGCCGCGGTTCCTGCATGTGCGGGCCGGTCTTACCGGGGTGCTGGACTATGTGTTCGAACGCTACCTTTCCGAAGGCGAACCGGCCGGCCTCAGCTTCGTGCAATGGGTCGAGAGCCCCGCCTATGACCCGGCGGCGATCAAGGCCGATTTCAAAGCCGGCTGGTGGGGTACTGTGCTCACCGAGAAGCTGATGCGGCGCGAGTAGACCAAGGATTTCAATGTGACCGCCCTGCATCCCCAAATCGCCGCCGTCACCCGGCGCATCGCCCAGCGATCCGCGCGCGCGCGCGGCGCCTACCTCGACTTCATCGCCGGCGAGCGCGATCGCGGTGGCGGCCGTCCGCGGCTCAGCTGCGGAAACCTCGCCCATGGTTTCGCCGCCTCGGGCGACGACAAATCCACCATCCGCGCCGGCGGCGTGATGAACATCGGCGTCGTCACCGCCTACAACGACATGCTCTCGGCCCATCAGCCCTATGGCCGCTATCCGGAGCTGATCAAGGTGTTCGCCCGCGAGGCGGGCGTCACCGCCCAGGTGGCCGGCGGCGTGCCCGCCATGTGCGACGGGGTGACCCAGGGCCAGGCTGGCATGGAGCTCTCCCTGTTCAGCCGCGACACCATCGCCCTTTCCACCGCGGTCTCACTTAGCCATGGCATGTTCGAGAGCGCCCTCTTGCTCGGCATTTGCGACAAGATCGTCCCCGGCTTGCTGATCGGGGCTCTGCGCTTCGGCCATCTACCCATGCTGCTCGTCCCCGCCGGCCCCATGCCCTCGGGCCTGGCCAATCGCGAGAAGCAGCGGGTTCGCCAGCAGTACGAAGAAGGCCTGGCGACGCGCGCCCAGCTGCTGGAGGCCGAAGCGGCCAGCTACCACGGCGCGGGGACCTGCACTTTTTACGGCACGGCCAATTCCAACCAGATGCTGATGGAGGCCATGGGCCTGCACGTGCCGGGCGCCGCCTTCGCCAATCCCGGAACCCGGCTGCGCCAGGCGTTGACCCGCGCCGCGGTGCGCCGCCTGGCCGCGATCGGTTGGGAAGGCGGTGACTACCGGCCCCTAGGGCGCTGCGTGGACGAGAAGGCGATCGTCAACGCGGCGGTGGCCCTGCTGGCCACCGGCGGCTCGACCAACCACGCCATTCACCTGCCGGCCATCGCCCGGGCCGCCGGCATGGTCATCGACTGGGAAGACCTCGACCAGCTGTCGGCGGTCACCCCGCTCATCGCCCGCGTCTATCCAAACGGTCCAGGCGATGTGAATCAGTTCGAGGCGGCCGGCGGGGCCGGCTTCGTGATCGGCGCCTTGCTGGAGGCCGGTCTGCTGCACGCCGACGTCATGACCGCCGGCGCCGACGATCTCGCCGCCTTCGCCCACCGCCCGGCATTGGACGGCGACGAACTGACGTGGCAGGCGCCGCCCACGACTTCCGGGGATCCCACCATGCTGAGGTCAGCGCGCGAGCCCTTCAGCCCGGAAGGCGGCATGCGCCTAGTGACCGGCAACCTCGGCCGCGCCATCTTCAAGACCAGCGCCGTCGAGGAAGCCCGCTGGACGCGTGAGGCGACAGCGCGGGTGTTTGACGGCCAGGACCAGGTCATCGCTGCCTTCAGGGCCGGAGAGCTCAACCGGGATGTGATCGTGGTCGTGCGCTTTCAGGGCCCTCGCGCCAACGGCATGCCGGAACTGCACAAGCTGACGCCGGCTCTCAGCGTGCTTCAGGACCGGGGTTTCACCGTCGCCCTGGTCACCGACGGGCGCATGTCGGGGGCGTCTGGCAAGGTCCCGGCCGCCATCCACCTCACCCCGGAGGCCGCCGACGGCGGGCCGCTGGCGCGCCTGAGAGACGGCGACCTGATCCGGCTGTGCGCCAACCGCGGCGAGCTCTCGGTCCTCATGGACCCCGAAATCTGGGCGGCCCGCTCCGCCGCCGAACCGCCAGTCTTCGCACCCGGTTATGGTCGCGAGCTGTTCGCCCTGATGCGCGAGCGGGTCGACAGCGCCGAGCACGGCGCCTCTGCCATGCTGGCCGCGGCCGGTCTCGGCGCCACGGTCCCGCAGGTCACGGAGTCAGTGGTATGAATTCCGTGCACGCCCTCATGACCCTGTCGCCCGTCATCCCGGTGCTGACCATCGAGGATGCGGCCTGGGCGCCCGCGATCGCCAGGGCCCTGGTGGCCGGGGGGTTGCGCGCCCTGGAGATCACCCTGCGCACGCCGGCGGGCTTAGAGGCGATCGCAGAAATGGCCAAGGTCGAAGGGGCGGTGGTGGGCGCCGGCACGGTGCTGAACGAGCGGGACCTGCGGGCCAGCCTCGAAGCCGGCGCGCAATTCATCGTCAGCCCGGGACTGACCGAACCCTTGGCCAAGGCGGCCCTGGCGGCCGAGGTTGCGTTTCTGCCCGGCGTGGCCACGGCGGGGGACATCATGCGGGGGCTCGATCTGGGCCTCAGCCATTTCAAGTTCTTCCCGGCCGAGGCGGCCGGGGGGCGCAAGGCGCTGGCCAGCCTCGCCGCGCCGTTCCATCAGGCGCGTTTCTGCCCCACCGGCGGGGTGACGCTGGCCTCCGCGCCTGACTGGCTGGCCATTCAGGCGGTGCTATGCGTCGGCGGAAGCTGGCTGGTTCCCGCCGGGCCGCCCGACGAGGCTGCGATCCAGCGCAGCGCCGCCGAAGCGGCCAGACTGGCGAGAGTTTGAGGAATGTCTTGGCTAGAGCGGGATCAGGTCGGGGGAGTATTTGGGTAGATATGGATGGCCTCGGCGATCTTGGGGCTACGATGGGAGCCGAGGTTGTCGATGATCACGATGTCGCCCGGCTCGAGGGTCGGGGCGAGCACCTGCTCGACGTAGGCGAGGAACCAACTTCCATCGATTGGCCCGGCCGGCCGGTCAGGCGCAAAATGCAATACAACCTTACAATCAGGCGGGTCTGACCGCCGCGTAGACCACGTGCGGTCGCAGGGGGTGGTCGGCGGCCAGCTTCGGGTGGTCGAAATCCCGCGTCGGATCTCTCACCAGGCCCAGCCGCTCCATGACCGCCTGCGAGCGCTGATTGCTGGCGGCGGTGAACGAGACGATTTCGGTGAGGCCCAGACGCGAAAAGCCATCGTCGATCGCGGCTCTGGCCGCCTCGGTGGCGTAGCCGTGGCCCCACGCGTGGCGCGCCAGGCGCCAGCCCACCTCCACGGCCGGCGCGAACGCAATGTCCCCACGCACCTCAGCCAGCCCCGCCGAACCGATGAAGGCGCCATCCGCCTTGCGTACGATCGCCAGGATGGCGAAGCCTCTTGCGTCGAGCGTCTGGTCCAGGAACTTCAGGTGCGCCTCGGCCTCGGCGCGGCTCTGGCCGCCCCCCAGCCAATAGGTGACCTCCGGGTCATCCATCATGGCCGCGTAGGCCGCGAGATCGGATGGGCGCCACCGACGCAGGATCAGGCGCTGGGTCTCGATCACGTGGGGCGGGACGTGACCAGGGCGCCGTAGAGGTCGGGCCGCCGGTCGCGGAAGAAGCCCCAGGCCGCGCGATGGCGGTCGAGGAAGTCGAGATCGAAGGCGGCGAGCGCCACGCCATCCTCGTCCCGGCCCAGTTCGGCGATGAGGTCGCCGCGATGGTCGCAGACGAAACTGGAGCCATAGAAGGTCTGGCCCCCGCCCGGATAATCCGCCCACGGCTCAAAGCCGGTGCGATTGGCGCCGGCCACCGGGATCACATTGGCCACCGCGTGGCCTTGCATGGCTCTGCGCCAGGGCGTCGCCGTGTCGAGTTCGGGATCGTGCGGTTCGCTGCCGATGGCGGTGGGATAGAGCAAGGCCTGAGCGCCCATTAGCGCCATGGCTCGGGCCGCTTCCGGATACCACTGGTCCCAGCAGATCCCGACGCCCAGCCGGCCGTAACGCGTGTCCCACACCCGAAAGCCGGTGTCGCCCGGCCGGAAGTAGTACTTCTCCTGGTATCCCGGACCATCCGGGATGTGGCTCTTGCGATAAAGCCCGAGCGGCGCCCCGCCGGCGTCGACCATCACCAGGCTGTTGAAGTAGTGCGGGCCCTCGCGCTCGAAGATCGAGATCGGCAGCACGATGTCCAGTTCGGCCGCCAGGGGCGCCAGGGCGGTGACGCACGGGTGCTCGCGCCAGGGATGGGCGGTGGCAAACCAGCGCTCTTCCTGCCGCACGCAGAAATACGGGCCCTGGAACAACTCCGGCGGCAGGATCACCTGGGCGCCGAGGGCGGCGGCCTCGCGGATCAGTCGCTCGGTCCGGGCGATATTGTCGTGAAGGTCGTCGCCAAAAGCCGCCTGGATGACCGCCACGGTCAGGCTGTGCGCCACTACGCCGGCTCGTGCTGGGTGATGCAGTGGAACGATCCGCCGCCGGTGATCAGCGCCCGCGAGGGCAGCCCCACCACCTTGTGGCGCGGAAACAGCACCTCCAGGGCCTCCACCGCCCAGGCCCCGGCCCGGGTGTCATAGACCGGGGCGATCACCGCCTCATTGGCGACGATGAAGTTCATGTGCGACGCCGGGACCACGCGGTGGTCGGCGCTGAGGATTCGGCCGGGCGAGGGAATCCTCATCACCTCAAGGGCGACACCGTCGGCATCGGTGAATCCCGCCAGGGCCCGGGCGGCGGCGTCATAGATGATGGCGTTCGGGTCGTCGTCGCCATAGGGCGCGGGACAGGCGACGATGCCGGGCGCGATGAACCGGGCCAGATTGTCCACATGCCCGTCGGTATGATCGTTCATCAGGCCCTTATCCAGCCACAGCACCTTGCGCACGCCGAGCGCCCCGGCCAGGGCCTCTTCGGCGTCGTCCTGCCGCCAGCCGCGATTGCGGTTGGGATTGAGCAGGCACGCGCGGGTGGTGAGCACCGTGCCCTTGCCGTCGTGGTCGAGCGCCCCGCCCTCGAGGACGAAGTCATGCCGCGTCAGACGCACGTCAGCGCCGATCAGGTCCGCGACCTTGTCATCGCCTTCGAGGACGTACTTCCCTCCCCAGCCGTTGAACCTGAATGCCGCGGCTTCGTGCGCGCTCAGGAAGATCGGACCGGTGTCACGCAGCCAGATATCCCCGAAGACCGCATTGACGATTTCGATGTTGGGGTATCCGCCCAGCCGCGCCTCGGCGGCGGATCGCGCTTCATCGCCCTGGACCAGGAGCTTGACGTGTTCGCCGCCCAGACCCGCCAAGGCTTTCACAACCGCCATGACCTCGCCCTGGGCCCGGGCGAGATGGCCTTCCCACAACTCGGGGTGACTGGGAAAGCCCACCCACATGGCTTTGTGCGCGGACCATTCGGCGGGAACGGACTGGGTCATGGTTTCGGCGGGAACGGACTGGGTCATGGTTTCGGCGGGAACAGGCTGGGTCATGCCTAATGAAAGCAACCAGAGCCGCAAGAGTTCGACAAGGCCGCCAATTTCATCGGCTCGAACTCAGACCGGGACGGCTGCGACGGCGAACGCCGCCTCCGTCTTGGCCCTGATCTCGTCCACCGTGACGCCGGGGGCAAGCTCGGTCAGGGTGGCCCCGCCCAGTTTGCGGTCGATGTCGAACACCCCAAGGTCGGTGATCAACAGGTCCACCACCCGAACGCCGGTCAGCGGCAGGGTGCACCGGGCCAGGAACTTGGGCGCGCCCGACTTCTCCACGTGGTCCATCACCACCACCACCCGGCGTACGCCCGCCACCAGATCCATGGCGCCGCCCATACCCTTGACCATCTTGCCGGGCACCATCCAGTTGGCCAGGTCGCCGTCTTGGGAAACCTGCATGCCGCCCAGGATCGACAAGGCGATATGGCCGCCGCGGATCATGGCGAAGCTGTCGGCGCTGTTGAAATAGGACGAACTCGGCAGCTCAGTGATCGTCTGCTTGCCGGCGTTGATGAGGTCCGCGTCGGCCTCGCCCTCATAAGGGAAAGGCCCCATGCCGAGCATGCCGTTCTCGCTCTGCAGGGTCACCGATACGCCCGGCGGAATATGGTTCGCCACCAGGGTCGGGATGCCGATGCCGAGATTGACATAGAAACCGTCCTGCAGCTCCCGGGCGGCGCGAGCGGCCATTTCATCGCGGGTCCAGGCCATCAGGCAGCCTCGCGCGGACGGGTCGTGATCCGCTCGATACGCTTTTCGAACACCGCGCCCTGGAAGATACGGTCGACGAAGATCCCTGGGGTATGAATGGCGTCCTTGCCGAGCTCGCCCACGGGAATCAGATTTTCCACCTCGGCCACCGTGACCTTGGCGGCCGTGGCCATCATCGGATTGAAATTCCTGGCCGTCTTTCGATAGACGAGATTGCCCTCCGCATCGCCCTTCCAGGCCTTGACGA
>OUNO010003034.1_pt1 | contig 33089 bp, 31 predicted proteins | sample 1779811 | NCBI WGS metagenome assembly OUNO01 (sample SAMEA3914804, study PRJEB12502) | metagenome | biome: forest; material: soil | place: Canada | collected 2010-06-25 | depth 0.3 m
CCGGCGGCCGCGCCGATCAGGGCGGGAAGAAGGCCGGCGGCGCTCATCGCGGCTCGGCGACCGGGTCGAGGCGACGGACGGCGGTGCCGCCCGCCGCCCGCACCACCTCGGCGACCTCGCTGACCAGCCGCGACCCGTCCGGGCGCCGCTGCAGGTGGACGACGAGGTCGATCCCCCGCTGGACCTGTTCGGCGATCGCGGCGTGCGGCAGGCCGACCCCCGCCATCAGCGCCAGCGTCTCCAACCGGCTCAGCGCATCGGCGGGCGAGTTGGCGTGGACCGTCGAGAGGGCGCCGTCGTGGCCGGTGTTGAGCGCGGTCAGGAGGTCGAGCGCCTCGGCGCCTCGGACCTCGCCGATCACGATCCGGTCGGGCCGCATCCGCAGCGCATTGCGCAGCAGGTCGCGGATCGTCACCAGGCCCCTGCCCTCGACGCCGGCCGGGCGGCTCTCGAGCCGGACCACGTGCGGCTGCTGCAGGCTCAGCTCGGCCGCGTCCTCGATCGTCACCACCCGCTCGCTCGGAGCGATGAAGCTGGAGAGGGCGTTGAGCATCGTCGTCTTGCCCGAGCCGGTGCCGCCGCTGACGAGGACGCTGCGCCGGGCGGTGACGGCCGCGGCGAGGAGATCGTGCTGCGCCTGGCTGAGGCTGCCGAGCGCAACCAGCTCAGCGGGCCCGGGCCGCTGGGCGCCGAAGCGACGGATCGAGATCGCCGGCCCGTCGATCGCCAGCGGCGGGATCACGACGTTGACCCGCGAGCCGTCGGCGAGGCGGGCGTCGACCATCGGGCTGAGCTCATCGACCCGCCGGCCCAGCGGCGCCAGAATCCGCTCGATCGCGTTGCGCAGCTCCTCCTCGTCGGCGAAGGCGACGTCGGTCTCCTCGATCCGGCCGCCGCGCTCGACATAGACACGCCCTGGACCGTTGACCATCACCTCCTCGACGGCGGGGTCGGCGAGCAGGTCCTCGAGCGGACCGAGGCCGACGCTGTCACGGACGATCCGGGCGGCGACCTCCTCCCGATCGGAGGCGGCAAGCAGCACGGCCCGCTCGTCGACAAGCTCCCGAACCGCATCGGCCAAGTCTCCGCCCGGCTCCCGCCCGCTCGCCGCCTCGGCCCGACGGCGCTCGACCAGGCGCAGGCGCAGCGCGCCGGCCAGCGCGGCGACGTTCCTCTCCCTCGCCGCCCCCACCTCAGCCACCCGGCAGGATCGTCACGCGGCGGGCAAAGCTCTCGGCGGCGATCAGCCGCAGCGCCTGCGGCCGGGTCAGGCCGAGGGTTGCGGCGCTCGATTCGCCGCCTTCGAGCGCCGGGCCGAGGGCGAGCAGAGGCACGCCGGCCGCGGCGATGTAGGTGCGCCCGGCGCCAGACCCCGATGGCTCCGTCGTCACAACCACGTCGACGGCGGCCCCGATCGGATCTCCGCCGCCGACCAGCAGCGCATCGGCGCCGCTGACCGCGATCTCGACCGGCCGGCGACCCCTGCCGAGGCCCCCCGCTGGCGCGCCGGGCGGAGGCGGCAGCCGCAGCTGGGAGGCGAGCAGATACGAGCCCGCCGGGACGGCCGCCGCGGGGACCAGGCCGACCGCTTCGGCCGGCGCCCGGAGCGCCCCGGGCGGGACGAAGCGCAGCGGCACCCGCCGCACCTCCAGCGCCTCGGCGGCCTGCTCCGGGTCGATCGCCTGCCCGGCTCGCAGGGCGGAGCCGGCAACCAGCACCGGCCGCAGCTCGCCGTAGCCACGGGCGACGCGCTTGCCGTAGCCGTCGGCGATCGTCGCGGCGGCGACCGCCGCGAACAGAGCCGCGAGGCCGAAGCCGAGGGCGCGACCGCGGCGGCTCATGCCCGCTCGCCGCCGAGCAGCGGCAGGTCAAGTTCGGCCCTGGTGACCGCCTCCGATCGGCGCAGCCGGAAGCTGCCGCCGTGGGCGGCGGCAACGCGCCTGACCACCCGCAGCCCGTGGCCGTGGCGGCTGCGACCGGTCAGCCGAGCCGGCAGCGCGGCCGCAACGCGACGCTGCGGGCGCCGGCCGGCACGGGCGCCAGAATCGGTCACCGAGAGCCGCAGCGCACCGGCTGCCGGCGCCGCCGTCACGAGGACTTGGGGGCCGCCATGCTCGAGCGCGTTGTCGATCAGGTTGTCGAGAGCCTGGGAGATTTCGCCGCGATCGCCGCTGACGCGGAGGCCCGCGGCGGTGCAGCGCACCCGCAGCGAGCCGCCGCGCAGCATCGCCCGGTGCCGCCAGCGGGCGCCGGCGGCATCCAGCAGCGGCTCGGCGGCGAGCGGTGCCCGGACCGTTGCCGCGACCCCGGCCCCGCCGTTGATCTCGCGATCGAGCCGCTCCAGCGCGGCCGCGGCCATCCGCAGCGAGGACTCGACGTCGCCGGCTCCCCCCAACGGCGGGGAGCTCAGCGCCAACGCCTGTAGTGGTCGCCGCAGCTCGTGCAGGGCCTCGTTCAGCGCCGAGCGCCGGCGTCCCGCCAGCAGGCCCCGCGCGCCCGCGACGGCGACCAGCGGGAAGACCACCGGCCACCCCCCGATCAGCTGCGCCAGTTGCAGCGACACCCTACGCCCCGTGCCTGGTCGGTTTCATTGCCCGCTAAGGACAGCGGGCGGCGCTTTCTCCCCCGCTCAAAACGCGCAAGATGCGCACCCGTCATCCCAAGGCGGTATCGGCCAGGCTCCGGGAAGACGAGCGCGCCCTTTATAGACCGAAGAGGACCCAAACAAGTTCCGGGCGATTCACGAATCGATGTAAGCCTTCTGCAGTGCTCGGCCTTTTTCACTTCGAGAATCGGGCACCGGCAACGGAACAACCGACCGTTTTGGAATACTTGACGCAGAAACCGGTGCGGAGAGCCACCAAATTCCCCGCTCCCGTCTCGTTCAAAACCCCCCACACACCGAACGGAGGAATCCCCTTGGCTCAGACTAGAACGTCTCCAGAGGGCATTACCCAGCAACTGGCGAAGGCCTTGGCCCACCCGCTGCGCGTGCGGATTCTCAGCTCGCTGCAGAAAGGCATCTCCAGCCCCAACCAGCTCTCCCAGGAACTCGGCGAGCCGCTCGGCAACGTCAGCTACCACGTCAAGACGCTGCTCGAGTACGACTGCGTCGAACTGGTCAAAACGGAGCCGCGCCGCGGTGCCGTCGAGCATTTCTACCGCGCCACCGAGCGTGCGTTCTTCAACGACGCAGACTGGGCGAAGATCCCGGCCTCGGCCCGCAAGGGCATCCACGGCGTCATCCTGCAGACGATCGGTCAGGAAGCAACTGACGCGATGGTCGCCGGCAAAGTCGACGCCCGGGTCGAGTCCCACGTGACCCAGAGCACCCTGCTGCTGGACGAGAAGGGCTGGTCGGAGGTTGCCACTCTGCTCGACGAGACCCTCGCCCGGGCGAGCGAGATCCAGGACGAGGCCGCCTCTCGCCTCGCCGAGGAGAAGTCCGACCCGATCACCACCTCGCTCGCGCTGCTCCACTTCGAGAAGGCCCCGGCCGGCAAGAAGTAGGCATCGCGCCGAGTGATGAGTCGATGACCCGGGAGGTCGGGACTCATCACTCGGGTGCGGGGGGTCAGCCGTCGATCAGGCGGTAGCCGACTCCCCAGGAATTAATTACGAAGCGGCCGTGGTCAGGATCGAGCTTGCGCCGCAACCGACTCGCGTGTGAGTCGAGCGTCCTCGTCTTGCCCGGGTCGCGGAAGCCCCAGACCTCGCGCAGCAGCTCCTCCTTGGAGAAGACCCGGGTCGGGTCGCTCGCCAGTACGCGCAGCAGGGTGAACTCCTTTTTCGCCAGCGGGATCTCGGTGTTGCCGACGGTGACCTTGCGGCGGATCGGGTCGAGGGTCAGGTCGCCGACACGGCTGGGGCCATCGCGACGACTCGCGCGGCGGCGCAGGACGGCGCCGATCCGGGCGCGGAGCTCCTCATATCGGAAGGGCTTGACGACATAGTCGTCAGCGCCCGAGTCGAGGCCGCGGATGCGGTCGGTCTCGGCGCTGCGGCCGCTGAGGACGATCACCGGCAAGCGCGGGTCGAAGCGGGTTTCGACCCCGTCGGCGGCGCGGATCTCGCGCAGCACGTCGAGGCCGGAGGCGTCGGGCAGGGCCAGATCGAGCAGCATCAGGTCGCCTTGGCGTTATTTGTTCGCGGTGATTCCCGTAGGGAGACCACGGTCGCTAGATGCCGCTCATTTCCGCCGAGCGTCTTAGGCTGCTCACCCCCGGCGCCAGCGCCGAGCGAGGCGCGGCCACCTAACTCGACCTCCTTGTCGGGATTCGCCCCACCGGCTGCCGCTTGGTTCGACTTGTGCCGGGGGGTGCGGTCGGCTCAGCCTGAGAACGGCGGCGCCCCCCGGCGTGCTGCTATCCGGACTTCCGAATGGACAACAGGGGGATGGGGCGCTTGGCGCTCTCGACCTGCATTGCTGTCACCTCCTTTGATAGTCATTCTATGAATACTCAAGTTTTCCTTATTTAAGAAGACGAGATGTTTTCCTGACCAGTCCGGTATGAGCAAGGTATGTTCGGCTGACCGGGCGAAAGGTCCGCCCGGAACGAGGTGCAAGTCCAACAGGGGTCTTTCAAAGGGAGGGGAATGCGAATGTCGGAGCCAGGGGGCGAGGCACTTGGCCACCCTCTGCGGGTGCGAATTCTCGCCGCCTGCAGCGAGGGTGAGGTATCGGTGGAGCAGTTCGCGAAGCGCCACAAGATCTCGAGAAGGACGGGGAACAATCACTTCCGCGCACTGAAAAGGGCCGGCCTCCTCAACCGCCGCGAGGTTCAGATCCGAGGGGTCCGGCTGCACCTCTACAGCGCAGCTCAGGAGCCGATCATCTCGGACTCTGAATTCGCCGAGATGAATGAGCAGGAGCGGAAGGAATTCAGCAAATCGGTTGTCCGCGACTTCATGGCTCGCTGCTGGGCCGCCCTGGAAGCCGGGACGCTCGACAGTCGAGACGACAGCCACCTGACCTGGCTGCCACTTACCTTGGACGAGCAGGGCTGGAAGGAAGCCGTCGACCTCCTGAACCAAGTCTTTGCGGCCCTGTACGAGATCAGGGTCGAATCGCGAATCCGGCTCCGGGAGTCGGGTGAGGACCCGATCCCGACAATCTTCGGTCTTGCAGGGTTTGAGGTTCCGCCCAACTCGCAGGATCCTCGAATATCCCCTCCGAACCCTCCGAGCGACTGAGCGCCAAAGCGTCGGCTGGGCTGTCCCTCGCCCTATCTGCCAGTGCCAACGCGCCGATGTCTGCCTCACAGGGGGCGCTGAAATCGTCGCCAAAACTTAGTTGGAAGGGTGCTCAGCGTGGGAGATGAGGCTGAGGTCAGGGTGCGGCTTGATGGTGGTGCCTGGAAGCAACGAGAGATCTACGGCCGCTTCGGTTGTATCCGGTCAGATCGCACTGATCCGGAAACGCCACTGTGGACCCGATGCCTCATCAGTATTTTTTCTTCCCGGCCAACACCTCGTTGCGGAATGAAAGCCTCCACCGCCCATTGCCGTACCAGATGCGTTCCCTCTCCTTGAAATCCAGAATTTGCCACGTTCCGGCTTTCCCAAGCTTGGCTTCGGTCGCCGCTAGTGAGGTCCCCAAGGGCAATTCGCGAATCTTGCGGTCGAGAGGGGCGAAGGGGCGGCCAGGTGGCCAGTACCCCGCCTTGTAGAAGCGTTGGCGGATGATCAGGTTGGGTTCGAAGACCAGTTGCCAAAGCCTGTAAAGGGCAGCAACCTCACCGCCTTCGAGCTCGCTGACGTCCAGAGGAGAGCCAAGGCGCTGTTCGACCTCTGCAAGCGACATACCCCGAGGGAGCCGAGGGATCACGCGGTCGAGCTTGGCTAGATCCGAAGCAGCGACCTGGCTTTGACCGCAGGCCAAGCTGCCCCCGAGCAGGACCGCGAGACAAAGGCAGATGGCGACGTTCTTCGCTGGTCTCACTAGAGGCAAAACTCCTGCGCCTTCACGGTCAAGGTTTGTACGTCGCCCACTTCAACTCCGGCATTGTACTTGTATTGCCACTCAACGCCAATCTGGTACTCCCAGCCAGGATGACATTCAAAGGTGCCAGAATGATCCCAGTAATTCTGGCATTCATCCGTAGAGCGACAACTGGGGTCGCCAGGGTAGTGGTTCAGATAATGGGGCGGCATCATTTGGACAAAGCCGTACCCGGTTTGTTCGTCCACCCAGTACCAGAGGCGCCAGGCGTACAAACTTATGCCCGCCGCGCGGTTGCACTGGCGGATGAAGCGGACCCCCATCCTCCAGGGTTTCGGCGACCACATCTTGATGTGCAGCGTGCACTGACAACCGATGATGCCCTTGTCACAGGCATTGTCGTATGGCTTGAGACCGGAGAGATCTGACTGATTGAGTGGATCGGCGTTCGCGTAGTCATAAGCGTTAGCCGAGCCCCCCCTTACGGGGTCCATCGAAATGAACCTCCCGATCGCCGGCACGTAGCTCCGCGCCCCCATCTGGATCACCCCAGAGGACAGTTCCGTCCGTCGACTCTTACCACCGAGCCAGCCGAAACGGCCCGCACTCCCCGAGGTCGGGTTTCCGAACTCGTCGTAGCCAAACGTCCCGTTCAGGCTCGTCACCGCAGGGTTGATCGCCGCCGCCGCGACCACGTCGCCGTGGAGGTTCGTGAGCGGGAGCGTGATTTCTTTGCCACTTTCCTGGGTGGCCGCGAGTTCGCCGCCAATGCCGACGATGCTGCGGGTCCAAGTGGAGCCACGTGCGGTCCAAACCGGTGAGTCCCCGGGGCCGGCGTAGTGGAAAACTTCGATTCCTTCGAGGCCGCCACCTTGGAGGCGGGAGCGCTGGCGCAAGGACGCGTCTAGTTCGAACGTGTTGGTGATCCCGCCCTGGGACTGACTTGCGACCATGTCGGTGGCGAAGTAGCCGGTAGTCAGTTCTTTGCCGCCGGCATCGGCAGCTGAGAGTTTCGTGATCCGGCCGAAGTTGTCGTAGACGATGCCGGAGTCGATCAGGTGGTCGGCTTTGTCGTAGCTGTATTTCTGTTCGGTTGATGAGCCGGTTCCGCAGTTGCCTCCGAGCGGCGAGGCCACCGTGGTCATCGCAAGGCGGTTGGAGTCCTTGTCATAGCCGTAGCTGCGCGTGGTGCAACTGCCTCCGCTCGGCGTTTCCTGGGCTTCGACCAGGCGGCCGGCGCGGTCGTAGCCGAATTTATCCGTCCCCGGGGTCCCCGATTCGGAGAGGGTCTGGCCGTAGATCGAGTCTTGAAGGCTGAACTGCAGCCAGGTGCAGCTGGCTCCGCAGTTAGAAGCCTTCGTGTAGGTGATGCCAACGGCTGCGCCGCTCGCGTCGTAGGTCGTTTCGGCGGTGAGGCCGTTCGGCAAGCCGCGTTTGACGAGGTTGCCGTCGGCGTCGTAGCTGGCGGTGAAGGTTCCGGCGGCCGAGTCGGTTAGTTCGGTCACAAGCCCGGTGGCCGCGTCGTAGTGCACCGTCTGGGAGCCCTTGCCGTCGCTGGCAGTGGATAGACGGCCGAAGACGTCGTAGGTGGTTTCGGCTTTGTTGCCGTCGGCGTCTTCGTAGCTTTTTGCCCTACCGAGGGCGTCGTAGGTGGTGGTCGTCGCCTGCGTGTCGAAGGCCCCGCATTCCCCCGTTTCGCAGACGAAGCGTTGGGTCGTCGGCATCCCGTTGGTCGAGCTGTAGAGGGTTTCCACTTTGGGGACCGCCTGGCCGCCGCCGGTGATCTTCTTCGAGGTCGGCCTGCCGGCCGCGTCGTAGATGATCACCGTTTTTCGGATGCCCGCTTCGCCCGCTCCCGGGATTTCTTCGACGATTTCGGCTGGCTGTCCGAACGGCGAGTAGGACTTGATCCAAGTGACCGGGATCGCCGGGCCTTCGGAGGGCTGGGCGGCCGGCTTGATCTTGCAGGGAAGGCCAGCCCATTTCACGTTCAGCATGCAAGCCGAATCAAGGGACGTGAGTTCCCCGTAATAGAGCGTCTTCGTCGCCCCGGGAACGTTGCCGCCTTCTTCGGAGGCTTTCGGCTGGCGCACTTCGGTCGGAAGGCCGGTGGTGGCGTTGTAGGTGGCCTTGCGCGTGACATTAAGGTGCCCGACGCCGGTGTCAACGATGGTTTTGGTCGCCTTTCGCAGCGTCCAGTCGTATTCGGTTTCGGTGACGCGCTGATCGGCTTCGGCGCCTTTGTTGGGGAAGATCGCGCCGGTCTGTTCCCGCGTCGGCAATAGTGGCGCGGGGTTGAGATTTTCGGGGTTGTCGTAGGCGATCGTGCGATGGAAGCGCGCTTCCACCACTTCGCCGCCTTCCTGGAGCTTTACCGGGTGCAGCGGACCGCGTTCGTCCAGCAGCTCGGTGCCGTCGGCCGAGTAGACGAACTTGCTCTCGAGTAGATGCGAGCGTTCGACCGTTTTGCCTTCCAGGTCGGCAAGGGCGCGGAGGCGATTCTGCGCGCTCAATTCGCGGGTAACGTTGCCGAATTCGTCGGTTTCGGTGGTCGAGATCGAGGCCGCGCTCGTCCCTGCCCCCGGCGGTGCAGCGGTATTGACCCCGAAACCTTCTGAGTCCATGTAGGTGACGGTCGCCTTTGCATAGGAGGTCGCGGGTTCGGCCGGGACTTCGGTCGGCGGGAAGACGGCGGTCGCGTCGGTTGGGATGTCGGCCTGGCCCCAGGTGGCGACCGCGCCGGCGCTCAGGTCATAGGGCGCGCCACTGCCGCTGAGCGGTATTTCGTAGCGGATTGAGGTAGTCGTTTCCCCGCCTTGGAGGTTCGAGCGCTTGACCGACTTCAGCCGCGAGACCAGCCCGGTTTCGCCGTCGAGGTTGGGGGTGTATTCGAAGGTCCAGGGTTCCTGGCCGGGCGGGGTGACTTTGAGTAGCTTTTCGCCTTCGTAGGTGTAGGTGGTTTTCAGTTCGGAGCCAAGCCGTGGGTCCCACTCGGAGACGAGGCGGCCCTGCGTGTCATAGGAGTAGCTGGCGACTTCAACGCCTTTTGCCCCGGGGCCGTAATAGGTGACCTTCAGCAGGCGTTCGCCGTAGGTCGACGGCGCCCCCCAGTTGGTGGCCGAGACGTAGCTGAATTCGATCGTGTTGCAGCCGGTGGTGCTCGTCGGGTTTTCCGCACATTCGGAGGGGCTGACGTTGGCGGTCGGAGCGACCTCACGAACGAGGCGCCGCTGGCCGTTGACGAAGTTCCACGTCATCACCGTCGAGTGCGGGCCGCTGCCCGGCTGGGTCACCGAGACCGGCAGGTATTCGGCGCTGTTGCCACTGCTTTCGTTCGAGAAGGTCGTCTGGTTGCCGCCGGGGTCGGTGAAGATGAACTTGCCCGAGGAGACGGCCAGGGCATAGCCGGTGAGTTCAGGTGGGGCGACGTATCCTTCGCCGACCTTTTCGAAGGAGATTTCTTTTCCCTGGATGCTCCTCAGGGTGGCGTATTCGAAGGTATAGGTCTGGCCTTCGATCGTTTCGGATTCGCTCGTCGTCTTGAGGTTTACCCATTCCGAGCCGCCTGCCGCTTCCGCACCTGACTTCCAGCCGCGGCCGAGGACGGTCGTCTCGCCGACGTTCCCCGGGGTGCGCGTGTTGTAGGAGCGGGCGAAGGCGAGCGGGTTGAAGCCTCCGATCCCGACGTCGGTCGCCGACAGGGTCAGGTTGCCGGTGAGCAGGTCGAACTCCCCGGGCCCGACTGAGGTGATTTCGTCTTTTGGGCCGCCGAGGTAGCGGTCGATCTTGGCTTCGACCGGTTCGCTGTAGCCCGCGCCCGTCCCGCCTTCAAAGAGAGCACGGACCTGCACGATTCCGCCTTTGCTGCGCAGTTCGCTGGTCGCGTGAGCGGCGTCGAAGTAGAGCGGTTCGGATGCGCAGCAGGATTCACTGACCGCGAGTTCTTCGACGGCTTCGCCTTTGGCGTTGCGAAGCAGTTCGGGCGGGATGTTCGCGAAAGGCCCGCTCTTCGCGGCGCGGTACTGGAAGTGCACGCCGCTCACGCCCGGTGCCCAAGCGGCCTTCAACATCAGCCGCCGGGCGGTAGTGATGCCTTCATCGGGGGAAACCATCTTGTTGGTTGCTGGGGCTTTGAGGAAGTAGTTGATATCGAGCTCGGGCTTGTTCGAAGCGGCGGCGCTGGAGTTGAAGCCGACGTAGCGACGGGGGCAGTTGGCCGGGTTGGCGATGCATTCGGCGGTTTTGGTCTCGTCAATCTGCTTGACCATGAGGCCCTGGTTGGAGATCGCTTCCGCGGGCGGCAAGGCCTGGTTTTTGAGTACCCAGCCGCGGACGAGGTCGCGGAGGCTCGTGGATGAGAATTCCCACCAGCCGGCCCCCGAACCGCGTTTGGCCGTCAGGACTTCGGCCTGGCCTTCGGAGGTGAAGTCGCCGCCGGGAGTCGTCCATTTGTATTGCCCCCCGAGGAGGCTGTTGTTCTTGAACTGTTCCCAGTTGAGGGCGGTCGTCCAGCTCTGCGTCACACGCCTGGTTTCCAGCCCCGGCACGGTGTTTTCTGCGGCTTTGGGCGCGTAGAGCTTGAGAAGCGCCTTGTCGACATATGCACTCACGGGAATGGTCGGCGAAAGCAGGCTGCCCATTTTGAAGTGCAGGAAGGTACGCACCGGCTGTTGTTCTTTTTGGCTGTAGGCAGAGATCAGTTCGGTGGCGCCGCTCGAGCCACATTGGCTCCACCCTTTCGGCGCGGGGAGGCTGCCGATCGCGCAGTCCAGATCGGTGGCGATGAAGGCCGAGGGGTCGATCGTCACCGGCCAGCTGCGATCGGACTCAGAGAGCCAGGCTTCGTCGGCTCCCACGGCGATGATCCAGGCCCCCGCTTCACTTCCTTGCTGCAAGGTGTAGTGGACTGCGCGGGTGGGCGGGGCACCGCTTGCGTCGGAGATGGTCGGGGCCGGCAGGGTCGCGAAAGTGTCGCCATCCTGGTCTTTCATCGCGATCGAGCCGTCCTCTTCCAGGGAGGGCTCCAGGTCCGATGAGAGATCTAGCGCGAAGCGGTAGACAGCCGGCGCCAAGGGGCCGTCGAGGGTGATCTCCTCCTTCACCCCGTCGCTCAGGCTGTGCAGCTCGAAGGAGCCGTTGGCGGCCCCATAGCTCGAAGTCGTACCTGCCATTTCCGCAGGCTCGGTCCCGGCGCCGAGGAGGCGGAAGGAAAACCACTGGCCTCCTTCCGACAGGCGAACCGCGCCATCTCCCAGCGCTTCTGGGAGGTGGAGGTCGAAGCTGTTGGCGCCGTTGGTAAGGCCGCCTGCGGGCGCTTCTTCGAGGCCGGCGTCGATCGGCTTCCAGTCGCCTGCAGCGTCTTCGTAGTTGACCGGGGTGCCGAAGAGCTTCGTCTGCAGGGAGCCGTCGGGGAGGCGAAGGGTGTCGGAGGTGGCGGTGCGCTTGCCGGGGAGTTCGACACCAGCGGGATCCTGCGGAGGCGCGCTGAGTGCAGCGGGGGAGCCAGGCGCTTCGGAGTCCTCCCCGGCCGCGAGTGCGATCCCGGTTCCGAGCAACAGGAGCAGCGCGACGATCGCGCCGATCAGCTTGATCGACCTGCCTGACATTGCCTTGCGAGCAGCTGCCCGCGTACCGATTCCCCCGCCACTCTCGGTCATCAATGCCCCCTGCTAGTCGATTAGCGAGGCGCCTCCCAGCGGCCGCCGCTCTGATCTGCGGGCGGCATCCTTGCATGATCAGATCTCGTTCGTGTACTTAGTTTTTTAATCTCATCAGTTCGAGACGCTGGTATCTATTGAGGCGGTCAGCGTGTTTGTGAGCGGCGATGGCACCGACGCCAGCATCGGCGTGCCCGCACTAGTTAGCAGCACTCGGCCGATACCGACCCCCTGCACATTTCCCCCTTCAGCCCGACCGACGCGGGTCCGGCTCAGCGCTTAGAGACTGCGAAAGCCGCCTTGGGCCGGCCCGCTCGGCGGCGGGTTCCAGCGAACATCGCCAATCAGCTCACACGGTTCAATCCCAAGTGCCCCTGCGATCTTGACGACGGTATCGAGCCGGGGGCTCCGATAGCCACGCTCCAGCTGGCTGATCTCGGTTCGATGGATGGAACTGAGATAGCCCAACTCTTCCTGGGTCAGCCCTGATTTTTCCCTCGCGGCGAGCAGCTTGTGTCCAAATGCTTTTGCAACGCTTTCCCCCAGATCGCCGTTGCTCACGGCTTGATCGTGTCGCTTCCACAGCAAAGCGTCTACACGACAAATCGTGTCGTGTTTTTTCATAATCCGCCCTATACTGACCAAGCGCTTTGGGTATGCGCAACTAAACAGCCAAGTTTTCCCATAAAAGAGATTGAGGAGGCGCCAGTGGCGAAGCGAGACACAGACACGAGCGAATACGCGAAAATCAAAGCGATGGGGCACCCGCAGCGCCGGAAGGTGATGGCGGCCATTGCGGGCCAAGAGAACGCCAAGGCGATCAGCCCGGTCGAGATTTCCAAGCAGCTCGAAGTCCCCTTGACGGATGTCAGTTACCACGTGCGAGTGCTTGTCAGGTGTAAAGCGATCGCTCTGACGAGGACCAAGCAGGTGCGTGGTTCCCAGCAGCATTTCTACCTGCCTAACGCGGAGTTCCTGGCGCTTCCGTGGGTAGCCCTCATTCTCGGCCCCAATGGTGCGCCGACCCTTACCACCGAGGCCGCGTAGAGGGCTGCAATCAGGGGGTCGCACGACCTTGCTCAAAGTCTCACTCCCCCTGACTGCAACCTCGCAACGCCCGCCGGCTTCTGATCTTCTTGTTGGGCTTCTCTCCTCATCCCGGTCCCTGCTGTCCCAGCCCTCCCCGGGCCGCACAGTGGCCAATGGTTGCGCACGATCCAGGCTTCGACGGCCCCAATCGCTGGACCGTAAATCGGACTTCGCCCATGAAGTGCGGGCTCGACCAACCCCATGCCAGCCGAGCCCGCAGGCTGCCTATGCCCCCTTTCGGACTGCCGTCGGCGCGACCGCGCCGGTCGTTGCGATCTTCATCGCCACCACCTCCTCCCAGGGTCGCGATGTGCCATCTGAGGCAGCAGGCCGCGACCCATTCCCCACGGCCCCAGGGAGAAAGATTGCTGGAACTCTCTGGTTCGGTCCAATCGTTTGACCGTGGAGGAACGATTTTCTTACGAAGGAGCAGGTTTAATAGGAAAACTCAATCAATCAGCAGACTTGAGCCCTTCTGCCCATGGCGCCGCAGCCACCACCACATTTGACGAACCCGCAGCTGGTCACGGCATTGGCCCACGCGACCCGCGTGCATGCCCTGACCGTGCTCAACGAGCGAGCGGCTAGTCCAAAGGAACTCGCGAGCGAACTCGATCGCGACATCAACCATGTGAGCTACCACCTGGAGAAGCTCGAAGAACTTGGGTGCGTCGAGTTGGTTGAGACCAAACTGCGCCACGGCGGGCGGGTCAAGGAGCACTTCTACCGCGCCACCGTCCGGCCTTGGTTTGACCGCGACGCTTGGAAGCAGATCGACCCGCAAGACCAACCGGGCGTCACCTCTTCGATCCTGGCGAACATGAACGAAGACATAGCGATCGCGATTCAGGCCGGCACTTTCAATGGCCCTGACAACCACATCAGCCGCACGCCGATGATTCTCGATCCCGAGTCCTATGGAGAGTTGCTTGAGTTGCTGAACTCGACGCTTGAAGGCGCAATGGAGATTCAGGAAAAGGCGACTTCTCGCCTGAAGGCAGGCGGAGTATCAGTCCTGACCAAGGTGCATCTGATCCAATTCGAGTCCCCCGATCCGTGCGTGGATCGCTAAGACTTCGGGACACCCACGGCACAACGCTTTCCAGGACCGAGGTCACACCGACTCCAGCAGTCCAGGCTAAAGAGCATTAGCCAGTCAGAAGCAGTCAGGAATCACCTAAAAGGTAATCAGGCAAGAGTCAAGGATCAGACCAACTAGAAGTCATCAAGATCCAATCATCCAGAGGAGCTGCGCCGCCGCCGCGAGGAGCTGCGCTCAGAGGCCGGCGCCGAGCGTCGGAACGAGCAGAGCCACCGCGATCTTGAGGAGAAGGTCGGCTTCTTCCAGGCGCGCGCCGAGAGCGCCCTGAACGGGGCCGAGCGAGCCCGCGAGCTGCCGCGGTGCCAGCGCAAGAGAGGATTGAGGTGCGGGCCGCGACGAATTTCGAGGCCGTCGCGAAACTGGAAGCTCATATGTTCGAGCTGCCTGTGGTCGGCCACCAGGCCCGAGCCGAGGTCGCGGTGATCGACTACCTGCTCGCCGAGCGCGAGCGCCTCGCCTTCGCCGCCGTCCGCCTTTCCCCGCCCGACTGCATCGTCAACGAGCCTGGCGAGAGACCCGCCGATCCGAGTAGGTGTCAGGCGTGGGACCGCGCGGTGCGGGGGATCGAGGGCTACCGCCAACAGCACGGCATCGAGGACAGAGACAACGCACTCGGAGCGGAGCCGAAACCCGGTGCCGAGCGGGCGTGCTGGCAGCGCTGCCAGCACGAGCTACGGCCCGCGCAGCGAGTGCTCGGGCTCGACCAGGCCCGCACTCCGACGCTCCACTTGGGGATCGGGCTATGAGGCCGGCGGACCACCTCGTAGCGAGCGGCGCCGAGTTGCTGGAAATCTGCCTCGATCCGCCCTCCGGCGCTACGGACAAAACTGCGGATTCCGAGTCTGCAGCACCTTCGCTTCACAGAGCCAAATGCGCCCTTTGTGCGCAGCTGACCACGCACACACACGATGGAGTGTTCGTGGTCAGCTGCGCAGTCGGGCGCATGGCAGGAGAGGCGAAGGTGCTGCGGGGTTTGAGGTGGGCCGGGAGGGCACCTGGGACACCGGGAAGACCTGGCAGAGGGAGGGCACGGGGCGGCTCGGCGATACCGAGGAGACGGCCGGCATCCGAGATCGGCTGGGAGTTCGGCGGCGACGGCATCGGGGTCAATGGACCCGAGGGAGAGAAGGTCTCGGCAGCCGTGCATGGGTGTCGAATCGGCGCAGTGGACCGTCTTGGGTGCGATGGCCCGCAAGGTTGCCGCCTCGATTTCCCGTATCGCCCTGGCGCGCTCAGAGGCAGCGGCCGCACGGCTCGTTTTCGACTTGGGGATCGGCCGATGAGGCGCTATGCCCCGGCAACTGCCCGTGCATCGGTGCCTATGCCCCGGCAATGCCCCGGGCATCTCTTTGCCGGGGCATGTGCCTGGGCATTGCCGGGGCATTTCGGTGCGATCTGCCCGGGCATCCGTTTTTGCCCCGGCAGTCGTGTGCACCTACAAACCCGTCGCCGGGAGGTCGACCCAGGGCGGGGGGCCACCCCCCCTTACCCCCCTTCCGGGGACGAGTCGACCGCCCTAGCTTTCTTGGCAGAGGAAGCCAAGTGAAGTCCCGCCCCACAGCCGACATAAAGAACAATGCCAATCCCCGGATTGAAATTACGCCGAGTGTCGCCGAGTACGAACAACTCTGCCGGGACCTGAAGATTCTCCGTAGATCGGGAGCGAACTCCAACACCGTCGCAATCCTCGACGCAGTCAGGGCCGCCGCTTCGAGCGATAGAATCGGTGTCCGATCAAAACGTGGGAAGGGGGCGCGGACACGCCCCCAACCCAGCAACAGGAGGTGAGTCCTGTGCCCGACAACCCTAGCGTTCCCGCCGTTCTCTACGCGGCAAAATCGACCGAGGACAAGCGCGGGAGCATTCCCGATCAGCTGACCAGGACGCGAGCCTTTACCGAGGGCAATGGCTGGAGGATCGCGGATGAGTTCTTCGATGAGGGCTTCTCGGCCTACAGCGGCAACCGAGGCCCCGACCTCGAAAAAGCAAAGGCGCTGGCGATCGCACTCGCTGGGGAGCACGGCGCCTGCAATTTCGTCGCCTTGCACAGCGACCGGGTCGCGCGTGGAGCCGGTGATGAACCGGGAGCGGCAGATCATCTTGTCGAGGTCGTCGCCCACCTTCGCCGCCATAACGTGAAGCTCCGCACGGTCGAGGACGACTTGTATGACGACGATCGCATCAGTCTCTTGATGGCGGCAGTGATGGGTCAGCGCAACACCGAGGACAGCCGCAGGAAGTCAGAGTCGGTTGCGGCGGGCTTCCGTCGGCGAGCCAAAGAACGCGGCCTACATAGCGGCCCTGCCCCTTATGGCTATGAGTACGCCGCGGACGAAAGCGGCCTGGTCGTCGTGCCGGTCGAGGCCGGAGTCGTGGGGCGGATCTTCCGCGAGTACGTGGCAGGACGGAGCATGTCGGGGATCGCCCGAGGCTTGTTTCAAGACGGCGTCAAGACCAAGAAAGGCGCCCACTGGCGCCAAGCACAGGTCTCAGGCTTCCTGCGCAACCCGGTCTACATCGGCAAGGTGAAATACAAGGACGAGTTGTTCGACGGAGCCCACGATCCGATCGTTGACCCCGAACTCTGGAGGGACGCCCAACAGCTACTTGAAGCGATGCCCGTTCGCCCCGGACGGCCGCCGGTCGAAAAGCGACACCTCTTCACCGGGGGCTTTCTCAGGTGCGCCAACTGCGACGACCCGATGGTCCCTTGCGCCCGGCCCAATCGCAACTACGAATTCTATGAATGCTCTGGCCGAATCCACGGCTGTAAGACGGGGGCCATTCGACGCCGGGACATTGACGAAGCCGTATTCAGCTACTTCGAGCAGGTCGCACTAGATGTAGGGGCAACGCGAGATCAACTCGCCACCGCAATGAGTCAGAAGGTTGGCGAGGCGACAACGATGCTCGCGGCCGCAGAAGAAGAAGCCCAGGATGCCAGCAACCGTCTCGCCAAGGTCAAACGCGACTACACCCACGGTGAATTGACCGCAGCCGAGTGGCGTGAATTGAAAGCCGACCTTGAGCCCGAGTCCGAAGCTGCAAAATCTCAGGTCAAACGCCTACTTGGCCAGGTTGAGGCTGCTCGATCGTCCGCCGCAATCGGTGATGCCGAGCAAGCCGTGATCGAGCAACTGGCGCGCATCCGGGCTGCCATCGCTGGAGATGTCAATTCAGCCGCAGACCTTGATGCGCTGCGTGCCTTACTACGTCGCCTCTTTGATCGCTTCCTTTTCCACCCGGAGCCAGCCGCAGTGGCTCACGTGGAGTTGATCGAGGAGCGCTATTGGATCGAGCCCGTGATCAGCAAGCGGGCAATTGAGGGATACGACGACGGGATAGAGCCAATCCTGTCTCGAAAACCGCTTGAGCAAGCGGTAAACAATTACGCCCAGGGTTCCGGCTGGTTGTAGCGGCAGAGGCGCAGGGCGTCGGAGGCGCTCGGCGCCGGCAGGACGCCGAAGCGGTCCGCCCGCAGGTGGTCGCAGAGCAGGTCGAGGGTGACGTCGTCGTCCTCGCAGACGACGACGCTGGCGATCTCTTGTCGGTGTGGAAGCATGCCGGTCCTAAGCCGCCGCGGCGGCGGATTCTCCCCCCGGCGGCGAGGGAATCTCAAGCACGGCGTCGGCGCCGCGACACCAGGCCAGGCGGCGGGGCGGAACCCGGCGGCGGACCGCCAGCACGGTGCCCTGCCGGTCGAGGAAGTAGAGGTCGAGCGGGAAGCGCATCCCGAAGGTGTGGACGCTGGCGCAGCGGGGGATCAGCAGCCCGGGCCCGGCCCGCTTTCTGCCCAGCCAAGCAAGCCCGAGCAGTCGCGAGCGCCGGCCGCCGGCGACCGGCACGAGGATGCCGGCGACGCGGCGGCGGGGAAGATCGTGGAAGCGGTCGTAGGACATCCCCGCTCAAGCCATCCGGGCCCCGAAGTCTCCCCCCGACACCCAATTTTGGTGCAACCCCCCGTTCAGCCCCCTCCCCGAACAGGCACCGGACTACGATGATCGGCAAGATCATGGACCTGTTCCGCGGGGCTTGCGGAACGGATGGGCTTCTGGCTTCAACTCACATGGAAAAGAAGACGACCCGCAGAGGGAATTACGAGTCTGGCTCCGACTACGTACTCGAGTACGGAGAGCTTCGCTTTGCCTTCAACGAGGAGGATTTCGGCCAGCGGGTCGAGCAGGCCGCGGTCAAGCTTGCCTTCGTCGAGCAGGGCCTCAGCCAGGAGGAGCTGGACGACCTTCTCGACCTCGCCGTCAGCGGCGAGATCGCCGAGCCCAGCTCCAGCCTCGGTGAGCACATCAACGAGAACTGGGAGGACCTGGTCGGACCCTCCAACCGCAGCCTCGTCCACTGGATCCGCCGCCTCGTCTTCCGCGGCGCCTGGCTCGACCAGCGCGTCAAGGAGGGTGAGCTCGACGTCGTCTTCGACGAGCGCACCCAGACCTTCGGCTACGTACAGCCGGACCGCAGCGCCGACCTGATCGAGCTCTCCAAAGAGCCGAGCTGGCGCCGCATCGCTTATAGACGCTAAGCGCGGCGGACCGGCGCATTTCGGCGTCCTCGGTCGCTCGCCTTCGGGTCACGCACTGGAGTGCGCTCCCCTCGGCTCCTCCCTGCGTCCTTGAACTGCTTGGCCCGACGCGCTTAGGAGCGCTCGAGGGCTACGACCACAGTCAAAGATCCGCCGCCAGCTCCGCCCTGGACGCGGCCGGCGTCGAAGAACTCCTTGGCCGAGTCGGTGTCGCCGTAGGCGGCGGCAAGCCGGGTCAGGGAGTCGACCAGGAGGATCACGGCTTCGCCGTTGCCGGCGCGGGTCGCGGCCTGGGCGAGGGCATCGCTGGCGTGGCGGGCCTGGCCGGCGGCGACGATCTCCGCCCGCGGGGCCTCGCGCTTCCAGTCGGCCAGCTCCTCTGGGCTCGGGTCGATCAGAAGGATGACCGGGTCAGGTCCGTTGGAGTCACCGGCGAGGTCGGCGGCGACGCCGCGCAGCAGCGTCGTGCAACCCGCGGCGGTCTCGGCACAGAGGATCGCCTGGCGCCCTGCCTCGGGCGGCAGCAGCAGGTCCTGGATCGTCACACCCTCCTTGCTGCGGCGGCCGAAGCGACGGCGGCGACGGCGGGGTCGCGAGGGGGAATCTGACTGGCCGGAGCTGGGGGTTGACGCGGCCGGCGCCGGAGCGGCAGGCGCGGCCGGCGGCTCGGGCTTGGGCTCGGCCGGCGGACGCGGCTCGCGGCGTGGCTGACGGGAAGAGGAGCCGCGCTCTGGATCGGCGCCAGCACCGGAGCCGGAGCGACTGCGACGCCGCGGCGGGCGCCCGCGCCCGGAACCCTCGGAGGAGCGTCCGGAGCCCTCGGAGGAGCGTCCGGAACCCTGACCCTGGCGCGATCCACCGGACCGCTGGCCGGAACCGGAGCCTCCCCCCGAACCACCGTCGCTGAGCTTCTCGGCCAACTCGCCGCGAGACAGCATCCGGTACTTGGGCAGGTTGGCCTCTGCGGCCAACGCGTGCAGCTCGGACAGGGGCTTGGATTCCAGCTCGGCCTTATTCATCGCGGGCCAGGTTATTCAACCGGCGGGATGGGCGGCGGCGGGGTCGGTCCCCTCGGCCGCGGCGGCGGCCGGCCATGCCTCCGCCTCCTGCTTGACCTGGCGCCGCGACCAGCCCAGCTCGGCGCCGAGCACCGCGGCGACGGGGCGCACCGCGTCGGCGTCACGCAGCTGCGGTGCGGCCAGAATCCCCAGCCTGGTGCGGCGCAGAAGGACGTCGGCGACACTGCGCGCCTGCTCGCTGCGGGCGGCGATTACCACCTCGGCCAGCAGGTCGGGACGGCCGGGGACGATGCGCTCGGCCAGCTTCGGATCCTCCCGGGCCAGGTCGAGGACCCGGCGTGAGGCGTGCCCGTAGCGGAAGGCGAGCTGGGAGACCGAGTCCTCCCCCACCCCATCCGGCGCCCGCAGGTCCTCCTCGCGGGCCTCCATCCCGAGCGGGATCTCGGCGGTATGGCAGCGCGCCTCGCGGCCTTCGCGCTCGACCAGGCGATCGACCGTCTGCTTTGCCATCCGCCGCCAGGTGGTGAGCTTGCCGCCGGTAATCGTCAGCATCCCCGAGGAGGTCTCATACAGCTCCGCCTTGCGCGAGATGTCGACCGACTTACGCGGGTCGCCGCTGGAGATCAGCGGCCGCACGCCGGCGTAGGCGCCGACCAGGCTGGACTCGGTCAGGCCGGTGCCGAAGAACTCGTTGACCGCTTCCAGCAGGTAGCCGACGTCGTCCTCGGCCGGCCGCGGATGCTTGATGTCACCGTCGTAGTCGTTGTCGGTGGTGCCGATCAGGGTGCGCCCGTACCAGGGCAGCGAGAAGATCATCCGGCCCGAGCCGGCGGGGACGATGCAGGCGGCCTGGCCCATCGGCAGGTCGGCCTGGTCGAGCAGGATGTGGGTGCCACGGCTGGGCGCGATCCGCGGCACGTCCTCCTCCTCGACCGTCTCCTCGGGGCGGATCTGGTCGGCCCAGACACCGGTCGCGTTGATCACCGCGTCGGCCCGCACCTCGATCCGCTCGCCCGAGTCGGCCTCGGTGAAGGCGACCCCGGCGGCGCGGCCGTTGTCGAAGAGAACCTCGCTGACGTCGGCGCCGTTGAGGCTGACGGCGCCGAAGCGTTCGGCCTCGCCGAGCACGGTCAGGACCAGCCGCACGTCGTCGGTCTGGCAGTCGTAGAAGAGGTAGGCGTCCTTGGGGTCGCGGGGGGCGAGCGCCGGGACTAGCTCGAGGACCTCGTCGCGGTCGATCGTGCGGTGGCGATCGGGGGACCAGTAGAAGTCCTCGTCCTCCTGTTTGGAGGCGCGCAGCTCGCGGCGGCTGCGGCCGACCCGGGTCGTCGCCATTACGTCGTACATGTTCAGCCCGATGCCGAGTTTGCGGTCGCGGCGCTCCTCGCCGAGTGAGGCGACGAGGAACGGGGTCGGGTAGACCAGGTGGGGAGCCAGTTGGACCATCAACTGGCGCTCCAGCAGCGCCTCGCGGACCAGGCCGAGGTCGAAGTTCTGCAGGTAGCGGAGACCGCCGTGGACCATCTTCGAGGAGCGGCTGGAGGTGCCGACCGCGTAGTCGCCGCGCTCCAGCAGGGCCACCGAGTAGCCGCGCGAGGCGGCGTCGAGGGCGACGCCGGCACCGGTGATGCCGCCACCGATCACCACCACCTCGAAGTGCTGGCCGGCGATCGCCTCGATTGCGGCAGGGCGGGTCAGCATCGGGGCGCCACTAGTCGAGGAAGGAGATCGTCTCGCCGGCGCCGGGCCGGGTCGGCACCGGGCGCTCCTGGCGGGGGTGGCCGAGGTGCAGCAGGCCGACGGCGCGCTCGGCGGGCGGCAGGCCGACGGCGGCGCGGCCGGCCTCGGAGCGCAGCAGCCCGGGGGTGCGCCAGTAGCCGGCGAGGCCGCGGGAGTGGGCGGCGAGCAGGACGATGTAGGAGGCGACGGCGGTGGCGTGCAGGTCCTCTTCGTCCTGGACCGGGTCGCCGCCGAGCAGGCAGGAGACGACGACCATCGTCGGCGCCCGGTCGAGCTTGGCGGCGCCCTCGGGGCCGGCGGCCAGCTTCAGCCGATCCAGCGACTCCGGGCCAACGACTCGGAAGCGCCAGGGCACGGTGAGGTTGTGGTTGGGCGCCCAGTTGGCCAGCTCGAGCAGTTCGGCGAGCAACTCGCGCGGCAGCGGCTCCGGCGCGAAGGCCTTGTGGGTGCGGCGGCTGCGAATCGCCGTCTCAACGTCCATCGGTCGAGGGTATCTGGCTGTCCAGCCGAACCGGGGCGGCGGGCCGCCCTAGATCCCGTAGCGCTGGCGCATCCAGACCTTGCGGCTGGCCCAGACGGCGCCGAAGAGGAGGGCGCCGACCAGCAGGCCGACGGCGATCGCGCCGGCTGCGCTGGCGTTGTCCTTCGGTTCTTCGGGCGCGGATTCCGTCGACGCGGTCGCTTCCGCGGGTTCGCCCGAGGCCGACGTTTCGCCTGGGACAGGAGCGGTGGTCCCCCTCCCGGACGCAGTCCCCGGAGATTTGGAAGACGGGCTTTGTCCCGCGCCGCCCTGGCCGGACGATGCTGAGTGTCCGGGAGGGAACCCACCGCTCCCGCCGGAGGATTCGCTGGGCGGGACGATGGGGGATTGGAGTTGGGGTGATGGGCCCACCGTCGATGGGGGGACGCCGCCGGTTTCGGTGGCATTGGCGGAGGACAGCTTTGGCTGCGGGACGCGGGCTGGAGCGGTGATCGGGTAGTGGTCTTCGGCGGCGGCGACCATTACCTGGCCGGTGACCCAGATCGGGGTCTGGTCGCTGGAGCCGGAGTAGCGGTAGTGGCCGTCGCTTTCCTGGTGCTTGGCCAGGTATTCGGTGGCGCCGGCGCCGCCGCGGCGGAAGGAGGCGAGGTCGCCGCCGGCGGCGAGGATGCCCTGGATCGCCCAGGCGGTCGACTGGGTGTTGATCGCGCCGTTGCCACCGAGCGGGAAGCCGCCGCCCTTGACCTGCGCCTTTTCGAGGTAGGCCAGGCCGCTCTTCGATGCCTTGGACCCGGACGCCATCGCCTGCAGGACGGCGCCGGTGCCGTCGGCGTTGCTCGGCGAGCCCGGCGTGTCGCCCCAGCCGCCGTCGTCGTTCTGGACGCTGCGCAGCCATTCCATCGTCTTGTCGAGGCCGCCGGTCGCTGCCGCCGCCCGCAGCGCGATCGCGGCGAAGGCGGTCGAGTTGGGCCAGTTTTCGAAGGAGCCGTTCTTCAGCCGCCGGTCGAGCAACTTCGAGACGAGGTTCTGGCCGCCGAACTTTCGCGGGTCGACGCCGGCCCCCTCGAGCGCGAGGATCGTGCGGGCCAGGTCGCCCGGGCTCTTGACCTGCCCGAGGGCACCACGCAGGAAGTCGACCGGGGTCTTGCCGCCGCGGGCGACGTCGAGCGGGTTGCGGCCGGCCGCCTCCAGGCCCAGCATGGCCCAGCAGGTCATTTCCGGCCCCGAGTCGTCGCCGGGCGAAGCGCCGAAGCCGCCGTCGCTGTTCTGAACCGAGACCAGCCAGTCGGCGGCGCGGTTGACGTCGGCGGCGCCGGCGCGCTCCGGGGCGAGGGCGCCGAGCGCAATCGCGCAGACCAGGGCAATGACGGCGACGCCACCGCCGCGCAGTGCCGGGGTCAGTCCCGTGGGGGCCGGTGGGGCCGGCGTCTCTCCCCCACCCCGGCGCCACTCGAAGCGCTCGCGGAAGCGGGCCAGCATCCGCACCATCGCCGGGCCGGCGACCAGGGCGAGGACGACGTTGCCGGCGAAGTGAGCGACTTCGAACGGGATCGCGCGCGCCTCGAGCACGCCGAACTGGCGCCAGGACAGGTCCCCTCCGTAGGTAGCCATCAAGGAGAAGTTCAGCAGAGCGCCGTACGCAATGGCGGCAAACCCGCAGGTGGCGGCGAGGCTGAGCCGCCCGGCGTTGCGAACTCCGAGCGCCAGCGCCGCCCCGAGAATCCCGCAAAGACCCCATCCCGCCATCTGCCACGGGGTCCACGGGCCCTGCCCGAACCAGAAGTTGGAGACCAGGGCGGCGAGCGCGCCGACCGCGAAGCCGGGGGCGCCGCCGAGCGCGTAGCCGGCGAAGATGACGATGTCGGTCGTCGGCTTCAGGTTGGGGAAGGCGGCGAAGGCGATCCGGCCGGCGATCGCCAGCGCCGCCAGCGCCGCGACCAGGGCGACGACCTGCGAGGGCGGCCGCGAGCGCTCGTACCAGGCGAAGCCGGCGACGAGGACGGCGCCGAGGATCAGGAAGCTGACCAGCTGCCAGCTCATCCCGCCTCCCCGCCGGCGCCGAGCAGCGCCGCGGCGCCCTGCTCGGGGGTGATGACGCCGGGGACGTCGAGAACCCGGGCGACCTCGGTCGCGAAGTACCAGCCGCCGGAGAGGATCTCCGTGGCCGGGCCGTCGGCGATCAGCACCCCGTCGCCGATCAGCACCACCCGCTCGGCGAAGGCGGCGGCGAACTCGACGTCGTGGGTGGCGACGACGACGCCGGCGCCGCGCTCGGCCAGGCTCTCGACCAGGTCGACGAGGTCGTCCTTGCGGGCCCGGTCCATGCCCCGGGTCGGCTCGTCGAGCGCGACCAGGCCCGGCAGTCGCTCGCCTTCCATCCGCCCCGCCAGGGCGATCGCCAGCGCCAGCCGCTGCCGCTCGCCGCCGGAGAGGTCGCGGGGGTCGGCCTCGACCGCGTGCTCGAGGCCGACGACCCGCAGCGCCGCCGCGCCCTCGGCACCGGGCAGTTCGTCGCCGACCCGCTCGCGGACGAGGTAATCGCCGGGGTTCTGGGTCAGCAGCGCGATCCCTGAGGGGACCTCGAGCTTCCCCCGCACCGGGGCGATGAAGCCGGCCGCAGCCCACAGCAGGGTGCTCTTACCGGCGCCGTTGCGGCCCATCAGCGCGACCCGTTCGCCGCGACGGATCTCGAGGTCGATGCCACGCAGAACGTCGTGCGGCTCCTCCTCGCGGACCAACTCGACCCAGGCCGCTCTTGCCGTCAATACGGGGGGCGCCGGGGGGCGAGTCTCACCACCAGGCACCTTCCCCGGGCGGGGGAGCGTGGTGGCGGAGCCTTCCAGCGCCCGTCGCGCGGCACGGACCCCGACCGGCAACGGCTCGATGCCGGCGAGCGAGAAGAGCCGGGCCGCGGGGGTCGTGAGGGCGGGATCGGAGTCCTGGGACCAGGCGAGGAACTCGGACGGGAGGCCGTCGAAGCCGACCCGGCCGGACTCCATCGCGATCACCCGGTCGGCCGCCGCCAGGCAGCGCTCGAGCCGGTGTTCGGCGAGCAGGACCGACACCCCCCACTCCTCGTTGAGACGGCGCAGCAGCCAGATCAGCTCGTCGCCGGCGACCGGGTCGAGCTGGGAGGTCGGCTCGTCGAGCAGGATCAGCTTCGGCCTGGTGACGAGCGCCGCGGCAAGGGCGACGCGCTGCAGCTCGCCGCCGGAGAGGGTGTCGACGGTGCGCTTGAGCAGGTGCGGGATCGCCAGCGCCAGCGCCACCTCCTCGACGGCGCGGGCGCGGTCGCCGGGGGCGTCGCCGCGCATCTCCAGCGGCAGCTCGATCTCGGCCGCCACCGTGGTCGAGACGACCTGCGTCTCGGGATCCTGGGCGACGTAGCCGACGACCGCGGCCAGTTCACCGGGGCCGGACTCGATCGCGTCGAGGCCGGCGACCTCGACGTGGCCCTCGATCTCGCCGCCGTGGAAATGGGGCACGAGGCCGCAGGCGGCTTTCAGCAAGGTCGACTTGCCCGAGGCGGAGCGGCCGGCGAGCAGGGTGAATTCGCCCGGGGCGAGCCGCAGCGAGACCTCGGTGAGGGACGGGGCCGCGGCTCGCGGGTAGGCGTAGCCGAGCGCCTCGATCGCGAGTGCAGGCGCGGCGCCACGACGGATCGCCAGCTCAGACACGGGACGCCCCCAGGCTGGGAGCCGCCGCCGGGCCGCGCAGGTCGGCCGGCGTCAGCCGCTGGCCCGCCGCCGCCCGCCGCGGCCGGCGGCGCAGTGGCGCCAGGCCGCTGAGCACGAGCAGCGCCGCCAGGGCGATCGTCGCCGGGCCGAGGGCGACTTCGATCGTCGGGTAGGTGCGGAACTCGTCGGCACCGAGCAGCTTGCCGGCGAGGGCGGCGAGCAGGACGACGGCGGCGGTCGCGTAGAAGCGCAGGTCGTAGCGGGACGACTCGCGGCGCCGGCGCGCTCGTGGGCCGGCGAGGCCATAGCCGCGCAGCTCCAGGGTCGCGGCGACGTCGACGGCGCGGTCGAGCGAGCCGGCCAGCAGGCGCCGGGCCAGCGGCGCCCGACCGACCTCAGCGGCGCCGGGGCCGCGCAGGCGGGCGGCGTCGCGCAGGCGGGCGGCGTCGGCAGCGGCAACCGGGACCAGGCGCGAGACCAGGGTCGCGGTCAGCGCCGAGCGGCCGGCGAGCGGCCGCAGCGAGCGCAGCACCCGGTCGGGGTCGACGCAGGACGAGTAGACCGCGGCGACGAGGATGCTGACCATCACCAGCAGGCCGATGACCAGGCCGGCGACGATCGCCTCGAGGGTGAGGTCGACGGTGCCGAAGATCGGCCAATCGCCGAGTCGCGCCAGCACCGTCTCGCCGCGATTGACCACCAGCACGTTGACCGCGGCGATCAGCAGCGCCAAGCTGAGGCCCATCCGCAGCGCCACCCGGATCGCGCCGCGGGCGCCGGCGAGCAGGCCGGCGATAGTCACCGCCAGGCCGGCGGCGGCGAGCACCAACGGACTCGAGTAGAGGAAGGCGACCGCGACGAGGGCGCCGAGGTAGGCGACCGCGGCACCCGGCGACGCCGCCTGCAGCGGCCTCGGCCTCGGCGTGTAGGCGAAGGGCGATCTCATCGGCTCTGCAGGGGTAGCGGCGCCTCCGCCCCCGCTTCGGTTGCCACCGCGTAATGGTGGCGCAGTTTGTCGCCTTCGAGCAACCCGGCGGCGGCGCGCACGGCGGCGTTCGTCGCCCCGGTGACGATCCAGACCGGCGGCGCTTCGTAGCGGCGGGTGGCGGCGACGAGGCCGGCGCCGGCGCCGAACTCGCGGACCGGCTTGGCGGCGGCGTCGAGGCCGCGCAGCCGGTAGCCGCCGGGGGCGGAGACGAAGTCGGCGTAGACGCCGCTTTCGGCCGGGCCGTCCTCCAGCAGCGCCGCGGTCGGGTCGCGGCGTAGCCGCCGCCAGGGCCCGACGAGGACCCGGATCGCCCCCTGCGGCGAGCCGGTCGCGAGCGGCACCTCGGCCGCTTCCAGCGCTTCGCGGGTCAGCGCGCAGGCATCTCCCCCGCCCTCGCAATCGAGCGTCACCGGGTGGGCCTTGCCCTCGTAGCCGCCACGCAGCGGCGCCGGCCAGGAGCCGACCACGGCCGGAACCCGGCCGGCGGCGGTCCAGTCGCGGTAGTCCCACCAGATCCGCTCGCCGCCCCGCAGCGAGAAATCGGCGGCGCCGATCGGCGACTCCACCCCGTTGACGAAGAAGAACCAGTCGTAGGCGCGGCCGCCGTGGCGTTCGGCTTCGACTCCCTCGATCGACTGCACGAAGCCACCGCCGTAGCGGGTGGTGATCTCGGCTTCGGATTCGAGCACGCGCATCACCGTGTCGGATTCGTGCACCGAACCGACGTCGGCTTCGAGCATCGGGACCGAGCCGAAGTCCCGCGTCACCGTCAGCTTCGCGGCGCCGACATCGGAGCCGGGGCCGAGGCCGCAGCCGGCGGCCGCGAGCGCTGCCAGGAGCAGCGCGATCGCGACCGCCGTGCCGCGGCGCCCGGGCACTACTTACCGGTCTGACAGAGGACCGCGGCGCCTCCGACGCAGACCGAGACGCGAGACGGAATTTCCTCGCCTTTGGTCGCCGTCAGCTGGCCGGACCTGGCCAGGGTCACCGTGGTCTTGCCGTTGGCCTGGGTCAGGCCGGACGCGCCGGTCACCTTGACGCCGGCAGCGGGCTTCGCCTTGCCCTTTTCGTCGTAGGAGACGACCTTGACCGTGAACGCCTTACCCGCGTTGACGACCTTGGGGACGGTCAGCGAGAGCTCGTTCGGGTAGGGGTAGGACGGCGCCAGGTCCCAGAGGACTTCGTCGCCGGCCTTGATCTTGGCCGCGTCGCCGCCGACCGAGAGCGCCTTGTGGTTGATCTTCAGATACCAGGACGCTTCGCCCTTGACGACGCTGGAGCCGACGCCGCAGAGGGCGAGGCCGAAGTCGAAGTGGTCGCTGATCAACAGCGGCTTCAACGCGCCGGTGGTCTTGGAGGCGGCGGCCAGCAGGCCCATCGCCGTGTTGCCCTTGATCGAGACCGCGTCGCCGCTACCGCCGCTGCCGGCACCGAAGCAGTTTGCCTTGGGACTGGTCTTGACCGAGGTGGTGGCGGTCGTGACCGGCTTTTCGGCAAGGATCTTGCCGTTGGCGCCGACGACCCGGAGGTCGGCGGAAAAGCCCTTGGCGATGGCACCGGCGGTCAGGGACAGAGACAGAGCTAGAGCCAGCGCGCACGCGGCGGCCAGCCGGATCGGGGTACTTCTTGGCATTTAAGCCACCCTTTCCTCGAGGGTTGTATTGGCTGGCCGGGGACAGGTCTCCTGGCTTCCGGGGTTGGTCGGCCGCACCTTCCCGGGGACTCTGTGTCGTCCCCAGTGGCTGGCGCCTTGGCGCCCGCGACTTCCTTGACCCGGTCACAGTGGCGGGACCACGCCGGTTTCGCACCGGACTTCCCTTGACCACCGACCGATTTACGCGGCCGAGTCTATCCCGGACTTTCGTCCAGGGCATTTTTTGCTCAGCTAAGCTGCCGCCACTTTTAAAAGACCCGGGCATTTATCGGGCCTCGTCCAATCAACAAGAGCAAGGGGATAGATCGATGAGCAGGGGACTACTCCGGCAGCTGCCGGCGCTGGTGGTTGCCGGGATCGCGCTGCTGGCCGCGCTGGCCGGCACCGTCTACGCGGCGGCGCGAATCGACGGCCACTCGATCAAGGCGAAGTCGCTGCCCGGCAACCGGCTGGCGCTGGGCTCGGTGCCGGGCAACAGGCTGAAGCCGGGGGCGATCGCCGGCAGCCAGATCGCGCCGGGATCGATCACCGGGAGCCAGATCGACAGCGCCACGCTGGGCCAGGTGCCGACCGCCGTCCACGCCGACAACGCCGACTCGGCCCGCGACGCCGGCACCGCCCTCGTCGCGGTCAGTGCCGTCAACGCCGGCACGGTCAACGGGCACAGCGCCGGCTGCGGCGGCGAGACCCGGGCCTTCGCCGGGTCCTGCTGGCAGGTCGCCTTCAGCGAAGCGGCGGTCAGCGCCCCGGCGGCGGCGACCTCCTGCGCCAACCAGGGCGGCGAGCTGCCGAGCCCGCTGGAGCTCGCCGCCTTCGCCCAGCAACCGGGGATCGCTTTGGCGGCCGGGGAAGAGTGGACCGGGGACATCCCGATCATCTCTGGCGCAGATATCTATGGGGTTGCCACCGTCTCGTCCACCGGGCAGATCAACTACGCCGCATTCAGCTCCACCAGGAAATACCGCTGCGTCATCCCGCTGGTCAGCTGACGCCGGGGACCGGAGCGGCCGCGAACATCTGGCCAGGATCTCGCGGCCGCCCTCTATCCTCAGCGCCGATGGGACGCACCGAACCCGGCAAGGCCCGCCGCGCGATCGCGCTGGCGGGGATCGGCGCAGCGCTGGCGCTGCTGCCCGCCTCGGCGGCCATGGCGAGCGCCTCGGCGCCGGCCCACGACAGCACCGCGGCAGCGAGGGAACGGGCCGAGATCGCCAAGGTCAAGCGCTACTGGACCCCGGCGCGGATGCGCAGCGCCCGGCCGCTGGAACTCGGCATCGACCCCAGTGGCAAGAGCCGGCTCCGGCTCGGCGCCCTCCCCGACGAATCCGGCGCCAGCGCCAGCTGGGCCGAAGTCCTGACCCCGAGCGACCCCCCTTACACGGTCAATGGCCGCATCTTCCTGCGCCAGGCCGGCGAGCACGCCTTCTGCTCGGGGACCGCGATCAACAGCCCGACCCGGCAACTGGTCCTCACCGCCGGGCACTGCGTCGCCACCGGCCCGCGCCGCAACGGCCCCAACGTCATGTCCAACTACATGGAGTTCGTCCCCGCCTACACCGGTGGCCTCGCCCCGTTCGGCGCCTTCGTCGCCAAGCGCGGCAAGATCTTCGCGCTCAAGCCCTGGAAAAAGCAGGGCAACCCCGACTTCGACATGGGCGCCTTCCTCACCCATCCCAACGCCGAAGGGGTCAACGTCGCCGATGCCGTCGGCGGCGGCGCGACGATCGTCACCGACCTGCCCCGCCAGCAGAGCTTCCAGACCTTCGGCTACCCGGGCGAAACCAAGCAGATGCAGGGCTGCCGCTCCCAGTACCGCGGCGACGACGCTCTCAGCTACCCCTTCCCCGGCCCGCCGACGCTGGCGATCGGCTGCCGCTGGGCGCCCGGCGCCAGCGGCGGCGGCTGGCTGATCGGCGACGGCAGCCAGATCAACGGCATCACCACCTACCTCCACTTCAACAACAAGTCCCGCACCTACGGCCCCTACTTCTCGCAGGAAACGGTCGGCAAGCTGGTCAAGGGCCTGTAGCTCCCGACCACTCGGCCCGGGGCGACTCAGGCGTCGAGGACCTGGCGGTAGAAGCGGTAGTCGCCGCGGTCGGGGCGCAGGTTGGCGGCGAGGGCGAGGTGGTGGCGGGCGCGATCGAGCTGACCGGTCTTGCTCAGCGCCCGGCCGAGGCAGAAGTGGGCGTAGTCGTTGACGTGGTGGGTCTCCACCACCGCCTCGAACTCGACCGCCGCCTGGGCGAAGCGCCCGGCGCGGTAGTAGGCGCGGCCCAGCGCCTCGCGCACCGAGGACTTCTCGGGCGCCCGCCGGGCGGCCTCGGCCAGGGGCTTCGTGGCGTGCTCGAAATCACCGTCTTCGAGCAACTCGATACCGCGCCTGTACAGCGTGTACGTAGGCTCCGATACCGACTCAGTGGTCATTCACAAATTGTAGGAAACCGGCCAAGTCGGCTTGGTGGAGCGGAGTTCATGTTGGGTTTGGCGTAAAGGAACCGGGTGGAACTCGCCGGCGCAAAAGCTGGGGAGGCTTGGCGAGTCCCACCCGGTTCCTCCCAACCGGAACTCTCCTCTCTCGCGGATGAGCGTTTTGTAGCTCTCAGCGCTACAAAACGCTCATCCGTGGGAGCTGAATCAGGGAGCGGGCCGATTGGAGAGTCGGGTGGCCGTCGTAGGAGCGGCGCTAGATATTCGCCCCGGTGCACGATCTCGGACGGCGGCCGTTGTCCCCGGAGGAATATCCCAGCGAAGGTAGACGGCCACCCGACTCTCCCTCACGGCCTGATCTCTTGGAATTCCAAGCGCCGCTACCCGTAAAAAGCCCGCAAAAGCAGGCCAAAAGTGACGGCCTGCTACGGTGTGTTGGTCGGGCTTGGCGCTACCGCCACCCGAGAGGTTCCGTTTCCTCCGTGCGCTTCTCAGCGTTTTGGGGCTGCTGGATCTCCCTGAATCGCACAATAAGGAGCACTCAACTTCATGTCATTTGCCGACCTCGGCATCTCTAATCCTGTGGTGGATGCGCTGGCAAAGCGCAACATCACCGCCCCGTTCCCCGTCCAGGAGATGGTCATCGCCGACGCGCTCGCCGGCCACGACCTCCTCGTCCAGTCGCCGACCGGCTCGGGCAAGACCCTGGCCTTTGGCATCCCCACGGTCGACCTGATCGAGCCGGGCAGCGGCGACCTCGCCGCCCTCGTCCTCGCCCCGACCCGCGAGCTCGCCAGCCAGATCGTCGACGAGCTCGACTCGATCTGCCGCGCCAAGGGCCTCAACATCGCCGCCGTCTACGGCGGCGTCGGCTTCGGCCCGCAGAGCGCCGCCGCCCGCCGCGCCGACATCGTCGTCGCCACCCCGGGCCGGCTCGAGGACCTGCTGTCGCGCAACACGATCAGCCTCAACCGGGTCCGCATCCTCGTCCTCGACGAGGCCGACCGGATGCTCGACATGGGCTTCAAACCGGCGGTCAGCCGGATCGTCGCCCAGACCGCGAAAGACCGCCAGACGCTGTTCTTCTCGGCGACCCTGGAGGGGGCGACCGGCAAGCTCGCCGCCGCCTACACCCAGAACGCCCGCCGCCACACCCAGGAGCCGGCCGTCGACAAGGGCGCCGACATCGAGCACAGCTTCGTCTACGTCGAATCCCAGAGTGCCAAGCTCGACCACCTGACCGCCCAGTTGCGCAACGACGAGCGCGGCCGCACCCTGGTCTTCGTCCGCACCAAGCGCGGCGCCGACCGGCTGGTCAAACGACTGCGCAGCAACAACCTGGAAGCGGTCGCGATGCACGGCGACAAAAGCCAGAGCCAGCGCGAACGAGCGCTGGCCCGCTTCGAGCGTGGCGACGTCGACACCCTGATCGCCACCGACGTGGCTGCCCGTGGCATCGACGTCGCCGACGTCACCCACGTGATCAACTTCGACGCCCCCGGCGACCAGGACGCCTACGTGCACCGGATCGGCCGCACCGGCCGGGCCGGCAACCGCGGTGCCGGGATCAGCTTCGTGCTCGAGGACCAGGTCGGCGAGATGCGGCGCATCGCCCGCGACCTCGGCCTCAGTCGCGAGTTCGAACTCGCACACGGCCCCGCCAAGGGCAACCGCGGCAGCGGTGGCAACGGCGGTCAGACCTCAACCAATGGCAATCACAACACCGGCACCAACGTCTCCGCCGCGCCCAAACGGCGGCGGCGCCGACGCAGCCGGAGTAAGGCGGCGGCATGACCACTGCAACGCACACCGCGAAGAAATGGACCTGCGACCACTGCGGCGTCTCGGTCAGCCAGATGAGCGGCGACAAGGTCAAGCTTCCCGAGACCTGGACCACCTCCAGCGAGGGCACCTACTGCCTGATCTGCCGGCGTGAGCGCGCCGCCCAGGCCGCGCTCGAGGCCGCTCCCGAGAACAGCCCGCTTGAAGTGCGGGCGAAACTGCGGCGCGCGGCGCTGATCGAGTTCGAGGTCAGCCGCCGTCCCGACCACGGCGACGGCGCGATCGCCAAAGCCTGCCGTTCCTCGGTCTCCGCGGTCGCCGCGGCCCGCCAGCGCCTGAAACTGCCGGCACCGCCGAAGACCCCGCAGCACTCCCGCTAGCGCCCCTCGCGCTCAAAGTGAGCGCAGGACGGACTTGGCGGCGTTGTAGCCGCACATGCCGTGGGCGCCGGCGCCGGGGGGCGTCGCCGCCGAGCAGATGAAGACGCCGGGGATCCCGGTCGCGTAGGGGTCGAGCGCCAGGCGCGGGCGGAACAGCGTCTGCCAGGGGGTGTTGGCGCCGGTGACGATGTCGCCGCCGACGTAGTTGGCGTTGTGCTCCTGCAGCTGCGCCGGGGTGCGGACGGCGCGGGCGACGATCCGCTCCCGCAGGCCCGGCGCGAAGCGTTCGATCTGGTCGAGCAGCGCCTCGCCGGCGTCGCCGTCATAGCCACTCGGCACGTGGGCGTAAGCCCAGACCGGGTGCGTATCGCCGGCCGAGCGCGAGGGGTCGGCGAGGTACTGCTGACAGACGAGGACGAAGGGCCGGGCCGGCATCCGGCCGCGGTTGACCTCGCGTTCGGCGGCGACGGTCTCGGCGAAGGAGCCGATGACGTGGACCGTCCCGGCCCGCCGCGCCACGTCTTCGCGCCAGGGGATCCCGCCCTCGACGGCGAGGTCGAGCTTGAACGCCCCCGGCCCATGCTTGTAGCGGCGGTAGGCGCGGGCGACGCGGGC
>OUNO010004753.1_pt1 | contig 33009 bp, 29 predicted proteins | sample 1779811 | NCBI WGS metagenome assembly OUNO01 (sample SAMEA3914804, study PRJEB12502) | metagenome | biome: forest; material: soil | place: Canada | collected 2010-06-25 | depth 0.3 m
CTCGTCACCGGCCAGGAGATGATCCGCGGCCAGGTCGTGCTGCGGCCGCTGGGGATCGAAGGCATCCCGATCTTCAACGTCGAGAACGCCTGCGCCTCGGCCGCCAGCGCCCTGCACCTCGGCTGGCAGGCGGTCGCCGCCGGCGCCCACGACGTCGTCCTCTGCCTCGGCGCCGAGAAGCTGACCCACGAGGACAAGACGGTGGGGATGAGAGCGATCGGCACCGCGATCGACGTCGAGCAGCGGGCCGAGCTGGCCGCCGAAGTCGGCACCCCACCGGGCGAGGGCGAGGACCGTTCCTTCTTCATGGACCTCTATGCCGACATGACCCGCAGCTACATGCGCGTCTCCGGCGCCGGCGCCGAGGACTTCGCCGCCGTCGTCGTCAAGAACCAGCACAACGGCGGCCTCAACCCCCGCGCCCAGTACGGCGGCGAGCTGACGATCGAGCAGGTGCTGGCGAGCCGCACAGTGGTCGACCCCCTGACCCTCTTGATGTGCTCGCCGATCTCCGACGGCGCCGCAGCCGTGGTCCTCTTCAGCGCGGCCGCGGCCCGCAAGGCCGGCGTCAGCGGGCCGCGGATCCGCGCCTCGGTCGTGCGCTCGGGCAACCGCCACGACCACGACGACCCGCTCGCGGGCTCGACCGCCCTAGCCGCCCGCGAGGCCTTCGAGCGCGCCGGTCTCGGCCCCGGGGAGATCGACTGCGCCGAGGTCCACGACGCCAGTGCCCCGGCCGAGCTGATGGTCTACGAGCAGGTCGGCTTTGCCGCCCCCGGCGAAGGCCCAGAGCTGCTGGCGTCCGGCCGCACCCGCCTCGATGGCGCGATGCCGGTCAACACCAGCGGCGGCCTGCTCTCCAAGGGCCACCCGATCGGCGCCACCGGCATCGCCCAGATCTGCGAGGCGACCTGGCAGCTGCGCGGCCAGGCGGGCCCGCGCCAGGTCGAGGGCGCCAAGGTCGCCCTGACCCAGAACGGCGGCGGCTGGCTCGAGGGCGACTCCGCCGCGATGGCCGTCCACATCCTCAGCGCCGACTGAGCCACGAGAGCTGCGTTTTACATCTATATCGAGGCAAACGCAGCGCTCGTCGCCGGGACTTTCCAGACAATTGGTTTTACAAATCGGCCTGGCTAGGCTGGCTCGGTGGGACGACTGGCGCTACTCGGAACCTCCTATCTCCGCCTCCTGGAGGAGTCCGACGCGGGCGAGCTCTACGCCCTGATCGACGCCAACCGGGAGGAGCTTTCGCAGTGGCTGCCCTGGGCGGCGAGGCAGACCCCGGCGGACACGATGGAGTTCATCCACGGCGGCCGGGACCAGGTGACGCACAACAACGGGTTCCAGGCCGCAATCGTCGCCGCGGACCGGATCGCGGGGGTGATCGGCTACGCCCGGGTCGACTGGGAGAACGGCGCCACGGCGCTGGGCTACTGGCTCGGCGCGGCGAGCCAGGGCGCCGGGCTGATGACCGAGGCGGTTCGCGTCCTCACCGACCACGCCCTCTCGGCCTGGGAGCTGAACCGGGTCGAGGTCCGGGCGGCGGTGGAGAACACCCGCAGCCGGGCGATCCCCGAGCGCCTCGGCTTCGCCGAAGAGGGAGTCCTGCGCGGCGCCGAACGGGTCGGCGAGCGCCAGCTCGACCTCGTCGTCTACGCGAAGGTCTCCTCCCCCCTCCCGTAGTCCGCGGTTCCTTTGGCACGCATGGCGTGCATTTGGAACCGCGATTCAGGCGCTGTCTTGCTCCTCGGCCGCGAGCTCGGCGTCGCCGGTCGCGACGTCGCCGCCGGCGCTGGTCAGGTAGGCCTGCTCGACGTCGCCGATCCGCTGGCGGGCCTGCTCGCCGGTCAGGTCGAGGCTGACCCGGCCGCGGCGCATGACCAGGGCGTGGTCGGTGTAGCGCAGCGCCTTGTGGGCATGCTGCTCGACCATCACCACCGCCGTCTGCTGCTCGTCGGCGGCTTTGCGGACCGCCTGCAGAAGGCGATCGACGACCAGCGGGGCGAGGCCGAGGGAGAGCTCGTCGGCCAGCAGCAGCCGCGGCTTGCGGCCGAGGGCGCGGGCCAGGGTCAGCATCTGCTGCTCACCGCCGGAGAGCAGGCCGCCGCGGACGGTCATCCGCTTGCCCAGCTCGGGGAACAGCGCGACGGCTTCTTCGGCGTCGACGCCGCCGACCCGGAGGTTGTCCCGCAGGCTCATGCCCTTGAAGACGGAGCGCTCCTCGGTGACGTAGGACATCCCGTTGCGGGCCCGTTTGTAGAGGGGCGCCTTGGGCTTGACGCCGGCGAACTCGACCTCGCCGCCGATCAGCGGCAGTTCGCCGCTCAGCGCCAGCATCGTCGTCGTCTTGCCGGCGCCGTTGGGGCCGAGCAGGCAGAGCACCTCGCCGGGGTTGACGTCGAAGCTGAGGTCGTGGACGACGGGCTGACCGGCGTAGCCGGTGCTCATTCCCTTGACCGAGATCACCGGTTGCATCTAGACACCCTCCTGTCCTGAGATCGCCGCGGGGCTGGGACCACCCGAACCGCCGGAGTCATCCTCCTCCTCGCCGAGGTAGGCCGCGATCACCGCCGGGTTGTTGCGGACCTCGGCCGGTTTGCCGGCCGCGATCTGGCGGCCGAAGTCGAGCACCACCAGCTCGTCGCAGACCGACATCACGAAGTTCATGTCGTGCTCGACCAGCAGCACGGCGATGCCCCACTCTTTCGCCAGCCGGCCGACCAGATGGGCCAACTCGGCCGTCTCGGTGTCGCCGAGGCCGGCCGCCGGCTCGTCGAGCAGCAGCACGCTCGACTGGGTCGCGACCGCCCGGGCCAGGGCCAGCAGGCGGCGGCGTCCGTAGGGCAGGTCCTCGACCAGGCGGTCGAGGTCGTCCTCGAGGTCGAACTCGCGGATCGTGCTCAGCACCGTGTCCGGCAGCGGCACGTTCTTCGGCCAGACCAGGTCACGGGCGTAGGAGGCCATGTCGCGCGGGTCGCTGGCGGCGCGCAGGTTGTCGAGCACGGTCGAGTCCTCGAACAGCTCCAGTGACTGGAACGAGCGGCCCATCCCGGCGCGGGCCCGTTTCACCGCCGACCAGCCGCTGATGTCGTTGCCGTCGAGCACCAGCGAGCCGCCCGGGGCCATCTTGGTGAAGCCGGTGACGGCGTCGATCAGCGAGGTCTTGCCGGCGCCGTTGGGCCCGATCAGGCCGATGACCTGGCCCGGCTTGACGGTCAGGGAGACGTCGTCGACGGCGACCGTGCCGCCGTATTTGACGGTCAGGCCCTTGACCTCCAGGGCCTTGCTCTCGACCTTGACGTCGCCCTCCCCGCTCGGTTTCGGCAGCACCCGCGGCGTCGGCTCCCTGACCGCGAGGAAGGGGATCAGCTTCGCCAGCTTCGAGCGCAGGAAGGCGATCTGGGCGATCTGCTCCTTGACGATCCCGTTCTGGTTGACGAGCACGAGGATGATCAGCGAGACGCCGCCGATCAGCGGCACGTACTTGCCGATGCCGCTGTCGATCGAGTTCAGCAGCCGTTCGGAGAAGGCGCCGGGCGCCAGGGTGGCGCCGATCACCGGGCCGAACAGGTAGCCGATGCCGCCGATCATCGCGTAGGCCACCATCGTGATCGAGTTGAAGGCGCTGAATTCGGAGAAGTTGATCGAGGTCGTGCGGAAGGCGAGCAGGATGCCGCCGAGGCCGGCGATCGCCGCCGCGACCGCGAAGGCGTAGAGCTTCGCCCCCTGGACGCTGATCCCCAGCGCCGCGGCGGCGCGCTCGTTGGTGCGCACGGCGATCAGCCGCCTCCCAGCTCTGCCGCGCCTCAGGTTGGCGACGATCAGGCTGACGACGATCAGGCAGCCGAGCGCCATCAACCCGTACCGGGTCGGGTGCGAGGCGGCGTTGACGTTGAGGCCGAAGAGCACCGGTTCGCCGATCTGGGTGCCGCCGAAGCCGCCGGTGAAATCGGCGTTGCCGAACAGCACCAGCTCGACCGCGCTGCCCAGCCCTAAGGTCACGATCGCCAGGTTGATCCCGCGCGTTCGCACCGCCGGCAGCCCGAACAGGACCCCGAGCGGGATCGTCGCGACGATCCCGATCACGATGCCGACGATGAAGGGGATGTCGGTCGTCGCCAGCAATCGCCCGGCGACATAGGCGCCGAAGCCGGCGAAGGCGAACTGCGCCAGCGAGAGCTGGCCGGTGTAGCCGGTTAGGACGACGATCGATAAGAGGATCACCGCGACGCAGAGCGTCACCGTTATCGCGTCGATCCAGATCGGCGTCATCGCCGAGAGCAGGAAGACGCCGACCACGACACCAAACGCCAGCCCGCCCTTGTTGATCTTGCCGCTGCCGATCGTCGGCAGCCGCTGCAGCAGGTAGTCGCGCAGCGGCAGCGCCTGGCCGCGGACGACGAGCCAGATCACGATCAGGACGAAGGGCACCGCGGTGCCGACGCCGGTCTGTTCGACGTAGCGCGTCACCTCGGTCTGGCCGATGCCGATCACCAGCCCGGCGATCAGCGCGATCGGGAACGATCTGAACCCGGCGACCAGGGCCGCGGCCGTGGCCGCCAGCACGAGGTTGGTGAGGACCGCGGGCTGCAGGGTGACGATCGGGACGATGAGGATCGCGGCGAGGCCGGCGAGGCCGCAGCCGAGCGCCCAGTTGAGCGTCGCGACCGTGTCGGGGGAGAGGCCCAGCGCCGAGGCGGAGCGCTCGCTCTCGGAGACGGCGGAGGTCGCCAGACCGAATTTGGAGTAGCGGTAGAAGACCCACAGCATCAGCGTCAGGCCGACGGCGATGCCGAGCAAGATCAGGCGATCGGCGGAGATCACGATCGTGTTGTGGAGGTGGACGATGTCGGTCGGCAGCTTCGAGGGGACGAACTTCGAAGTCGCCGTGTAGCGCAGGATCGCGATCGACTGCAGCGTGATCAGCACGCCGAGGGTCGCGATCACCCGGACCAGCGGCGCCGCGAAGCGCAGCGGTCTCATGATCAGAAGGTGGACGAGGGCACCGATGATCGCCGAGAAGGCGATGCCGGCGACCAGCGCGGGGAAGAAGCTCCAGCCCTGGTTGGTGGTCAGCTCCCACCAGGCGTAGGCACCGGCCATCCCGATCGCGCCGAGGGCGAAGTTGAGGACTCCGGAACCGCGGTAGATGATGATCAGGCCCTGGGAGGCGAGCGCGTAGGTGGCGCCGATGCCCAACCCCAGAAGCGCGAAACGGATGACTTCTTCCACGAGTGCTCTCTTTCGATCCGTAGAGCTGCGGGCGGCCCCGGGCGCGTGGCCCGGGGCCGGCAGCTAATTGCGATCAGCCGAAGGGAGGCCCGCAATCCATGGGCTGCGTACCGCCCGCGATTTCGGACACGTCTTCGAATTCGGTGCTGGCCGGAACCAGCTTTCCTTCTTTGAATTCGCTGAACACGACACAGCGGTTGACGAGACGTTCGAACCCTTCGGGCCCACCCGTCTTGCCCCAGTTTTCCGCCATGTTGAGCGGCGGAACCATGCCCGGCAAATCGATTTTTGCCGTCGCTGCCGCTTTCAGGAACGTCTGGTTGTTGATCGCACCACTCATGCTTTCGACAACCTGTTTGAACCCTTCGTAAGCGGCCCAGGTACCCATACCGCCGAGACTGTTGTAGTCCTGGGCGGGATCGGCTTCGTATTCCGCCAGCGCTTCCCGGTATTCCGCCCATGCGGGGGTGGAGATGTCCGGGTACATGCCGGCGTTGACGTCGCCTTCGACAACTTCTTCGAACCCTTTGACGGCGTTTTCGTTGAAGTTGCCCTGCGGCCCATACATTTTCGCTTCCGAGCCCGACTGTGCGAACGGGGGCATCCAGGCGATGTACGGCGTTTCAGAGACAACCATCACGAGGCAGTCGGCTCCGCCGGAGGTCGCTTCCGCAACCTGTGGGCTGTAGTCCTGCGCGGTGGCCGGCAGGGTGACGAACTTGTTGATCTTCACGCCTTCCGATTTGGCCGCGTTTTCCATCAGCGGGATGAAGGCTTCAGCGCCTTCGATGATGACCCCGTTGATGTTTTTGCAACCGTCAGCGACGGCTTTCGAGACCAGGCCAACCGCGTAGAGGGGCTGGTTGCCCATCGGGAAGCTGACCGGCGAGGTCAATTCCGTCGGGGCGATCGCGCAGCAGTTGCCCCACTGAGCGGTCTTGCCCTTTTCGAGAATCGGGATGATCGCGTCACCGGTGAAGGTGAAGTTGCCGACCACGGCAACGGCTCCTCCGGCTACCGCTTCACGCCCACACGCGGAGATCCCCGTCGGGGTTCCGTGTGCGTCGCAGAAATGAGCCTCGAGCGGGCGCCCGGCGATACCGCCGTGCGTGTTGATCCATTCCTGGTAGACGCGCTCGGTTTCTTCGATGTTTTTGTACTGCGGACCTTCGGTGTTCACGTCGGTGTAGGTCCAGGTGACAATCGGTTCGCCTTTGACGGTTTCTCCGCCTCCGCCTGAAGCTTCTTCAGAGCTGGTGGCTTCCGAACTGGACGAGCTGCTGTCACTGCCTCCACACGCTGCGAACACCAGAGCGCACGCTGCGAGCGCGAGCATGGCCAGGAACGGCCACTTCGATCTCGCCGCAATGCCACGGGCGTGTTGCTTCATCGACTCTCCTCCTCGGGTAGCAAGCCGGACGACTTGATGGCAAGCGTATGAGCGTCAATGGGGGCGCGGGAGGGCCTTGCGCCGGACGCTTGGAGAATCACCAATGGCTCGCCAGAGCGGCTCAGAGCACGCGGTGCACGCGGTATTCGACGACCGGCCCGGGATGCAACCGGCCCTCGCCGACGAAGACGGTCTGGTTGACCCAGAGGTAGCGCTCGTCGCCCGTCTCCAGCCGTGGCGCGGTGCGGAAATAGTGCTCGGAGTACTCGCTGGAGCGCTCGCCGGCGTTGGCCGCGTGGGCCGCCTCGTTGTACTCGATGACACCGAAGTACTGGACGTAGATCGCCGCCCCGTCGTCGCTGTTGATCGTCAGCCGCACGTCGAGCCGGCCCCAGCCGTCGGGACCGACCAGGACCCAGTCCGAGCCGCCGGTCCCGACCGTGCCGTTGATCCGCTCGCCGCTGACCTCACCGCCGAGCACCTCGCGGATCCGGCGCCGCCCGAAGGGGCCGTCGCCGACCGCGACGGCGGGCGCCAGGCGGGCGTTGAAGGTGAACTCGTGGGCGAGCTCGAGCGCCATCGTGCTCAGCGCCTCAGGGTGACGCTGACGCCGCCGCGGGTGGCACTGACGCCGCGCGCCTCCGAGGCCCGCAGCAGGTCCTTCAGCCAGGGCAGCCCCTCGGGGCCGCCGAGCGGCAGGATCGGCTCGATCGGGTTGCCGGCCCGGTACATGACGTCGACGTCCTCGCCGGGGATCAGGTACCGCAGCAGCAGCTCCTCGTCAGAGAGGTTCTCGCCGTACTCGGCGCGGATCTCCTTCAGGCTCGGCTGCGGCGCGTGGCCGACCTCCATCATCGCTTTGCCGCGGCCGGTGGCGGCGGCTTTCTCCAGCAGCTCGGGGTCGACCTCGCCCGGCGGCGTCCCGTACCAGCCGGCCAGGTACATCAGGTTCTCGTCGGGGATCGTCGCGTAGCGCTCGCCCCCCTGGACGACGTTGAGCAGGGCCTGGATCCCGACCAGCTGGGAGAACGGCGTCGCCATGATCGGCCAGCCCATCTCGGCCCGGACCCGGATCGCCTCCTCCAGCACCGCCGGCAGCCTGTCCTCCATCCCGACCTGCTTCAGCTGTTCGCGCAGAGTGCCCATCATCCCGCCCGGGAACTGCTGTTGGATGTTGGCCACCTGGTACTCGACCGGGGCGCCGCGGGCGAAGCCCTGGTCGTCGGCGAGGGCGCCGAAGTGCGCCGCGACCTCGGCCAGGCGGCTGTCGTCGACCGGTACCTCGTGGCCGAGCCGGCGCAGGTTGTCGATCGTCACCTCGGTCGAGGGCATCGAGACGCCGTTGGCCAGGGTCGAGACCGCCGAGTGGGCGATCCGCACCCCCTCCTCGACGCCGATGATGTGGTTCAGGTTGGCCATCGCGGTGCGGTTGTGGAAGTGCATCTCCAGCGGCGTCCCCGCCGCCGAGGCGCGCTCCTGGCAGAGCCGGATCCAGCGCCGCGCCCGCTCCGGGCCGAGCACCCCGGCCTCGTCGCCGAGCAGGATCGTCGCCGCCGCGTCGCCGGCGACCATGCGTGAGATCACGTCGGCGTAGTACTCGTCGGTGTGGACCGGGGACTCGGAGAAGTTGAGCTGCGGCGAGGGCGCCAGGCCGGCGTCGCGGGCGATCTTCGCGACCCGGATCATGTTCTCGGCGTCGTGCAGGCAGTCGAAGATCCAGAGGCTTTCGATCCCGTGCTTGGCGAGGGTCCGGATCCAGAGCTCGACGATCGAGTCCGGGGTGACGTTCATGCCGACGATCCCGTTCGTCCGGGTCCCGGCCCGCAGGGTCGAGCTCGGCAGCGCGGCGCGGATCGCGTCGAGCCCCTTCCAGGGGTTCTCCTGGCGGAAGCGGACCATCACCTCGAAGATCGAGCTGCCGGTCAGGTCGACGACCCGGTAGCCGGCCCCGTCGATCGCCTCGGCGACCGGGAGGATGTGGCCGGCCCGCATCCGCATCCCCCAGTAGCTCTGCTGACCGTCGCGCAGCGACTGATCGACGATCTCGACACGGGCCATCAGCTGCTCTCCTCTTGGTTGGCGTTCCAGGTGTCCATGAACTCCTCCTCGACCCAGCGGGTGTGGACCTTGCCGGCGACGACGGCCGGGTGCTCGAGCAGGTCGAGGGCGAAGCCGGCGGTCGTCTCGACGCCGCCGACGTGCAGGTGGCGCAGCGCCCGGCGGGTCCGCTCCAGGGCCTCCTCGCGGGTCGGGCCGGCGACGATCAGCTTGCCCAGCAGCGAGTCGTAGTGGGGCGGGATCGTCCAGCCCGGGTAGCAGGCGGTGTCGAGGCGGACGTCGGTGCCGACCGGGGCGACCCACTCGGTCAGGGTGCCGGGCGAGGGGGCGAAGTCGCGCTGGGGGGACTCGGCGTTGATCCGCACCTCGACCGCGTGGCCGGAGATCTCGATCTCCTCCTGGCTGACCGAGAGGCCCTCGCCGCCGGCGACCCGCAGCTGCTCGCGGACGATGTCGACGCCGGTGACCATCTCGCTGACCGGGTGCTCGACCTGCAGGCGGGCGTTGATCTCGAGGAAGCCGGCGCTGCCGCGGTCGGGGTCGACGAGGAACTCGCAAGTGGCGGCGCCGGCGTAGCCGAGGGCGGAGATCATCCGGCAGGAGGCCGCTTTGATCTCGGCGTCGAGCGCGTCCGGCAGCCCGTAGGCGGGCGCCTCCTCGATCAGCTTCTGGTAGCGGCGCTGCAGGGTGCAGTCGCGGTGGCCGACGTGGATCGCGCCGCCCTCGCCGTCGCCCAGGACCTGGACCTCGACGTGGCGGGCATGGCGGACGTAGCGCTCGACGAAGATGCGGCCGTCGCCGAAGGCCTGCTGCGCCTCGCCGGAGGCCTGGGCCCAGGCGCCGGCCAGCTCCTCGGCGGCTTCGACCCGGCGCATGCCGCGGCCGCCGCCGCCGCCCGCGGCCTTGAGCAGGACCGGGTAGCCGACCCGCTCGGCCTCCGCCCGCGCCTCCTCCTCGCTGCTGACCACGTCGGAGCCCTCGTTGATCGGCACGCCGAGCTCTTTGGCCAGCGCTCGCGCCGTCGCCTTGTCGCCGCTGCGGCGCATCGCCTCCTCGGAGGGGCCGACGAAGGCGATCCCCTCCTCGGCGCAGGCGGCGGGCAGCGCGGCGCGCTCGGAGAGGAAGCCGTAGCCGGGGTGCAGGCCGTCGCACTCGGCGACCTTGGCGGCGGCCATGACGCGGTCGATGTCGAGGTAGCTCTCGGCGGCGCCGGCCGGGCCGATGACGACGGTGCGGTCGGCGAGCCGGGCGCCGAGGCTCTCGCGGTCGGCGGCGGAGACGGCGAGCACCGACTCGATCCCCTCGTCGAAGCAGGCGCGGATGATCCGCACCGCGATCTCACCGCGGTTGGCGATCAGGACCCGGCGCAGCTTCGGCATCAGTGACCTACTGCTCCGCTCAACCCTGCGGATCGATGACGACGATCGGCTGCCCGAACTCGACCGGCGCCCCGTTCTCGACCAGGATCGCGGTGACGACACCGGCGACCGGCGCGGCCACATGATTCATCAGCTTCATCACCTCGACGATCGCGACGGTCTCACCGGCGGCGACGGTTGCACCCACCTCGACGAACGGTGCGGCTCCAGGCGCCGGAGCCCGCCAGAACAACCCCACCGACGGAGACTCAATCGCCGTCCCATCCACGGGCACCTCGGCGGCAGCCTCTCCCGGGGGTGGCACGGTAGGGGGTACCGCCCCTGAGGAAGCTTTAGCTACCGGAAGGGGTGGTGGGTCCCCTGCCGTGACAGGTCCCGCGGGAGGGGCTGCCGCCGCCAGCGACGCACCCTCAGGCAGCGGATCACGGGAGACGTGTAGCCGATCCTCACCGACCGTCACCACCATCTCGCGCCAGTCGCTTCCGTCGAAGGCGTCAAGCAACGCCTTGATCGTTTCTGGACTCATCTCCATAGACCGGTGTCTCCTCCGTCGCGGTGGTGGCGAGCAAGTTCGATGATAGGCGCGTGAAGATTGATTTCCAGCGGGCGCTGACCGCACCCGCGGGAGCGAAAGAGGTGTTGCTCGTGCGGCACGGGGCCTGCGAGCCGCCGCCGGCGGACGGGCTGATCGACGGCCGCAGCGACCCGGTGCTGAACGAGCGCGGGCGGGCCGAGGCGACGGCGGTGGCCGGGCGCCTGAGCGGAATGCCGCTCGCCGCCATCTTCGCCTCGCCGATGCGCCGCGCGGCCGAGACGGCGGCGCCGACGAGCACCGAGCACGGGCGTGAGGCCGAGCTGCTGCCCGACCTCCGGGAGGTCTACCTCGGCGAGTGGGAGGGGCACGGGATCCACAGCCGCGGCGCCAGTGGCGACCCCGAGCTGGCGCGGGTCTTCGGCGAGCAGAACTGGGGCCTGATCCCCGGCGCCGAGCCGCTGGACGGGTTCGCGCTGCGGGTCCGGCGCGGCATCGAGCAGGTCGCCGACGCCGCCGGCGACGGCACCGTCGCGGTCGCCTTCACCCACTCGGCCGTGATCGCCGAGTTCTGCCGGCAGGTGACCGGCAGCGAGCCCTTCGCCTTCCTGCACAACAGCAACGGCTCGCTCACCCGGCTGATCCGGATGCCCGACGGCCGCTGGATTCTGGCCTCGTTCAACGAGTCCGAGCACCTCCTCAAGTAACTCCATAAGGGAGTCATACCGTGGATCTCCGGGGCCTCCGTGCGGGGGCGCGGGCGACGCCTGTGGTTACCCCAACGTCGGGACGAGAAGGCGCGGCCGTTCCCGCCCCCGGGCGGGAGTATCGAAGCCTCGGCATCGCTAACAGAGGAGAGAGATGAGCAACGCAAGCGGCAGCGGCCGCGTAGAGGGCAAGGTCGCGGTGATCACCGGCGCGAGCAGCGGCATCGGCCGCGCCAGCTTCGAACTTTTCGGGCGCGAGGGCGCCAAGGTCGTCGGCACCGCCCGCAGCGAGGACAAGCTGCAGGAGGCGCTTAGCGCGGTCAAGTCCGCTGGCGGCGAGGGGATCGTCGTCCCCGCCGATCTCGAGGACGACGCCACGCCCGCCAAGGTGATGCAGGCGGCGCTCGACGAGTACGGCCGAATCGACATCCTCGTCTGCAACGCCGGCGTCGGCTGGAAGTACGGCGAAGAAAACCCCGGCACGATGGCGGCGGTCCACGAGTCCTCGGTCGAGAACTGGCGCGACGTGATCGGCGGCGTCGACCTCGAGGGCTACTTCACGATGATCAACGCGGCGCTGCCGACGATGCTCGAGCAGGAAAGCGGCGCGATCGTCAGCGTTGCCAGCATGGCGGGCCTGACCGGGCTCTACGACGCCCACGCCTACACCGCGGCCAAGGGCGCGATCATCAACCTGACCCGCTCGATGGGCATCACCTACGCCAAACAGGGCGTGCGCGCCAACTGCATCTGCCCGGGCTTCATCGACACGCCGATGATCGAACCGGCGATCGACCTGTTCAAGGACGAGGCGACCAAATACGCGATGGTGCCGATGGGCCGCGCCGGCAAACCGGAGGAGATGGCCTACGCGATCCTCTACCTCGGTTCCGACGAGTCCAGCTACTGCACCGGCACGGCGCTGCTTGCCGACGGTGGTTGCACCTCGCGCTCGTTCCCGGCAGGCTGAGGGGTAGATGAACTCGATCCCGATCGACCAGCTCAGCATCGGCGACGCAAAGGAGTCCCGCAAGACGGTCTCCGAGACCGACGTCTACCTGTTCGCCGGGATCAGCGGGGACTTCAACCCGATGCATGTCGATCACGAGTACGCGAAGACGACGCCGTTCGGCGCCCGGGTGGCGCATGGTCCCCTGACGCTCGCGCTCTGCGCGGGCATCCTCGGGACCGAGCTGCCCGGGCTCGGCACGGTCGCGGTCAGCAACCACATCGAGTACCAGCGCCCGGTCTTCATCGGCGACACGATCACCGTCCGGGTCGAAGTCGCCGAGCTCGAGCCGGAGCGCAACCGGGCGACGATGGCGATCACCTGGCGCAACCAGGACGGCGACCAGGTGGCAGAGGGAGCGATGGTCGTCAAGCCCCCACGCGAGGTCGTGACGATTTAGCGCTTCCTGAATTTGGGACCCCAGGGCCCCCAAGATTCAGGAAGCCCCGCCGTTGAGTGGCGGTTACGCTGGGCCGCGATGGCGAAGAAACGCAAGGCGCCGGAGCCGGTTCGGCGCCGGACAGGGATCGCCGACGCCGCGCTCGCGGTGCTCGCCGCCGAGGGCTCGCGGGGCCTCACCCACCGCGCCGTCGACGAGGCGGCGGGGCTGCCCTCGGGCTCGACCTCCAACTACTTCCGCAGCCGCTCGGCGCTGCTCGAGGCGGCGGCGGAACGTCACGCCGAGCTCGACATGCCGCCCGGAGCTGACGCCGATCAGCTCGCCGGCTCGACTCTGACCCGCGAGCAGGTGAAGGAGCTGCTGCTTGCGGCGCTGGAGCGGGTCCTCGACCCGGCCGCCATGCCACTGCTCGCCGCCCGCTACGAGCTGACCCTGGAGGCAACCCGGCGACCCGACCTGCACGCCGTAATGGCCGAGTCCCGCCGCCGCTTCGTCGCTCTCACCGAGCAACTCCTCCGCGCGAGCGGCTGCAAGACGCCCGAAGCCCACGCCGCCCAGCTGATCGCTGTCCTCGACGGCATCACCGCCGACCAGCTGCAAGCGACCGAGTCGACGCTCGACCCCGATGCGATCGCCGAGCTCCTCGAGCGCCAGCTCCGCGCCTGCTGATTCGCGCGCCACAAAATGAGGTTGAGCTTTTCGACCCTATACGGGGTAAAAGCTCAACCTCACTCTCCGGGCGCTATCGCTCGCGGCCCAAGGTGAGGTTGGAGAGGCCGATGCCGCCGTCGACGGGGAGCCAGGCGCCGGTTATGTAGGCGGCGGCGTCGGAGCAGAGGAAGGCGGCGGTCGCGGCGACCTCCTCGGGGGTGGCGAAGCGGCGCATCGGTATGGCGGCGAGGGCGCGGTCGCGGACTTCGGCGGGCATCGCCGCAACCTTCTCGGTCGCGACCATCCCCGGCAGGACGGCGTTGACGGTGACGCCCGCCGGGGCCAGCTCCAGCGCCAGCGTGCGGACCAGGCCGAGCAGGCCGGCCTTGCTCGCCGCGTAGGCGGCCTGGCCGGCGAGGCCGTCGGTCGCCGCGGTCGAGGAGATCGCGACGATCCGGCCCTGGCCGCGCTCCTTCATCCCCGCCAGTGCGGGCTGGAGGGAGAGGAAGACGCCGGTCAGGTTCACATCGAGTTCGGCGCGCCAGGAGTCCTCGGAGACCTTCTCCGCGTCGGCAATCCGGTCGACGATCGCGGCGTTAGCGACGACGGCGCCGACCGGGCCGAGCTCGGCCTCGGCCCGCGCGTGCGCCTCCCGCCCCGCCTCCGCATCCCGCACGTCCCAGCGCAGACCGATCGCCCGACCGTCGAGCCCTCTGATCGTCTCAACGGTCTCCTCGACTCCCTCTCCCAGATCACCAACGGCAACACCCCAACCCTCGGCCGCAAGGGCCAGTGCAATCGCCCTCCCGATTCCACCCCCGGCGCCCGTGACGAGGGCGGTGGTCACGTCTGAGCCCGCTCCAACCCGTACCGCCGCCAGTACTCGTCCGGGATCTGCTCCGGGTCCTTGTACCAGTACCAGGTGCAGGGATCGTGGTCGAAGTCCTGGGGCGCCCGCGAGGGGTACAGCGGCAGCCCGTACCAGCGGATCGGCAGCATCTCGTTCATGAAGGCGCAGTGGGTGCAGTAGAGCGGGAAGCCCTCCCGCCCGTAGGACCAGTCGTGGGCTTTTTCGGTCACCCCGTATGGGTCCTCGCCGCTGTAGGCGCCGTTGCGCCAGAGCCGCTGGCCGGAGCCGCAGGGGTTCATCTCGAAGGTGAACTTCTCCTCGTCCTCGAGGATCGTGAAGGCGCCTGGGTTCTTGCCGGTGCCGCTGCCGGAGTGAGCCCGCCAGGTCGCCGCCAGGGCCTCGACGATCTCGCGCCGGTCGCGTTCGAGGGTCTTGCCGGCGTCGCGCTTCCAGCCCCGCCGCAGCGACTCTTCCCAGGCGGCGGCGACACCGTCGTCACCTTGCTGCTGCTGGATGTAGGTGACGAGGCCGAGCATCGACTCGGCCATCACGTCGTGGAGGAAGCGCCACTCGTGCCGCATCGCCTTGCAGAGCTCCAGCGCCAGCTCGCTGTCGCCGGCTTCGATCGCCGCGATCGCCCGGTCCATCGTCGGCTGCGACATCTGCTCCAGCTCCTCCGGCTTGAACCAGCGCTCCTCGGGCATCGCGTCCTCCTATTTGGTTTCGGCTGCCGCCGCCCCGCCGAGGAAGTCCTCGCGGAGCTTGAACTTCTGCACCTTCCCAGACGGCGTCAGCGGCAGCTCCTCGACGAACCGCACGTGGGCCGGGACCTTGTAGCGCGCGACCCGGCCCTGCATCCCCTCGCGCAGCCGCGCCTCGTCGAGCGCCTCGCCCTCGACCAGCCGCACGTAGGCGGCGCAGACTTCGCCGTAGCGCTCGTTCGGGACACCGATCACGGCGGCGTCGGCGACGGCGTCGAGCTCGCGGATCGCGTTCTCGATCTCCGCCGGGTAGATGTTCTCGCCGCCGCGGATGATCATCTCCTTGGCCCGGCCGGTGATCGAGACGTAGCCCTGCTCGTCCATTCGCGCCAGGTCGCCGGAGCGGATGAAGCCGTCGGGATCCATCGCTTCGGCGGTCGCCTCCGGGTTGTCCCAGTAGCCGGCCATGATCATCGAGCTGCGCGAGCGCAGCTCGCCCTCGACGCCGATCGGGATCGGCTCGGTGCCGCCCGGCTCGACGATCTCCACCTCGACGTGCGGCAGCGGCGGGCCGACGGTCTGGGTCTGCAGCTCCTCGGGGTCGCCGGGCAGCGTCGCGCAGATCACCGGCGAGCACTCGGTCATCCCATAGGTGTTGTTGATGCCGACGCCGTAGCGCTCGATCCAGCGCTTGGAGACTTCCGGCGGCACCGGCGAGCCACCGGTGACGACGATCTGCAACGAGCTGAGGTCGCGGCCGTCCTTCGCCACCTGCTCTTCGAGACCGATCATCATCGTCGGCACCATCGAGGCCGAGGTGCAGCCCTCTTCCTCGATCGTCCGCGCGATCCGCGCCGGGTCGAAGGTGACCGCCGGCATCTGCGCCGAGCCGGTGGCGATCGAGCCGAGCGTCGACATCACGCAGCCGCCGCAGTGGAAGTAGGGCATCGGGTTGCTGTGGCGGCCGTGCCGGGGGAACGTCGCCCGGTGGGCGAAGAGGCGGCCGTTGTTGACGATCCCGGCGTGGCTCAGCTCGGCCCCCTTGGGGAAGCCGGTGGTGCCCGAGGTGAACTGGATCTGGGAGGTATCGGCGGGCTGCACCGCGGCGCGGCGGCGCTCGAAGCGGTCCTCGTCGACCCCGTCGCCCGTGGCTAGCCACTCCTCCCAGGACGGCGCCCCCTCGGCTTCGCCGATCGGGACCAGCAGCCGCACATGGTCGAGGCCGGCGCTGGCGGCGACGGTGATCTCCCAGAGGCTGGCGCCGCGGTTCTCGGGCAGGACGAAGCAGGCCGCGGCCTTCGACTTGGCGAGCACGAACTCGACCTCGCTGGCGCGGTAGAGCGGGTTCATCGGGACGATCACGGCGCCGACGTAAGCGGCGCCGAACTGCAGCTCCAGCCACTGCGGGATGTTGGTCGCCCAGATTCCGAAGCGCTCGCCCGGTTCGATCCCGGCGGCGATCAGCGCCTTGCCGACCCGCCGCGCCCGCCGGCGCAGCTCCTCGAAGCTCCAGCGGGCCGAGATCCCCATGTCCTCATAGGCGGAGAAGACGACCGCTTCGTGCTCGGGCCAGCTGTTCGCGGCCTGGTCGAGCAGGTCGCCGACGGTCAGCTCGACCAGCGCCGGCTCGGCGGCCGGGTCGGGCGCCCAGTGGGAGATTCCCGCTTTGGCGATCCCCATCGGGGTCAGTCCAGACTGAGCTCGTGGAACGGGGCGTCACCGGGGTAGGCGACCTCGGTCGCGAGGCGGACGCCGCAGCCGGGGCAGCAGAAGTCGCGCCAGACGACCTCCTGGTCGACGAACTTGGCCGGGTCGGGATGGCTCGGGCCGAGCGACTGGGTCGGCCGCTCCAGCAGCGCCATCTTCTCCTTCGGGTTGTCGGCCAGCGGGCCGAGGTCGGTGGCGCAGCGGTGGCAGCGCAGGACACCGGCCTCGCGGTCGATCAGGTAGGCGTCGCCGAAGGCCTCGGCCCCCTCCGCCGCCTCGACCGCCGGCGCCAGCGAGTCGCGCTCGGCGCCCGCCTCGCGCAGCCGTTCGAGCAGTCGCCGCTCGCGCAGCTTGGCGGTCGCCTCGAGGTCGGCGTCGCCGTTCGCGTCGACCTTGACGGCGTAGATTTCGTCCGCCGCCCAGGCGCTGATCGCGCCGGCGCGGAAGTCCTCGACGACCAACTCGGGCTCGCGCGTCATCGGGTCGCCGTAGCCGCCCGGCGCCAGCCAGTTCCAGTAGAGGACGTCGTCGTCGCCGACCGGGAAGCCGTCGCCCTTGCCGCCGATCTCGAGCTCGGTCCCCTCCAGCTCGTCGAGGTCCTGCGGCATCTCGCCGGCGGCGAAGCGGGCCCGCAGGTCGGAGCCCTGGACCACCCGGGTGCGCATGATCGAGCCCGGGTTGCCGCCGAACAGGCCGGGCGTCTTCGGGATCCCCTCGCTGGTGTAGAGGCCGAGGAAGGACTCGCCCTTGTGCGGGACGTAGGCGATCTCGCCGCCGTTGCCGGCGCGGAAGCGGCCGGCGCCGCCGGAGTCGGGATGCTCGCGACGGAAGAGGTAGAGGATCGGCCAGTCGGCCTCGTAGGCCTCGACGTTGGGGCCGCGGCCCTCGGGGATCCAGAAGTGGCCGTTGGCGAATTCGCCGTCGCGCTGGTAGGTGCCGCCACCGCCGCCGAGCATGTTGTCGCCCATCCCGCCGACGTAGTAATCGCCGCGCTGGTTGTCGCCGGCGACGAAGTGGCAGGGCCACTGGGCGCCGTCGGGGGTGACCGCGTTGGCCCGCATCTGCGGGTCGCTGGAGGCGAGCATCATCTTCGAGACCAGGGCGTTGCCGAGCGAGACGGCGGTCTCGGTCGCGTAGACGCCGGCCGGGCTGACCGCCGCGCCCCAGTCGGGCGAGGTGATCTTGCCCGGTTCGGGGTCGAACTTGCAGAGCCTGGCGGCGCCGCCGATGCAGCCCATCTGGCCGGGCAGCATGAGGACGTTGATCGAGCCGAGGATCGCCCCGCGCCAGGCGGCGAAGCCGACGTTGATCGAGCCGACCTGGTCGTTGGTGCCGACGTTGTCCCAGATCAGTTCGCGCCCCTTCTTGCGGACCGTGGTCTGGACCGGGTAGGTGCCGCGGTCCCCGTTCATCGAGACCTCCTGCATCAGCCGGTCGGAGTAGGTGCCGTCGGGGATCGTGTCGAGCGCCTGCTCGAAGGCGCGCTGGCTGGCGTCGAGCGCCCGCCGCATCACGCCCTTGACGATCGCCTTGCCGTACTTGTCGACGAGGCCGAGGATCCGCGAGCGGGCGGCGTTGTTGCCGGCGATCGTCGCCCGCAGGTCGAGCGAGAGGTTCTCCGGGGTGCGCGAACAGCGCCGGTAGAGCGCCTCCATGTCCGCGACGATCTTGTTGCCCTCGACGATCTTGAAGGGCGGAAAGGAGGGCGGGTCCCAGAAGGCGTCTTCGGCGTTGGGGCAGAAGGAGCCGGGGACGGTGCCGCCGATGTCGTTCTGGTGGGCGATGTTGGCGACCCAGCAGAAGACTTCGCCGTCGACGAAGACCGGGCACATGAGGCCGACGTCGGGCTGGTGGGCGGTGCCGATGATCGGGTCGTTGCAGAGCCACATGTCGCCGTCGACGACCCGTTCGCCGCGGTTTTCGAGGATGTAGCGGGTCATCATGTCGAGCATTCCCGACATGTACTGCAGGCACGGCCCGAAGTAGAGGAGCTCGGCGTCCTCGGTCATGATGCAGGGCTGGAAATCGCGGATCTCGACCGTGATCTGGGAGACGGCGAGGTTCTCGATCTCGCGCACGTGCTCGGCGTTGGCGTTCCAGAGCCCGTGGCGCACGACCTCGTAGGTGATCGGGTCGATCTCGGCCTCGGCCTCGGTGTTGAGCTTCAGGTTCGGCGGCACCTTGACCGGGCCGGTCGGGTTGAAGGCGTGGTCGGTCCCGTCCCAGAACTCCGGCGGCCGGATCGGGCGGCCCTCGGGGGTGGTCGGCAGCGTGGCGGTGTCCGGGTTCATCTCTGTGGCTCCCTTACGCGCTCGCGTTGTTCAAGGTCATGACGAAGTCGCCGGTCTTGCGGCGCTCGCAGCGGGTCCCGGGCGGGATCACGATCCCGGTGATCGCCAGGTCGATCACCGCCGGCCCCTCGACGACCTCGCCGAGCGGCATCGCGTCGCCGTTGTAGACGGCGGCGTCGACGGCGCCCTGGCCGCGCTCGAAGTAGACCGGGCGGCTGCCCTTGGCGAACTCGCGGTCGGTGACGACCTCGAGCCGGTCGAGGTTCTCGGAGCCCATCGCGATCGCCGGCTCGAGCCGGATCGAGACGATCTCCACCCGCGCCCCCGGCAGCAGCGCCACCTCGCCGTAGCGTTCGGTGTAGAGGGCGACGAACTGGCGCCGCACCTCCTCCACCGTCTCGGCGGTGACTGCTTCGTCGGGGAGCCGCATCTCGAGCTCGTGGCGCTGCCACTGGAAGCGCATCCGTGCGTAGCGGCGGAACTCGAAGTCGGCGACGTCCTCGCGGGCGGAGAGCGCCGCGCGGGCCTGATGCCCGAGCTCGCCGAAGGCGGACTCGATCTCCCCGGCGGCGAAGGGCTCGATCAGGACGACCGAGGATTCGTACTGGTAGCGGATGTCCGCCTGGGAGATCCCGAAGGCCGACCAGACCGAGGCCGCCTCGCCGGGGACGACGATCGTCTCGACCCCGAGCGAGCCGGCGTAGCCGGCGGCGTGGAAGGGGCCGGCGCCGCCATAGGACATGAGGACGAAGTCGCGCGGGTCGAAGCCGCGGCCGATGATCTCGTTCTCCAGGGCGTTGGCCATCTTCGCGTTGGCGACCTCGACGATGCCAAGCGCGGCGTCGGTGATCGAGAGCCCGAGCGGGTCGGCGACCTTCTCCACGATCGCTTTTTCGGCTAGATCCTGGCGCGGTTTGAAGCCGCCGCGCTCGCCCTTGGAGCCGAAGGTCGCCTCGGGGGCGATGTAGCCGAGGATCAGGTCGGCGTCGGTCACCGTCGGCTCCTCGCCGCCGCGGTCATAACAGGCGGGCCCGGGCAGGGACGAGGCGCTCTGCGGGCCGACCCGCAGGCCGCCGCCGAGCTCGTCGATCCAGGCGATCGAGCCGCCCCCGGCGCCGATCGAGATCACCTCGACGGCGGGCACGCGGTAGCGCCACTTGCCGAGCAGGGTGTCGTCGGCGGCGAGCGGCTCGCCGTCCTTGATGATCCCGACGTCGAAGGAGGTGCCCCCCATGTCGGAGGCGATGATGTCGTTGCGGCCGAGGTCCGCGGCGATCCGGGCGCAGCCGATCAGGCCGCCGACCGGGCCGGAGCCGATCGTGAAGATCGGCCGGTCGGCGCCGAGCCCGAGCGGGACCATGCCGCCGTGGCACTGCATGATGTGCAGCTCGCCGGCGAAGCCGACGTCGGCGAGCCGGTCCTGGACCCCGTGCAGGTAGGTGCTGGTCACCGGGCCGACGTAGGAGTTGATCAGGGTGGCGACGAAGCGCTCGTACTCGCCGACCGCCTTGGAGATGTCGCTGGAGATCGTCACGAAGACGCCGGGGGCGCGCTCGTTGACGATCTCGCGGGCGCGCTGCTCGTGGACCCCGTTGCGGACCGACCAGAGGAAGGCGATCGCGATCGTGTCGACGCCGGCGGCGACGAGGCTGTCGGCCGCGGCGGCGACCGCCTCCTCGTCGAGCGCGACGACGACGTCGCCGTCGGAGTCGATCCGCTCGGCGACCCCGAAGGTGCGCTCGATCGGCACCAGCGGCTCGGGCTTTTTCGTTTCGGCGAAGCGCAGGAGGTTCTCCGGCGGCTCGCCGGTCGGGCGGCCGAGGCCGCGCATCGTGCGGACCGTGTCCTCGAAGCCGCGGGTCGTGATCAGGCCGATCTCGGCCCCTTTGCGCTCGACGACGATGTTGGTCGCGACGGTCGAGCCGTGCGAGATCAGCCGGTCCATCCGCGTGTAGAGGTCCTCGGAGGAGAGGCCGAGCTGGTCGCCGGCGGACTCGATCGAGCCGAAGAAGCCGGATTTGAACGAGTCGGCGGGCGAGGAGAGCGCCTTGCCGTAGGCGACCTTGCCGTCCTCCCCGATCAGAACGCAATCGGTGAACGTCCCCCCGATGTCCACGCCGCAAACGAGTCCGGCCACGAAATCACTCCTCCTCGGTCGAGTGAAGCCACATTAGCCCTGGGCCCCAGGAATCCAAACCGCGTCCCCGACGGCCTTTATGGGTCCTCCAAGTCAGCTTTCTAGCAGGTTGACCGCACGGTCGGTCAACTGGTAGATTTCACGCCGTGGAGGCCGTGCGCTGGCATGCCGCTGGTGACGTACGGCTCGACGAGGTCGAGCTGGCGCTGCCGCTTGGGCCAGGGATGGTCGAGGCCGAGGTGCGCTTCACCGGCATCTGCGGCTCCGACGTCGCCGAGGTCAAGAAGCCGTTCGCGATCCGCCCCGGCCGCCCCCACCCGCTGACCGGGCAGGAACCGCCGGTCACCCTCGGGCACGAGTTCTCCGCCGTCGTCACCGCCGTCGGCGAGGGCGTCGAGGGCCTCTCCCCCGGCGACCGCGTCTCCGCCGACGCCTGCTGGCGCTGCAACGAGTGCGAGGCCTGCGTCTCCGGCCGCTACAACCTCTGCCGGCTGAGCGGCTCGATCGGCCTCTCCTCCGACGGCGCCTTCGCCCCCCTGGTCCGCTTCCCCGCCTACTGCGCGGTGCCCCTCCCCGACGCGGTCAGCGACGAGGTCGGCGCCCTGCTGGAGCCGCTCGCCGTCGGCCTGCACGCGCTTGATCGCGGCGGCGCCCGGGCCGGCGAGCGCCTGGTCGTGATCGGCTACGGCCCGATCGGCGCCTGCACGGCGCTGGTCGCGCGGGCGCTGGGGCTGGAGGCGATCGTCGTCGAGCGCCACCCCGGCCGCCGCGCCCGGGCCGAAGCCGAGGGCTTCGCGGTCCACGACGCCGGCGGCGAGCCGCGCGAGGTCGCCCGCGAGATCCGCGCGATGACGACGGTCGGGACCGCCGGCGGCGCCGAGATCGTCGTCGACTGCAGCGGCGCCGTGCCGGCCCTGGAAGCGGCGCTGGAGATGACCACCCGCGGCGGCCGCATCGTCGTCGCCGGGATCCCGAAGCAGCCGCTGCCGGTCGACGCGGGCCGGATGGTCCTCTACGAGCGCTCGCTCCACGCCACGCTCGGCTACGCCAACGACCTGCCGCGGGTCGCGGCGCTGATCGCCGCCGGCCTGCTGTCTCCCGAGTCGATCATCACCCGCCGGATCCCGTTGGCCGCGACCCCGGCCGAACTGGTCCGGCTCGGCGAGGACCCGGGCGACGACGTCAAGGTCCTGGTCGAGGTCGGCGGGTGACCCCCATGTGCGGTTCCTTTTGCACGAAATACGTGCAAAAGGAACCGCGGACGGGGCTGGGATGAGCGAGGGAGGCGTCACGGTCGTCGTGCCGATGCCCCACATGGGCGTCTCGGTCGAGGAGGGGACGGTGGTCGAGTGGCTCAAGGCGGTCGGGGACGAGGTTGCCGAGGGGGACGTGATCTGCGCGATTGCGACGGACAAGGTCGACGTCGAGGTCGAGGCGCCGGCGGCTGGGGTGCTGGCGAGGATCGTTGTGGCCGAGGGGGGGAACGTTCCGGTTGGCGAGGCGCTCTGCGAGCTTGCCGTGGGTAAAGACGCAGCCGCGGCGGTTGCGGCGGTCCCAGAAACCGGTGGGGCGGTCGGGGGTGACTCGGCGGACGCGACTCCGCGAGGTTCGGAGGAGGTCTCCGCCGGCGGCTCTGGCGCGTCGCGCCAAGTGTCCGGCGAGTCACCCCCGACCGCCCTCTCAGATTCGGGAGCTGACGGACCGCGGTTGAGATTTTCGTCGGATAGCGAAGAAAAGCTCAACCTCGATCTGAAAAGCGAGGTCGGGCTGAGCGCCCGGGCCGCTGCCGGGAGGGACGAGTTCGGGCGGTTTGATCCGATTGCGGCGGCGGCCGCGTTGCTGGGTGGGGTGCCGCGGGGCGGGAGCGGGAATCTCGCTTCGCCGGTGGCGCGGCGGATGGCCAGAGAGCACGGTGTCGATCTCGGCGCGGTGAAGGGTTCAGGGCGGCGCGGCCGGGTACGGAAGGCCGATGTAGTGCAAGCGATTTCCTCAGGAGGCGCCGCCGGGCCGGCCCCATCTCCCGCCGTGGCCGGCCCGGCACTCGGCGCGGACGGGTTGCCGCGCGGTTACGAGGGCGTGCCGCATGAGGTCGTGGTGACGAGTCGGGTGCGGCGGGCGATCGCGGAGCACATGAGCCGCTCGCGGCAGACGGCGGCGCACATGACTACCGAGGTCGACGTCGACCTCTCGGCCGTCGTCCGCGCCCGGGCCGAGCTCAACCGGGCGCGGCTCGCGGCCGGCGAGGCGAAGCTCTCCTACCTGCCGCTGATCGCCCGTGCCACCTGCGCCGCGCTCGGCGAGCACCCCGACCTCAACGCCACCTTCCTCGGCGAGCGGATGATCCACTGGCAGCAGGTCAACCTCGGCGTCGCGGTCGACACTCCCGAGGGCCTGCTGGTCCCGGTCGTCCCCGGTTGCGAGCGCCTCACCGCGGCCGCGATCGGCGACGCGATCGCCGACCTCGCCGCCCGCGCCCGCAGCCGCAAGCTCGTCCCCGACGACCTCGCCGGCGGCACCTTCACGCTCTCCAACCCCGGCTCGGTCGGCGCCGTCTCCGCCCCGGCGATCATCAACCAGCCCCAGGTCGCGATCCTCGGCGTGCCGACGATCCAGCGCCGCCCCTGGGTCGTCAGCGACGAGCGCGGCGAGGAGGCGATCGCGATCCGTCCGATCCTCCGCCTCGCCGTCACCTTCGACCACCGCGCCGTCGACGGCGCCGGCGCCACCCGCTTCGCCGTCGCGGTCAAGGAGCGCCTCGAGGCCTGGGGCCCCGAGGCCTACGGCTAGACCCTCCCTGGCGGGCTCAGTGCGTGCAGGCCGCTCTGACCCGCTGCCGTTTGACCCGCAGGTCCTGAGCCACCGGCCCACTTCGTGCTGTTCGCGCTTGGCGATCCGCAGCCTGCGCATGGCCTGGTTGCGCTCCTTCATCGCCTCGCGGCACTTTTCGCGATCGATCGGCCCTTCGGGGATCAGTTCGTAGACGAACGAGCGGGTCAGGCGTCCCTTTGAAGAAGAACCCGGGGCCGACCAGGCGCTGCAACGGTGCGCCGCCAGCTCGCCAGACTTCGACGTAGGTCCCGCCTTCCGGGCCGTGCTCTACCTCGAGCGTGACTCCCGTCTTGGGGGTGAGTTGGAGCCTTTCCCCGTCGAACGGATGAATCGACTGCGGGCCCATTTCATATCCGGCGGCCACCGGGGCGAAGATCAACATCCCCGCCAGCATCAATCCCACGAGCCTTAGCTTCATCGACTCGCAAACGGCGGCGGCCAGGAAAAGTCGCGCACTCAGAAGCCGGGGAGGGTTTCCGGGAGAGCGCGATCGAGGCTAGAAGAAGGCGAAGAACGGTTCCGAGGTCGTCCCGATCGAGGCTTCGAACGGCGGGCCGGTGAGGGGGTAGTGCGGAGCGCCCGGGAAGTCGACCGCGAGCGGACCACTCCAGCTGACCGTCCCGTCCGGCGCCGCGCGGTAGTTGCCGGTGCCGCTGAACGGTGCCGGCGGCGAGACCCGCGCCGAGGTCAGCGCATTGCTGACCTTCAGCGCTTTCGGCGAGCTCGCGCCCATCAGGGCGAGGCGGAAGATCGCGAACTTGCCGTGGGCCTGTTCGGTGCGGGCGATGAAGATCGTCCCCTGCTTGCCCCCACCCACCGCCGCGAAGTGGGCCGCTGCAACCCCGCGGCGCCAGTCCGACACCAGATACGGCAGTTCGGGCCCCCAGAAACCGTTCTGCGAGGGGTGCGTCGCCAGCTCCACCCGCTGGGCGGAGCGGCCGCTCCGGCACTGGGGGGCGACGCTGTCGACCTGCCCATTCGCCCGCCGGGCCTGAACCGAGATGTAGCCGCCTTCGCCGCGGAACTTGAACTCGCCGACGAAGGCCCCCGGACGGCTCTCGAACCGGCCGGCACCCCTGCAGGTGCGGTGCTTGGCCGAGGTGCGCTGCTTGGCCGGCCGGAAGCGCATCGAGACCTTGCCGAACTTGCCGAAGCCGGCGGCGATCCGGCCCGCCGTCACGGTCCCCCGGGCGACGTAGGCGGTGACGCTCTTGGCCTGGGACCCGCGCAGGACGTAGATCACGACGTTGCCTCGGACGCCGGCGACCTGCACTTCATAGCCGCTCCCGGTCTTCAGCCGGAAGACGGGGCGGACGGCCGGCTGGCTATCTCCGCTGCCCTGAGCGGCGCGCTCACGCACCATCGCCCGCATCTGCGCCGGGGCGCTCAGCTGCTCGGGGGACGCGGCCGCCGCGCCCCCGGGTGCGGCGAGCAGCGCCAGCCCCACGGCCAGCAGGAGGAGACGCGGTGCCGGCGCCCTCACTTGACGCTCCCGGCCCGCCGGTAGAGGCGCGCGACTTCCTTGCCGAAGTAGGCGCCGAAGTCGGTCGCCTTATCGTCCGGGAAGCCGTAGTCGGTGACGCTGTTGAGCAGGTTGCCGGCGATCGTCCAGCCGCCGCCGGAGGCGCCGCCGGTGACGTTGCAGTCGACGGCGAGGTTGAGCGGGCCGCTCGTGAAGAACGATTCGGGGTCGTGGCCGAGGAAGGGAGTCTGGGCGCAGATCCGCTGGGTTTCACCGTCGAATGGCGCGCCCGCCGGGTAGCCGTGGACGTCGAAGACCTGGTTCGGCTTGAGGTTGAAGGCGATGCCGGCGGCGCCCACCGCGTCGGCCAGCCGCTGGCCCTTTTCGTTGCGCCCGACGACCGCGGCGCCGACGTCGAAGTTCTCGCTGCCGGTCGCGATCCAGCCCCGCGTCGCTTCCAGCCACGTCGCCGCGAAGACGCCGAACGGGCGCTGCTCGTAGCGGTACCCGGGGACGAAGATCCAGTGCCCGGCGTAGCCATGGCCGCGCCGCCCGCCGCTGTCGACGCAGTGCCCGGCGGTGATCACGACGCTGAAGTTGGGGGCGCTGACCGAGGTCCCCGAGCAGCGGAAGAGGCCGCCTTCGGCTTCGAAGAAGATGGCGCCGTTCTGGCGCGTCTCCGTGGCGGTCGGGTCGGTCACCGCTTCGAAGCCCGAGCTGGCCGAGGCGCCGAGGCGGGGCGCCAGCGCGGGCACCCGGCGGGGCGCCGCCGTCGCCGCTTCGGCGCCCGGCAGCGGCGTGAACGCGGCCCGGCCGCCGGCCGGCACTTCGACCGGCTGAGCCCGCCTCATCCGCTCCGGCGTCCAGAAGCGCAGGCTCTGCCGCGCCGAGAAGCTCGCCACGGCGCCGCCGCGCGCAGCGCTCGCGCCGGCTGCCGGCACGACGGCGGCAACCGAAGTCAAGGCGACCGCAAGTGCGAATGAGGACCTCGCGAGGGCCCAGTGAGCCCCCCGGCCCGGCGCAATCATTGCCGAAAGTCTACCTGCGCAATCCGGCGAGCTCTCGCCGCTTCTGACCTTTGTCACCCTCTGGGTTACAAAGGTCAGAAGCTCAGAGCGCCGCCAGCTCCCGGGCCGCCGCCACGATCTGCTCGGTGCTGGGGATGACGAGCTGCTCGAGGTCGGGGCTCTGGGGGACCGGGGTGTCGAGGGCGCCGAGGCGCCAGACGGGAGCGTCGAGGGAGAAGAAAGCGGCTTCCTGGATGCGGGCGGCGATCTCGGCGCCGGCGCCGGCGGTGCTGACGGCCTCCTGGACGACGAGGGCGTGGCCGGTCTTCTCGACCGAGGCGACGATCGTCTCCATGTCGAGCGGGACCAGGGTGCGGGGGTCGATCACCTCGAGCTCGACGCGCTCGGCGGCGAGGGCCTCGGCCGCTTCGAGGGCGCGCGGCACCATCAGGCCGGTGGCGACCACGGTCAGGTGGGTCCCGGCGCGGCGCACCGCGGCCTGGCCGAAGGGGACGAGCAGCTCGGGATCCTCGGGGACCGGGCCCTTGACCCGGTACATCCCCTTGTGCTCGAAGAAGAGGACCGGGTTGGGGTCGCGGATCGCCGTCTTCAGCAGGCCCTTGGCGTCGGCCGGGGTCGCCGGCAGCGCGACCTTGAGCCCCGGGAAGTGCATCCCCAGCGCCTCCAGCGACTGCGAGTGTTCGGCCCCGACGCCGCCGAGAACCCCGGTCGGCAGGCGCAGCACCATCGGCACCGAGAGCTTGCCGCCGTGCATGTAGCGCCACTTCGCCATCTTGTGGAAGACCTCGTCGCCGGCGATCATCATGAAGTCGGCGAACTGCAGCTCGGCGACCGGGACCGTGCCGGCGATCGCGGCGCCGACGGCGGCGCCGACGATGAAGGTCTCGTTCAGCGAGGTGTCGCGCACGCGGCCGGCGCCGAACTCGTCATAGAGGCCGCGGGTGACGCCGAAGACGCCGCCCATCTTGCCGACGTCCTGGCCCAGCATCCAGACCTTCTCGTCGCGCCGCATCTCCTCGGCCAGGGCCTGGTTGATCGCGCGCGCGTAGCCCAGCCGCGGCGCCTCGGTCGCGGTCTCGGCGGCGCTCATACCCAGACCCCCTCGGTGACGACGTCCTCGCTGGGCCCGGGCATCGCCAGAACCTCCTCCAGCGCCGCCTCGGCCTCGGCTTTCGCCTCGGCGTCGATCCGGTCGGCGTCCCCCGCGTCGACATGCTCGCGGAGGATCTTCAGCGGGTCGCGCGGCACCTCGAGGCTCTCGACGAAGCCCTCGCGGTAGGCCTGTTTGTCGCCCTCGAAGTGGCCGCGGACGCGGTTGGTCTTGGCCTCGATCAGGGTCGGCCCCTCGCCGGCGCGAGCGCGGGCGACGGCTTCGGCAGTGACCTCGCGGACGGCGAGCGCGTCCTGGCCGTCGACGATCACCCCGGGGACGCCGTAGGCGGCGGCGCGGTCGGCGATGTTCTCGGTCGGGCTCTGCTCGGAGATCGGGACCGAGATCGCCCAGCCGTTGTTCTCGCAGATCCAGACCAGCGGCAGCTTCCAGACCGAGGCCGTCAGCGCCGCCTCGTGCCAGGTGCCGCGGGCCGAGGAGCCGTCGCCGAAGAAGATCGCGACGACCCGGTCGGTGCCGAGCATCTGGGCCGAGATCCCGACCCCGGCGCCGAGCACGAAGCTGGAGCCGACGGTGCCGCCCTGGCCGAGGACGCCGCGCTCGGGGTCGACGAAGTGGACGGTGCCGCCGCCCTTGCCGCCGACGCTGCCGCCGGTCTTGCCGAAGAGGTCGGCCAGCAGGGTCACCGGCGACATCCCCTTGGCGAGCGCGTAGCCGAGGCCGCGGTGGGCGTAGAAGAGGTAGTCGTCCTCGCGCAGGGCGGCGACGGCGCCGGCCTGAATCCCCTCCTGGCCGAGGCCGGGATGCCAGAAGCCGCCGAAGCCGTGCTCCTCGATGTAGCGGTTGAGCAGCAGCTCGAGGGCGCGGATCCGGGCGACGTTGCGGTAGATGTCGAGCTCCTTCATCACCCCTCCGTTAGCCGACTGACCGTCCGTACGGTTAGTCTATAGGCATGGCGGCCAAAGCAGCCCTGGTGAGCGGCGCTTCGAGCGGGATCGGCCTGGCGATCGCGACGGTGCTGGCCGAGGAGGGCTACGACCTGACGATCGCCGCCCGCACGCCCGACAAGCTCGAGCGCGCCGCCGCCGAGCTGAGCGCGCACGGGACCGCGGTCAACCCCGTCGCCGCCGACGTCGCCGACGCCGAGCAGATCGCCCGCGTCGTCGCCGCCCACCGCGAGCGCTTCGGCCGCCTCGACCTGCTCGTCAACAACGCCGGGATGGGGATCTACGGTGAGATCGACGGCGCTTCGACCAAGCACATCGATCTGCAGCTGACGCTCAACCTGCGCTCGGTGATCCTCTTCTACCGCGACTCGATCGACCTCCTGCGCGCCGCCGGGGCCGAGCACCGCAACGCCCTGGTGATCAACATGTCCTCGATCGCCGGCAAGCGCGGCGCCCCCGGCCTCGGCGTCTACTCGGCGACCAAGCACGGCATCGTCGGCTTCACCGAAGCGATGAACCGCGACCTCTCCGGGGCCGGGATCAAGTCCTGCGCCCTCTGCCCCGGCTTCGTCGACACCCAGCTCGCCGACTACAGCGCCAACCCGACTCCACCGGGGGAGATGATCACGACGGGCGACGTCGCCGAGACGGTCCGCGCCCTGCTGCGGCTCTCCCCCACCTGCGTGATCCCCGAGATCGCGATGACCCGGCCCGGGGTCGAGGCGGTCGTCTCGGGATGAGCGCCCGGGCCGACGAGGAGACCGCAAGCCCGCTGGTCGAGCTCTCCGTCGAGGGCCATGTAGCCGTCCTGCGGCTCGCCAACCCCGAGCGCCGCAACGTCCTCGACGTCGCGATGGCGACGGCGCTGCGCGAGAGCGCAGAAGCCCTCAGCCGAGAGGACGGCATCCGCTGCGTCGTCCTCACCGGGACCGGCACGACCTTCGCCGCCGGCGCCGACATCAACGAGATCCAGACGGCGAGCGACGAGGAAAACCTCGACTACAACCGGCGATTGCGCGCCGCCGTCAACGCCGTCGCCGCCCTCCCGGTCGCCTCGATCGCCGCCGTCAACGGCCACGCGATCGGCGGCGGGCTGGAGCTGGCGCTGGCCTGCACGCTGCGGGTCGCCGCCGCCGGGGCGAAGCTGGGGATGCCCGAGGCGCGGCTGGGGATCATCCCGGCGACCGGCGGGCTGACCCGGCTGCCGCGCCTGATCGGCCACTCGACCGCGGCCCGGCTGCTGCTGACCGGCGACCTCGTCGACGGCGCCGAGGCCGAGCGCCTGGGGATCGTCGACGCCGCCGTGCCGGCCGAGCGGGTGCTCGACGAGGCGCTCGCCCTGGCGGGCCGGATCGCCGCCGCGGCGCCGCTCGCCACCCGGGCGATCGTCGACTCCCTGCGCCGCGACCAACAGCTGCCGATCGCCGAGGCCAACGTCCGCACCGAAGACCGGCTGGCGATCCTGCTCGCCTCGACCGACCGGCGTGAGGGCGCCAGCGCCTTCCTCGAGCGCCGCGACCCCGAGTTCAGCGGGAGCTGACGGTGCCGCTGCCGCGCTCCGCCGACCTCGGGCTGACCGACGAGCAGCGGCTGCTGCGCCGCACCGTGCGCGAGTTCGCGCAGGAGAAGGTAGCGCCGCGCGCCCACGGGATCGACGCCGCCCAGAGCTTCCCGGCCGAGAGCTGGGCCGAAGCGGCGCGGCTGGGCCTGCTCGGCGCCTCGGCGCCGGCCGAGCACGGCGGCGCCGGCCTCGGCCTGACCGAGCTCTGCCTGATCGGCGAAGAGCTCGCCGCGGTCTGCGTCTCGACCGCCGCCACCGTCCTGCACCAGGCCGACATGGTCGTCGGCCGGATCGCCCGCCACGGCAGCGAGGAGCAGAAACGGCGCTGGCTGCCGGGGCTGATCGACGGCTCGCTGATCGGCTGCCTGGCGATGACCGAGCCCGAGGCCGGCTCCGACGTGATGAGCATGCGGGCCCGGGCCGAGCGGGTCGACGGCGGCTGGCGGCTGAGCGGGACCAAGACCTTCATCACCAACGGGCCGGTCGCCGACCTGGCGCTGGTCTACGCGCGGACGCCGGCGAACGAGCGCAGCCTGGGGATGTTCGCGATCCCGACCGACACCCCCGGCTTCTCCCGCGGCCGCAAGTTCTCGAAGCTGGGCTGGCGCGGATCGCCGACCGGGGAGCTGCTGCTCGACGACTGCGTCGTCGGCGACGAGGCGCTGGTCGGGGCGCGGGACGGCGGCCGGGCGATCCTGCTCGAGGGGCTCGACAGCGAGCGGGTGCTGATGGCGGCCGAGTCGATCGGCCTCGCCCAGGGGGCGCTCGAGGCGGCGCTGGCCTACGCCGGCGAGCGGCGCCAGTTCGGCAAGCCGATCGGCGAGTTCCAGCTGGTCGGCGCCAAGCTCGCCGACATGTTCGCCGAGACCGAGGCCTGCCGGGCGCTGACGCGGACGCTGGCGGCCCGGATCGACGCCGGCGAAAGCGACCAGCGCGCCCTCGCCTCGGCGGCGAAGCTGCTCGGCGGCGACCTGGCGATGAAGGTCACGACCGAGGCGGTTCAGGTGCTCGGCGGCTACGGCTACATCGACGAGTTCCCGGTCGAGCGCTTCATGCGCGACGCCAAGCTGATGCAGATCGGCGGCGGCACCGCCGAGATCCAGCGCTTCATCATCGCCCGGGAGCTGCTGGCGTGAGCCTGGCGACCCCGGCGGCGGATAGCCTCGCGGGCTGAGATGGCAACGGTGCGCAAAAGCCGGCGCGGGGAGATCCTCCAGTGCTTCACGACGATGGTCGCCGAGCGCGGCTACGACGAGGTCAGCATTCGCGACGTGGCCGAAGCACTGGGGATCAGCAAAGGCACGATCCTGCACCACTTCCGCAGCAAGGAAAGCCTGCTCGAGGAGCTGCACGGCGACTACATGCGGCGCCGGCTGGCCGAGGCGCACGAGCTGCTCGCCGCCTTCGAGGAGCCGGTCGACCAGCTGCAACTGATCGTCTACCAGCTGATGCTCGCCCAGCGCGACGACCGCGCCGCGACCGTCGCCTTCGCCCGCGAGATCGTCCGCTTCGCCGAGGAGGACGTGATGTCCGAGGTGCGGAAGATGCGGCACGAGTACTCGGCCCTGGTCACCGACGTCATCCGCCGCGGCGTCGAGCGCGGCGAGTTCGCCGAGGTCGACCCGGCGATGACGGCGCTGCAGCTGTTCGGCATGTGCAACTGGTCCTGGACCTGGTTCAAGCCCGAGGGCGAGTGGTCGGCGGAGAAGCTCGGCGCCGAGTTCTGCCGCACCCTGATCGACGGCATCGGCGCCACGGCGAAGCCGACCCAGCTGCGCGGCGAGGAGATGGCCGAGGCCGTCATCGCGGCGATGAAGTCCCACCAGGCCGACGAGGTCGTTCCCGCCGGCTGAGCCCAGCCGGCGAGCGATGCGTTGTACATCTCAGGGATGTAAAACGCGTCGCTCGACCTCGTAGGCGCTCCAGTCGTCGTTGCGGCCGTGGTGGTACGGGGCGAAGGCGGCGGCCGGGGTCGTGGCGACGGCCTCGCAGGAGGCGACGAGGTCGGCCTCGAGGTAGGTGGCCCGGGTCAGCGACGCGACCGGGATCTGGTCGAGCGGGTCGTGGGCGCTACCGCGCAGGGTCATCCTCGGGCTGCCGGTCAGGGAGACACCGGCGCGGACCTCGGTCCGCATCCGGGTCAGGATCGCGTCCTCCTCCAGCCCCCTGCCGTTCGCCGCCGGGCGCGACTTGAAGTTGAAGCTGTGGCCGGCGCCCTCGAAGCCGCCGCGGTCGCGGTCCATCTCCCCCGCCAGCTCGATCAGCCGCACGCCGCCGCGCTCGACCCAGGCGCGGAAGCGGTCGCCGCGGCGCAGCAGCCCGCTGGCGCCGATCTTCTTCGGCTCGCCGAAGAGGTCGCGGCCGTAGATCACCGAGACGTCGCGGTCCATGAACTGGGCCAACTGGTACTCACCGCTGACGCCCTCGTGGCGGGCGGCGACATAGATCGTGCCGCCCTTGAAGTCCCCAACCCCATTCGACTGCCAGCGCCCGACCATCGCCCGCATCCGCGGCTCCTCGACCGCCTCCAGCGGCGGCGGCAGGACCGCGGCGACGAAGTCCGGATCACTGAGGAACTCGACCGAGAGCAACTGGGCGCCTCCGAACCGCGGCGCGCTCAGCACCGCCTCGATCGCGGCAATCTCCTCGGGCGTCTTGACGAATCCCATCGCGGCTCCTGGTCGAGAGCTGCATTGACCACGTATAGCGGGGCAAATGCAGCTCTCGTCGGATCCTATCGAGGTTGACCGAACGGACGGTCGGCTTGTAAGGTCGGGGGCATGGAGCTCAAGGGAGCGCACGCGGTCGTCACCGGCGGCGCCAGCGGGATCGGCGCGGCGCTGGCGCGGCGGCTGGCGGCGGTGGGCGCGGCGAAGGTCGTCGTCGCCGACATCGACGGCGACGCGGCCGAGGGCGTCGCAACGCAGATCCGGGCCGCCGGCGCCGGGACCCAGGCCGCCGGCGTCGATGCCATCGGCCTCGCGGCGGACGTCGGCGGCGAGGCGGGGATCGACGGGCTCGTCGCCC
>OUNO011323112.1_pt1 | contig 32790 bp, 35 predicted proteins | sample 1779811 | NCBI WGS metagenome assembly OUNO01 (sample SAMEA3914804, study PRJEB12502) | metagenome | biome: forest; material: soil | place: Canada | collected 2010-06-25 | depth 0.3 m
CGGCGTCGGTGATCGGCGCCAAACTCGACGAAGCGGCGCTCGAACGCCTCGACGCGGCGGCCCGGGCGGTCTGCCGGCCGATCGACGACAAGCGCGGCACCGCCGAGTTCAGGACCAAGATCGCCGGGGTGCTGGCCAGGCGGGCCGCGACCATCGCTTACGAAAGAGCGCTTAAAGCATGAGCAAGACGCACATTTCGGCCGTGGTGAACGGCGATCCGGCGGAGTTCCTGACCGATCCGGGCCGCACACTGCTCGACGCCCTTCGCGACGATCTGGGCCTCACCGGCACCAAGGAAGGCTGCGGCTCGGGCGACTGCGGGGCGTGCAGTGTGATCCTCAACGGACGCCTGGTGTGTTCCTGCCTGGTCTTGGCCGCCGAAGCCGAGGGCGCGCGGATCGAGACCATCGAGGGCATGGCCGAGGGCGGCGTTCTGCACCCCTTGCAGCAGAAGTTCCTCGAGCACGCCGCCTTGCAGTGCGGATTCTGCACACCGGGACTGCTGGTTGCCGCCAAGGCCCTGCTGAACACCAACCCCGACCCGACCGAAAGCGAGGCGCGCTACTGGCTGGCGGGCAATCTTTGCCGGTGCACCGGCTATGACAAGGTCATCCGCGCCGTGATGGATGCGGCGGCGGATATGAGACAGGCGAGGGTCGCATGAGCGAAGTTCTGGACAGGCCCGAGACCGGATTCGGCCTGAAGGTCGTCGGCACGCGGCCGCTGCGGCCGGACGGGGTCGACAAGGTCACCGGCCGGGCGGCCTATGGCGCCGATTTCGCCATGCCCGGCATGCTGGTCGGCCGGATCAAGCGAAGCCCGCACCCCCACGCCAGGATCCTTGGCATCGACACGCGCCGCGCCCTGGCGCTGCCCGGCGTTAAGGCCGTGGTCACGGCCGCCGACTTTCCCGACCTGGCGTCGGAGGAATATGAGGCGGGCGAAAGCGCGTCGAACCTGCGCGACATCTCCTGCAACTGCATGGCCAGGGACAAGGCGCTGTACGACGGCCACGCGGTCGCCGCCGTCGCTGCGGTCTCGGCCGCCATCGCCGAGGAGGCGCTGGACCTGATCGAGGTCAGATACGAGGCCCTGCCGCACGTCATCGATGTCGAGGCGGCCATGGCCCCGGACGCGCCGGTGCTGCATGCGCACATGTTCACCCAGGGGCTGGAGACGCGCCCCGAGCAAGCGTCCAACATCGCCAAGCGCAATCAACTCACGCGCGGCGACCTTGACGCGGGATTCGCCGCCGCCGACGTGATTGTCGAGCGTCGCTATGTCACGCCGGCCGTGCACCAGGGCTACATCGAGCCTCACGCCTGTGTCGCCGCCTTGGCCGCTGACGGCCAGGGCCAGGTGTGGAGCTCTAGCCAGGGCCAGTTCATGGTCCGCACCTATTGCGCCAAGGTCCTCGGGCTGGAGGCGTCGGACATCCGCGTCACCCCGGCCGAAATCGGCGGCGGCTTCGGCGGCAAGACCACGGTCTATCTCGAGCCCCTCGCGCTGGCCCTGTCGCGCAAGTCCGGCGCGCCGGTGAAGATGGTCATGAGCCGCGAGGAAGTGTTCCGGGCCACCGGTCCCACCTCCGGCGCGGTGGTCGAGGTCAAACTCGGCGCGAAGAAGGACGGGACGATCGTCGCCGCCGATGTGGTCCTGAAATATCAGGCCGGCGCCTACGAAGGATCGCCGGTGGGGGCCGGGTCGATGACCGCCCTGGCCTGCTACGACATCGCCAACTTCCGCATCACCGGCTACGACGTGGTGACCAATTCCCCGAAGGTCGCGGCCTATCGCGCGCCGGGAGCCCCGATCTCCGCCTTTGCCGTGGAGAGTGCGGTGGACGAACTGGCCCAGCAACTGGGTCTGGATCCGATCGCCGTGCGCGAGACCAACGCCGTGCGCGACGGCATGAAGGCGGCCTACGGCCCCACCTACCGCAACATCGGCTACGTCGAGACCCTGGAGGCGATCCGCGACCATCCGCACTACGCCGCGCCGCTGGGGCCGAACCAGGGCCGCGGGGTGGCTGTCGGCTTCTGGTTCAACGTCGGCGGCGAAAGCTGCGCCGCTGTGCACATCAACGAGGACGGCAGCGCCGTGGTGGTGACCGGCAATCCGGACATCGGCGGCTCACGCGCCTCCATGGCCATGATGGCGGCGGAGACCTTGGGCCTGCCGGTGGAAAAGGTGCGCCCGATCGTGGCCGACACCGCAGCCATCGGCTTTTCCATGCTGACCGGCGGCAGCCGCACCACCTTCGCCACCGGCATGGCGGTGACCCAGGCGGCCCAGAAGATCGTCGCCGACCTCAAGCGCCGCGCCGCCCAGATCTGGGACATCGCCATCGACAAGGTGGAATGGCAGGACGGCCAGGCCCTGCGCCTGGACAAGGCGGATACCCCGCCCCTGACCCTGGCCGCCTTGGCCGCCCAGTCGGGGCGCACAGGCGGACCGATCAGCGCCGAGGTATCGCTGAACGCCGGCGGCGCCGGCCCCGGCTTCGGAGCCCACATCTGCGACGTCGAGGTCGATCCGGAAACGGGCTACGTCACCGTGCTGCGCTACACCGCCGCTCAGGACGTCGGCAAGGCGATCCACCCGGCCTATGTGGAAGGCCAGGTCCAGGGCGGCGTCGCGCAGGGCATCGGCTGGGCGCTCAACGAGGAATATATCTTTGACGGCGACGGGCGGATGGAGAACGCCGGCTTCCTCGACTACCGCGTGCCAGTGGCCTCGGACTTGCCGATGATCGAGGCGATCCTGATCGAGGTGCCCAACCCGCGCCACCCGTTCGGGGCCAAGGGCGTGGGCGAGGTGCCGATCGTGCCGCCGCTGGCCGCGGTGGCCAACGCCGTCAGCCGGGCCATCGGCGTGCGCATGACCAGCCTGCCACTTTCGCCGCCCAAGCTGCGGGCGGCCATCGACGCGCGCTAGAGAGCGGGATTGTTGACGTGCCACACGTGGTCGTCGCCGATTCCAACTTCCGGGTCGTCGTGGGCGGGGTCAGCGAGTTCGACATCGAGGCCGACAATGTGCGCCGGCTGATCGAAGCCATCGACCGCCGCTTCCCGGGTTCGGCTGCTTACATCGACAAGCGCATGGCTATCGCCGTGGACGGGGAAATCCACCAGGACCCCGGCGCCATCCCGCTGACGCCGACCAGCGAAGTGTTCCTGATCCCGCGCATCGGCGGGGGTTAAGCCATGCCGCCGTCGACGCGCACGATGGCGCCGGTGGTGAACGAAGAGGCCGGACTGGCGAGGTAGAGCGCCGTGGTCACCACCTCCTCGGGGCGACCGGGCCGGCGCAGCGCATTGGCCGCGACCTCGCGCGCCTCCTCAGGCCAGGCCTTGGCGATGTCGGTGAGGAACGGGCCGGCCGAGAGGGTGTTGACCCGCACCTTGGGACCGTATTCGGCAGCCAGCGAGACGGTCATGGCGTTGAGCGCCGCCTTGGCTCCGCTGTAGGGGACCACGCCCGGCAGGGGAACCAGCGCCCCGGACGAGGACACATTGATGATCACCCCGCCCTCGCCCACGGCCATGCGAGCAGCGACCTGAGCGGCGAGGCGGAACGGCCCTTTGAAGTTGAGGTTGAGCACGCTGTCGAACAGAGCCTCGGTGACCTCGTGCGAGGGCGCACGCGGCGACATGCCGGCATTGTTGACCAGGATGTCGATGCGGCCGAATTCGGCGTAGGCGATCTCGACCAGGCGGTCGATCTCATCCCATTTGCCGACGTGGGCCGAAATGGCCAAGGCGCGGCGGCCGAGCTTGCGTACGTCGGCAGCGGCAGCTTCGCAGGCCTCGAACTTACGGCTCACGATGATGGTATCGGCCCCATGGTCGGCGAAGGCGCGCACCATTTGCAGCCCTAGGCCGCGGCTGCCGCCGGTGACCAGGGCCACCTTGCCGGTGAGATCGAACAGGTCCGTGCGCACTTGTCTTACCTCCATTCGCTCTAGATGCAGGGGTGGTTTGAGACGGAATCGGCACAAAGCTGAATCCCGCTCGAAGATACAAATTGTAGAGCCTGATTCAGCCTTTGCACCTGTCCCGAGCAAAGCCATCAGGCTCTACTTGGAATTCGGCGTCTCTGGGGCTTGGCTGACGCCACGTCGATCGCAATATGTAGGCGGGCTGCTTTGCCTCGAGCTTATGCTCGCGCCCGCCTTTTAATGAAAAGGAACCATCCATGTCGGCAGCCTATATCGTCGCCGCGACACGCACCGCCGGGGGCCGCAAAGGCGGCCGTCTGGCCGGCTGGCACCCGGCTGATCTGGCCGGCCAGGTGCTCGACAACCTGATCGATCGCACCGGCGCCGATCCGGCTCTGGTCGAGGACGTGATCATGGGCTGCGTCAGCCAGGTCGGCGAGCAGAGCCTGAATGTCGCCCGCGGCGCCATCCTGGCCTCCAAGCTGCCCGAGAGCGTGCCCGGAACCAGCGTCGATCGCCAATGCGGCTCGTCCCAGCAGGCGCTGCAGTTCGCCGCCCAGGCGATCATGAGCGGCACCCAGGACATCGTCATCGCCGCCGGTGTCGAGAGCATGACCCGGGTGCCCATGGGCCTTTCCGCAGCGCTGCCGGCGCAGAACGGCTTTGGCAATCCGATGAGCCCGGCGCAGCAGAAGCGCTATCCGAACATCCAGTTCAGCCAGTTCATAGGCGCGGAGATGATGGCCGAGAAGTACGGTCTTACCAAAGACGACCTCGACACTTTCGGCTTCGCGAGCCACCAAAAGGCCATCGCCGCCACCCAGGGCGGGGCGTTCAAGGACGAAATTCTGCCGATCGCCATCAAGGACGCCGAGGGCGCGGATGCGGTACACGCCGCCGACGAGGGCATCCGCTATGATGTCAGCCTCGAGGGCATGCGCGGGGTCAAGCTGCTACGCGAAGGCGGACGCATCACCGCGGCTACCTCCAGTCAGATCTGCGACGGCGCCTCAGGGGTGATGGTGGTCTCGGAAGCTGGCCTTAAGCAGCTCGGCGTCATACCCCTGGCCCGAATCCACCACCTGACGGTGATCGGCGGCGATCCGGTGATCATGCTGGAAACGCCGCTCCCCGCCACCCTGCTGGCCCTGAAGAAGGCTGGCATGTCGATCGACGACATCGATCTCTACGAGGTCAACGAGGCCTTCGCCTCGGTACCGGTGGCCTGGCTGCAGAAGACCGGCGCCGATCCGGACAAGCTCAACGTCAACGGCGGGGCCATCGCCCTTGGCCATCCACTGGGCGCCTCGGGGACCAAGCTGATGACCACCCTGGTGCACGCCCTAAAGACGCGTGGCAAGAAGTGGGGCCTGCAGACCATGTGCGAGGGCGGCGGGCTGGCCAACGTCACCATCGTCGAATCCCTCTGAAGTGCGTCTCTGTAGGGCGCTTCAGGCTGAAACCGACGACAGCAACGCGCGCGTCTCGGCGACAACGCGATCCTGGAACGTCGGGTCACGCACGAGCGTCGAGCCGAGCATCGGATGGCCGCCCTCGTCGTAATAGACGCCGGTCCGGCCGGATTCATCGGTGAGGACTTTCGTGATCACACGCGCGGCGCGTTTCGGGGTGCTCAAGAACTTCATGAAGGGCATGAGCAGCGGCACCAGCAGCGGCAGGATGTATTTCGACACGAAACCCGCGAAGGCGTTGGCGTCGCGCCGCCCAAGACCGGTGGCAAGATTTACGCCCGGCTCCACCGCGTTGAAGTGCAGGCGCGGCGTTTCACGGGCGAAGACCATCACCGTAGCGAGATTGCACTGCTTCGACGTGGCGTAGGCGTCCGCGCCCGGCAATTTTGAACCGCCCGGCGTCCACTCGCCGCGCGCGCTCGCCTCCCCTGAAATATAGCGGGCGCCGCGGAAACCGACGGCCTTGGCGGGCTTGCGCTCGGGGTCCTCTACAGCCGAGACGACGAAGACCACGTTGGCGCCGTCGGGGAGATGCGGCGCGAGCGCCTCGGTCAGCGCGAACGGGCCGAGGTGGTTGGTCGCGAACGTCATGTCCCAGCCCAGCACGTTCTTGGTGGCGCCCGTCTGCATGATGCCCGCGTTGTTGAGCAGGCCGGCAATCGGAAGATGGAGTGCGGTAATTTCCGCGCCAGCGCGCCGCACGCTGGTGGCATCCGACAAGTCGCACACGACAGAAACAGCGCGCCTGCCATTTTGCTCGATGGCTGTCTGCACGTCTTCGAGCTTTTGGCGGTCCCGGCCAACCAGGACGACGGCGCCATGCCTGGCCAATTCCAGTGCTGTGGCGCGTCCGATGCCGGAGGTCGGGCCGGTGATGATGTACGCCTTGCGATCAGCAGGCGTCTTCAGAGGGTCTTCAGACATGATGCCCCTTTAAATGTGAATGCCGCCGGCGACTTCGATCCGCTGGGCGTTGACCCAGCCAAACGCGTCGGACAGCAGGGCGGCGATCACCGGCCCAACATCGTCGGCCACGCCGGCGCGGCCGAGCGCCGTTTGATCGGCGATGGCCTTGTTGACCTGCGGATTGACGGCGATCCGGCGCGGCCCCGGCTCCACGGCCATGTACCGGGTCAGCGTTTCGACGGCCGCCTTTATCGAACCGTAGCCGATGCGGCCCGGCATGGCGAAGCGGGCCAGGCCCGAGGAGATGTTCACGATGCGGCCGCCGTCGTTCATGAGCGGCAGCAGTTTCTGGGTCAGGAACAGCACGCCTTTGAAGTGGACGTTATAGAGCGCGTCCATCTCCGCCTCGGTTATCGTCTCAAGGCCGGCGCTGGAGGACGCGCCGGCGTTGTTGACGAGGTAGTCAAATCGCTCAGCGTCCAGTTCGGCCAACGCTTCGCGCGCACGCCCCGCGAAACCGTCGAACGCGCCTACATCGCCCGTGTCGAGTTGCAGGGCGCTCGCCCGCGCGCACGCTTCCACGGCAAGCGCCGCGACCTTGTCAGCTTCTGCCCGATTGGAGTTGTAGGTGAATATCGAGCGGACCCCTCGCCTGGCGAGGCAGAGAACCGCATTGCGACCGATCCCCCGGCTTCCGCCGGTGACGATCGCAATCTTACCATTTGACATAACTTATCTTTCTTCTGACGCTTGGCCGGAAATCTTCGTGCATCATGATGCACGAAGGTTGGCGAAGTGAATGCCGGAATACCCCTGTTTCTTGCCTAATCCTGCCAAACGGCGTAGTTGTGCGCGGGGTTTCAGCGTGAGAGGAACGATAGAACGTGCCTGATCCGTTAGCGGAAGCGCTCCTGCACTTCACCGATCGGCAGCTCGGAGAGAGCCCGTTCAGGACGGCGATCGATGGCATGGCCGTCATGCGATCGGACCATCCCAAGCCGCCGACCCACATGATCTCCAGGCCGGCAATGTGCATCGTCGCGCAGGGCGCCAAATGGGGGAGCTTCGGCGGCAATCGCCTTGAGTACAGGGCGGGGCAGGCCCTGGTGATCGGCGTCGAGACACCCTCGGTGGGCAGGGTCTCCGAAGCCAGTCCTGGCGAACCTTGCCTTGTCCTCGCCTTCGAGCTGGACCTTACGATCATGCGAAGCGTCGCTGAGGGACTGGATACGCCGCCGAGGGCGAGCGGGGAGCCCGGGCGTGGAGTCTTCGTGACCGATTTCCAGGGCCCGCTGGCCGACTGCGCGCTACGGCTGGTGCGCCTGCTCGATACGCCCAAGGCGATACCAACGCTCTACCCGATCATCATGCGCGAGATCTGCTTTTGGCTCCTCACCGGACCTCATGGTGGGGATGTTGCGCGGATGACCCTGGCCAACGGCCCCTCGCAGCGGGTGATCAACGCCATGCACAGCTTGCGAAGCCGCTTCAGGGAGACCGTTAGGATCGAGGAACTGGCCGCGGTCGCGCAGATGAGCGTGTCGGCCTTCCACCGCCAATTCAAGGCGCTGACTTCGATGACTCCCCTCCAGTATCAGAAACAGCTCCGCCTGCTGGAGGCGCGTCGGCTGATGATCTCGGACGCCGTGAGGGTGGAGGCGGCGGCGTTCCAGGTCGGTTACGAGAGCCCTTCGCAGTTCAGCCGTGAATACGCTCGCATGTTCGGCGCCCCGCCAAAACGCGATGCGAAGCAAATGCAGGCCGTGCTTCGGGAAGATCGCGTTTCTGCGGACGCGAAATTGATCGCTGACGCTGCGTGAGCGGTGGGGACGGCTTCTCTTGCGAGGAGGAGCGGTCTAACCTTTTCGGCGAAAGGCAGGGCCAATTCATGTCCGCGGCTCCGTTCGTCGTCACCCCGGCCGACTATGCCAAGGGGCTCAGTGTGGTCGGCGAGGAAATCGTCGTCCTGGCCTCCGGCCACCGGACCGGCGGCTATGAAGTGTTTCTGCAAAGGGGCCCTGGCGGCGTGGGACCGCCGCCGCACAGTCATGACTGGGACGAGACCTTCGTGGTCACCAAGGGGGACGTGCTGTTCGGGGTTGGCGAGCATGAATCGGTGGCCACGCCCGGCACCCTCGTGCATGTGCCGGCCGGCCAGACGCATTGGTTCCGGCTCGGCGATGGCGGCGCGGAGATGATCTCCATGACCTCGCGCCTGGGCGCCTCGGAATTCTTCACCGAAGTCGATCGAGAGGTCGCCCCCGGTCCGCCCGACCTGGCGGTGCTGGGCCAGGTCGCGGACCGTCATAAGATCAGGTTTGGCGGCTAAGCCCGTCGTGACCGACGCGGGCGCGGAGCCGTGGCGCTGGCCGGAGTCGCGCTGGCGCGCGGCCGTGGATCATGTCCGCGCCGGCCGCGCCCTTTGCCCGAGGTTCTGGCCCGACGGGGCGCGCTGTGCTGTCGCCCTATCGTTCGATTCCGACCACGAGACCAATGAGCTGCGTGACGGCGGCGCCTCGGTGGCGCGGCTATCCTGGGGCCAGTACGGCGCGCGGGTCGGTGTCCCCCGCATTGCCGCCCTGCTGGAGCGCCACGACGTCCGCGCCACCTTCTTCGTGCCGGCGGTCACCGCCCTCATCCATCCCGACGAACAGCGCGCCCTGATCGCCGCCGGGCATGAGATCGGCTTGCACGGCTGGATCCACGAGCTCAACACCGCCTTGCCGCCCGAAGCCGAGCGCGACCTCATGTTCCGCGCCGCCGATACTTTGGAGGCGGTTACTGGCGTGAGGCCCGTGGGGCTGCGCACCCCCTCGTGGGATTTCAGCCCCTCGACCCTGGCCATCGAGAAGGATCTGGGCCTGGCCTATGACTCCTCGCTCATGGCCGACGAGGACTGCTACGAGCTAATGATGGACGGCGAGGCCACCGGCATCGTCGAGCTGCCGGTGGAATGGATCCGCGACGATGCGCCCTACCTGTCCATGAACCGAGGCTCAGGCCAGCGGCCCTACACGCCGCCGGCGGACGTCCTCGACATCTTTCGCCGGGAATTCGACGGCGCTTGGTCGCAGGGCGGGATCTTCCAGCTCACCTGCCACCCTCACATCATCGGCTATCGCTCGCGCATCTGGATCCTCGACGAACTGATCGGCCACGCCAAATTGACGGGCGAGGTCTGGTTCGCCACCCACGCCGAGGTGGCCGCATGGGCGCTGGCCAACGCCACCTAGCTGGGTCCGTCCGGATCGTAGCCGTGAGGCGGAGGCGGGGGCGGCGGATAGTCCAGCGGACGCTCTTGGTCCCGGTCATCGGCGCCGTCGCGTGGCGCCTGCGTCTCGTCATAGGCGGCCGGTTGTTCGTCGCCGGAGACAGAGGTCGAGTCCTGACGGGCCACCCGCGGCCTGGGCTGCGTAAAGGGGTCGGAAGCCGAATAGACCTCGGCCGTGATCGGGGCGGGCGCCGGGCCAACCGCGGGCGCCTCGGGACTGTCCAGGACTGCCTGCTGGATAGCCGCCCCGGCCGGGGTGTCGACGGTCAGGTTGGGAGCTTCGGCGGAGGGGCGGGTGAGAGCCGCATCGATGGGCGCGTGCGCCAGCCACCCGAAGCCGAGACCGACGACAAGCGCAGCGACCGCGCCGCCGGCCAGAAGCCTAGGCTGGCTGAGAATCAACTTCTTGAGATTCATGGCTTGGGTCCGTCGGCGCTGGAGGCCCCGACCCTTGGCTAACGCGGGACGCGGCTTAGGGATGCGCCGGACGTTGATGAAGCGCAGATCGCGACCGGTCGTGCGTCGAATGCGCTACTGCCGCGACTGCGCGGACAGGACCTCCGCGCGATCGGCCGCTTGAGCCAGTTCCGGAGGGATGGGAGGAAGCTCGAAGGTCACCAAGCGGATCTCGCCGGAATAGGCGAATGGCGCGGAGTATTCGGCGTTCACCGGCGCGGGACTGCGGCCGAAGTCCATGCCGAGACTGGAGACCAACAGCAACAGGCGCGGAATGGAGCCGGATCCCACTGTCTCGTCGTCGATGATCATCGTCACAATGGCGGACGCGTCGGGCTGACGATCGATGACGACCTCGATGCGCCTGCTGCCCGCGGCCAGGGGCGCGGTCGCGACCACCGTCGAGTGATCATGGAAGGCGTTGTAATCGAACACGCACAGCCCATCCTTGACGTAGAGGACGAACCCGCTGTTGCGGCTGCCGCGGGCGACGAGGGCGCCATCGCCGCCGGCGTGGTCCAGATCGAGGATCATCCGCCAACCCCGGAACACCGGCGGACAGGCGTCGGAGACAATGTGGGATATTGGCGGATGGTAGACGAAGGACCGACGTGAGGTCGGCATGCCCGGACGCCTGGAGGCCCGGAACAGCTCGAACGCCCCACGATCGTCGAGGGGCAACACCCCGTGCGTCTCGGCCTCGCGCCACCAGTCATCGATCATCGCCTTCAGGCGCTCGGGCTCGGCCGCGGCCAGATTGTCGGTTTCGGAGAAGTCCCGATCCAAATGATAGAGTTCCCAGGCGTCTTGATCGAACGGCGTCCCGCCTTTGTGATGCGTGACCGCCTTCCAGCCGTCCTTCCACAAGCCGCGGTGACCGACCATCTCGAAATACTGGGTGTCGCGCGGCACGACCACGGCGGGCTCGGCGAAGGTGGCGGCCAGGCTGACACCGTGCACAGGCATCTGGCGCACGCCCCCCACCACGTCGGGTGTCGCCAGGTCCAGGGCCTCCAGTACGGTCGGGGCCACATCTATGGCATGGCAGAACTGATGACGCAGGCCGCCGGCGTCCTTGATCCTGGCGGGCCAGCGGACGATCAGCGGGTCGCGCACGCCGCCGCCGTGGGTGTTCTGCTTGTACCATTTCAGAGGGGTATTGCCGGCCTGGGCCCAGCCCCAGGGGATGTTGCAATGGCTGTCAGGGCCACCGATGTCCTCCAGCCGCTCTACGGCTTTGTCGACGTCTTCGACCATCATGTTGAAGAAGCGCATTTCATCCAGCGTCCCGGTGCGGCCGCCTTCCTGACTGGCCCCGTTGTCGGAGACGAGGATGAACAGGGTGTCGTCGAACACACCCAGATCCTGGAGGAAATCGGTCAGCCGACCGATCTGATGGTCGGTGTGATCGAGCATGGCCGCGAACGCCTCCTGCAGCCTGGCGGCGAACCGGCGCTCGTTGTTGGTGAGATCGGCCCATGGGCGCACGCCCGGATTGTGCGGGGCCAGGCGCGTGGCCGGAGGCGTGATCCCCATCGCTTTCTGGCGTGCGAACCACGCCTCCCGCGCCGCATCCCAACCGCCGTCGAAGCGGCCCCGGTACTTGTCCAGGTAGGGCCCCGGCGCCTGATGCGGCGCATGCATGGCCCCGAAGGCCAGGTAAAGAAAGAACGGGCGCTCCGGGACCAGCGAGACCTGATCGCGCACCCAGTCCATCGACCGGTCCACGAGATCCTCGGACACATGATAGCCTTCGTCCGCCGTCCTCGGCTGATGGATGAAGTGATTGTCGCAGGTGAGCTCGGGCTGAAACTGGTCCGTCTCCCCCTGCAGAAAGCCATAGAACCTGTCGAAGCCTTTGCGCAGCGGCCAATTGTGAAAAGGTCCGGCCGCCGTGCACTCGGCCATGGGGGCCAGATGCCACTTGCCGGCCGCGAACGTCCCATACCCTGAGTCACGTAGCACCTCGGCCAGGGTCGCTGCCTTGGGCGTGATCGCGCCGCGCATGTTGGGATAGCCGGTGTCCATATTGGAGATCGCCCGGACGCCGACGGCATGGTGGTTGCGGCCGGTGAGCAGGCAGGCTCGCGACGACGAGCAGAGCGCGGTCGTGTGGAATCCGGTGTAGCGCAGGCCCTCCCCCGCCAAGCGGTCGATGTTCGGCGTCTCGATGGTCGATCCGTAACAGCCGAGATGGGCGAAGCCGGTGTCGTCCAGGACCACCATCACCACATTGGCGCCCGCCTTGGGCGCGCGCTCCCCCGACCAGGACGGAGTGGATTCGGCGATGGTGCGACCGATGACACCGTCGAAGGCGGGTTCAGCGGGGTGGGTGTAGGCCATGGCGGAGGTCCTTCACAAAAATCGCGGTCACCGATCGGGATTGACTTCGAGCTGGGCGCCGGGACATATAGTGGCATTATGCGTGCCACTATATTGGCATGCGGTCAAGGCGGAGGCGCCCCATGTCGACACGGTTTCGCATTTTTGGCGGCGTGCTGGTTTTGGTGCTCATCCTTGGCGTCGTCCTTTGGCTAATGCGGGGCCCGATTGCGGTCGCCGTCATGGCCCGAGTCTACGATCGGGCCATGGGCTCCGATCCCATCGCCGCCCTGCCCGACGGCCTGCACGTGGGGCTGTGCGGATCGGGTTCGCCCATGCCCGATCCCACCCGCGCCGGACCGTGTTCAGTGGTGGTCGCCGGGCGCCGCCTGTTCGTGATCGACTCCGGCGAGGGCAGCACCAAGAACCTGACGCTCATGCGCCTGCCGCCGGCTCAGCTAAGCGCTGTGTTTCTGACGCACTACCACTCCGATCACATCGCCGACCTCGGCGAGCTGATGCTGCAGCGCTGGGGCAGCGGGGCCGCGACCGCGCCTCTGCCAATCTACGGCCCGACCGGCGTCGATCAGGTCGTGGCCGGCTTTGAGCAGGCCTATCTCCTCGACCGCGGCTATCGCGTCGCCCATCACGGACCTAAGGTGATTCCCCCGGCCGGCTTCGGAGGCGCGCCTCACGCCTTCGCTATCAGCAAAACCGGACCCGACGTCGCCCTCATCGACGAGCCCGACCTGAAGGTCGTGGCTTTCCCGGTGGATCACGAGCCGGTCGAACCTGCGGTGGGTTACCTGTTCATCTATAAGGGCCGGCGGGTGGTGATCAGCGGCGACACCGCCCCCTCGCCGCGTCTGGAAGCCGCGGCTCGCGGCGCCGACGTACTGGTGCATGAGGGCCTGGCCCCGAATCTGGTGGCCGACATGCGCCAGGCCGCGCTGCGGCACAACCGCGCCAATCTGGCGGCGATCATGCACGACATCCTCTCCTACCACACCACGCCGGAGCAGGCGGCCGCCATCGCCGAGCGGGCCCATGTGCGGATGCTCCTGTTCACGCACGTCATTCCGCCTCTGCCGTTCGACGCTCTGGACGGCCCGTTCCTCGGCGCCGCGCGCAAGATCTTCCACGGCCCGATCCGCGTCGGCCATGACGGCGACTTCATCAGCCTGCCCGCCGGGTCGACCGAGATCCGTCGGTCCAATCGCCTCCAGCGCCTGCTACAGGAGTGACCGCCATGCCGGGTGAACCCATCGCCCTGATGGGCGCGCCAGGATCGCCCTACACACGCAAGATGCTGGCGGTGCTGCGCTACCGCCGCATTCCCTATCGATTCCTGATCAGCGGCGGACGCCAGGCGGCGGCGATGCCGGAACCCAGGGTGCGCCTGCTGCCCACCTTCTTCCTGCCCGGCCCGTCGGGCGACCTGGAGGCGGTAACGGACTCGACGCCGATCATCCGCCGGCTGGAGCGCGATTATTCCGGGCGCAGCGTGGTTCCGGACAATCCCGGCCTCGCCTTTGTCGACGAGCTGATCGAGGACTACGCAGACGAATGGCTGACCAAGGCCATGTTCCACTACCGCTGGACCTACAGGGCTGACATAGACAAGGCCGCAGTCATCCTTCCCTGTTGGCGCAACCACGCCATCACCGACGAGGCCTTGGCCCAGGCCGCCCGATCCATAGGCGAGCGTCAGATCGGCCGCCTCGGCGTCGTCGGTTCGAACCCTGCGACCGGTCCGGTCATCGAGGCCAGCTACTGTCGGTTCCTGGAGGCGTTCGAGGCCCATCTCACGCTCCAGCCCTTCCTGCTGGGGGCTCGCCCCGGCGCGGGCGACTTCGCGGTCTACGGCCAGCTCACCCAGCTCGCCCAGTTCGATCCCACGCCCATGGCGCTGACCACGCAAATCGCCCCGCGCGTCAGCGCCTGGGTCGGCCTGATGGAGGACCCGTCCGGCCTGGAGCCCGAGGCGGGCGACTGGATCAGCCTGGACGGGGTTCCGCCGACGCTGGTGGGCCTCCTTCGTGAGATCGGACGTGTCTATCCGCCGGTGTTGTTGGCCAACGCCTCCGCTCTCGCGGCCGGGGCGGCAAGCGTCGAAACCGAGGTCGACGGCCGGCCCTGGACACAGACGCCGTTCGCCTACCAGGCCAAATGCCTGCAGTGGCTTCGGAGCTCGCACGCCGCCCTGCCGCCGACTTCCCGCAATGACGTCGACGCCCTGCTGACAGACACTGGCTGCGCGGTGCTGTTCGCCTGACCAAGCGGCACGGGAGCCCGCCGTGAGAATTGATTATGGCGCGGCCAAAGCCATATCCTCCACCAGGAGACCCGTTTCGTGGACAGACCGCTTCGCGCTTTCAACCTGGATGACGGCGAGGAAGTTTCGTCCGAGCCCGACGGTCGCCGTCGCCGATCCCTGGACAGTCGCGCGCGGATCGTTGCGGCCATGCTGGAGCTGGTCCACGGCGGCGAGGTCGCTCCGGTCGCCGAACAGGTCGCGGCGCGCGCGGGTGTCGGCCTGCGCACCGTCTTCCGCCAGTTCAAGGACATGGACAGCGTTTATCGGGAGATAGCGACCGTCATCGAGGCCGAGCTGACCGAGGTGCTGGCGCGCCCGCTGAGCGGTAAGACCTGGCGAGAGCAACTGAGCAATGTCATCGCGCGGCGGGCTCTGGCCTTCGACAAGATCGCGCCGTTCAAGCGCGCGGCCAATGCTCACCGGCACAGATCGCCGTTCCTCGAAGCCCACCATGCCCGCCTGACCGAGGCGTCACGATCCGCCGTGCGCGGCTTGCTTCCCTCCGCCATCGCCCGTGACGCTGCTTTGGTGGAGGCCCTCGATCTGCTGCTGAGTTACGAGACCTGGAGCCGTTTGCGCTGCGAGCAGGGCCTCTCGCGCGGGCGCGCCCGCGAAGTGCTGGAGTTCGCCGTCGACCGCCTGATCAGGCGCGGGGCCTGACCCTCAGCGCGCACCCAGCAACCGGGTCAGGTATTCAACCGTGGCCGTGTCGACCCGCAGCCAGCTGTCGTAGCGCAGGAAGCCGTGGATTTCGTCCGGCAGGACCATTTCCTCCAGCGGCACGTCGCCCTTTGTCTTGAGGCGCCTGACCAGGTCCACGGTCTGATGGAAGGGCACGTTGCGGTCGTCGTCGCCCTGGATCAACAGCACCGGCGAGGTCCAGGTCGAGACATAGGCGTCGGGGGAGGATTGCCAGGCGACCTTCATGAATGCTTCGCGGTCGCCCTGCTCATAGCGCTCGGAGCGCGGGCCGAGATAGCGGGCTAGATCCGCCGTCCAGTCGTGCACACCATGCAGATCGACCCCGACCTTGAACACGTCGGAATTGCGCGCCAGGGCCATGGCGGTGAGGAAACCGCCATAGGAGCCGCCCCAAATGCCGATGCGCGTCGGATCGACGCCCTTGACGCTCTGCAGGAACCGGGCCCCGGACAGCACGTCCTGGTACTCCGATGCTCCCGCCGGGCCGGAATGCTCCGGGTGCTGGTAGACGCGGCCATAGCCGATGCCGAGGCGATAGTTCACTGACAGCACTACAAAGCCGTGCGCCGCAAGAACCTGGTTCACCGCATAAGCATTTGAATAATAATCCATATAGTGCCAGCCGAGCAGCATCTGCCTTGGCGGCCCGCCGTGAACGAAGATCACACCAGGTCTGGCCGGACCGCCTTCCGCTCGCTGGAAAAGCTGGCCGTGGACGATCGCGCCGTCCGGCGCCGGCCAGTTGACCGACTTGGGGGCGATCAGCTTTTCCACCGGATAGGGGGTGGGCGCCTCGATCGGGGCCACGTCATGGCCGCCGGCCAGGGAGACGCGCTTGACCCGGGCCGGCTCGGCGTAGCCGGAAGCGACGAACGCCGCCTGGCCATCGCCTGCGTCTTCCGACTTCAGCTCGATGCCGTCACCCGCGGTGAGTTCGACCGGCGCGGCCCGATCCACAGGCACGGCGAACAGATGCCTGCGGTCCTGGTCGCCTGGCGTGGCCCCGGTGTTGGCGTCGTAGAGCATCCAGCGCTTGTCGCGGCTCTGACGCACATGCTCGACCATGAACGGGCCCGGCGTGAGCAAAAGCGCCTCCCCGCCCTCTACCGGGACCGAGTACAGATGCGGCCAGTTGTCCATCTCGGCCAGAAACACCAGCCGATCGCCCGCCGCCCAGGCGAGGTTGGCCTCGCCGTCCACCTCCGGCATGGATCCCGCCAGAGTGTTGGGGCTCTGCCAGACCTGATGGGCGGCGCTGCCGTCCGCCTGCGCCACCCAGATCGAGAAAGGATGCGGCGTGTCGGTCAACAGGGGTTCAGGCGGGCCCCCTTCGCCCGGCCGGCGGGTGAGGGCGACTCGCGTCCCGTCCGGCGACCACACCGGCGAGGCATCGCGGCCGGTGGACGGATTCAGAAACACGATCGGCCGGTCCTTGGCCGAATAGACGCCGACGAAGGCGTGATCGCCGCGCCGGGACACAAAGGCCAGGCGCGAGCCGTCCGGCGACCAGGCAAGTTCACCGTCTTTGCCCCGGTCAAAGAACAACCGCTCGGCCTTACCGCTCCCGTCCAACGGGGCGGTCCACACCTGATCGTCCTTGACGAAGGCCAGTTCATTTTTCGACGACACCGCCGGGGCGTCGCCATCGGCGATCTTGACCGCCTTGCCGCCCCCAAGCGCGGCCGACCAGATGGCCATCTTCGCTTCCTCCGGGCTGGCGGTCGGATCGGGGGCCAGATGACCCTCCGCCGGCCAGTTGGCGTCATGGTCGCCGCCCCGAACCCACACCAGCCGGGTCCCGTCCGGTGAAAACGTCAGCCAGGTCAGTTCCTGGCCGTCGTCGGCGGTAGAGCTGGTGACTGGGCGTGGCTGAAACGCCGGCCCTTGCGCCATCCACACATTGCGCACCCCTTCGACATCGCGCGCCCAGGCGATGCGGTCGGCATGCTCGGCGCTGACGATGCCAGTGACGAACGAGTAGCTCAGGGCTTCCTTGAGGGTCAGCGGCGCCCCGGTCGGCGCGGCCAGCGCCGCGGCGGCGAGGCCCGCCGACAATGCGGCGCCCAGCGCCGCGTTGCTGAATGCTCGGAACATGATCCCACCTTTTTCTCAGCTCAGATGAACGCCCGCACCTCGGCCAGGAATTCGTCCAGCTTGTCGTGCTGCACCCAGTGGCCGGCGCCCTCGAACACCTTGACCCGGCCGTTAGCGAAGTGCGCCAGCCGCCCGTCCTCGGCCGGGTTGGAGGCCCAGCTTTCGGCCCCGTTCACCAGCAAGGTCGGGCAGGTGATATTGCCCCACAGCCGGCGCAGCTCCTCGGGCGTCACGTCCACCGGATAGTTGCTGCGGGCATAGTTGTCGAACTTCCAACTGAACGTGCCATCCTCGTTCTGGCTGACGCCATGGATAGTCAGGTAGCGCGCCTGCTCGGCGGACAGGTGCTTGTTTTCCGCCTGCATGCGGGCAAAGGCGTCCTCGATCGAGGGGTAGCGGCGCGGCTGCCGGCCGGCCAGGGCGCGTTCACGCTCGATCCACGTCGAAATGCGCCTTTCCACCGGCATGCCGGCGCGCTCGGTTTGCATGGCCGGCGACGGACCCAATCCTTCTATGGCCACCAAGGCGCGCACGCTCTGCGGGTAGACGCCGGCGTAGCGCAGGGCGATGGCTCCGCCGAGGGAATGGGCGATCATCGTCACCGGCCCCAGGGCCAGCTGATGGACCAGCTGGGCCAGGTCATAGACGAAGGCCATCATCGAATAGTCGCCGCTCGGCGAATAGGCGGAGTCGCCGTGGCCGCGCAGGTCGGGGGCGATCACGTGCCAGTCGCGGCGAAGGTCCTGCGCCACCCAGTCCCAGTTGCGGCAATGGTCCTGGCCGCCGTGGACCAGGATCAGCGGCGGCGCGGCAGTATTTCCCCAGTCGACATAGTGCAGACGCAGCCTCTGGGACATGAAGCTGTGCGATGTGGGCCCCACCGGATCGGTCATGGTGCGTTCTACAGCCGCACGCGACGCCGACGTCAAGAACCGTTCCCCCCATCCCCGAGCGGAGCTTATCCGCGGGCCGGCGTTCGCCGGACCCGCGGGGCGGTCCTTCCCCCCGCATCGGGGGAAGTGGCATGAAGCGCCAAGGGGGCCTAAGCTGCGACCTTGTTGCGGGTTTCGATGCGCACCGGCAGATGGGTGTAGCCGTGGATGAAGCTCGAATAGACGCGCTCGGGCTCGCCGGTGAGCTCGATCCTCGGGAAGCGTTTCAGGATCTCCTCCCAGATGACCTTGAGCTGCAGCTCGGCCAGGCGATTGCCTACGCAGCGGTGGATGCCAAAGCCGAATGACAGGTGCTGACGAGGACGCTCGCGCTCGATGTTGTAGCGGTCGGGATCGACGATCACCTCATCGTCGCGGTTGCCCGAGACGTACCACATCAGCGCTTTCTCGCCGGCCTTCATGGTCTTGCCCCGCATCTCGACGTCTTCCTTCAGTGTGCGGCGCATATAGGCGAGCGGCGTCTGCCAACGGATGGTCTCCGACACCATGGCCGGGATCAGGCCATGGTTGTCGCGCAGCTTCTGAAACTGGTCCGGGTTCTTGTTGAGCGCGTAGATGCTGCCCGAGATGGTGTTGCGGGTGGTGTCGTTGCCACCGACGATCAGCAGGATCAGGTTGCCCAGATACTCCATGCGATCCATGTCCTTGGTCGACTCGCCATGGGCGAGCATGGAGATCAGGTCGGTCTTGGGCGGCGCGTTCACCCGCTCGTTCCACAACCGCAGGAAATAATCGGCGCATTCGAACAGCTCAGCGCGGCGCTCTTCCTCGGTCTCCACCAGACTGTATTCGGTTCCCACCGGCGTGGTGGCGACGTCCGACCAGCGGGTCAGCTTGCGCCGGTCTTCCCACGGAAAATCGAACAGGGTGGCCAGCGTCATGGTGGTCAGTTCGATCGAGACCTTGTCGACCCAGTTGAACTCTTCCCCGATGGGCACGTCCCGGTCGAGGATCTCGGCGGCCCGTTGGCGGATGATCGGCTCCAGGTTCATCAGGTTGGCGGGGCTGACGATCGGGCTCACCGTCTTGCGCTGGGCGTCGTGTTTGGGGGGGTCCATGGCGATGAACATCGGCAGTGTGAAATCGTCTTCCGGGTCGAAGATGGTGATCGCCGGCTCGGAGGAGAAAACCTGATGGTTAGTCTCCACGCTCATGATGTCGTTGTACTTGGTGACTGACCAATAGGGCCCGGTCTCTTCGTCCACGGCGTAGTGGACCGGGTCCTCGGCGCGCAGACGCTCGAAGAAAGGCCACAGGGTGTCGTCCCGGAACAGCACCGGGTCGGCCGGTTGGATGTCTTCGATGGGCATGGAATAGGCGCGCTCCCGCGCCGCTCGCCGGATGTCGCTGCCCGCGTCGTCCATGATCGTGTCTCCCGCGCCTCACATCGCTGACGCCGCCGTCATGTTTGCGCCGGCCGAAGCTTGCGGGCAAGAGGCGGCGCCGGTTTGTGAACAGCGATCAGCCAGCGTCAGCCCGTGGGCCAGGTTTCCTTCCAGGAGTAAGAAAAGCGGGGCCCTGAGGAGCAGAAACATGGCTGGAAAGCCGAACAAGACCCAACCCACGGCGGTGTCGGTCGATGATTTCCTGGCTGGCGTAACGCCGGAAACCCGACGCGCAGACGCCCTGGCGTTGCACGAAATGATGGCTCGACTCTCTGGCGAACCGGCGCGGATGTGGGGCCCGAGCATCGTCGGGTTTGGCGTACGAAAGCATCGCTATGAGAGCGGACGGGAGGGCGAAATTCTGAAGGTCGGCTTCTCACCCCGTAAGCCGGCCACTGTGCTCTATGTCGCGGCCCAAGCCGAGAACAATCCGGCGGTGGCCGCCTTGGGCAAGGTCAAGACGGGCAAGGGCTGCATCTACGTCCGGAGTCTGGCGGACATCGACCTGGAACGGTTGGAGCGGCTGATTGCCGACACGCTGGCGCGTCATAGCGGCGCCCCGCCATAAGTTGCGCGCCCCACCGATCGGCATGGACCGCGGGGTTGTGACAACCTGACGCCTGACAAGCAGGTCCCCGTCCGGTAGCTTGTGACCGTTGTCGGCGTAACGAGTCGGCGTTGTCGACAAGCCTACGATCGCCGCGTTGGTTCAGCAGTAGGGTGGGAAGGCGATGCGAAGTTTGTTGTGGGCCACGGGGGTGGCCGTGATGCTGACGGCCGGTGCGGCGAGCGCCAATCCTTTGGACGACGCGAAGGGCGGCATGAAAGCCTTCGACAAGGGTGACAATTCGACCGCGGTGCGCCTGTTTACGTCGGCCATCAACTCGCATCGACTGACGCGAACCGACCAGGAGTTGGCCCTCGTGAAGAGGGCCGAGGCGCGTATCGCCATGGGCCAGGGTCAGGCGGCGCTTGCCGACGCCTACAGTGCTCTCAATCTGGACCCGGCCGACAACGAAGCCATCGCCACGCGCGACCGGGCCCAAGCCATGCTCACCCCGCCGCCACCCGAGCGAACGGAAGCGGCGCCGCCGGAGCCGGCCTCATACCTGAAATCGCAGACCGCCTATCAAGAGGCGTTGAAGCGCTACGAGGAGCAGAAGAATTCCGACGCCAAGCGCTACGACGAGCAGCTGGCCAAATACAACGCCGAACTCAAGGCCCAGCAGGCCCTCGAAGCTCAGAAATCGGCCTTGCCCAGCACTCCGGGCGGACCGAAGACGGCGACGGCGCAGCCCGCGCCGAAGCCAATCACCAAGCCAACTCAGAAAAAGCCAGTCCCCAAGGCGACCCCAGCGCCGGTCGAGCGCCCGCCCATCTATTAGTCTATCGCGCGGCTGACTTGCGCCGACCCGCGGCGGGCTTCGGCGAGGCCTTGACAGCTGGCTTCGCGGCGGCCTCCGGGGCCACATAGGGCGCATCCGCTGCGCCGCCTTCGGGCGCCGAAGTTTCGGCCGGCTTGGTCACGGCTCGCTTGCGCCGCACGGTGGTCACGGGAGATGGCGTCGTGGCCGGCTCGGTTTTCGCGATGGTCCTGGACGCAGGCTTGCGCGGTGCGGCGGCCCTGGCCGCCAGTGGCGTCTGGGCGGCGAGCGCCGGCTCGATCATACGACGATCTTGCGGCGGGGGCGGGTTGGCCGCGAGTGGCGTCTCGGCCGCAAGCGCTGGCTCGGTCATACGATCCTGCGGCGGAGGCGGGTTGGCCGCGGCTGTCTCGCGGGTCGCGACCCCCGCGGCCTCGCCCTCCGTGTCGGTCTCCGTACGCCGACGCGTGCCGCGAATAGCAAATACGCCCGCCAGAATCGCCACGAGAGCCACCAGCCCGCTGATGGCGTAGCGTAGGCCCGGCTGGACGCCCGCCGGCGGCGCTGCAGCGGCCTTGGCAGGGCCAGGAGCCGGACCGGCGCTGGCGGGCGCGACCACATGCGCGCTCTGCGCGGCCACGCCGGGGGCCAGACCGGCCTGCTCCTGGCTCGCCGGCGATGGGGTCGCCGCCTTACCTTCTGCAGTCGCGGCCCGCGCATTCGTTCGTGGCTTGGCTGCCGCCTGGGCGGGGTTTCCAGCCGGCTTCGGCGCGCGCGCGGCCGGCTTGGCGGCGGGCGCCGGCGTTTGGTCCGGGACCAGCTGGTTGCCGAACTGGCGGCCCGACGGCGACTGACCGAACTCGCGCGACGCGTCCTGAGCCAGAGCCGGCGCCGCCATCGCCGCAGCGCTGACTACAACGGCGCAGGCCTTCGCCGCGCCATGAAGGACTCCGGACCTGTTCACTTGTTCCCCACGCATGTCGGCCACGCCCCACCGGCGCCGTCGTTCAGCCTGTCGAGCGCCGCCTATCGCAGTCAAGGTCCGAGATGGCGCTCGCGACGATATGTACCAGGAGGCTGGCGCCAATGCGTCACTTCCGGGCTTTGGCCAGCTTCTCCATCGCCTTTTCCAGCCGGGCGAAGCCGGCGGTCATGCAGGCCATGATCGCCTCGGCGTCGGCGCTAGGCTGCTCGGCCCTGGCGGATGCGCGTCGCCCTTGGCCCGCCGCCTCACGCACGCAGTCGTAAGCTTCGGCCAAGCGCTTTGCGCTGTCCTTCTCCTCAGCGATGTACCAGTTCATCAGATTGGCGGTCATGGCGTCGAACTCGCCTTCAGCCATGCGCCGGCGGATGTCGGCGAACGGGTCCGCCTCCTCGTCACCGCGCGCGGGGATCTTTTCCAGGTCGCTCACCCGCGGATCGGCGAGCTTGGCCAGGCGCTGGCCGGCGCGCGGGTCAGGCTTGTGACGCAGTTCGAAACCCAGCTCGGCGATCCGCCGACAGAACACCTCGCCGTGGCTCTTCTCGCGCGCCGCCACCAAGCGCAGCGTATGGGCGAGATCGCGGTTGGGCGTCGCCTCGGCCCACGCCTCGAGATAGACGCCGGCCGCGCTCTCGGCCAGGCTGATGGCGTTGAGCAGACCGAGGTAGCTCGGCTTGTTGACGGTGGCGGCGTTGGCCATGGCGTAATCTCCGATGCGGCGGACTTTGGGCTCTGGCGCCACTTAAGCCCCGAAACGCAGGAGCCGCTAGTCCTTGGGCTCGTCCCAGGAGTGCTGGTTGCCCTCGCTCGGGGTCATGTAGAGCACGGCAACCCCCGCCGGCGCGTCGTTATTGTGCCAGCAGCCTTTGGGGACCACGGCCAGATCGCCGGCCCGAAGGTCGCGCACGACGGTTTGGCCACCGACCCGCACCGTCAGCCGGCTGCCGCCGTCGAGTATCTGCAGCAGCTCGTCGCCGGCGGTGTGCAGCTCCCATGGCGGACGGCCGGTGAAACTAGCCACCCCGCAAGTGCAGCCGTGAAACTCGAACGTCTCGATTGCGCTTGGCGGCTCCTCGGCGGCGGTGGCGAGGTCGGTCCTGGTCATGCGGCGGACCGCCTCGGCGCTCAGTTCGTGCACGATCATCCGCACCTCCGGTGTTAATCGGGCGCCTCGCGGGGATCACCGGCGACCAGGCGGCCGTAGCGGATCCAGGCAGCTTGGGCCGGGGTCCATTTGCGCGCCGCCAAGGCCTCGTACCGCGCGAGATCGTCCTCTGTCAGAATATCGCGCCAGCGGCCGTTGGTTCCCTTGTAGACGAAGCGGTCGGCGCCTCCCTCCCAGACCTTGGCGGCCATCGGGACCAGGGCGGCGGCGTCGCGCTTCATGCACTCGAAACTCGCCGCCTCGACCAGGCTCGGCATCAGCGCCTCAGGGGTGGCGATATCCAGAAAGTCCGAGATCCGGCGCATCTCGCCAGCGAGGTCGCTCTTGAGGTCGTTGTAGTGGGTGAACAGGACGTTGGGCCGCTGACGCTCGCGCCAATAGGTGGACTCGAACTCGAAGAACGGCAGGTCGATGCCGTAGCCTTCGGTGACCTCAGCCTCGGCGTTGCTGATCCAGTTGAGGTAGAAATCGCGCGGATCGGCGGGAATCGGCCCGGCGCGCACGGGCAAGGTGGTCAACGCCGCCATCAGGCGCGGATTGGCGAGCGCTTTTTCCATCACGCCCTGGCGCCACTCGGGACGGGTTGCGAGCTGATGGTTGTGGAAGGACATGCACGAGTCGCGGCCGTCCCGGGAGACGTGGATGTATTTCACCTCGTCCCAGATCGGCACGGCGTCGAACGGCAGGTGGGTCTTGACGAATCGGCGGTGGCGTTGGGTCTGAAGGGTGGCGAGGTCGGTTTCGACCGGCTGGAACATGACGCTGTCCAGCCACGGGGAGATGCTCATCGCCGGTCGGGGTTCGGCTGACTGGAAGACCAGCAGATCGACGATCCGCTGAGTCCAAGTGGTGCCGCATTTAGGGTAGGTGGCGATGACGATGTCGTCCGGCCGCGGCTCAAAGGAGTCCCAGCGGTGACTGTCCATCACCATGGTGCGGAATTCACGCGTTGGCTCGCGCAGCAATGTCGGCATCAAGACCCCCTACCGGCCGCTGAAGACCGGCGATCGTTTTTCCAGGAATGCGGCGACGCCTTCCCGGTGATCCTCAGTCTGCATGAGCTTGCGGATGATTTCTATCGCCCAGCCGCCCAGTTCGTGAAGATCGCCATAGGCGCCGCGTCGCAGGCCTTCCTTCAGATAACGCAGGGCGAGCGGCGGGTTGACCACGATGCGAGAGGCCAGGGCGCGCGCCCGGTCCATGAGCTCGGCGTGCGGGGCCACCTCGCGCACCAGGCCGATGCGCAAGGCTTCGGCCGCATCGATCACGTCGCCGGTGAACAGCAACTCCGCCGCTTTGGCCGGGCCGACGATCCCGGGCAAGCGATAGAAGCCGCCAACGTCGCAGATGAGGCCACGCTTGACGAACAGCTCCGCGAACCTGGCCCGGTCGGAGGCGATGCGGATATCGGCGTAGAGGGCCAACTCCATGCCCCAGCCCACCGCCGGTCCGTTCACCGCGGCGATCACCGGCTTGTCGCATTCCAGCGCGGCCATGGCCGCCGGTGTCGGACGATGGCGCACCACCGGCGAGGCGTCGGTCGGCGGCCGCGGCGTCGCCATCAGCTCAACCACGTCATCGCCGGAACAGAACGCCGGATCGGCCCCGGTGACGATGACGCACCGCGCCTCGGGATCCCTGACAGCGCGTCGGAACGCGGCCTCCAGGCGCTCATAGGCGTCCATGTTGAGCGCGTTGCGCTTTTCCGGCCGGTTGAGGGTGATGGTCGCCACCCCCTCAGTTGTCTCATAGGTGACGCTTTCGGCCATGATGTCCCCTTCCGGCTAGAGGTCGCTAATAGAAATCGGGCGCGCCGACGAAATATTGCAGGTCCAATCGGGCCTCCAGGCTCCAAGTCTCGCACCCCGGCCCGGCCGGCGCCAGGAGCGCCGATTGCCCCGGCGTTAGTCTTGCATCCGCCGTCATTCGCACTCAAAACGCTTGTTTAACATTCCTCGCCCGCAAGGACCCGCCATGGCCGAAGCCTTCATCATCGACGCCTGCCGCACACCGCGCGGGATCGGCAAGATCGGCAAGGGGGCGCTGGCGGAGATCCATCCGCAGCAGCTCGGGGCCACCGTCCTGAAGGCCCTCAAGGAACGCAACGACTTCAACACCGCCGATGTCGATGACATCATCTGGGGCACCAGCGCCCAGCGCGGCAAGCAGGGCGGGGATCTGGGCCGCATGTCGGCGCTGGACGCCGGCTATGACGTCCGCTCCAGCGGGGTGACCCTGGACCGGTTCTGCGGCTCGGGCATCACCACCGTCAACATGGCCGCCGCTTCGATCATGGCCGGCATGGAGGATCTGGTCATCGCCGGGGGCACCGAAATGATGTCCATGCCCAGCCGCCGCTCGCCTGAGGACGGACCGCCGACCATGGACAACGGCAACCTGCGCCTGCGCGCCAGCCATCCGCAGTCGCACCAGGGCGTGTGCGGCGACGCCATCGCCAGCATGGAAGGCATCAGCCGCGAGGCTGTGGACGAACTGGCCCTGGTCAGCCAGCAACGCGCCGCCGCCGCCATCGCCAGCGGCCGTTTCGATAGGTCCCTGATCGCGGTCTACAAGGAAGACGGCTCCCTGGCCCTAGACCACGAGGAGTTTCCCCGGCCCCAGACCACCCGCGAAGGCTTGGCGGCGCTCAAGCCTTCCTTCGAGGCCGTCGCCGATATACCCCTGGACGACAAGGGCACCACCTTCCGCGGCCTGATCCTGCAGAAATACCCCGACCTCAAAATCACCCACGTCCACCATGCCGGCAATTCCTCGGGCGTGGTTGACGGGTCCGGCGCGGTGCTGCTCGCCTCGGAGGCATACGCCAAGGCCCACGGCATGAAGCCGCGCGCCCGGGTGGTGGCCATGGCCAACATGGGAGACTCGCCGACCCTGATGCTCAACGCGCCCGTGCCGGCTGCGCGCAAGGTGCTCGCCAAGGCCGGCCTCGAATTGGACGACATCGACCTGTTCGAGATCAACGAGGCCTTTTCAGTGGTGGCCGAGAAGTTCATTCGCGACCTGAAGCTCGACCGCGACAAGGTCAACGTCAACGGCGGCGCCATGGCGCTGGGCCACCCGATCGGCGCCACTGGCTCTATCCTCATCGGCACCCTCCTCGACGAGCTCGAGCGTCGCGACCTCAGGCGCGGCCTGGTCACCATGTGCGCCGCCGGCGGCATGGCCCCGGCGATCATCATCGAGCGGGTTTAGGGAAGCCTCTTTCTTTGACGTGAGAGGGGTAGGGAGCGGCAAGACGCGGTCGCGCAAAACGTTTAACCTGGCCCGATCGGTCAAGGGGGGGAACATGCGTAAACGGCTTGCGATTAGCTTGATATTGGCCGCCGCCGTAATAGCGTGCTGGCCCGCCACGGCGGGCGTCTACGCCGATGACCTCTCCAAATGCTTGGTGAAGTCCGCCAGCGACGGCGACAAATCTGCTCTCACACAATTCATATTCGCGGCCATGTCAGATGATCCGACAGTCAAGGACATGTCCTCGGTCGTCCCGGCGCAACGTACCGCCCTGGTGACGAAATATGTCGAGATCGTTCAACGACTAATGTTCGTAGACTGCCGCCGCGAGGCTACAGACGCTCTCAAATACGAAGGTCGGGGCGTCATAGATCAGAGTTTTTCCCTCCTTGGCCAAGTGGCGATGCGGCAGCTGATGACTGGTCCGGGTTTCCAGCGCGTCACTAAGGATGTAGCCGCCCATATGGATAAAGACAGGTGGGTCGCCCTCTTCAAAGAGGGCGGCATCGCCGACGCCACGAATTCATCGCCCACCAAGTGAGACACCGGCGATCATTGGCAACCGCTCGTACAACCCGAACAACGCCGTGAAATGCTCGTCCAGGCTGCCGGGCGGCGGGGCGGTCGGCGGATCGGCCTCGCCCGCCAGAACCGCGAGGATCGCCCGGGCGCAGTCGGCGGCGTCGCCGGCGCGATAGGTCTTCGATAGACCGCGGGCGGCAAGATCAGCCGCGCCACCGCTATCCGGAACCACAATGGTGACTGCCGAGGCGACGGCCTCGGCCGCCGCCAGGCCATAGGTCTCGGCCCCCGATCCGTGGACGAACAAATCCGCGCTGGCCAATATCCGGGCCAGGTCGCCGCGGTCGGTCACCGCCCCCAGCAGCGCGACGCCGCCGGCTCTCTTCGCCGCATGCTCAACACTGCGACGGGCCAGGCCATCGCCGATGACTATCAAGCCCAGGTCAGGTCGAACGCGACGTGCGCGAGCAAAGGCCTCGATCACCGTCGGCAGACGCTTTTCCGGATGGAAACGGGACACGGCCACCAGCAGCTTTCCCGCCGGCGCCACGGCGCATTTGGCCAGCAGTTGCGCGTGCAGCGCCTCGTCGCGTTGCGTCGCGCCGAACCGGCCGGCCTCGATTCCGAGCGGCACAGAGACCGCGTTGGCCACGCCATGGGCCGCGAGCCGCGCCGTCAGCCAATCGCCGCCGGCCACGGTGATGTCGAAGCGCGTCGCCAGGCGACGAAGTCTGGCCCACCATGGCCACGCCAATGTGTCGATCGCTTGGCGCGAGATCAGCCGGTCCAGGGTCGTGTGGCCGTAGACGGCGACCACGTCCTGATGGAATGCCAGGGCGCGGGCTGATCGCCCGCTCCACCCAGCGGCGATGGTCGCGCTCCCCCAAGGCGAAGACGCCTCGACGAGGTCAGGGGCGGCTGCGTCCATCGCCGCCCACACCGCGGGCGCGCCGGCAAACCGGCGATATCGGGCGTCCAAGGGCATGAGCGGGCTCTCGATCCACGCCACCCGCCCGCCTGGACGGGGTTCGGCCCGGGTTTGCGCGCCTGGGGCGATCACCGTGAGATCATGGCCGGCGCGGCCGGCGGCGGCGAACTTGGCGTCGACGTAGCGGCGCACGCCGCCGCCGGCTTCGGCATAGAAGCCGTTCACGTCGACAATCCGCATGGCGGGTGCTTCAGGCCACCGCGCGCCCGGGATCCCGCCGGGCCAGGAACTCATAGCGCTCCAGCAATCCAGCCATGGCCGCGTCCCAGGAAAATTCGAGGCTGCGCACCCTGGCCGCCTGGCCCATGACCAGGCGCACCGAGGCGTCGCCGGCCAGCGCCGCCAGGGGCGCGACGAAGGCCGCCACGTCACCGGCCGGCGCCAGGAAGCCGGTCACCCCCTCGGCCACCAAACAGCGGCTGCCCGTGGCGTCAGCGCATACCGTCGGCAAACCGCTGGCCATCGCTTCCAAAGTAACGCTGCCAAACGACTCGGTGTCGGACGGGAACAGGAAGATGTCGGAAGAGGCGTAAGCGACGGCCAGGTCGTCACCGGTGAGGAAGCCGGTGAACACGGCGTCTGGCAGGCCCCGCTCGAGCATCGCCCGGTCCGGTCCGTCGCCGACCACGAGGGCGCGATGGGCGACGCCGGCGCGCTTCAGGGCGGCCATCACCTCGATAAGCATGTCCAGGCGCTTTTCCCGCACCAGCCGACCAACGAAAGCGATCACCGGCACGGCGTCGGCGATCCCTGACCGGGCCCGGAAGTCGGCGTTGCGTCGCGAGGGATGGAATCGTTCGGTGTCGACCCCGCGCGCCCACAGGTGGATGTTGTCGGCGAAGCCCTCGGCCGCCAGATGCTCGGCCATGGATGGCGAGGGCGCGTAGACCTCATCGCACGCCCCATAGAAGCGCTTGAGTCGCGTAGCCACGAAATCCTCCAGGAATTTCAGGCCATAGTCCTTCAAATAAGCCTCATAGCGGGTGTGATAGGAGGCCACCGCTGGCGTCGCGCGCGCTTGCGCAAAGGCCAGCGCCTGGTGGCCCAGAAGGTCGGGTGTGGCGATATGCACGATGTCCGGGTCGAACGCTTCCAGGCGCCGGCGCAGGGCCGGCGTCAAACCGAACGCCAGCCGATATTCCGACCGGAACGGCAGGGGGGCGGAAGGCGCCGCGGCGATCTCGCCCTCGTGGGCGAACGCCGCGGCCCGGGCGACCGGCGTCACCACCAGAACCTCGACGCCGTGGCTGTCGAGGTAAGCTACCAGACGGTTGAGCGTCAGCGCCACGCCGTCGGCGATATAGTTGTACGAGCTGGTGACCAGCGCGACGCGCAGGCGGCGCGCCCTTTGCCCCCCCACGATCCGTCAGCCGCCGTAGAAGAAACGCTCTTCGGCGATCTTGCCGTTCTTGACCGTGTAGACGCCGATTTCATCCATCGTGATGCGCTGGCCGCTCTCCTTGTTGGTCATGTCCATGGTGAAGCGGACGCCGAATTGATCGCCATTGACCCATGGGCCTTCGACCTTGACCCCGTGGATGTCGTGCGCGCCCATGAACCAGTCGCCTTTGGCCTTGGCGGCCGCCTTGCCATGGCTGACCGGATCCCCCTGGCCGCCGGCTTCAACGCTCACGACGTCGTCGGCCCAATATTTCTCGCCCGACTCGTTGAACTTGCCCTGGGCGCAGAGGGCAGCCACGTCCTTGGCGATCTCTTGAGTGCTCATATCCGTCTCCCATGCGCTGGAAGCCTCTGAGGCTAAGCCCCTATGATGACAATCTTAGCACAGCCGAGCGCAGCGGACAGGGCGGCTCGGAAGAGGAGACGTCCGAAATCAGCCGGGGGGCAGATATCGGCTCACGGCTGTCGCCTGCTCGGCGGGCTCGGGATTGGCACCGGCCCAGGCCCAGCCGGTGATCCGCCAGCCAGCGCCCTCACGGCGCAGGGATATGGCCATCGTGGCCGGTTCGACCACGACCGCGCCGCGCCTCTGGTAGCTGTAGAGCACCGGCGCGATAACATAGGCCATGTCATGATCGGTTCGCGCCGATCCATGCAGGGTCACCCGCGTCTCGGCCGCGCCACCGGCCAGCCGCAGCGAAGTGGTCCACGCTTCGAACGCTCCCGGACCGCTCCATTCTCGGGGAGGGACCTCATCGACCAGGCTGATGTCCACCAGGACGTCGGCGGCCCGTCTCTGCGTGAGACTGGCGACGAACTCTTTCACCGCCGGGAGCGGGCCAACCTGAGCGGCGACGTGCCGGGCGGCGTGATGGGAGGCACGGTGAGAGACGTGGAACGCCGCGTGGAGGCCAGCGGCGGAGCCCGTTGCGCTCAAGGCACACGCCATCGCGCCCATAAAGGCTGACAAGCAAACCTGGCGCAGAACCGTCTGCGTCATCTACTGTGCCCCCGGGCCCCGTGGCCAATCGGCAACTGCCCTTGCCGCCACAATCGGCCACATTGTCCGCGTGGGCAATGCCAAATCGGCGCCACAATTCGTCGCTGCCCGCGTATGTCGAGCAAGATGCCGTGGCGCGCGGCGACGGCCACGGTTAGATTCCGCCGATGCCGAGTCTCGCCGATGCCTCCCCAATGACGATCGCTGTCCGCCCAGCCCGCCCTGCGGACGTCCAACTCGTCCACGGTTTCATCCTCGAGCTCGCCCACTACGAAAAGTTGGCGCGCGAGGCCGTGGTCAGCCTGGACCAGGTGAATGCCGCTCTGTTCTGCAAGCCCGCCCGCGCCTATTGCGACATCGCTGTGGCGGATGGCGAACCGGTCGGCTTCGCTCTGTGGGTGTACAACTTCTCCACCTTCGTCGGTCGCGCCGGCGTCTGGCTGGAGGACCTGTACGTGCGCCCGGCCGCCCGCGGGCGCGGCGCCGGCAAGGCGCTCCTGGCTCACCTCGCCCGCCGCTGCCGCGATGAGAATCTCGGGCGCCTGGAATGGGCGGTGCTCAACTGGAATGCCCCCGCGATCGCGTTTTACGACGCCTTGGGCGCTGAGGCCCTGACCGGCTGGACGACCCGGCGCCTCGCCGGCGACGCCCTAGCGCAACTGGCGCGCGAGGGAAGCCCCGGACCATGAGCCGTCAGACCATTCTCATCATCCGCCATGCCGAAAAGCCCGCGGACGGCGCCGAGGGGGGCGTGGACTCTTCCGGGTCGCCCGACTCCCGGTCCCTGACACCGCGTGGCTGGCAGCGCGCCGGCGCGTGGACGGCGCTACTCGTTCCCGCGCTGGCCGCTCCCGCGCCTGAGGCCCCGCCAATCCTGCCGCGGCCAACAGCCATATTTGCATCGGCCCTGGCCAGACGACCGGACGGCGGCGGCCGCAGCCGCCGGCCCCTGGAGTCCGTGATCCCTTTGGCGGCGCGGCTCGGGCTCGAGATCGACCAAAGTTTCACCAAGGGCATGGAGAGCGCGCTCGCGGCGGCGATCTCGAACATCGACGGCGTGGTGCTGGTCTCCTGGCAGCACGAGCACATCGCGTCCATCGCCAGGGCCGTGGCGCCGGGGGCGCCTAACATCCCGGGCGCCTGGCCAGCCGACCGGTTCAACGTCCTATTCCGGCTCGACCGCGATGGGCCGCAGTTCGACTGGACCTTTGAGCAGATCTCGCCGGTCATGCTCGCCGGCGACAGCCCCGACCCGCTCTAGACCAGGATGGTTTGAGCCGGGAATCGGCTCCAAGCTGAATCCTGTTCTGAAAGGTAAAAAGTCGAGCCTGATTCAGCCTTTGCATCTGATCGGTGCAAAGCCACCAGGCTCTGAGCTAGGCCAGCAGGTCGGCGATCCCGATCCAGGCCGCCAGGGTCGCAAGCCGCTGGTCTTCGCTCCACGGCGGGCCGAGGTCGTGACCCATCATCGTCAACCGGGCCTCCAGCGCGATCGCGTGCACCCCCAGGCTCCGACTCGCCTCGAGGAGCAGATCGCGTTCGGCGAGGCGACTGACGTCGAGGCCCAGCCCGCCACAGGCCTGAGCCACGACATCGCGATAGAAATCGCCTTCAGCGGCGTGAATCGCCGTGTGCGACTTGACGATGTCGGCGAAGGTCGGCGCCGTCCTGGCGCGCCCGGTGGGCACGACCGCCAGTCGGACGGTGAAACCCGCCTCGCCCACGGCCGCAGTAAGCTCGGCGATCCCGCCCGCGGCGCAGGTTGCGGTCGCCGAGCGCACCTTGGCGATACGGGCCGCCGCGGTGGAGGCGTCCATCTCCGCGACCTGATGATAGACGAACCGCTCCTCGCCGGCGGCGAATACGATCTTGCGGCGCTCGATGACGTGGGGGGCGTCGGGCTCTCCCGCCAACGCCACGGCCGCTGTCCAATAGGTGTGGGGTCGAAATCCCAGCACGGCCACGGCCGATCCGTCACGCATTCCGCCCTCGACTCAACGGCGGAATACTAGAGCAAACGCCGCCCGTGCGAACGGGCCTGGGGCAAGATCCAGGGCGATCGGGTGAATTACGGGGTGACAATGGGCTGAAGTGCTGAATCCCTCGACCTCCTCTGATTCGGGGGGAGGACGAACTCGATGGACGTCGGGAGCCAGCAGGGCGATAGGATCGTCGATGCGGTTGTTTTCCTGGAGTTCTTCAGGGATCTGCCGGATGGGCGGCAAAGCGCCAAGGTCAAATACCCGCTCGATGAAGTGCTGTTGCTGTGCCTGTTGGCGGTGATCGCCGGGGCGG
>OUNO010000121.1_pt1 | contig 32786 bp, 29 predicted proteins | sample 1779811 | NCBI WGS metagenome assembly OUNO01 (sample SAMEA3914804, study PRJEB12502) | metagenome | biome: forest; material: soil | place: Canada | collected 2010-06-25 | depth 0.3 m
CCCTGCAGCAGGCCGGCGAGGCGCTCCTCGCCAGCTTTGTCGGCGGCAAGTTTGGTCAGCCGGTTCTTGACGATCCGGAAGCTGGCGTCCGATTCACGCAGCTTGGCGCGCAGTTCAGCGGCCTGAGGGACGCTGATGCCGCGGTAATCAACAGCGAAGATCGCCTCAGATTCTTCAATCTGGGCGGCGATCTCTTGGATGGTTGCTGACTTTTCCTCGCGGTTCATCGTCTCTCCTACACCGGGCTTGCGGGCTTGCGCCCCGCCGATGGTCTCGGGCTAGCGGCGACGCAGTCTAGGCGGTCGCGGGCTCCGCTGCCGTCTCGGTGGCAGCGGCACCGACCAACTCGCGGTCGGTGGCTTTATTGGTGTCGACCCGGATGCCGGGTCCCATCGAAGTCGCGAGCGTGCAGGAGATCACGTATTTGCCCTTTGCCGAAGCCGGCTTGGCGCGGATGATCTCCTCGATCACGGTCGTGTAGTTGTCGAGCAGCTTGTCCTGGTCGAAGCTGGCCTTGCCGATCGCCAGATGGACGATCGCCTGGCGGTCGGTGCGGTACTCGACTTTGCCGGCCTTGGCCTCGGTGACGGCCTTCTCGATGTCCTCGGTGACGGTGCCGACTTTCGGGTTCGGCATCTTGCCCTGCGGCCCGAGGACGCGTCCGAGACGGCCGACCGTCGGCATCATGTCCGGCGTCGCGACAGCGACGTCGAAGTCGGTCCAGCCCTCCTCTACTTTTTTCGCCAGATCGTCGCCACCGACGTAGTCGGCACCGGCGGCCTCGGCGTCACGCGCCTGCTGGCCCTGGGCGAAGACGGCGACGGAGACGTCCTTGCCGAGGCCGTGCGGCAGCGCCAGGGTGCCGCGCAGCTGCTCGTCTGCGTGGCGGACGTTGACGCCGAGCAGGACGTGAACCTCGACGGTCTCGTCGAACTTGGTGCTGGCCGTCTCTTTGACCAGCGCAATCGCCTCGGCGGCCGGGTAGGAGCGGTCGCGCTCGACCTTGTCGTACTGCTGGCGGTATCGCTTGCCGTGGGCCACTTGAAATCTCCTATTTGACGTCGACGCCCATCGAGCGGGCGGTGCCGGCGATGATCTTCGAGGCGGCGTCGAGGTCGTTGGCGTTGAGGTCGGGCATCTTGCGCTCGGCGATCTCGCGGATCTGGGCCTCCGAGATCGTCCCGACTTTGTTGACGTGGGGCTCGCCGGAGCCCTTCGAGATTTTGATCGCCTCCTTGATCAGGACGGCGGCCGGCGGCGTCTTGGTGATGAAGGTGAAGGAACGGTCCTCGTAGACCGTGATTTCGACCGGGATGATCGTCCCGCCTTCGGACTGGGTCTGCGCGTTGAAGGCTTTGCAGAAGTCCATGATGTTGACGCCGTGCTGGCCCAGCGCGGGACCGACCGGCGGCGCCGGGTTGGCGTTGCCTGCCTGGATCTGCAGCTTGATGAGGGTGAGGACTTTTTTGGCCATAAGGGGTTGGGGAGCGTAGCGGTCTTGGCGACCTAGATCTTCTTGACCTGGTCGTAGCCGACCTCGACGGGGGTCTCGCGACCGAAGATCGAGACCAGAACCTTGAGTTTCGCCGCGTCCTCGTTGATCTCGGCGATCTCGCCGGAGAAGTCCGAGAGCGGGCCGGAGATGACTTTGACCGATTCGCCGATCGCGAACTGGGCCTGGGTGCGCGGCCGCTCGGCGGTCTCGCGGTGCAGCAGGCGGTCGACCTCCGGTTTGGAGAGCGGCACCGGCTTATTGCGGGAGCCGACGAAACCGGTCACGCCAGGCGTGTTCTTGACCAGGCCCCAGGCGTCGTCAGTCATCTCCATGTTGACCAGGACGTAGCCGGGCATCGTCCGTTTCTCGGACTGGACTTTCTGCCCGTCCTTCATCTCGGAGACCTGTTCGGTCGGGACGACGACCTGCCGCACATTGCGGTTCTGGCTCATCGTCTGCACCCGGTGCTCGAGGTTGTGCTTGACCTTGTTCTCGTGCCCGGAGTAGGTGTTGATCACGTACCAGCGATACAAATCAGAAGCCTTTGTTCGGGGAGCCTGACTACAGGATCCGCTTGATCAGGAAGTTGAAGAGCGCGTCGAGGGCGCCGAGGTAGGCAGCCGCTACGGCGACGAAGAGGATGGTGACGGCCGTCGCTTGGATCAGCGTCTCGCGATCGGGCCACTGGACTTTCTTCAGCTCGGCCCAACAGGAAACCAGGAAACCGATCACGCCGCCGCGCTGGCGTTCGGTCTTCGCCTGTTTCTGTTTCTTCGCCAGCTGCTCGCCCTCGCGGCGCTTGCGCTCGGCGACCTGGCGCTTCTCGGATTCCTTCTGCGCCTTCGCCTCGGCCCGGCGCTGGGCGCGCGGGGACTGGTGATCCTCCGGAAGTTCCAGCTCGGCTTCGGAAGCGCCGGCAGCGATGCCGCGCTCCCGCGCCTCTACGAGGGCCTCGTCACCCGAGATCGGAACCTGGGTGTTGTGCTGAGCGTGCGAGTCGGCACGCCCATCTTCAAGGCGTTTCTGCTCCTCAGCTTCCCGAGCCCGGCGCTCGGCCTTGCGCTGTGCGCGGGTCTTTGCCATCGGTAATTACCGCGTCTCCTTGTGAGCGGTGTGATGACCACACCAGCGGCAAAACTTGCGCAGCTCGACCCGGTCCGGCGAATTTCGCCTGGACTTGTTGGTCTGGTAATTCCGTCGCTTGCAGTCTTCGCAAGCCAAAGTCACCGCAATGCGGACATCTCCGCGAGCCATTCTGTTCCTCTTCCCTACTCGGCCGTTACAGAAGAAAACCCCGGGCCCAAGGCGCGAGGGTGCGTCTAGGATAGCGGGACGGCGCCTGCTGGGTTCAGCGCTTACTTGAAGCGCAGAACCCGGACGGTGCGGACCGAGCTACCGGTCGACTGCATGGTCTCGGCGACCACCCGCATCTTCGGCGCGGCGATCCCGGTGAAGAAATCCCGCTCGGCCCCGAGCGGGACCACGAGGCTGCGCTGTTCGCCCTTGGCGACCGCGTAGGAAACGCTGTGCGATTCCGAGAGGCCTTCGACCGTGAGGGTGCCGGCGCATTCGCGACTGCCCGAGCCGGCGCACTTGACGAGAACCAGGGCGCCGGGACCGGAGACGCTGGCGGTCTTCGACGGGAAGGCGATGCTCATCCCGGGCGGCGTCGACTTGGCGGCGGCGGGCGATGCGAAGGCAACCGCGAGAACGGCGGCAGCCAGTCCCGCGAGGACGAGGCGGAAGTGGCGGAAGCCGATCCTGTTCGCATTTGCCGTGGGCGCCATCGAACACATGGGACCACATATGTTCTAGTACTTCTGTAGTAGATGCGTCCAAACGGCCGTTTCGGGCTAAAGGTTGCCTGCGAGCCGCAGCGCAGAGCGGAATAGCGGGCCTCGAGCGGACGATCGTTGAGCCCCGGAAAAGGCAGTTTGAGGCGCCATGGAGGGTTCGCGGCGCTAGGGCTTGACGACGGTGGCCTGGAAGCTGCCGCTGCCGTGGAGGCTGCGGACTTCGAGCTCTAGGCTCTGGCGACCGCAGTTGGAAAAGGAGACTTCGGCCTCCCCTCCCTCACCGCTGATCGCCCGCGCCAGGACCCGGCCCGGCGCTTCGGAGTCGCGCAGGGCGACGGCGAGGTCGGCGCCGGCAGGTGCTTGAACCGCGATCGAGACGGTGCCGTCGAGCGGGGTCGGGATCCGCCGCATGGCGACCCAGGGCGGCGTGCCGGCGATCGCGGCGCTGTCGAGGCCGGCGCCGGGGGCAGCAGCGACGCGGTGGGCCGGCGAGGGTGGCGCCAGGGTCGCGCTGAGGCTCGAGGTCACCGGGCCCGACCAGGGGTGGGCAACGTCGGCGCGGATCTTGGCCAGGGCGGCAGTGGAGGGAGCCAGCAACGGCGTGTACTGCCAGGAGACCCGCGAGACCGGGTCACTCAGATGGGCGTAGGACTCGGCGAAGGCCTCCTCCGGATCCTCCCAGTAGTGGGCACCCTGGTTGCCGGGGTAGAGCTTGCCGGAGCGGGTGAACTGGCAGACCCGCTCGTAGGTCGCCCAGCGGATCGTGCCGACGTCGATCGCCGCAAGCTGGTCGCCGGGCTGGGAGTTGGCGATGTGGTGGCCGTACTCGTGGGCGATCGTGAAGGCCCTCGGCACCCCGGCCACCGGATGGTCGACCCCGGAGACGACCATCTTCATTTCCTCCGGCAGATAACAGGCGACGACGGTGGCGCCACAGATTTCGGCGATCTCCGCCGGCGTCGCCACGTAGACGGAGAGCTGGGAGAGCTCGGGCCCGTGATCGAGCTGTCGCAGCGTCGCTGCGATCGAAGCCAGCTCTTCCGGCCCGTAATAGGTGGAGGAGATCTGCGCTTCCCCCCCGGCCTCTGGCAGGTCGTTGGCCGCACCCCGCTCCGCGGCGGCGAGTGCCTTCGCGCTGGGGCGGGCAACCGCGTCCATCGCCGCGGCGGGATCACGCAGCGCGGCGCGGGCCAACCAGAGAGGCTCGCGGGTCGCGGCCTGCCCGAGGGCGGGAGCGCATGAGATCGCGATCAGGGCGCAGGCAAGCGCCAGGGGCGCCAGGGCCGGGCTGCGGATTCGTCCGTACACAAACCGCGCATCGGTCGATTCCCCGCATCAGGAGAGGCGTTTCGAGCACCACCTGGACGAACGTTCGTGAAAAGCGATGAGCCCGTGAGTTCGCGTTTTGTCGTGCCTGGGACGACAAAACGCGAACTCGGTGGCTCACCTCAGGCGCAACTTGCGCTTCGTCTTGACCGCGGCGCCCGAGGTCTGCTCGGTGCGGGCGACGGCGACCGCGCTCGGCGGCGGACTGGTCGCGGACAGTTCCTCGTTCGGCCCCAGCGCCACTTTGATCGTCTTCGCCTTACCGCTGGCGACCGAGTAGGTGGCTTTGTACGCCTTGCCCTGGACCTTCAGCGTCAGCGTCCCGACGCAGCGAGCTGCGATCGTGCCGGTGCACTTAACCCGGACCAGCGCCCGGTCGTTCTTGATCGTGAACCACGCCTTAGGGAAGCCGATGCTCATTTTCCGTTTCGACGCGATCGGGCTCGAGTTGGTTTTGCCCGTCGGCCCGGTGGCCCCGGTGGATCCGGCTGCCCCGGTCGCGCCGGTGGCTCCAGTCGAACCCGTAGCGCCGGTTGACCCGGTTGCGCCCGTGGCGCCGGTTGCTCCGGTAGCCCCTTCGGCGCCAGTGACGCCGGTCGCACCGGTTGAACCGGTGCTTCCGGTGGCACCGGTCGAACCCGTAGCGCCCGTAGCTCCTTCAGCCCCAGTTGCGCCAGTGGCTCCAGTGGCTCCAGTGGCGCCTTCATTTCCGGTGGCTCCGGTTGAGCCAGTCGCGCCCGTGGCACCAGTGCCTCCAGTCGACCCGGTCGCGCCGGTCACGCCAGTTGAGCCAGTGGCGCCGGTGCCTCCGGTGGCACCGGTCGAACCCGTAGCTCCGGTAGCGCCAGTCGCACCGGTGGTGCCAGTGGCGCCGGTCGGCCCTTCGGCTCCAGTGGCCCCGGTCGAACCGGTTGCTCCCGTGGCGCCGCTCGCGCCGGTGGCTCCGGTCAAACCCGTAGCGCCCGTAGCTCCTTCAGCCCCAGTTGCGCCAGTCGCGCCAGCTGCGCCGGTAGCCCCGGTCGATCCAGTGGCTCCGGTTGCGCCCGTTGCTCCTTCGCTCCCAGTTGCGCCGGTTAAGCCCGTCGCGCCCGCTGAACCGGTTGCGCCGGTTGAGCCCGTTGCTCCGGTGGCGCCAGTGGCCCCGGTCGAGCCGGTCGCTCCCGTTGCACCCGTCGCTCCGGTTTCACCCTGGGGGGCTTCGATGATCTGGATCGGGGTCTGGACGGTCTGGTTGTCGAGCTGGGCCGAGCCGGAGGCGGCGCCGAGCGTTACGCCGGCGCTGAAGAGGCTCTGGGCACGGCTCGAGTTGGTGGCATCGCTGCCGGGGGCGACCGTTCCGCCGCTGGCGCCAAAGGCAATCGCGGTGCCGTCGGGGAAGCCGGAGCCGGCGACAGCGCCGGTGTTGTCGTGGGTCAGGTCGGCGGTGAGCTGGGACTGGCCGACCGACTTGTAGACGGTCGAGGGGGCGGCCGAGAGGCGCAGCACCAGCCAGGGGCCGGTGTGGACCGAGCCGCTCGGATCCTCTTTGACCGAGTCGCAGCCGGGCTGACCGGGGCCGGCGTTGCAGCCCCACCAGTTGTCGGTCGCGTCGATTGCTCCTTCTCCACCGACGCCCCCGGTGCCGGCACCGGTGTTGTCGATGCCGACCGCGTTGCCGACGATGCGGTTGAAATGGGCGCTGACGTTGGGCGGATCGGTGCCGACGTCTTCCCGCAGCGCCGCGATCCCGGCTTTCGAGGCGCCGACGATCGTGTTGCCGTTGAGGTGCAGCGCCGGGTTGGAGCTGGTGGCGCCGCCGAACGCCATCGCCACCGCGCCGTAGGCGCCGCCCATGATCCGGTTGCCGTTGGCCTCGACCGTGGCGCTGTCGACGAAGAGATTCTCGAAGCGGTTGGCGTTCAGGGTGTTGCCGCTGATCGTGTGGACGCCGCTGCCGGCGCTGTCGTAGATCCCCGAGTCGTTGCCGCTGATCGTGTTGCGGTTGACGACGACGCCCGTCGGAGCTTCGTAGAGCAGCACGCCGGTGCTCTGGGTCCCCGTCGCCGGATCGCCACTGCAGTTCGGTGGGCTGCACTGCGCCCCGTCGAGACTGTTTTCGGTCACCGTGCCGCTAGCGCCGAAGCCGAGCTGGATCAGGTTCTGGGCGATCCCGACAGGACCGGCGCCATGGACGGTGTTGCCGATGATCGTCGCGTTGAGGCCGCCGAAGTTGGCGGTGATGCCGTTCTTCTGGGCGCCGGTGATGGTGCTGTTCTGCACCGTCCAGTTGCGGCTTGCGAGGTCGCCGTTGAGGTTGTAGATGCCGAGCCCGTTCTGGCAGCCGTTGAGCGGTTGGTTGCGGACGTCGTTGACGGCGACGTTGCTGATCGTGCCGCCGGCGTTGTAGTAGGCGATGCCGTAGACGGTTTCGGGCTGGCAATTGCTGCCGAGCACCGCGTGGCCGTCAACCGTGAGGCTCTGGATGCTGGCGCTTTTGCCGTGCACATAGACGATCGGGCGACGGTCGCCGCCGGCGTCCGCTCCGAAGTCGTTGACGAGAGAGCCGAGGGCCGGCGAGCTGATCGTCGTCAGGCCGGCTCCCGCCCCCTTGATCGTCAGCGCCTTGTTGTCGACGTGGACCTGTTCGGTGTAGGTGCCGGCGCAGACCAGCAGGGTCGATCCCGCCGGTACCGCTTCGACGCCCGCCTGGATCGTCGAGAAATCCGGGTTGGCGCAGTCGGCGCCGAATGGCCCGGGCCCGGTGGTGTCGTCGTTGACGACATAGCCGCTGCCGACGTGGACGTCGACCGCCACCGTCTGGTGGTCGACCGTCGTCGTGACGTGGGCATTGCCGGAGCTGAGCGGGCCGGTGAGGACCGACGACGCCTGGCCGAGCGAGGTTTCTTGCGGCGACGGGATGCTCCCCGTCGAGGTGGCGAATTTGGCTTCGACGCCGTCCGGGAACTGGGTCCCGGCGAGGGCGTTGTTGGAGTTGTGGGTGAGGTCGGCGGTGATGGTCGAGTTGCCGCCGAGCGGGATCGAGCTCGGGCTGGCGGTCGCCTTCAGGACCAGCCAGGGATTGACGTCGGCGGGCCCGCCGGCGCTCCCGCATTCAGGATCATCCGGCCCGGCGTTGCAGCCCCACCAGTTGTTCTCGAGGTTGCCGACCGTGCCCGGCGCCGAGGCGATCGCCACCGGGTTGTCGACGACTCGGTTGAAGGACCCGGAGGCGACGAGGTTGGCACCGCCGCCCTCGCCGAGGTAGATGCCTTCGTCGAAGTTGCGGATCGTGTTGGCGGTCAGCTGGACGTTGTTGCTGGTGTCTCCGAATCCGAAGGTGTTCGTGTCCAGCCAGGCGCCGGTGGTGGTGCCGGCGCCGGAGACCAAGGCCCCGGTGCCGTCGACGCTGTTGTGGCTGAAGACCGGCGTCACGGTCGGTCCGAAGCTGCCGCCGAAGGCGCCGAGGCCGACGGCGCAGCCGCTGACCGTGTTGTCGTGGACGCTGGGGGCGACGTAGGGGACGAAGACCCAGACGCCGTAGCCGTCGACCTTGCAGTTGCTGACCGAGTTGTTGGCGATCACGTCGGGCGGACCGGCGCCGGCGCCGCCGGCGTTGTCGGTGTGCAGGCCGCTGCCCGAGTCGGTGATCGTGTTGCCGGTCATCGTCACGCCGCGCGACCAGTTCGAGGAGATCGCGTCGCTGGCGTCGCTGACGACGTTGTCGGTCATCGAACCGCTGCCTTCGAAGCTGAAGATCGCGATCGAGGACGAGCTCGAGCTGACGTGTTCGACCGTGTTGTGGTCGAAGGCGAAACTGCCGCCGCTGGAGGCGTAGATGCCACGCAGGTAGATGTTGCGGACGCTGACGTGGTCGACTTCGAGGCCGTTGTATTTGGCGTCGGTGGCGGTCTCGATCCCGTCGCGGGCGTCGATTGCCGATCCCGACAGGGCCGGGTTGTCGCCATCGACGATCAGGCTGGCGATCCTCACGTCACTGGCTTTGACGAGGAAGACGACGCTCGCGGGGTCCCCACCTGCGCAGAGCGAGTTTTCGCCGCCCCCGAGGCAGGTCGGGTTGTGGATGCCCGGGCGGACCAGGGTCCCGGCGCCCGCGCCTTCGATCGTCAACGACTTGGGGACGGTGACGTTTTCGTCGTAGGTGCCCTGACAGACGAGGACTTTCGACCCGGCGGGAACGGTGTCGACCGCTTCCTGGATCGTTTCGAAGTTCGGTTCCGCGCAGTTGGCGCCGGCCGGGCCGGACCCCGCGGTGTCGTCGTTGACGACGAATTTTTCGTCGGCGAAGGCCGCGATCCGGAACGACGGCTGGTATTCGGCCCAGCCGTTCGCCGAGGTGCAGTCATCGCGGCGCAGGGCGCCGGTGCCCCCGGCGCCACCGTCGCAGTAGAAGCCCCCGGAGGTGCTTGCCTGGTAGGCGTCATCGGTGACCGTCGCGGGGATTGCGCCGACGGTCGGCGGCACGGTTTCGGCACCGACGTTGAGCGAGTCATAGCCACAGCCACCCGACCCCGAGAAGCAGGCCTGCTCGCCGAGCGGCGCGTAGCCGTGGTGGGAGGTGTTGAAGGCGATCGTCGCGATCAGCCTGTCCGGCAGGGTCAGCCCGCTGCCGGCGAGGTTGAAAGAGATCGGCGTCGCGAAGCCGTTGAAGCAGGTCGCGGTTGAGGCGTCGAACCACTTGCCTTTGTCGGCGCCCGTGCAGTTGACGAGGTCCGCCGAGGGCCGGTAGGGAATCGCGAAGGTCTTGGTCGTGCTCGCCAGCAGGGTGCCGGGCGACTCGTCCGGTTCGACCGCATAGATCCGCAGCGTGATCGGGACCGGGAAGCTCGCGCCCGGGGTCGTGACGCAGGTCGGGCCACCGCCGGACTGGCAGCCCCAGCTGCTCATCAGGACCGAGACCTTCGGGCTCTTGCGCGCGGTGCCGCCGAGTTCGACCTGGCCGCCCCACTCCGAGGTGGAGGTCGCCTCGAACGCCTCGCTGACGACGTTGCCGGGCTGCGGGGTCGCGATGTTGTCGTAGACGACCGCGGCGCCCGCGGACGCCGCGAAAGCGAACGAGGCAAGCAGCGCCACGGTCACCGCCAGGATCGCGACCCGACTCCGTCGCCCTGCGCCGATCGTCGGCTGCCCGCACGCTGCTCTGCTCACGTCGTCTCCCTCGCTATGACTGGATTGCTTTACGAGGGCCGAGCGCTCAACTCTGCTCATGCCGTCGCGGCGCCGCACGGTATGGCATCGGAACGCACGAGTACTCCGAAATTCCTAGTACATGTGTCCGGAAGTACCGAAAAAACTAAAGTTCTGGAGCGATAAATCGCGTTGATCGCCCGCCGCCGGAGGCAGCGATAGTTGACACCGGAGTTCGCCGAAGGGGCCTAGAGGCCGAGCGTTTTGGCGATGATGTTGCGCTGGATCTCGGAGGTGCCGCCGTAGATCGTCGAGACCAGCGTGGTGCGGACGAGCCGCTCCATGTCGTACTCGGAGGAGTAGCCGTAGCCGCCCATCAGCTGCATCCCCTCCAGGGTCGTCCGCTTCGCGACTTCGGTGACGAAGAGCTTCACCATCGAGGCCTGCTGGGGGAGCATCCGGTCGGGATCCTCGTCGGTCAGGGTGGCGACCCAGCGGGTCATCAACCGCGCCGCCTCGAGGTCGGTGGCGAGGTCGGCAAGGCGGTGCTGGAGGGCCTGGAAGGAGCCGATCGGGCGGCCGAACTGCTTGCGCTCCTTGACGTAGGCGAGGACGTCGTCGAAGGCGCGCTGGGCGATCCCGAGCATCGTCGCGGCGAGGATCAGGCGCTCGACGTTGAGGCCCGCCATCAGCTGCATCCAGCCCTGGTCGACCGCGCCGAGGACGGCCTCGGCCGGGGCGGCGCAGTCGGTGAAGTAGAGGTGGTTGGTCTCGCGGCCGCCCATCGTCTCGATCGGAACGATCTCCATCCCGTCGGCGTCGCGGGGGACCCAGATCATCGTCATCCCCTCGTGCTTGTTCTCGCCGCGGGTGGTCCGAGCGACGACGAGGATGTGGTCGCTGATGTGGGCGTTGGAGCAGAAGACCTTCTGGCCGTTGAGGACGAAGCCGCCGTCGACCGCGGTCGCCGAGCAGCTGAGGGCGCCGACGTCGGAGCCGGCCTCGGGCTCGGTCATCGCGATCGCCTCGACCGAGCCGCCGGCGATGCCGCCGAGGATCTCCGCCTTCTGCGCCTCGCTGCCGAAGCGCTGGGTTGCGCCGGCGACGATCAGGGTCGTCGCATAGCCGCCGATCGGGGCCAGGCCGCGCGAGGTCTCCTCCATGAACAGGCAGGCGTCGAGCATCGAGCCGCCGGAGCCGCCGTGCTCCTCGGGGATCGTCACCCCGAGCCAGCCGAGCTCGGCCATCTGCCCGTAGAGGTCAAAGTTGTGGTGCTCTTTGTAGCCGTCGGTGAGCCGCTCGCGCTGATCCTGCGTGCCGCACTCGCGGTCGCAGAAGTCGCGAATCGCATCGACGAAGTCGTTCTGCTCGTCGGTCAGGGCGAAGTCCACGGCGCCAGCCTATATATACGGGCGGCGAGCTTGGCCGCCCAGCCAAAGCGCAGCGGGCCTGCTGCCCAGGGCCGATATCGTGCCTGTATGGGGAGATATCGGTATTCAAGAACTTTCTGGGTGGCGCTTGCGGCCCTCGCGACCTGTGCCGCGATCGTCTCGTCGCCGGCCCTGGCGCGGGCCGAACACACCTGGTCGCAATTCCAGCTCAAGGCGAGCAATGGCTTCCTGATCGGCATCGAACGTGATGGCCCCTTCTTCTCGCTCACCGCCACCAACGGGCCGACCGCGGCGATCTATTCGACGCTGACCAAGGCGATCGGCAAAGCCGATCCGACCGCGGTCAAGGCGGACCTGGGGAAGCTCGGTGAGATCGACGTCCACTTCGAAGCATTGAAGCCCCCGAAGCAGATCCCGAACCAGCCGCCCGGCTGCACCAGGACCGAAACTCGGGGCGCCTTCGTCGGCTCAATGCGCTTCCGCGGCGAGCGCGACTACACCGCCGTCGAATCGACCCGAGCCGCCGGCATCCTCAACGAAAGCAAAGGCGACTGCGACACCTTCGACCGCAGAGCGCGCGCCCGCAATCGGGCCCGCGGAGTGCCGCCCAGGGCGGGGCTGACCGCAATCAAGAGGACGGGCGATCGGACGATCAGCTTCAGCTGCAACCGCGGCGAAGGGCTGATCTTCGCCACCGACAACCCGAAGAAGCATCCCCAGCGGCGCTACTTCGAAGCCGCGATCGGCGAAAAGTACCTGCGCTTCAGCATCATCCGACTCGCCCTCTCGGCGAGCGACAACCGTTCGACCTTCGCCTTCGACGATCCGCTAACCGCGGCGACCGCGTCCCCGCCGGCTCCCTTCACCGGATCGGCGACGCTCAGGCGCCCGCCCGGAGGCCGGAAGCCCTCATGGACCGGCTCGCTCAGCGTCTCCTTCCCCGGCGCACCCCACACCCGCCTCGCCGGCCCCGGCTTCGCCGCCTCGCTGGACTACGCGGACGACTAGTCCTGCTGCTGGTGGACGTCGGCGCCCGCGGTGAAACCGTGATCGACCGGGAAGATCCCCCCGGAAACGTAGGAGGCTTCGTCGCTGAGCAGGTAGGCGACCATCGTCGCGATCTCGTCCGGCACCCCGTAACGGCCGACCGCCAGGCCACCCTCGAGCCGCCTGCGACCGGTCTCCAAATCGCCTTCGCCGACCAGCTCCTCGGGTTTGCGATTCATCTCCGTGTCGATGAAGCCCGGACAGACGGCGTTGACGCGAATGCCGGCAGCAGCGAACTCCATCGCGGCGGCGCGGGTGAGTCCGACGATCGCGTGCTTGGACATCACGTAGGGCGCCAGCCCGGCCCCGCCCATGATCCCGACCGACGATGAGGTGTTGACGATCGAGCCCTTGACGCCGCCGGCCAGCATCGCGCGGGTCGCGGCGCGGACGCCCAAGAAGACTCCGCGCGCGTTCACTGCCAGCGTGCGGTCGTAGACCTCCATCTCGACCTCGGTCAGCGGAGCGCCCAGGTGGCCGACGATGCCGGCGTTGTTGTGGACGCCGTCGAGGCCGCCGAAGCGGTCAACCGCGAGCTTGGTGTAGGCGTCGACCTCGGCCTCCGAAGACACGTCTGCGACCACCGCCACGGCCGCCTCCCCGAGCTCCTCGGCAAGGTGCTCGACGGCCTCGGCCTCGGCGTCGACGAGGACGACGCTGCCGCCCTCCCGGCAGACCCGGGCAGCGACCGCGGCGCCGATGCCGCGCGCCGCGCCGGTGACTATGACCGTCTTCCCGGCCAGGCGGTCGTCGATCATCGCGCTACCTCCCCCACGCCGGCGGGCAGGGGAGCGACGCGCGGTAGTGACACCTCGTCGGTGACGTCGTCGTAGACGGCCCGCACCGGCATCCCGATCCTGGCCTCGGCACCGTCGGCATCGACGAGCGTGGTGAAGATCCGCACCCCCTCCTCGAGGTCGACCATGCAGACCGTGTAGGGGACGTCGTCCTTGAAGTCCTTCGTCGGCGCCCGCCTGACCTCGCTGAAGCTGTAGATCGTGCCGTTGCCGGACGCGGTGCGGTACTCGATGTTCGGCCCGAGGCAGAACGGACAGGTCCCCTGCGGGTAGTAGTGAGGCTTCTCGCAGTCGCGGCACCAGGGCAGGGCCATGGCGTGGTCCTTGACCGAGTCCCAGAACGGCACCGCCTCGGGAAGCTGTCGGGGTAGTGGCTTGTCGTAGGTCATCCGAAGTTACCTCCAGGGTCAGTGGTCATTGCGTCAGCAGCCGTCCCCGCGCTCATACCCGCGCGAAGACCGCCGTCGCCTCCGAGGAACAGACCCCGCCGTTGCCGTGGACGAGCGCGAGCTCGGCACCGGCGACCTGGCGCTTACCCGCTTCGCCGCGAAGTTGCCGCACCGCCTCGACCGGGTGGATGATGCCGCCCGAGATCCCGCCGTGCGCGTAGGAGAGCAGGCCGCCGTTGGTGTTCAGCGGCCACTTGCCCTCCATCGTGATCTCGGAGCTTTCGGCCAGGGCGCCACCCTCCCCCTTCGCGCAGAACCCGAGATCCTCGAGGAAGATCAGCAGGGCGATCGTGAAGGGGTCGTAGATCTCGAGAACGTCGAGGTCGTCATGGCTGACGCCAGAGCGCTCCATCGCCAAGCGCCCGCTGTTGCGGGCTCCGTTGGAGGTGGTGAGATCCTGCATTTTCAGCAGATGCTCGTGGCCGCTGCCGACGCCGCCGCCAAGGATCCCGACGGGGGGTTTGTCGAGGGCCTTGGCCCGCGCGGCCGAGGTCAGCACCAGGGCCCCGCCACCATCGGTGACGACAGCGCACTCGAGCAGGTGCAGGGGGCCCGCGACCAGACGCGACTCGAGTACGTCCTCGACGCTGATCGCCTCGGTGAATTTGACCCCCGGGTGCATCAGCGCGTTGGCGCGTTGGTTGACCGCCAGCTGAGCCAGTTGCTCGGAGGTGGTTCCGTACTCGTGCATGTGGCGGGTCGCGAGCAGCGAGTAGAGCGCCGGCACCGTCGGGCCGAACGGCATTTCGAAGTCCGGGTGGGCGGCCTGGCTGGCCATCTTCCTGACCGCGCCGTCACGATTGGCGCCGCCGACCTGGCTGAGCCCGGAGAGGATGTTGTCGGCGGTGACCACCACCACGGTCTGAGCGAGACCGGCGTAGATCGCCGCCGCCGCCTCCAGAACCATGCTTACCGCGGTGGCCCCGCCCGTCTGCAGCAGCGCCGTGTAGTCGGGTTCGATACCGAGGTACTCGCAGAGCACGCAAGAGTGGGCCAGGTAGTCGTCGACGAAGGAACCGCCGGAGAGAACCCCGTCGACGTCGCTCTTTTTCAGGCCGGCGTCATTGAGCGCGGCGAGCGTGGCGTCAGCGTGCAGCGCCAGCGAGGAGCGACCTCCGAGGTCCCCCATCGGGGTTTCAGAGATGCCGACGATGACCGGGGTTCGGTCGGGACTCGATGCGCCTGAGAACAAGAACTCCTCCTTGCTGCCACGACTCCCCACCTGGGGCGACTCAGCGAGAGGTTACCAGACCATCAGGTCGGATCGCTACCGTCCGGTCGGTCGGATACAGGGGCGAAGCCCTTGAGCAGCATTACCGACCACTGCTCCGCGAGTTCCTCGGGGCTGACCTCGCCGGCGGGATCGAGCCATTGATAGGCCCAGTTGCAGGCGCCGAACAGAAACCGCGACGCGAACAGCGGCCCAACCTCGAATTCGAAGCGCCCCTGTTCCTGGCCACGCTGCAGGCAGTCGGCGACGATCCCCTCGTAGTAGCGCCGCTTCTCGACCACCCGGCTGTACCACTCGGCGCCCTCGAGGTTGTGCATGTCCTGGAAGAAGGCGCGCACGTAGGGACGGTAGTTGGCGATCGTCCTGAAGGTGCTGGCAACGATCAGTTTCAGCTGGTCGACGGGGTCCGGCGTGCTCAACAAGAACTCGTCCGCCTCCTGGATCATCGTCGAGACGAAGGCGTCGTGGATCTCGTAGACGAGCTGCTCCTTCGACTCCACGTAGTGGTAGAGCGCCGACTTGGTTATCCCCACGTCGGAGGCGATGTCCTGCATCGAGGTGCCGTGGTATCCGTGACGCTCGAAGAGCTGCGCGGCGGCATCGAGGACGAGGCGTTTGCGGCTTGACGCGTTGAGCGCCCGGCCGAAGGGATTGATGTTCTCGGTATCCGGAAGCGGACTGAGAAAATTTGCGCCGTCGGTGGTGTAGTCGGGGCTGTCGTTGGCAGAAGTAGGCATGAGTGTTCCTGAAAGCTAGCGGTTGACCTGGACCTGAGCGAATGGGTGATCGACGGCTGGTGAATCGTCCTCGATCTCGGCGAGAAGCTGCTCACGAAGGGCGAACTTCTGGATCTTCGTCGCGGACATCGGCCACTCGGCGACAAACCGGACGTGACGTGGGACCTTGAAGCTCGCGATCGAGCCGTCGCAGTACGCGACCACGTCCTCGACGGTGAGTGACTCGCCCTCCGCCAGCTGGACGAACGCGGCGACCACCTCGTCCAGCCGCGAGTCCGGGACCCCGACGACCTGGGCGAGCTGGATACTCGGGTGGGCGCAGAGGAAATCCTCGACCTCGGCCGCCGCGACGTTCTCCCCGCCGACCTTCAGCATGTCCTTGTAGCGGCCGTGGAAGCGCACTCGGCCCTCCGCGTCGAGGCTGCCGATGTCGCCGGAGTGAAACCATCCATCGGCGTCGATCGCCTCCGCGGTGCGCTTCGGGTCGTCGAAGTATTCGGTGAAGAGACCGAAGCCGCGGACGAGGATTTCGCCTTCCTCGCCAACCGGAACCTGCTCCCCGGTCGCGGGGTCGGCGATCCGCACCTCGGTCCCCGACCAGGGCCTGCCACAGGTCGTTGCCCGTGCCTCGTCGGAGTCGTCGACGCCGTGAACCGAGACGACCCCGCTGACCTCGGTCGCGCCGTAGGACTGGAACTGGCGGGCGTTTCCGAAGGCAGCCTGGACCTGGCGCTGCAGCCCCGGCGGCCCGATGTGGCTGAACAGCCGGATCCGATCGAGGTCGAGCTGGCCGAAGCCGGGGTGGTCGAGCATCGCCTGCACGATCGTGGGGAAGGTCGGGTAGAGGATCGTCGCCCCCTCGGCCTCGATCTGCGCGATCGCTTCGCCAGGCTCGAAATAAGGAGCGGAGACGAACCGGGCACCCGACCAGAGCGAGTTCATCAGGGCCAGGACCGAGGCGATGTGGAAGAGCGGCAGCGGCGTCCAGAAGACGTCGCGCTCATCCATCTCGAAGCGCTCAACCTGAGCGATCGCGGTCCGCACCAGCGCCTCGTGACTGAGCACGCACCCCTTCGGCTCGGCGGTCGTGCCCGAGGTGTACATGAGGATCGCCGGATCGCCGAGGCGAACACGGTCGGCAAGCCACTCGACCTCCGCCTGCTCGACCGCGCGCCCGTGCGCGGCAAACCGCTCGGAGTCGATGAACCCGGCGCAGCCGTCATCCGCGTCGAGGATCACGCACGTTTCCAAGTCCGGGACCGAGGCCAGGCCCAGCGCTTCGCCATCGGTGTCGGCGAGCCCCGGCAGCGCCTCGCGCAAGCGCTCGGCGAAGTCGACGTGTTCGGCGATCGAGCCGGTCGTGACCAGGGCCTTCATCCGCGAGTGGCGGACAACGTAGGACAGCTCCCTGACCCGGTAGCGAACATTCATCGTCACCACGACCGCGCCCAGCAGCGACGCGCCGAGAAGGGCGGCGAGGAAGTCGGGGCAGTTGGGCATCAACAGTCCGACCGAGTCGCCGGGCCCGATGCCGAGGGCGCGCAGCGACCGCGCCGTCGCCAGCGAGCGATCGCGGAGTTCCGCCGCGCTCGCCCGGTCGCCGGGGAAGACGGCCGCGACGGCGTCAGGACGGAGCTCGGCGGCCCGCCAGACGAGGTCCCCGAGCGAGGTTGCCTGGATCGGCTCGCGAGCGGTTCGTGTGCCAACCCCCTCCATCAGCCGGCGACGCCCTCGTCGGCGAGGGGGTTCGCGTCGAGCGCCGCCAGCCCCTCCAGGGCAAGGCCGAGCTCGAGGTCTTCCTGCATGATCTTCTTGATCCGGCGAATCAGCACGACCCGCGAGTAGCGCCGGGTCAGGAACGGCTGCTTGGCGATGATTCCGGCCAGCTCGCGGCCGCGCTCCAGCGCCTGGTCCTTCGGCAGCACCTCGTTGACGGCACCCATTTCGAGCGCGGTCTGCGCGTCGAGGGTCTGGCCCGTCAAGAGGAAGTAGCGACCGCGGTTCGGGCCGAGCACGTGGGTCCAGGCGACCTGGGCGCCGTCACCCGGGACCAGGCCGGTCATGTAGTGGGGCGAGTCCTGGAAGGTCGCCGTGTCGGCGGCGATGACGATGTCGGAGAGGATCGCGATCTCGGGGTGGATCGTCGCCGGGCCGTTGACGACGGCGATGATCGGGACGTTGATCGCGAGCAGGTTGGTCAGCAGCCGGTTCCCGTCGTAGAGCGTGTCGAGGTCCCACTTGGTCGGCGTGTCGAGATCGAATTCGCTCATGTCGATGTCGACGCAGAAGTCGTCGCCGGCACCGGTCAGCAGGACGACCCCGTTCTCGCGGTCAGCGCCGACCTGGTCGAAGCAGTAGCCGAGCTCCTCGTGGGCCCGGGCGCTCCAGACCAGGCTGTCGCCCTTGGTGTGGAGGGTCATCTCGAGGACGCCGTTCTGACCGCGCTCGAGTTGGATGTTCTTGTAGTTGGGCGCGTACTCCGAGAGCTTCGCGGCAATCTGTGGCATTGGGGGACTCTCCTTGAGTTGCTGTTCAGTCGGCGGGGCCAAAGACGATCGGCAGCGAGGTCATCCGCCGCTCGATTCCCTGTTCGAAGCTGGGCACGAAGCCCGGCTCGGAGTGGAACTCGGGATAGCGGTCGAGAAAGGCTTCGAGGCCGATCCGCAGCTGCATTCTCGCCTGGTGGAGGCCGATGCAGCGGTGCACCCCGGCGCCGAAGGCGACGTGGCGGTTGGGCGCGCGGGAGATGTCGACCTCGCGCGGGTTGGGTGCGACCTCGGGGTCGCGGCTGCCGGCCGCGTAGCCGAACATGACGAATTCGCCGGCCTTCATCTCGGTGCCCGAGACCTCGACGTCCTTTTTCAGCCGCCGGCCGACGTGGACGGTCGGCGCGAAGACCCGGACGAACTCCTCGACCGCGCGCGGGTAGAGCGTCGGCTCCTCGCGCAGGCGCCGGCGCAGGCCGGGGTTCTCCGCGAGGTGCCAGAGGGCGCCGGAGAGGACGCTGCCGGTGGTCCCGAAGCCGCCGAGGGTGAGCTGGGCGAGGGTGCCGCAACGAGCGTCCCAGTCGTAGCCCTCGATCTCGACCGCGAGCAGCGCGTCGACGATGTCGCCGCGGGGCGGCTCGTCGCGGCGCTTTTCCAGGTAGGCGCCCATGTAGTCCTGGGCCTCCTGCATCTTCGCCCCGCGGCCCTCGAGCGGGCCGAGCAGACCCGCGTGCATCGTCTCCTTCAGGTAGTGCATGTCCTCGACGGGCATGCCGGCGACGACGGCGCAGAAGATCGTCCCGGGAACGACGGTCGCGTACTCGGCGACCACGTCGACCCCCTCCCGCCCGGCGAAGCCGTCGACGATCAGCTCGATCTGCTGCCGGATCTCGGGCTCCAGCCGGGCGATCTCCCGCGGCGAGAGCGCTGGGTTCAACGCTTTGCGCAGCTCGTCGTGGATCGGCGGGTCGCACTCGACCGGGAACCAGAGCGGCATCCCCTCAGGGCGATTGGGCATGAAGCCGTCGGCGCTGCTGAACGTCTCCCAGTCCTTCGCGCAGCTCTGAATGTCGGCGTACTTATTCATCACCCAGTAGCCCTCGCCGACCTCGCTGCGGGCGACTGGGCAGCCCTCGTGCAGATCGTCGACGACGTCTTCCCAGGCGCCCGCCAACTCCGGGTCGTCGATGTCGTAGTCGTTGCGGAAGTCCCGCTCTGTCGTCTTCTCGGTCATTTTTCCTCCGTCATAGTCTTGCTTCCGGCGTCAGCAGTGCGCCCTCCGGCTCCCCGGGGTCGTCGGCGCTGCCGTCCCTTCCTCCGGGTTCGTCCATGTCCGGCGCGCCCGAGTGCCGCAGCCGCCGTTTGTTGGCCCACTTGGCAACCGCCACCGCGATCACCAGGGCGAGCCCGTCATAAAGGTTCCCGACCCACGCTTCCGCGCCGAGCAGGGTCAGCCCGTTGACGCTGATCGCGAGGAAGAACACCGCCGCGATCGTGCCCCAGACGTTGTAGCGACCGGGTTTGATCGCCGTCGCCCCGAGGAAGACCGCCGCGACCGCGGGGAGCGTGAAGGTCGGCCCGATCGCCGGGTCCGCTCCTCCCTGGATCGCCAGCAGCAGCAGGCCCGCCGCCGCCCCGAGGATGCCGGCGGCGACGAAGCTGAAGAAGGTCAGTCGCTGAACCGGGATGCCGACCAGGCTCGCGGCCCGGTCGCTGACCCCGACCGAGAAGAGGTATCTCCCCGCGGGGGTGTGCTCGAGGACATACCAGGCAAGCAGAGCGACCGCGAGCAGCATGAAGACGACCCGGGGGATGCCGAACCAGTCGCCGGCGCCGAAGTCGATCCAGTTCTGGGAGACACCGGCGGAGATCGTTTCGCCTTTGCTGTACCACTGAACACCCGCGGCGATGATGCTCGACATCCCGAGCGTCGCCACGATCGAGTTGAGTTCGAGCTTGGCGACGAGGAATCCGTTGACGATGCCGATCCCCGCGCCGACCGCCAGTCCGATCCCGATCGCGGCGGCCAGCGGCAGATGGCTTTTCGCCATCAGGCCGGCCGAGAGAGCGGTCACAAATCCGGCGTTGGCCCCGATCGAGAGGTCGAAATGGCCGGCAACCAGGGGCAGGACCGTGGCGATGGCGATGATCCCGAGCACGACCTGGCTGGAGAGGATGTTGGTGATGTTCGCGGTCGTCAGGAACTGCGGCGTCTTGGGGCTGACGCTGAAGAAGATGAAGACGACAGCGAACAGGACCAAAAGCCCATAGCGCTCCAGGAGCTCGGTAGCTGACGGGAAACGGGTCATGCGTAGACGCTCCTTGCTTGCTCTAGTACCGAGGTCAGTAGGTCGTGCCCGCTGGTTCCACGTGGATGCTCGGCCACGATCTCGCCGTGGGAGAGGACCACGGTTCGGTGGCACAGTCGCGACAACTCCTCGAACTCGGAGCTGACGAGCAGGATTGCCGTGCCATGTTCAGCGGCCTGGGTGAGCAGCGAGAAGATCTCCTCGCGGGCGCCGATATCGATCCCCTGGGTGGGCTCATCGAGCAGGATGACCTTGGGGTTCCGGCGCAGCCACCGGGCGAGGATTACCTTCTGCTGGTTGCCGCCGGAGAGGGTCTCGATCGGCGCGTCCGGCGAACCGGTCTTGACGAGGAAGCGCTTGATATCCGCCCTCACCTCGCGCTTGAGACGGCGATCGTTGAGCCAGCCGCGGGTGAAGTACCGCTCAAGGTCCCCGGCGGTCATGTTTTCGGACACGGTCTGCTCCGGCAGGATCGCGGCGCCGCCGCGATCCTCGGGAACGAAGGCCAGGCCCGCCTCGCAGGAGGCTCGCGGGCTGGGGTTGGCAATCCGGCTGCCGGCGAGGGCGATCTCTCCCGACTCGGGGGAGCGAGCGCCGTAGATCAGCTCCAGCAGCTCCGAGCGACCGCTGCCGAGCAACCCGGCGATACCGACGATTTCGCCCGCCTGGACCTTGAGGCTGACGTTCAAGATCGGGCCGCCACTGAGGTCCTCGAGCTCCAGCGCCAGCTCGTCCTGGGTGGAGCTAACCGACGCCACTTCCTTGGGGGCGGCGAGCCGACGACCGAGGATCAGCGAGACAGCGTCCTCTTTCGTCATCGTAGCCGCCTCGATCGTGCCGGCCGGCACTCCGTCACGGAGGCCGGAGACCCTGTCGGCCGCCTCCTTGACCTCGTCGAGGCGATGGGTCACGAGAATGATCGAGTGACCTTCGGAGGCCAGCTCGCGAACCGACTCGATCAGCGAGCGCGCCTCCTCGCGCGGCAACGCCGCGGTCGGCTCGTCGAGGACGAGGATGCCGTGCCCGCGCTCGATGTCCTGCAGCGCCCGAGCGATCGCCAGAAGGGTTCGCTGAGGCATCGGCAGCGCCGTCACCGGGGCCTTGGGGTCGGCTTCGATCTTGAATCGCGCCAGCGTCTCGCGAGCGCGCCGGGTTGCGGTGCGCCAGTTGATGCGCCACGCGGGCCCGGTGTCGAACTCGCCCATCGCGAGGTTCTCGGCGACGCTCAGGCTCGGGAAGATCCCGAGTTCCTGGTGGACGAAGCGAAGCCCGGCGTCGCGGGCGTCGCGAGGCCCGTAGTCCTGCAGCGGCCGCTCGCCCTCCGGGAGCCGCAGGGTGCCGGCGTCGGCTTCGTAGACGCCGGCGAGGATCTTGATGAAGGTCGACTTGCCCGAGCCGTTACCGCCGACGAGCGCGTGCACCTCGCCGTGACGGAGGTCGAAGCTGAAGTCGTTCAGCGCGTGCGTGCCGCCAAACCACTTCGACACCCCCTCCACCGCAAGTGCGATGGAGGGGGTGCTCACAGTGGTACTTCCGGGGTTCATTTTACTTCAGGCCCCAGGACTTTTCGTACTGTTCCTGGAACGGATAATCAGGGCTATACAGTTCGCCCTTCGGAGGGAGATTGTGTTCTTTGGTGACCAGGGTCCATCCGTATCCCTGATCGACTTCCGGCAGGCCGTTGAAGGCACGGTTCAGTGAATCGACCGCTCCGTACGCGACCCATTCGATCGGCCATGCGAAGCTCGCACCCAGTTCGCCGGTGCGGACCGATTCGAAGTTTTCCGGAATGCCCCAGCCACCGACCGAGGTGATCTCGTCAGCTCGCCCGGACTGCTGGATTCCCTGCAGGAAGCCGAGGTTCGGATTCGAGGTGGCCTTGACCGCGTTGGTTTCCGGGTATTTCACCAGCGAGTCGACCGTTTTCGTGGTGGCTTTGGTGCCGAATTCGGTGGCGACGAAGAAGACGTCGTTCAGGGTGCAGCTCGGACAGAGCTCCGTCATCCGCTGATTGAACCCTTCCTCCTGATTTTTTTCGGTGTTGTAGTCGTTGTTGCGGAAATTGATCGTGTTCGGTTCGCCACCGGTTTCGGTCAAGATCCAAGCTGCCTGGTCGGCGCCCTGGGCCTGGTATACGGCGTCCTGGCTCGGATAACGATCACCGAAGCCGTTGTGGATGCTGTAGAGCGGTTCGGCACCTTCCGAGAGTTCGTCGCAGTCCCAGAACCACATACCGCTCGACTTCAGCCCGGCCGCTTTGGCCTGCTGCAGCGCCGACTTCACGGCGGGACATTCGTAGGAGATGGTCAGGAAGCCGTCAGCGCCGGCGGCGACCGCATCCTTGATCCCCTGGCTGTAGGCCGATGATTCGAGCTTGCCGTCGAAGACGTGGGTCTTCCAGCCCATCAACTTGGCGGCAGCTTCCATTTTTTCGATCCCGATCGCGCAGGGAGGCGACGCTTCGCCGCAGGAGAGCAGCCAGACTTCTTTTCCTGGGGTGGCCGGGTTCGATTCTTTCGGCGGCGTGGTGAAGTGGCCGGCGTAGGCTTCTTCGACCTGTTTGCCGGCTTCCTTCATCGCTGCCGCGCTTGCGCCGCTCGACGACGATTCATCGCCGCCACTCGACGAAGACGAGTCGCTACTGCTTCCACATCCGGCGATGACAACAAGAACTGCCACCGCGCTTACAACGAGAACGGCGAGTCGGTCCCACCGGGGACGTCTCAAACGTTTGAGCATCTGTTCATTCCTCCGATTCCCATGGTCTGTGTAGTCCCACCGACGAAAACCTCAAATCCCAGTACCCGTCCAATCGGTCTCAATACCGACCGTTGGTCGGCTTTCCGACCGGTTGGTCGGATAGTACATGACTAGGCTGCGGGCGTCAACGTTTTCGCGAGCAACGAATCGGGCGGCGAGAAGCGCTCGCCGTAGAGGTCCGTGAGCTCGCGCGCCCGCTCCACGAAGCCGGCGACGCCGCCCTCGTAGCCGAACGCGTACTGGAAGACGCCGCCGGTCCAACCGGGAAAGCCGATGCCCAGGATCGAGCCGACGTTGCCCTCCGCGATCGTCTCGATCACGCCCTCGTCGAGACAGCGGAACGCCTCGATCGACTCGGCGAAGAGCAGCCGCTCCTCGAGGTCGGCCAGCGACAGGCCCGCCGGGTCCGCGACGGCCGGATAGGCCTCCGCCAGCCCCGGCCAGATCCGGGTGCGGCGGCCGTCTTCGTAGTCGTAGAAGCCCTTGCCGGCGAGCTTCCCGGGCCGCTCGAACTCGTCGAGCATGCGGTCGATCACCGGGTTGGAGGCGTGGTTGTCGAAGCCGCTGCGCTCCCCCGCCGCTTCCGCCGCCAGCCGGATCTTCCGCATCAGGCCGAGGTTGAGCTCGTCGCAGAGCTGCAGGACGGGGGCCGGGTACCCGGCCTGTGAGGAGGCCTGCTCGATCGTCGCCGCCGGCACGCCCTCCGCGAGCATCGCGATTCCCTCGTTGAGGAAGGTGCCGATCACCCGCGAGGTGAAGAAACCGCGCGAGTCGTTGACGACGATCGGGGTCTTGCGGATCTGCTTCGCGAGGTCGAGGGCGCGGTTGAGCGTCTCCTCGGAGGTCTCCCGACCCTTGACGATCTCCAGCAGCGGCATCTTGTCCACCGGGCTGAAGAAATGCAGGCCGATGAAATCGCGCGGACGCGAGACGTGTTCGGCCAGCTCGCTGATCGGCAGAGTCGAGGTGTTCGACCCCAGAACCGCGTCGGCCGCCACCCGTGGCTCCAGCTGTTCGAAGACTCCCCGCTTGACGACCGGGTCCTCGACCACGGCCTCGATCACCAGGTCGGCACCCGCGGCGAGCCCATAGTCGGTGGCCGGAGTTATCCGCGCGAGCAGCTCCGCGCCGGCCTCCGGGGTCACCCGGCCCTTCGCCACCAGCCCCTCGGAGTAGGACCTGCCCCGCTCCGCCGCCTCCATCGTGACGTCGATCAGGACGACCTCGATCCCGGCCCGAGCGGCGACGTAGGCGATCGCGGCGCCCATCATCCCGGCCCCGACGACGACGACCTTCTCGCATTCACGCCGCTCCTCGGCGCCGCGGCCGCGGTCGCCGTTGACCTCCTGCATGTCGAAGAAGAAGGCCTGGATCATGTTCTTCGAGACGGGGCCGGTGACGAGGCTGACGAAGTAGCGACCCTCGATCTCGGCCGCGTTTTCGAAGTCGACCTGGGCGCCCTCGACAGCAGCGGCCATGATCGCCTTCGGGGCCGGGTAGTTGGCGCCCTTGAGCTGACGTCGCAGGGTCGCCGGCAGCGCCGGCAGGTTGCGCGCGAAGGCCGGCGTCGACGGCGTACCGCCGGGGATCCGGTAGCCCTTCACGTCCCAGGGCTGGGCGGCCTCGGGGTGCTCCCCGATCCAGCGCTTCGCGGCCGCGAGCAGATCGGCCTCGGCGGGTACCAGCTCGTCGACCAGCCCGAGCTCCATCGCCTTCGCCGCCGCGTGCTCGCGGCCCTCCAGCAGCCAGTTGACGAGGGCGTCGACGATGCCGAGCATCCGCACCGAACGGGCGACGCCGCCAGCGCCGGGAAGCAGGCCCAGCCGCACCTCGGGGAAGCCGAGCTTCAGCTTCGGCGAGTCGACCGCCACCCGGTGATGGGTGGCCAGGCAGATCTCAAGGCCACCGCCGAGGGCGGTGCCGTTGATCGCGGCCACGACCGGGCGGCCGAGCGTCTCCAACCGCCGCAGATGGGACTTGATCGTCCCGGCCAGCTCGGTAACCGCATCGGCGTCCTCGGGGCCGGTGGCGATCAGATCGTTGAGGTCGCCGCCGGCGAAGAAGGTGGGCTTGCCCGAGGTGATCACGATCCCGGCGACCTCGTCGAGCTCGCCTTGCAGCCGGTCCAGCACGCCCCCGAGCGCGGCCACGAAGGCGGCGTTCATCGTGTTCGCGCGCTGGGTCGGATCGTCGATCGTGAGGACGACGACCCCGTCCTCGTCCTTCGCGTAGCGGATCGTGTCGCTCACCTAGATCGCCTCCACGACGGTCGCGATTCCCATGCCACCGCCGACGCAGAGCGTGCACAACCCGTAGCGCCCGCCGGTCCGGTGCAGCTCGTCGAGGATCGTCCCGAGGATCATCGCCCCGGTCGCGCCGAGAGGATGCCCGAGGGCGATCGCGCCGCCGTTGACGTTGACCTTCTCCATCGGCAGCTCCATGTCGCGGACGAAGCGCAGGACGACCGCGGCGAAGGCCTCGTTGATCTCCACCAGATCGAGGTCCTCGACCTCGAGGCCGGCCTTCTCCATCGCCTTCTTCGAAGCGGGCGCCGGACCGGTGAGCATGATCGTCGGGTCCGCCCCCGAGAGCGCGGTCGCGAGGATCCGGCCCTTCGGTTTGAGGCTGTGCCGCTCGGCGGCGACCTCGTTGCCGATCACGCAGAGCGCGGCGCCGTCGACGATCCCCGACGAGTTGCCAGCCGTATGGACGTGCTCGATCCTCTCGACCCAGTGGTAGCGCTGCAGCGCCACGGCGTCGAAGCCGCCGTCCTCTCCCATCGCCTTGAACGAGGGGGGCAGGCCGCCGAGCGTCTCCACCGTCGTGCCGGGGCGCAGGAACTCGTCTTTCGCCAAGACCACGCGATCGTTGATGTCGGTCACCGGGATCACCGAGTCGTCGAAGCGGCCGTTGGCCTGGGCCTCGGCGGCGAGCTGCTGGGAGCGCGCCGCGTAGGCGTCGACGTCCTCGCGGTCGAAGTCCTCGATCGTGGCGATCAGGTCCGCCGAGACGCCCTGGGGAATGAAGAGCGTGTCGTAGGCCGTCTCGGGGTCGTTCATCCAGGCGCCGCCGTCGGCGCCCAGCGGCACCCGCGACATCGACTCGACGCCGCCGGCGAGGACGAGGTCCTCGAAGCCGGAGGCGACCTTCTGGGCCGCCATGTTCACGGCCTCCAGGCCGGAGGCGCAGAAGCGGTTGACCTGGACGCCGGAGACCGTGTCCGGGAGCCCGGCCTTGATCGCCGCCGTCTTGGCGATGTCGGCGCCCTGGTCGGCGACCGGGGAGACGCAGCCGAGGACGACGTCGTCGATCTGGTCGGGGTCGAGGGTCCCATTGCGAGCCAGGACCTCGTGCATCAGGCCGACCGCGAGGTCAACCGGCTTCGTCGTGTGCAGCGAGCCGTTGGGCTTACCCTTGCCGCGGGGCGTCCTGATCGCGTCGAATACCAGTGCTTCGGAGCTCATCGCATCTCCTTCTTGCTTGCAGTTCTTTTGGGGGGCGGGTGGCTCACGGGATCAATCCGAGACCGCGCTCGAAAAGCCGGTCGAGGGATCCAGAGAGCACGTCGTAGAGGGGGTCCGGCCGCTTGCCGCTGCGGTGCAACATCGTGTTGAAGGCGACGATCGAGCCGAACCGGAAGCAGGCCAGCGCCGTGAACCAGTCGAAGTCGGCGGTGGAGCGGCCACTGCGCAGCTCGTAGCGCGCGCGCAGCGCCTGCCGGTCGGAGACCGTGCGCAGGAGGCGCAGGTAGTCGTCCTCCCAGCACTCGGGGTCGGTCATCATCGAGAGCCAGCCGAGATCGAGCAGTTGGGCACCGACCCCGGCCAGCTCCCAGTCGAGGACCCCGGTCAGGCGCCCGTCGGCGAAGAGCAGGTTGTTGAGCTGGAAGTCCCCGTGGAAGAGGCCGAGATCCGGCGCCGCCGGCTGCGAGCGCCGCAGACCGGTCTCGAGCTGCAGCGCGACGAGGCTGCCGGTGTGGTCGGCCTTGCCGAGCAGGTGCGCCCAGAAAGCGATCTCGTCGTCGAGCGTGCGCGGCCGCGCGACCCGCATCGCGAGCTCCCCCCAGGGCACGTCGTGGATCGCGGCGAGGACGTCGACCGCTTGGTCGAAGAAGGAACCGACGCCCTCGGGGCCGACCTCAGCCGAGCCGTCGGCCTCGGTCATGTGCAGGGGGCGGCCGGGGAGCCGATCGACGATGAAGGCGTCGGTGTCGAAGAACGAGTCCTCTCCCCCCGACCACCGCAGCGGCGCTACCGGCAGGCCGCGGTCACCGAGACCGGCGAGGATCGGCACCTGCGCCAAGACATCGGTGTTGCCGCTGCGGCGCACGCCCGGCGGCGCCAAGCGGATCACCAGGGACTGCGGCTGCTCGCCCGCCGACGCGCTGACGTCGAACCCGAAGCTGAGACCTGCGTGGCCTGGCATCGGGCCCACGTTGCGCACTTCCGCATCGGGCTCGTACTCCTCGCGAGCCCAGTTCCGCAGCATCTGCTCGAGGTCGATCGCGGTGAGCTGACTAACGGTCACGACGCCTCTCCCAGCATCTCGAGCGCCGCGGCCCGCCGGGTTGGCACGTGCTCGCTGGGAACATCGCCCGCGGGGGGGCTGTGGTCGCGCAGCACGAGGCGGGCGACGGTCTCGCGGTGGACCTCGTCGGGCCCGTCGTAGATCCGCGCCGCCCGCGCCTCGCGGTACATCGCCTCGAGCGGCATGTCGGTCGAGTAGCCGAGCGCTCCGTGGATCTGCAGCGCCCGGTCGACGATCCGGTGCAGGGCCTCGGCGCCCCAGAACTTGATGATCGCGATCTCGCGCCGAGCCGAGGCAGGGCCGTCGGTGTCGATCTTCCAGGCGGCGTTGAGCGTCATCAGGCGCAGCGCGTGGAGTTCGGCCGTCGAGTCGGCGACCCAGTTGCGAATCGTCTGCTTGTCGCTCAGCAGCGAGCCGTGCAGGTAGCGCGAGAGCGCTCGCTCGCAAAGCATGTCGAGCGCCCGCTCGGCCTGCCCGATCCAGCGCATGACGTGGTGGATGCGGCCGGGGCCGAGCCGATCCTGAGCGATCGCGAAGCCGCGGCCCCGAGCGCCGAGGATCGCATCCTCGCCGACCCGGACGCCGTCGAGGATGACTTCGGCGTGCTGATCGATGCGGCCGAAGATCGGCTCTGGGATCTCCATCGAGCCGATCTCCCGGCGAACGTCGAGCCCGGGCGTGTCGGCCGGGACGATGAACTGCGTCGCCCGCTCGTGGGGGCCGGCATCGGGGTCGGTGACGGCCATGACGATGAAGACGGAGGCCACGGAGGCGTTGGTGATGAACCACTTGCTGCCGCTCAGCTCCCAGCCGCCGGCGACCTCACTGGCCCGGGTCGAGAGCAGCGTCGGGTCGGCACCCGCCCCCGGCTCGGTCATCGCGAAAGCGGAGTGGATCCGCCCGTCGAGCAGCGGCTCCAACCAGCGGGACTTCTGCTCGGGAGTGCCATGGCGGGCGAGGATCTCGCTGTTGCCGCTGTCCGGCGGCTGGCAGCCGAAGACGAGGCGGGCGAGCTTGGCGCGGCCGAGAACCTCCTGCAACAGCCCCAGCCTCACCTGGCCGTACCCCTGGCCGCCGTGCTCGGGGTCCAGATGGGCGGCCCAGAGACCGGCCTCCTTGACCTCGGCCTGGAGCTCGGCGACGCGGCGGTCGACAAGCTCGGGCCGGTCGGGAATCGCCTCCAGCGGCAGCACCTCTCGATCGAGGAACTCGCGGGCCCACTCGAGCCTGCGCTCGAACTCCGGTTCGACGCTGAAATCGATCGACATGGCTATCGGGCTCGGCCGGACCGCGCCGTCAGCTCGAGACCCGGTCGGTGATGCTGGTGAACCAGAGCGTCATCGACCCCGCCCCGAGGGCGTCGGAGATCGGGACCTTCGGCTCGCGGCCCGCGGCGACCGCCTCTTTGCGCTCGGCGCCGGCAGCGGCCAGGTCGGCCTCGGCGGCGGCGATGTTGCCGGTCGCCTCGTAGATCGCCAGGTAGCGATAGGGGGACTCGGCGGCGACGTTGGCCGGGGTGAAGGCGAACCGCTGCGCGGCGGCGAAGCCGTCGAGCCCGACGACGTCCTTGATGTGACGGTTGGAGTACCAGTCGTTGTACTCGTCCTCACGCCCCTCGGCGGGGTTGGTGAAGTGGATCAGGTAGCTCGTGCCCATTGGTCGTTTTCCTTTCCTGGAGCGCCGGCCGCTATTGCGCGGTCAGCCCACCGTCGACGACGATCGACGTGCCCGTGATGAACGCGGACTCGTCGCTTGCGAGAAACAGCGCGGCGCTGGCGATCTCCGACGACTTCCCGATCCGCCGCAGGGGCATCGCCTTGGTCATCTCGCCGATCAGGTCGTCGAGAACCGGCCGGGTGCTCATACCGCTCTCGATCCCGGCCGGGCAGATCGCGTTGATGCGAATGTTGTGGGGGCCGAACTCGATCGCGGCGGCCTTGGTCATCTGCATCACCGCACCCTTCGAGCCGCAGTAGGCGATGTGCCAGGGGATGCCGACGAAGGAGGCGATCGAGGCGGTGTTGATGATCGAACCGCCGCGCTCCATCATCAGCGGGATCCCATAGTGCAGTCCGAGAAAGGTCCCACGCGCGTTGACGTCCATGACCTTGTCGTACTTCTCCTCGGTCACGTCGGGAGTCGTCAGCAGCTGTTCGTCGATCACGTACTCGGCGATGCCGGCGTTGTTGCAGAGGATGTCGAGTGAGCCGAACTCGTCGGTCGCGGCGGCCAGCATCGCCTGCACGTCGTCGGCCTTGGTCACGTCGGCGCGGACGGCAAGACAGCCGTCGCCGATGCGCTTGGCGAGCTCGTCCTGCTTGCCGGAGATATCGGCCGCGACGACGCGCGCGCCTTCGCGGCAGAACAACTCGACCATCGCCTCACCCATCCCCGAGCCGGCTCCGGTCACGACCGCGACCTTGCCAGCCAGCCGTCCCAAGCTGGGGCCCCGTTCAGCGGATGCATCCATATCTAAGCCCTCCTCCTAGTTGTCGAGGTGCGCCCGGCGCCCCGAACCTCGCGTCGATCATACATAAAACGACCTATGAGTCGGAAGGTTACCGTCCGGGCGGTAATGAGCTAGACTGACCCCCAATGGCGCCTTCCGCGGGACGTGAAGGCGTGGGAAACCCGAAGGGAAGGAACCCATGGAGACGCGTTTCGCCCATGTTTGCCTGATCGTGCATGACATCGAGAAGGCGATCGAGGATTACCGCCACATCCTCAGCGCCGTCGACCCCCAGCAGTTGGCCGAGCCGCTCGTCTTCTACGACGACTTCGGCGTCGGCGAGGAGCGCCTGGCCTTCGCGACCTTCCCGTCCGCCGGTTGTGAGATTCAGCTGATGCAGCCCAAGGCGCCCGGCACCACGCTTTGGAAGCGGCTCGAAGAGCGCGGCGAGCACGTTCATCACATCTGCTTCACCGCGACCCCGGTCGAGGACCTCGTCGCCAAGCTCGACGATGAGGGGGTCGGAATCGTCTCCAACGGGATCTCCAACGATCCGCAGCTCGATTGGCAGCGGTGGACCTTCGTCGACCCGAAGCGCTCGCACGGCGTTCTCATCGAGCTGGCCAACCAGTACAAGTCGGTCGACTCGAAGTGGGAGCCGGCCGAGCCCGAGCAGTCTTAGGCGACGGGGCGGGGGACAAGTCGCATGCAACTGACGCTCGAGGGAAAAACCGCCCTCGTGACGGGGGGGTCCCGGGGGATCGGCCGTGCAATCGCGACCGAGTTCGCTCGCGCCGGCGCCGGCGTGATGATCACCTCGCGCACGGCTGCTGATCTCGAATCGGCCGCGGCCGAGATCGACGGCGACGTCGCCTGGCACGAGGCCAACGTCGGCGACGAAGCGTCGGCCGAAGCCGCTGTCGCTGCCACGGTCGAGCGGTTCGGGGGCATCGACATCCTCGTCAACAACGCCGCCACCAACCCCTACTGGGGATCCCTGATGGGGATCACCGCCGCCCAGATGGCGAAGACCGTGGACATCAATCTCTGCGCCCCTGTTCGCTGGTCCCAGCTCGTCTACCAGGCAGGCATGGCCGACCACGGCGGCGTGATCCTCAATATCTCCTCCGTCGGGGGGCTCACCGTGGAGAAGGACATCGGCTACTACAACGCGACCAAGGCCGGCCTCATCCACATCACCCGCCAGCTCTCGGTCGAGCTCAGCCCCCTCGTGCGAGTGGTGGGCATCGCCCCGGGCCTGGTCAAAACCGATATGGCCGCCGCCCTCTGGGACGGTCGCGAGGACGTCCTCGCCTCGCGCATACCCCGCGGCCGCCTGGGGCTGCCGCTGGACATCGGCGCCGCCGCCCTCTTCCTCGTCGGCCCGTCTGCCGACTGGATCACCGGAACGACCCTGATCGTCGACGGCGGCATGCATCTTGCGATCGAGGGCCGCGCCCTCTCCCAGGCTGCTGACGAGCCAGACCTGGTCTAGGCCTGGCGCTGGGAAAGCCCGGGACGAGACTCGAACTCGTGACCCCATCCTTACCATGGATGTGCTCTACCAACTGAGCTACCCGGGCGAATCAGCAGTCGGATCTTAGAGGGTCATCCAGGGAGGCGCATCCGACTTTTCCGTCCGACGGTGATGCGAACGTGTGTTCCCATGACCTCACCGATGGAGGTATCGATGCCTCATTTCGACGCTTATGAAGACTTGGTTGGCAAGTGGCGCTGGCGGCTTGTTGCCGGCAACGACCGGACGGTGGCCACCTCCGGGGAGTCCTACGACTCGCACTGGCACGCGATGCGGGCGGCTGAAGTCGTGCGTGGCGCCGCCGCCGCGGCGCAGATGACGAGCGTTCCAGCCGATGGCGTCAAGGACGCACTCGGGGAGATCATCGAGCGCGAGCTGGCCGAGGCTCGGTAGCTCCCGGGTCAGTTTCCGGCGAGGCGTTGGTGGACCAGTTGCACGGCCATCGAGCCCTCGCCGGCGCCTGAGGCGACCCGCTTGATCGAGCCGGAGCGGACATCGCCGACGGCAAAGATGCCGGGCTGGCTGGTCTCGAGGAAGTAGGGGGCGTCGCCCTCGACGTAGGCGCCGCGATCCTCCTCGCCGAGCGCGGGACCGGTGAGCAGAAACCCGTCCTCGTCCTGGGCGACGCAGCCGTCGAGCCACTCGGTGTGCGGATCGGCGCCGATGAAGACGAAGGCGGCCTTGGCCGGCAGCTCAGTCCGGTCGGCGCCGCGGTTGTCGGCGACGACGGCGGATTCGAGCGAGGTCTCCCCCCGCAGCTCGACGATCTCCGAGTAGGTCATCACCTCGATCTCCTCGCGGCGCTCGATCTCGTCGACCAGGTAGCGCGACATCGACTTGCCGAGGTCGCCGCCGCGGATCAGGAGCCGGCAGCTGCCTGCGTGGCGGGACATGTAGATCGCCGCCTGGCCGGCTGAGTTGCCACCGCCGACGATCAGGACCGGGTCGTTGGCGCACATCTGGGCCTCGATCAGGGTCGCCGCGTAGTAGACGCCGAGGCCCTCGAAGCGCTCGAGGTCCGGGACCGCGAGTTTGCGGTACTGGGCGCCGGTGGCGACGATCAGGGTGCGGCCGTTGACGACGCTGCCGTCGGCGAGCTCGACGCGGTAGTGGCCGTCCTCGCGCGAGAGCCCGACCGCTTCGGAGGGCATCGCCATCCGGGCGCCGAACTTTTCCGCCTGCAGCATCGCCCGCGCCGCCAGCTCGCCGCCGGAGATCCCGGCCGGGAAGCCGAGGTAGTTCTCGATCCGCGAGGAGGTGCTGGCCTGGCCGCCGAAAGCAGTCGAGTCGATCGCCTGGGTGTCGAGGCCCTCGGAGGCGCCGTA
>OUNO010000018.1_pt2 | contig 32775 bp, 35 predicted proteins | sample 1779811 | NCBI WGS metagenome assembly OUNO01 (sample SAMEA3914804, study PRJEB12502) | metagenome | biome: forest; material: soil | place: Canada | collected 2010-06-25 | depth 0.3 m
AGTACTCTGCGCTACACTGTACTTATGAACGACGCAAGAATGTCATCAGATTTACTTCGTGGACATACTGACACGATCATCCTCAAACTATTGAGTGATGGCGACAAGTATGGCTACGAGATCACAAAATTGGTCCACGAAAAGTCGGGCCGCGTTTACGAACTAAAAGAGGCAACGATGTATTCGAGCCTGAAGCGTCTGGAGCACGATGGCCAGATTGCTTCGTATTGGGGCGACGAAACGCAGGGTGGTCGACGCAAGTATTACAAGATCACCACGGCCGGCAAGGCATTATATAAAGCTAACAAGCAAAACTGGGATGACGCCAAGCGCATCCTGGCTGGACTATTATAAGAAAGGGAACTATGGAAAAGAAATTACGCGCATTTTTGGACGAAGCATTTGCCAAGTACGGAGACTTTCCGTCAAAGACGGAAGTTGTCGCTGAACTATTTACTAACTTGAAAGAGAAGTATGACGATTTGGTTGCCGATGGCAAAAGTAAGACCCAGGCCTACGACGAAACCGTCGAGTCACTGGGTGATGTCAGCGAAATCATGGAGCATGTGCCCCATGGCGAGCGCAAACAATCGACTAATGCCAAACTGAAGGCAATTTCCCTAAAGGAGTCAGATCTCGCGGGCACAAACTTGGCCGAGACTGATCTTAGCGGTAGTGACCTGACCGGCACGAACTTTGATTCAGCCGATATGACGGGTACGGTCATTCGCGGGTCGGCCCTTACCAAGGCATCATTCGTAGGCGCAAACCTGACTGATGCGACTCTCACTGGAAGCGACCTGACTAATGCCAATCTGACGGGCGCCAATCTAACACGCACCAAGATCACTGCGTCAGCGATGAAGAACACGGCATTGGCCGGTACAACTCTGATAGACACAGTCTTTGCCCACTCGGATATCAGTGGCGTCTCGTTCGACGACCTGACGCTCGACGGCGTGATCTTCAAGGGCAGTTCGATCGACAAGGCCTCATTCAAGAACGCGACCCTCATCAATATCGGTCTGCACGGCACATCTGCCAAGCACGCTAACTTTGATGGCGCCAAGATGGATAAGGTCACTTACGCGATCCTGAAAAACTCCAAAGCTATTCTCGACAACGTCACAATTATTTAGCTCTCACTTTGCTATTATGAGGGTATGCAATTAGATAGAGTCAAAAAGCTCCTCGCATATTACGAAGAGGATATAATCCCAACACTTGCGCATCACGAGGTGCATCCCGACAATCCTCTGGGCAGTCGCGAGAACTATCTATATTTTACCCTTCCAGTTTGTATAAACTTTCAACGTAACTCGCCAGCGATGTGGGCATCAGCGCTGGCGACGTGGCAAGATGAGTCAACCCGCTATCTCTTTTTCCCAGAGAAGTTAGCTATCACGCCGATTGAGCAAATACGCGCCGATCTTACCAAACACAAGTTAGCCCTGCAGCCGAACAAGCATACGCTAATTTGGACGACGATTGCGCAGACATTGTATGAGGATTATGACAGCGATCCGCGAAAGATCATCGAAGAAGCTGAAGGTGATGCCGGAAAGTTGATCACACTCTTGCAAGTCACACACAAGAAACGCTTCCCATACCTCAGTGGACCGAAACTCTCTAATTACTGGCCGTATATTTTGTCGCATTACACTGATGTTGAGTTTGCCAACCCGCAAGAGATTTCAATCATTCCTGATACCCATGTTATTCAAAGCAGTGTCGTTCTAGGGCTGGTCCAGCCTGGCGCGAGTTCACTTCAAGTCGAAGCAGCCTGGAAGGAATTGCTCAAAGATACCGGTATCAATCCCTCCCGCGTTCATCCGGCACTATGGAACTGGAGTCGGAACAAGTTTCAGCCGAGCGTATAAACGAGAGTCGCACACCGTTCCGCTAATGGTATACTAATCTCATGCAATATGCCTATCTCGGCGCGGCTGTCATTATATTCCTTGTCTGGCTCATTTTCTTTCTAAAACGCAAAGATCTTCGTCGCGAAATGCTGGTCATGAGTTTACTGGCGGCGCCACTCGGGTTTTTTGATCTTTGGGCTGTCCCTCTTTACTGGGCACCAGTGACACTGGGGAATATCCCGGTAGGAATTGAGGGCATCATTTATTCGTTCTGCTTGGGCGGTATCACCGCTGTGCTTTACACTGAAATTGCCCGTAAAACACCGATTCATATGCGCAAGTATCACAAATCGGTGTCTCTCCTCGTGCTGACGGCGGCGTTGGTCGTATTGGTTATTCTAGCTGGAAGCCAGGTGGTCAACCCAGTAATTGTCCTCTATGCGGCATTATTGACGGGCCTGGGGGTGGCTCTCTTTTTCCGAAAGGACTTGGTGCGTGGGACCATCTTCGGTGCTCTCTCGTTTGGCCTGCTGTATTTCATTATCCTAAAGATCTGGATTTCACTATTTCCAGGGGTTATTCATTGGTTCCACTTCGCCGGCCTGCCGATGGTCTATGTCTGGGGCGTGCCGCTCTATGAGCTGTTATTCGGAACACTTTTCGCTGCTCTCTGGGGTAATGCCTACGAATTGATTTTTGGCTACAAGCTCATCGCCAAAGGCAAAGGTCGCAAAAAGAGGTAGCCGGTCGTATACTACGGGCATATGGCTAGACTCGAAGATTTTCACGCCAATGGCGTTTCATTCCCAGATGTTTCGAGGGCGGATATTGACGAACTGGTTGAAAGAATCCCTTCCGACGGCACGCTGCACTTAGCAATTTTACGACCACCATACCTCGATAGGATCGTTGCAGGTACAAAAACCATCGAATCTCGTTTTAATACCAAGCGAGCGGCGCCATTTGGCACGGTAGCAGTAGGTGACCTGGTGCTTCTGAAAGGCTCGGGAAAGCCGATTATGAACTTCTTCTTTGCCTCCGCTGTTCACTCGATTAATCTCGTGGGCGAGCCACTCGAGGAAGTGCGTCGGCAATACGGTGAGGGCATTCAGGCCGAGAACGAAGAGGAATTCTGGCGAGATCGCGCCTCGGCCGCCTATGCGACGCTGGTTGAGGTAGGCGAACGGGGCTCCGTGCCGCCATTGGTCGTAGTTAAGAAGGATCAACGGGGCTGGGTGTCTTTCGCGCGCGATTAGCTCGGCTTTCCTATCCCACCTCTTTCAGCTATACTAACCACATCAGCCATAAGCAGGATAACTTTATGAAACCAGGTGGGTCGCGCTTCAATCGCACAACGTATGGGTTTACGATTGTTGAGCTCTTGATTGTTATTGTCGTGATCGCTATTTTGGCTGCCATCACGATCGTTGCTTATACGGGAGTAAATTCAAGAGCCGTTGTGGCGTCGTTGAATGCCGATCTTGAGAATGGCTCAAAAGCCCTCAAAGTTTTTCAAGCAGTCAACAATAGCACCTATCCGACGGCCCTAGATTGCTCGGCAACTCCGGCAGCTGGGAGTACTTGTCTAAAGTCGAGCCCAGGGAGCAGCTATCAGTATACATTTGCCAATAATGGGACTTCACTGGCGTCGTTTTGCTTGTCAGAAACCAACGGTACGACGAGCTACTATATTAAGAGTGATACCTTGCCAACGGTTGGTACCTGCACGATTACTAACTATGCAACAAACCCGGCGCTGGGAACGGATGCGGTCGGCTGGGCTAGTGCGAGCGTCACTTCGCCAGCTCGAACGTCCGTTCCTGATCTTGCGGGATTCGGCTGGTCATACGCCGGCACTGCCGGTGTTGCGGGGAGTCGGGTATATCTCTTGGATGCGACGGGCACACTGACGGCAGGTCAACTCTACTCAGTTACGTATTGGGCGAAAGCGACGGCTGGCATGACAATTGGCTATCAAGCAACTGATTCGACCGGTACGACAGCGTATAACTCGATTGGAACAATCGGCTCGGCGACGGGATCATGGCAGAAAGTGCAGTTTACTTTCACTGCCAGTTTGACGACGTGGCGCGTTGCGCTGCGCGAGCTTTCGGCTACAGCAGGAACGATTGCCCTGACAGGTGTGATAGTGACAGCTGGTCCGACCTATTACAACTACGCCGATGGCAATACGGCTGGCTGGACATGGAGCGGCACGGCTAACGACTCGACATCGTCTGGCCCATCAGTTTAGAAATTATTGTTTTGGATTGTGGCGACGCCAGGTTCGGAAGAGCATATAAGCTCCCCCAGCAACAAGTGCGGCCGCTGCTGCAATTGCGATGATGAGTATCGGAGATAGGCTGGTTGAGGCTGCGGCCGCCGTCTGTCCAGCATTAGTCTTACCTTTACCTGTGGTTGATGGCGATGCCTCAGGACTAGTCGTTAGCTGGTCGGGAGTTGTCGACGCATCGGATGGACTGGGCGTGCTGGATGATGACGTGCTGGTAGAAGGAGTGTCGGTCGTCGTGCTGCCGGCAGCAGGTGTCGCGTCGCCACTCAGCGCACAATCGTTATTGAAGCCACCAGCGCTGTATGATCCACACACAAAATCCGCACGAGCCGGGGCGGGGCTGAAGATGACAACAAATGCTAGAGAAACTAGGGTTAACCAGGATAGAACAGCAACTTTTTTCATCCTCATACTACCCGTCAGTATATCGTACTCGACTTTTATTGGTAAGACGCTTGTGCTAAGGTGTTAAGCCTGCTTTAATAAAGGCATACCACAGGAGTGTGGGGGTAATAATACAAAATAGTTGATCGAAAAGGAATTCTCTACTCATTTGTACGAGTAGTCGTTCGCAGATATGACATCACGACTTCCTCAACCCGGTGGCGACGTAGGAACATGGGGCATTGTCCTTAATGATTTTCTGAGCCAATCGCACACTCCCGCAGGCCTCTTGGGCACCGGCACCGTCGGCACGCCACAACTCACTGAAAGCTCCGTGACTACCGGCAAGCTTGTCGACGCTTCTGTTACCTCCGCCAAGATAGACGCCACGCTGACGATGGCAGTGAGTAAAGCCGGCTCTAGCGTCCAAAGCGTAAATAGTAAAACACCGGTCAGTGGTGCAGTGACATTAGTACCGTCCGATATTGGTGCGCCAACTCTCTTGTCGCAACTTGCCGATGCAACAATCACTTCGCCAACGGACGGTCAGCTTCTAACCTACGAAGCCAGTTCGAGTAAGTGGAAGAACAAATCACAGACGATTGTCGTTAACTCTGTCTCAGGCTTGCACGGTAATGGTACAACTGATGATTCAGCCGTGATTCAGTCAGTCCTCGAAAGCTTGGGCACGACGACACATAGTAATGAGGTTATTGTCGATGCTGGATCGAATGGAAGCGTCTATATTAACGACACAGTCGAAATTTTGTCGAGTAATACAACGCTACGATTTAATTCGCCAGTTATTTTTGGTGACTCGGGAACACTTCGTATTTGGGGTGAGTTGAACGAAAATCCGGCCGCTGGTGCTGGTCGCCCGCGGTTAACCGCAAATGCACCGTCGGGTTCGACAAGTCTCAGCGTGACGGACGCATCGTTCTTTGCGGTTGGTAGTTATATCGTGATTCGCGGACTCAAAGACGCCAGCGGCAATCCAACGCAGCGCATGAATAACACCGTTACGGGCATTTCTGGTAATACGCTGACTCTAGGCACACCACTTGATTCAACCTATAACATTATATTTGCGGGCTCACCCTACCCGAATAACTACACTGAAGTCACGGCTGTTATCGGCAGTAAGATTACGGCCGCCGCTAATCGCGGAGATCGCACTATCAAGGTAGCTGATTCATCTCAGTTTCATCTCGGCGATGTCGTCCAAATTCTCGATGATGATCTCAATACGGCGTCGGATGGCAGTTCGCAGTCACAAAATTATCTTAATCGTGAGTTTGCTGATATTAAACAAATTGTCGACAGTACCCATATTCGTATTAGTCATGCCTTGCACCACACGCCGAATACTTCCAATGGCGCACGAGTTGTGGTTACTAGCCCCATTGTGAATAGTCATATCTTGAATGCCAACGTTACCTGGACAACTATGAGTACACAGAATGCTGCCTTTTGGATGGAGTATTGCGTCGGGTGTAGCATTGAGAATTGTTCGGTCACGGGTAATACGACTGGTGGATTTTCATGGCAAGGTCAAGCTTTCCGCACCAGCAACTCATACCACTGTTTGGTAGACAATTGTTTGGCGCGTGATCCAGTTGATACTAGTGCTGGTCGTGGCTACGGCGCAACGCTCTACGGTGCGACCTATTGTACGGTTCGTAACTCGCACTTCATCTCGAACCGACATAGTGTGCTGTTCTATAACGGTGCGGCCGGATGCTTGGTGACGGGTTGCCATTCCGAAGATGTCTGTATTTCGGACTACGATTTTCACGGTGCGCACTGTGTCGACAATCTCGTGACTAGCTGTGTGGCTATCGGTGGCGATAGCATTCCAACTGACGGCGCCGCTAACAAGAGTGTTTGTAAGGCGGGTAACCCGAACCACTTGGCTGGTGACCAGTACAATACGTTCACTAATATGACCATTACTAATTACCAAGGCGCTGCTATGGAAGTTGTGCCTGGCTGTACCGAAATCACGCTGCGCGATAGCCGCATTGTCGGGGCGTCGATTGGATTGCGCCTAGCCAATAACTCATCTCAAACCTCACTGCAAACTATTCGAACAACCTGGGATAACGTCACAGCCACAGACATTGCTCAATTGACGGCAATCGACGGGGGATCAGGAAATATCGTCAACGGCCTGGTGTTTGACCGCGTCACTTGGATTCGCCCAACCACTGGGATCTCAGTGAGTAATGCGTCAAATGTGACGGTCCGTCGTAATGTCTTTAGTGACGCAGCGATGCCAGCCAGCACCTATGCTGTATCGGGTAATAATATTACTAAGTTTGTCGTCAAAGATAATGACATATCCGGAACAGTTCGCGCAGTCTATCTTGCGACCTGTCCAAGTGCCCGAATTACTCGCAACATGATGCACGATCTGACCGACACAACGATCTACGAAGATGCCGGTGGCAACACGAACATCCTCTTTAACGACAATGAAATATTTGGCTTCGTGCCAATTACACGTACCAGCGGCACCGGCCCGTCGACGGGCGGCACGATTTTATACGCAACTCCTTATTTTGTTGATACACCAGCCCTGCACAACTATGTCGAGTGGAACTTTGATCCGGTGGCGATTAACTCGAGCAGCACGGTCACGGTTGCGGGCACGATTTACATGCTCAAGATTAGTACGCAGACCGGTGGCACAATTAATAACGTGATCTTATACCAGGGAAGCAATGCCTCGGGTATTACGACTGGGTTAGTGGGCATCTACAACAGTAGTGGTACGCGACTGGGTGTCAGTGCCGATCAGTCATCAACCTGGGTATCAGGTACGCCGGTTGTTCGTAGCGTCGGTCTGACAGGTCCAGTAACTTTGATCGCCGGACAGTATTACTACGTGGCAGTACTTAGCGCTGGCGGCACCACCCAGCCTGGCTTTGCTCGCGCCAATACCACGACTGGTCCACTGAATGCTGGTCAGTCAAATGCCACGCAACGGTTTGCTACCAACTCCACCGGCCAGACAACGCTGCCATCCAGCTTAACTCTCTCAAGCAACAGTGGTACCTCGCCAATCATCTTCTGGGTCGGTTTGTCATAGGCGTATAATAAAAGTATGAAAAAACTTTCTGTATCGATATGGTTCGCAGCAGTCTTTATTATTGTTATCATCTTTGGCACGATCTACGCGGTCGTTCAGCAGTCGCAGCGCATGGCGGCAAATTCGCCCCAGATACAACTTGCCGAAGACACGGCGGCGGTGTTAGTTAAGGGCGCGCAACCAGCGGCGCTAGTCCACACTTCAGTTGCGATGGATAAGAGTCTCGCGCCGTTTACGAATATCTATGATAAGTATGGCAACGCTATCATTGGCGAAGGGACTATTGATTCCAAAGTGCCTGTCTTCCCCCAAGGGGTGCTGACATCTGCCCAAGGTGTACCATACCACACAGTTACCTGGCAGCCTCAAACAGGGGTGCGTATTGCAGCGGTTGCCGTTCAAGCAGGCGATTACTACGTCGTGAGTGGCCGTTCGCTTACTGAAGTTGAAAAGAATGAAGACCTAAGTCTACAGCTCAGTGCCCTTGGTGGGATTGCATCGCTGATTGTTCTTTCTCTCGCGATGTTTATCGGCACACACAAAAAACGCCGCGCCTAGACCGGCATCGTTTCGTTGGCTCAACTCTTTAGTATTTGCTATACTAGGTATAGAGATAATTCAAAAACACATAAATATAAGCTAAATATAAGCCACGTCTCATACAGTTAAACATACGATGATTAAGAAAGTACTACTTAGCCTTTTCGTGATTGCCACGTTCTTGATATATAGCCTGCATCAACGCGGCGAGAGCTCGAACATTGCACCAGTGGTCGCGAATACACCTAACTCAACTTCGTCCTCAACAACGAACACGACGCCAGCAACCACCACCTCAAATAGCACGACAAATACGACAGCTGGCCAGTATAAGAACGGTTCGTACACTGGCTCATCGGCCGATGCTTTTTATGGCTATATTAAAGTTAAGGTCGTCATCTCTGGCGGCAAGATCACTGATGTCGTCTTTCTGGACCATCCGTCGGACCGAGAAACGTCGGTTGAAATCAACTCTCAGGCGATGCCGCTATTGAAACAACAAGCAATTGCTGCTCAATCGGCCAATGTTGATGGCGTATCTGGCGCGACCGACACGAGCATGGCTTTTATCCAATCCCTAACAAACGCATTGTCACAGGCACAAGCGTAATGAACGAGACCCGACAGACTATGGGCATGCCGGTCACCCTCAATGTACCGAATGTTTTGGACCAGAGTGTACTCGATCGAGTATTTGATTGGTTCGAGTATGTTGATACTACATATAGCCCGTATAAAGAAAGTAGTTTAGTAAGTCAAATTAATCGTGGTGAACTTCAGGAAGCTGATTACAGCGATGAACTACGTGAGATTCTAGTCTTGGCCGACCAGACAAAGGTCGAGACCAAAGGCTACTTTGACGTTTGGCATGAGGGAGCGTTTGACCCATCGGGTATTGTGAAGGGGTGGGCAATCCAAAAGGCGGCGGGACTGTTAGCCAAAAGCACGGATGACTTTTACGTCGAAGCTGGGGGAGATATTCAGGTCGGCGGAAAGTCATCATCTCGTGAACCATGGAAGATTGGCATTCGCAACCCTTTCGAGCGAACCCAAAACATCAGTATATTGAGACTGGAGAATAAAGCGGTGGCGACTTCGGGCACGGCAATTAGAGGCATGCACATCTATAATCCACTTGATGCAAACGACCGCATAGACGGTCTAGTATCACTGTCTGTTATAGGCGATTCAATAATTGATGCTGATCGCTATGCGACAGCGGCTTTCGCGATGGGCAAAAAGGGCATCACGTTTATAGAGTCTCTCAAAGGTTTTGAGGGTTATCTCGTTGATCAGAACAAAATCGCCACCCAGACAACTGGTTGGTCACAATACGAGGTGAAGCCATCATGAAATGGCTAGATGCTCTGATCGATCGCGTCACAATGTACAGGCTACTCATGTACTTTCTTATTGCAACCCTCGGGACAGCGATGCTGCTTGGTGCCTTTGGACTGATTACCTACAACCCGTACTCGATTTTCGCGACAACCTCACTGCTTGTTGGCACGAGCTGGCTGACTAATTTCATATTCGCACGAGTATTCAACGCCCCGAGCAATCCAAACTCATCGATATTATCTGGTCTCATCTTAGCGCTAGTCGCGACACCAATCACTGCGCCCGAAGGTGCTCCGTTCCTAATAGCGATCGCTGCTCTTGCGATTGCCTCAAAGTATATTTTAGCAATCAATCATAAACACATCTTTAACCCAGTCGCGATTGCCGCGGTCTTGATGGCCTTTGGCCCGCAAGAAACAGTTAGCTGGTGGGTTGGTACGAGCCTATTGGCACCCGTTGTATTGATTGGTGGCGCCCTGGTTGCGCGTAAGATCCGACGCGGCCGTATGGTCAGCATCTTCTTTGGGGTAGCTTTGGCGGCGATAGTAGTCGGTGCGCTCGCTACAGGGAGGGATCCACTTGCAACTATTCAAACGACAATTCTTCACTCCTCGCTATTATTCCTTGGGTTTGTGATGCTGACCGAGCCATTGACCTCACCGTCAACCAGAACAAAACAGTGGATCTACGCCTCGGTCGTCGGTATATTGTTCGTGCCGCAGTTACATATTGGCAGTATTTATACGACGCCAGAACTGGCACTAGTAGTTGGCAATCTTGTCTCGTTTCTTATAACACCACGAGTTAAGACGCTTTTAAAACTGAAGAGTCATAATGAGAAGCATGGCTCTTCCGAAGATTTTATCTTCCAGCCAGAGAAGCCATTCGCCTACAAGCCCGGGCAGTATGTAGAGATTACCTTGCCCCACGGTCATGCCGATAGCCGTGGGTCGAGGCGCTACTTTACGTTAGCCTCGTCGCCGACCGAGAGCGATATCCGTGTCGGAATTCGGTTCTATCAAAATGGCAGCACTTTCAAGCAGGCCCTGGCGAGTGCGGGGGATGATCTTTTCGCATCTGTTGGCCAGTTGGGTGGTGAGTTTACATTGCCAAAAGACCCAACTCGAAAAGTAGCGTTTATCGCCGGTGGTATCGGTATAACGCCATTCCGCAGCATGATCAAGTATATGAGTGACACGAATGACAAGCGCCCTGCGGTGTTACTATATGGTGAAAGGACAGTCGGAGAAGTGGCCTATAGCGATGTGTTTGAAGAAGCCCGTCAGAAGATTGGTGTCAAAACCAGCTACGTGATTAATGACGGCACAGCGCATGTTGACCCAAACATTGTGACGGGCCGGGTTGATGCTGCAATGATTCAAGCCCAGGTCCCGGATTATCCAGAACGCCTCTTCTATATCTCGGGCCCACAATCAATGGTTCATTCAATGCGTCAGCAGCTTATACAGATTGGTGTAAAGCGCAGGGACATCAAGACAGACTATTTCTCTGGCTATGCGAGTTAGCGCGCGCCGATAAGGAGCACTTCGGCATCAAGCTTGTCTCTAAAATAGCCATCGTGGCTCACATAAATGACGGCGCCAGAATATTTGCCGAGAGCGGTCTCTAATTCTTCAATACTCGGCAGGTCGAGGTGATTGGTTGGTTCGTCGAGGATCAATAGTTGTGGATCGTTGGCCAGCATGGAAATTAGCTGGAAGCGAGCTTTTTGGCCACCACTCAGACGCTTGATTGGGATCTTGCCGTCGCCTTCATTAAACAAGTAGTCATTCATCAACGAGCGAATTTTCGTGGTGGTGATTGGCAGTCCGCGGTCGAGATACATTTTCTCGATGGCGTCTTCGAGTGGCAATTCAAAGTAAGTTGGTGAGACCTCTTGTTCGTAGATGCCGAAGCGCGTTTGTTTGTCGAGAGTTAATTCGCCTGCAAAAGTGGTCACTTCGTCGCTACCGAGGATTGCTTTGATGAGTGTCGTTTTACCAGCGCCGTTGCGTCCACGGAACTCGATCGATTCACCTTCGCGCAGGTCGATGTTGATACCTTCAAAGAGCGGTTTGTCATAGCCAAGCGAGAGATCGCGAGCCGAGAGCAATACATGTTTGCTGCGCGACTCGTCTGATTTCAAATTGATGCGCACGTTTTTGGCTTTGAACTTCTCGTATTGAGCAGCAGTCTTGTAATTCAAATTGGAGGCAGATTCTTTATCGATCCAGAAAGTTGGCTTTGATCGAGTTTGCAGTTCGGCCAGTTCTTTGCGAGACTCCTCTTCCAGGCGTTTGAACCGTTGAATTGTGCCGCCATGACGTGATTTTTCCTTAAAACGTTGATACTCAATCACTTTTTGTTTCAAGTTAATAATGCGCTTCTCGATCATTTCAAATTCATTCATCTGCGAGCCAGTACTGACGGCATTTTGTTTGAGATACGCATCGTAGTTTCCCTTGAAACTGGTCGAGCCGCCGTCTTTGATATCGATAATGCGATCGACTTCGCGCAGCACATCACGGTCGTGAGTAATCACCAACACGGCTTCGTGGGCCTGCTTGAGCCACTCAATGAATTGCCCTTTGGCGATGTAGTCCATGTGGTTGGTTGGTTCGTCGATCAATGCCAGGCTGGCAGCGGAGTGCATAATCTTCACCACTTCAACAAGGCGCTTTTGGCCGCCGGATAGGGTAGAGAACAAGCGATGGGCAATGCCAGTTAATTGAAAGTTATCGAGTTCGCGTTCGATCTGCTCTTCGATTTGGTAAAAACCTTTGTCGTCGAAGCGCTGCAACGCTTCACTGTATTCATTAATCTTTTTGAGGTCATCGCCCATCGTTTCGGGGTAGGTTTCCATGATGCGAGAAAGTTTTGAATATTCAGGCAAACCTTGCAAGACGTATTGCAGGACAGTTTTCTCGCCGACATCGTGATATTCCTGTTGCGTCGCCACAATTACGGCGCCAGGTTTAAAAATGAGGTCACCCGTGAAATCTTTATCCTGCCCAGCGAGAATGCCAAAAAGGGTAGATTTACCAACACCATTGCGCCCAATCACACCAATCTTTTCGGCATCATTAATCGTGAAACGCACATTGTGCATCAAAGATTTAGGCCCGAAAGACTTTTCGGAAATGGTTACGTCGGCGATCATAGCTGTACTATAATAACACCTTAACAACCCTTTAGCGCTATACAAAAGCAAGTTACGGACCTATACTTATGCATAAGCAATTATGAAAAACTCGACTGCTCGAAGAGAACGTGCACAGCAATGGTTCGAAAAAAGTCGTGAAAGAGGCTCACTTTTGTTGTCGCGAGCGAGGCATCGTCGTCCAGCATTTATCATTGCACTGCTGATCTTGGTCGTCATGCTGGCCGGAACAACTATTGCCTGGCAACAAGCTTGGGTACGAGTACATAACGATTCTGAACAACGAGCCGAGCAAGTACTGGCTAATACCTACGACACACTGAAGGATAGGCTGATGATCTACACAAATATTCTTGCTGGGACGAAGGCCTTCTTTGAATCAAGTGACCATGTAACCCGTGGAGAATTCAATGATTATCTGAGCAGTATTCAGTTAAAGGAGAAGTACGCTGGCTTTAGCGCCATTTCGTATGTCGCAAAGGTCTCGGACACTGACAAGAGTACGTTTATTGCCCAGACACGAGCGGACAATACGCTGCCGGCCGAATCCAAGCCGAACTTTACGATCTATCCAACAGCAACACGTGATGTATATTACCCGATCGTCTATACGTACAAGGGGAGTACGCCGCTCGAGATTGTCGGCTATGATCTCGGCACAAAGCCTGCCCGTGCCGCCTCCCTTGAGGCCGACGGCGCTACCGACTCAGCCACACTATCAGACACGTCAAATCTGAATAGCTCGGATGTAACCCAAAAGACAGTGCGTCCCGGCTTTTCGATGACCGTGCCGATCTATAGTGATGGCAACTATAAAACGGGCGATGAGGCTACTGGGTACCTTGTTGCCACCTTTGAATATAAGTTGATCTTGGCCAATGTGATGGCGAATAGCGGCCAGGGAGCACTACTTCGTATCTTTGACCAGGCGAATGGTGGAACGCAGATCTACGAGCAAGGTGATACGACCGTGCTGGTTGGCGAGCACCGCACTCAAACGACCGACTACACCCTGGGCGGCAAGACCTGGCGCCTCGAGCTCTATACGCCAACGAGTTTTGGACTTAGTTCACCAGATCAGAATTTGCCGCGAGTTGTTGGAGTGAGTGGCCTGATCATCACGGCGTTATTGTTGGCCTACTTCCTATCTGGCAGTGATCTCTCTCGACGACACCGCCGTTAGAGATACTTCTGCTATAATATGGCCAGATGGCGCGTTGGCGGAGCAGTTACGCAGCGGTCTGCAAAACCGCGTAGATGGGTGCAACTCCCATACGTGCCTCCATATTTTTTACTACCATGCGCGGGTGATGGCCAAACTTGGGTTAGTAGACATCATGTCGGTTAAAATAAGAATATGCGCGGGTGATGGAATTGGTAGACATGAGAGACTTAAAATCTCTTGGCCGCAAGGCCGTGCGGGTTCAATTCCCGCCCCGCGCACCAAGAGAATTAACTCGGCTTTTTGCCGGGTTTTTGCTATACTAGTAACACTAGTTAAACAGAGGGAATGGACATGATGTTACTTTGGATCTTAGTTGCCGTTGTCGTTATACTCATTATATTTTTGTGGGCGACTTACAACAGCCTTGTCACTTTGCGCGTCCGCGTTGACGAAGCCTGGAGTGATATTAATGTTCAGCTCAAGCGTCGTCTCGATCTGATTCCAAACTTAGTTGAGACCGTTAAGGGTTATGCCAAGCACGAAAAAGGTGTTTTTGAAGCTGTCACCGAAGCTCGCGCCAACATGATCAGCGCCAAGGGTGTCAAAGAAACTGCCAAGGCCGAGAACCAGTTCGAGGGTGCTCTCAAAAGCGTCTTCGCCGTTGCCGAAGCGTACCCAGATCTCAAAGCCAGCCAAAACTTCATCGAGTTGCAACAAGAACTTGTCGATACCGAAGACAAAATCCAAGCTTCACGCCGTTTCTACAATGGTGGCGTACGTGACCTTAACACCAAGATTCAAACCTTCCCACGAAACCTTATTGCGGGCCTATTTCACTTCACCAGCCGCGAGTTCTTTGAAGTTGATGAAGACGAGCAAGCCGCAGCCAACAAACCAACTGACGTAAAATTCTAGACTCAAGATAGCGACTCAACATGTATAGCGCGATTGCAGCCAACAAACGGAATACGGTATTCATCATGATCGTGTTCGTGATGTTGATCAGCGCGATCGGCTATGCTGTGAGCTTCTACTTTGGCCAAGCGTCGATTACGTACTGGGTCATCGGTGGCGCGCTCATTTATGCTTTGATTCAGTACTTTGCCGCTGGCTCGTTGGCGGTAGCTGTCAGCGGGGCACGGGAAATCGAAAAGAAAGACGATCCGCGCTACTATCGCATTGTTGAGAACCTGGCAATTACGCTCGGTGTTCCAACGCCGCGTGTATATATTATTGATGACCCAGCGCCGAATGCTTTCTCAACCGGCCGCGATCCAAAGCACGCCATTGTGGCGGCAACTAGCGGACTTCTTCAGATCATGGACGACCGTGAACTCGAGGCCGTCATGGCTCATGAAATGGGCCACGTTAAGAATTACGATATTCGCCTCAGCATGATTACGTTTGGATTAGTGAGTGCCATCGGCCTACTATCTGACGTCGTTCTACGCGTAATGTTCTTTGGCAATGACCGAAATAATAACAGCAACCCGTTGGTACTGATCATCGGGATAGTCGTCATTGTGATTTCACCAATTATTGCTCTCATCGTGCAGCTTGCCATTAGTCGTCAGCGCGAATACCTGGCTGACGCCTCGGGCGTTATGACGACGCGTGATACTGATGGCATGGTGGATGCCCTCAAAAAACTTGAAAAGTATGGTCAGCCAATGCGTAAGCAAACGAGCTCGATGGCGCATCTTTACTTTAACAATCCGTTAAAGCCAGGCTTTGTCGCGGGATTATTTAGCACGCATCCGCCGCTCGAAGAGCGTATTGAAAGGCTTGAAAAAAATGCCAGCAATTTCTAAAAAGAAGCCAGTCGAAACATCTAAGGCGCGATTTGTTCGCATCGTCAAAAAGCCATATGTCGGTGCTCGCAGGCGTGTCGCCGATTTGCAATCTCGTCGTCCGCATCGCAGCTTCCGCCGGACGCTGCGACGTGATTATGCACGCTCACTCAAACTACCTGGCTATATTGTTTTTACTGCCAATGTAAACCAGACGCTCTGGAAGAATCGAAAAGTGCTGCTCTTTTTAGCGCTTGTGTATATCGCGTTTAGTATTGCCCTCGTTGGTCTTGGGTCACAAGACACGTATGCGTCGCTGTCGAGTACGTTGCAAACAACTGGGCAGCAGGTATTTCAGGGGAACTTAAACCAACTTGGTCAGGCCGGGCTGCTGTTCTTGGCGATTGCCGGGACGGGGATTAGCAGTACGCCAACTGAGGGGCAACAGATTTACGCAGTATTACTGGGACTCATGATTTGGCTCACGACGGTATGGCTGCTGCGCAACATCATGGCTGGCCATAAAGTTAAGATGCGCGACGGTCTGTACAGTGCCGGCGCGCCGCTGATTTCGACCTTTGTGATAGCGGCTGTCTTTGTCGTGCAGCTCATTCCAATTGCATTGGCTATTATCGGCTATTACGCCGCCCAAGCATCAGGTTTACTAAATAGTGGGGTTGAGTCGATGCTCTTCTGGATCGCGGCAGCTCTACTGGCGCTGATCTCGCTGTACTGGGTGACGAGCACATTCTTCGCGCTCATTATCGTGACACTTCCAGGTATGTATCCGTTCCGGGCACTGCGCTCGGCAGGTGACTTAGTGATTGGGCGTCGTGTGCGTATCTTGCTGCGAATCTTATGGATGCTACTGTGCATTGTGGTTACTTGGGCCGTCGTGCTCATCCCATTCATTTTGATTGATGGTTGGATCAAAGGCATCTTCCCACAAATCTCAGGCTTCCCACTTATCCCGATCGTGTTGATGGCACTGACGACGCTCAGTTTGATGTGGACTTCCGGCTATGTGTATCTGCTGTATCGAAAGGTAGTTGACGACGATGCCCGACCTGCCTGAGAAACGTGCCGAACAACTGCGCGAATTACTCTCGACGTATAGCTATGACTATCATGTGCTGGATAAGCCAGCGGTCAGCGACGCGATTTACGATAGTCTTTTTGGCGAACTGAAATCAATCGAGGCTGAACACCCCGAGCTTATTACGCCCGATAGTCCAACCCAGCGAGTGGGTGGAGAACTGCTGGGCGGATTCCAAAAAGTCACCCATAGCTCGCGCATGCTCAGCTTGAATGATGTTTTCGATCGGGCCGATGTTGAAGCTTGGGTCGTTCGGATGGACAAGTTACTGCCCGGCTCGCGACACGAATTCTTTGCTGATATTAAAATGGATGGCTTGGCCTGCGCGTTGGTCTATGAAGATGGACTGTTCGTTCAAGCCGTGACGCGTGGTGACAGTTTCATTGGTGAGGATATTACGAACAACGTGCGGACAATCAAGAATGTGCCGCTGCGTTTACGAGCAGCCAGGGGATTCGAGAAGTTCCTTGGAGGTCGCACCGAGATCCGCGGCGAGATCGTCATGCTGAAAAAAGAATTCAATGCGCTAAATGCTCGCCAGCGGGCCGCCGGGAAGCCCGAGTTTGCGAATCCGCGCAACTTAGCCGCCGGTACCGTGCGTCAACTCGACCCGAAACTCGTTGCCGAGCGACCGTTATCATTCCGGGCTTACGATTTGATTCGCACTGATCCGGCTGAAGTGCCGACCAATATGTTCGCCTATGAAGCACTGACCCATTTAGGAATTACTCGTAACCAAGAGGCCTCCGTTTTCACGGCCCTCGATGACGTCATGAAGTTTATTGATACTTGGGATAGTAAGCGCCACGACTTGCCATTTAATACCGATGGGCTAGTCGTAAAAGTAAATGATCGGGGCCAGTTCGTCGAGTTGGGCGTTGTCGGCAAGCAGCCCCGCGCAGCAGTTGCCTTCAAATACGCGGCCGAGCAAGCCACTACCATCGTGAAAGATATCGTGATTAGCATTGGCCGAACTGGCGCTGCGACCCCTGTTGCCGTGTTTGACCCAGTCGTCGTTGCGGGAACGACTGTCCAGCACGCTAGCCTGCACAACGCCGATGAGATTGCTCGATTGGATGTACGCATTGGTGATACGGTCGTGATTTTCAAAGCTGGCGACATCATTCCGCAAGTCGAAAGTGTAGTAAGTGAATTGCGACCCAAAGATTCCGTCACGTTTGATTTCCTCAAAGCTCTCAAAGACCAATACCCAGAACTCACTTTTGTACGACCGGACGGGGAAGTGGTTTACCGCGTTGAAGGCGCCACAGGTGAGCTCCTCCTAACCAAAGCTGTGGAGCATTTTGCCTCACGCGGCGCGCTTGATATCGATACGTTGGGTGAAAAAAATGTAATCGCGCTGGTGGCCGCCGGCTTAGTAAAAGACTTAGCCGATGTATATACTCTTACCAAAAAAGAGATTTTGGAACTTGACCGTTTTGCTGACATTTCGGCTGGCAAATTAGTTGATGCTATCGCGGACAAGAAAACTCCGCCGCTGGAACGCTTTGTTTATGGCCTTGGTATTCGGCATGTGGGAACACAGACCGCTATCGACCTCGTGAACGCTTTTGGCTCGCTCGATTCCCTACAGAACGCGTCAATCGATCAGCTCAAAGCGGTCGAGGGTATTGGCGACGTGGTAGCTGAAAGTATTATCGCCTGGTTCGCCGACCCAGATAACGAGGCATTGATTGAAAAGTTCGCCGAACTTGGCGTCAAACCAATCTTCCAGAGGAAAACAGGCAAACTACTTGGTCAAAACTTCGTCGTCACCGGCGCACTTGAGTCGATGTCACGCGACGAAGCTGCCGACCGCATCCGGGCACTGGGTGGCACATTTCAGACAGCGGTCGCTAAAGATACAACTTATTTAGTCGCGGGTGGCAAAGTTGGTGGCAGCAAATTGGCCAAAGCCAACGAATACGGCACCAAGATCATTGACGAGCAGGGACTCAAGCAGCTTTTGGGTTGATATTGCTTTCGCTTACAAGCTTATCTACAATGGTGGGTAAGAAATAAGGAGAAAAAACAATGGACCCACTTCAGACCCCTGAACCACCAGTAACGCCACCAGCCCCAGAGGCACCTACGCCTGCCCCAGAGCCAACACCAGCACCAGATGCTCCAGCTGCACCAGAACCACCAGTAACGCCACCAGCCGCGTCAACAACCGCTCCGGCAGCTGCTAACTCAAATACCTTTAGCATTGTTGCGCTTATCCTGGCATTCATCATCTCGCCTGTTGGGCTGATCATGGGTATCATTGCTTTCATGAAATCTAAGAAAGCTGGTCAAAAGAATAACCTTGCACTCGCGGCTATCATTATTGGTGGGCTAGGTGTTGTCGGTGAAATCTTTGCGATCATGTCTATTGTGGCTGCCCTCGCTGCGACTACAACGACGATCACGACTTACTAAAAAGTAATCCCAATAAAAATAACCTCCGGTAAAGGAGGTTATTTTTTAGGTGGACTGGTATTACCAGCTGCGTTGGCGGAATGATCCGCTGTCGCCACCGCGTGGTCGGTCCTCTTTTGGACGAGCAAGACTAACGTTTATTGGACGTCCGTCAAGATCTTTTCCATTGAGTTCATCGACTGCTTTTTGGTTGTTAGCTTCGTCTGCAAATTCGACGAAACCAAAACCCTTTGAGCGGCCGCTTTCGCGGTCCATGACAACACGGGCGCTAGTTACTTCGCCGATTGTCTCAAAGAAAGCTTTCAAAGTGTCGTCAGTAGTTGCGTAAGCAAGGCTACCGATAAATAGATTTTGTGACATTTGTATGATTTTCTCTTCTTCTTTAATTACTTGTTGCCAGATCGACCATGACGACAGTATTACTGTGAAGAAGAGAGGTTATCGTGGTGAGATAAGCGCTCGCATTTCCACATTGGTACGCGTTGTGCTTCTGAACACGTCTAGTTAAGCATATTCTCAACGATAATACTAGTGGGGAGGGCTTTATGCCCCTTGTGCTTAAGAGCAATTTGAGGCATACTATGGCCATGCTGATGCGCATAGGGGGTCACCTCTTGCGCGGCAAAATAAACACATTTTAAACACAATGCGGCCCCGGGTGGGCGCGCAGCAGCAAAAAGGCTCGTCTCTGGTAACAGAGGCGAGTTTTTGATAAAATGAATAAAGTTTGGGGCATTGGCACAGTTGGCTAGCGCGCTTCCATGGCATGGAAGAGGTCATCGGTTCGAATCCGATATGCTCCACCAAATTTATTTTTATTGCAATTTTTCACCCTTTGGCGCATAACTATATCCACGCACTTTCCAACGAAACGAAGGGTAACAGCATGTGGCGTGGCATACTGAAAGTTCTGTTTTTGCTGGCCTGGGCAGCCGCTATCTGGGTCGTCGCGAGCTACGTCACTTGGTTGCAACTGCTTTGGCTGCTGCTGGTGATCATCGCGCCACTTATCGGTGTAGCCATCCGGGTTGTCAACTGGTTCTACAGGGAGCTTGACTACGCGGATGCGGAGGCGAATCTTAGGCATCGTCAATATGTCGTTCCTAAGGCTCGCTGGCCCCACAGGGCTCGTTGAAGCGCGAATGGGCTCGGTACTCGAGGAGGAAACTCCCGAGCCGAGCCCTGCTCAATTTCTGGTATTATGAGAGCAATGCTAAAAGCTATTATTCAAATGAAGCTCGAGGGATACGTCAAAGCGTATTTCAAACGGCATCCGGAGGTAAAACTCGTTATTGTCACTGGGAGTGTCGGCAAAACTAGTACCAAAATTGCTATCGGCACAGTGTTATCTGAGCGATTCCGTGTGCGCTTGCACGAGGGAAACCATAATGCCGAGCTCAGTACGCCACTGGCGATCTTGGGCATCGAATATCCAGACAAGCTTAAAAACATCGGTACTTGGCGGGCGGTCTTTGCTAATGCCAAAAAGCGCGTCAATGGGCCTACGGATGTCGACGTGATCGTTCAAGAAGTCGGCAGCGACCGAATTGGCCAAGTCCCACACTTTGGTAAGTATGTGCATCCTGACATCGCCGTCGTCACCGCAGTCTCGCCAGAACACATGGAATATTTCGGGACTGTCGATGCCGTTGCCGCCGAAGAATTATCAGCTGCCAACTTTAGCCAGACAGCCCTGATTAACCGCGATGATATCGATGGTAAGTACGCGGCTGACTTAAAGAACTCAGCAATTAACACTTACGGCACAACCAAGGCGGCGGAGTACCATTTCATTCAAGATGACTTTACGTTGAAGGGCGGGTTTAAGGGCAAGTTCATTGCGCCAGAATGGGATGAGCCTGTCGAAGTAAGTCTTCATTTACTCGGCGAGCATAGTTTGCGCCCAGCTATTGCCGCCGGCGCAGTTGGTCTGAAACTTGGCCTGACGGCAGACGAAGTAAAAAAAGGCCTCAATAACATACGGGCGGTTAGCGGTCGCATGAATGTGTTACGCGGTGTGAAGAATTCGATCATTATCGATGATACATACAATTCCAGCCCATTGGCGGTCGGTTCGGCGTTACAAACACTCTATCAGTTGTCAGTTCCTCAGAAAATCGCTGTCCTTGGCAGTATGAATGAGCTTGGAGCTGAATCAGCTGCCGATCACGAAGCGGTCGGAAAGTTATGCGATCCGAGCCAACTCGCCCATGTGGTGACGGTCGGCGAGGAAGCCGAGAAGTATCTGGCGCCAGCCGCTAAAGCGAAGGGTTGTCACGTTGTTAGCTTTAAAACCGCTCTCGAAGCTGGTGCGTTTGTGAACAAATCACTTGAATCGGGCGGAGCGATCTTATTTAAGGGATCGCAAGGAAATGTTTATCTAGAAGAAGCCGTCAAAATGGTACTTCACTCGACTTCAGACAACACAAAACTCGTTCGCCAAACGCCACAATGGTTGGCCATTAAACAGAATTTTTTTGAGAGTCTCGCCAAGTAATTCTTCTCTGTTATACTAGGTGTAGTTATGCAGCGCTACAATCCATCTGAAATTGAACCCAAGTGGCAGCAAATTTGGGAAGACCAAAAAGCTTTTGAAGCCAGCTCTGACCTGTCTCAACAAAAACTCTACATTTCGTGCATGTTCCCATATCCAAGTGGCGCTGGGATGCACATTGGGCACGCCTTCGAACATTCAGTGATCGATGCGATTGCCCGCTTCCATCGCCAGCACGGCTACAACGTCATGAACCCAATGGGCTGGGACGCCTTTGGTTTGCCAACTGAAAACTACGCCATTAAAACTGGTGTCGCACCGGCTGTTGCGACTGAAAACTTTATTGCTCATTTTAAGAATCAAATCAAGCGACTCGGCGCCAGCATTGACTGGAGCCGTGAACTTAATACCTCAGATCCTGAATACTATCGCTGGACACAGTGGATTTTCACTAAGTTCTACGAACGCGGCCTGGCTTATCAAAAAGAAGCCCTGCAATGGTGGTGTCCGGTTGATAAAACCGTTCTCGCTAACGAACAAGTCGAAGGGGGCCACTGTTGGCGCTGTGGCAGCCTGGTTGAAAAGAAATCGATGAAGCAGTGGTTTTTCAAAATCACGGATTATGCTGATGCATTGCTGGACGAAATCGAAGACCTAGAATGGCCGCAGAAGATTAAGACTGCTCAGACCAACTGGATCGGCAAATCGCAAGGTGCCGAAATCGACTTCAAGGTTGAAGGTCGTGACGAAAAGATCACCGTCTTTACGACTCGTCCTGACACGATTTTCGGAGCAACCTTCCTAGTGCTCGCCCCAGAGCATCCACTGGCGCAGGAACTAGGCACAGGTGAATTTAGAGAAGCAACTAGCGACTACATCAAAGCTGCCGTTAAAAAGTCTGAGATAGAACGAACTAACGACACCAAAGAAAAGACAGGCGTCTTCACCGGTAGCTATGCGATTAATCCTGCTACAAATGAAAAGGTTCCAATTTGGATTGCTGACTATGTGCTCGGTGGTTATGGCACTGGTGCGATCATGGCCGTACCCGCACACGATGAGCGCGATTATGCATTTGCCGATAAGTATAGATTGCCAATCGTTGAAGTTGTGGCGACCGATTTTGGCGAACTGCTACCTGACGCTAAAGACGTCACCGGTCCAGTTATTGTCGGTTACGACCCTCGTACCAAAGAGTTTATGAGCGTCATGAACAACCATACCAACTCTCGTTGGTTAGTTGGCGGTGGGCTGGAAGATGGCGAAACATACAAGCAGGCCGCTTTGCGCGAATTGAAGGAAGAAGCTGGTTTCGATGAAGTAGAAGCCCTACTTCAACTGGGCTCTCCAACCTATTCGTATTACTACAACCCAAATAAAAACAGCAATCGTCGCTCGTTTAGCTATATGTACTTGGCAATTATCGATAAGGAAAAGCAGGGTGAGCAAGCTCAAGAAGCCCATGAAGACTACAAAGTTGTCTGGTCTGATCTCGATAGTATTCGTAAAGATTGGGAAGGCGACACCACCGGCGTTGAGCACTGGATCGAGACGCTGACACGCGTTCCTGATGTTCTAAAGAGTTACGAGGCGGGCGAGCAGTACCTTTCTCCAGCTTCGCACGGCGAGGGTGTGCTGTATAATTCTGGCGAGTTTGACGGTATGCCAACTGCGGCTGCCCGCGAGAAAATCGTTGCCTGGTTAGAGGAGAAAAGACTTGGCCATTCACAAACTACCTACAAAATGCGTGACTGGCTCATCAGCCGTCAGCGTTATTGGGGTGCGCCAATTCCGATTATTCACTGTCCTGAACATGGTGCCGTAGCCGTCCCTGAAGATCAGTTGCCAGTATTACTTCCTGAAATTGAAGACTACGCACCAAAGGGCGATGGTTTGTCTGCGCTAGCTCGTGCGACCGATTGGGTGAACACGACTTGTCCCGAATGTGGCAAACCTGCCAAGCGCGAGACCGACACGATGGACGGCTACGCTTGTAGTAGCTGGTACTTGCTTCGCTACACTGACCCGCACGATCAAGAACGTGCTTGGGATCCAGCCCTGGCAAACTACTGGGCACCGCTCGATTTCTATGTTGGTGGCGACCACGCCGTGGCACACCTTTTGTATGTTCGTTTCTGGACGCATGTGTTTAAAGACATGGGCCTGGTCGATTTTAAAGAACCAATCAAGAAGTTGGTCTATCACGGCTATATCAATGCCGAAGACGGCCGCAAGATGAGTAAAAGCCTCGGCAATGTGGTTGATCCACTCGAGATTATCGATCAAGGGTATGGTGCCGACTCGCTGAGAACCTACTCACTCTTTATGGGTCCAATTGAACTCGATGCGAGCTGGGACACGCACGGTATTGCGGGTATTTACCGATTCTTGAATCGTATTTGGACAATTGTGCAGCAATACCAGATGGCCGATAAAACCGTCACGAAGAACGACGACGCTATTCGAGTGCTGCAAAACAAAACGATTCGCAAAGTCACTGACGATCTGCGTCGCCTGAATTTCAACACCGCTATCTCGGCTTTAATGGAATTCGTGAACGAACTCTACAAGTACAAGATCGATGGGTATTCAGAAGAGGTCTGGAAAGACGCCCTGAAAACCTTGGTCCAAATGGTTGCGCCGTTCGCGCCGCACATGGCCGAAGAATTATGGCAGCAGCTCGGTAGCGATTCACTTGTTCAAAAAACGATGTGGCCACAGTGGGACGATGCGCTCATCGTTGAAGATACGGTCACGATTGCTGTCCAAGTTAACGGCAAGCTCCGCGGTGAAATTGAAGTTGGCAAAGACACCTCTGAAGATGAGGTTAAATCTCAAGCTCTGGCCCACGAAAACGTCGCGAAATTCGTTGGCGACCAAAAACCGGCCAAGATCATTTATGTCCCTGGCCGATTAGTTAGTATCGTTTTGGCTTAGTGTGACGTGTCGGCGAGTCGTGTGTCGTCAGGAGCAAGTGTAAATTTATAGCCATTACCGGTATCAATCATAACTAGATTGAAGTTGTTACCCGCCTGTAATTCTTTTTCATCGAATACTTTTCTAGCTTCCGTAGTTGCGGCATTCGCAAGATCAGGCAAGGATCCGAAGTCTACTTTTGCCGGGTCAATCTTTTTCTGTAGTACGAGATCGTGAGCCGCCTTGCTAACATCCGTTTGCAGCGCATCACCCTCGTACAGCGTAAATCCAACAGAGCCGACATTTTTATCAGGCGTGAGGGCATCACGTATTTCGCCGCCGATGGTCGCATTGGCAAGAACGCCTCCGCCGGCAAGAACAACACCGGTCAATGCAGCAGCCATTACTTTATCAGAGGTTGATACGCGTGGTTTCGCTACATCTGGCGAAATAGAGACAACCGGTCTTGGCGTGACAGGTTTCGCTGAATCAAGTCGTCGGGCAGCTTGTGATGATGTCTGGAGGTCGACAACGTCTGCCCAGTGGTCATTCATAGGGTCGGGTTCAGGAGCAAAGCCTCTGGCAGCGGCTTCAGCATTGCGGTCGCCAGGATTTTTGTAATTGTTGGGTGTTGGTGTTATTGTTTCTGCCATATTGTTTATACAATACCACATTTTTAAAGTAAGCATAACCACTTGGCGCCAGGGAGGATTGATAGTATAATAACGGTAAGTTTTAATAACCACCTCAAAAGGAGTACTTTCGATGGCAGAACCAAAAAAGCAGAGTAGCCCGCGTAAAACCGGTCTGCGCCGCAGCCACCTTCGATTGGCCCTGGCTCGTCGCGTCAACGCGCACTCGCCAGTTAAAGCTCGCGCCACTCGTAAAGAGACCGGCAAAGCCTTGGCCAAATCAGCAAACAAGAAAGCGCCTACTCCACAAAAGTAGTCGAGTTCTTCGCTCAACACCTTAAATTACAATAACAAGAGAATCACACGCATTATGGCATCTAATCGTCATCTCGGTCGCATCGTCGCCTTACAGACACTCTACGAGTTCGAGTTTCGGACTCAGTCTGGTGACGCCACGGTTAAGGTCAAGGAAATCCTTGATCGTAACCTCGCCCGCTACGAGACAGCGATTGATGACACCAAGTTCGTTGCGGCGCTGGTGAAGGGAGTTCTGAAAGAACAAGCCAACATCGACGCCCAGATTCAGCCAATCGCTCCCGATTGGCCGATCGAACAGATTGCTCGCATCGATCGCAATATTCTGCGCATCGGGGTCTACGAATTACTGCATCAGGCAGACGTCGTGCCGCCGAAAGTTGCGATCAACGAAGCCGTTGAACTTGCCAAAGCGTTTGGATCTGATAACTCGAGTAAGTTTGTGAATGGGGTTCTCGGAACCGCCTATCGCACGCTTGTAGAGGGAGCAGAGAATGCCAGCACCGTCACAGTTTGATAAATTCAAGAAGTATTTCCCCCGCAAACCATCAATTCAAGAAATTGTCCGCGAGCCACTCGCCGGGGGAATCGTGTTTCGCCGTGATAAAGACGGCGGTATTGAGATGCTCTTGATTCAAGATCATCGCAATCGCTGGACGATTCCAAAAGGCCACGTCGAGCAAGGTGAAACGGCCCAACAAGCGGCTGAACGTGAAATCGGTGAAGAAGCCGGCCTGAACGACGTCAAAGTCCTCGGTTGGCTGGGCAAAATCCATTTCCGCTATCGACGCATCAACCAACTGGTCCTGATGACGCAACAAGTCTATCTGATGCGCACCAATACTGATGGTGAAGAGATTCAAAAAGAAGATTGGATGAACGGCATCAAGTGGTTCAAGTATCAAGATGCGCTCGAAGCCATTGAATATGAAGATATTGGGAAGTTAATGCTACTAGGAATGCGTAAAATTCGTGAGGAGAATTTATAATGTCCGGAATGCCCACTGCACCGTATCAAGAATTTGCTCTCAAAAACTTAGGATTTGAGTTTAAGAATATCGATCTGTTAATTACGGCGTTTACTCATCGCAGCTATGTCAACGAACACCGCAAAAGTGTCAGCGTGCACAACGAGCGTTTGGAATTCCTCGGTGACGCCGTCCTAGAACTAGCCGTGACCGACTTCTTGTTTAACAACTACTCGGAACCAGAGGGTATTCTCACTAGCTGGCGTGCGTCGCTCGTCCGCACCGAAAGCATCGGCGAAGCTGGCGTCAAACTTGGCTACGAACCGTTGATGCGCATGAGCCGTGGTGAGAAGCAGGGTGGCGACCGGGCTCGTCAGCAGATCTTGGCCAACGCCTTTGAAGCCTTGATCGGCGCGATCTACCTCGAACGTGGCTACGCCGACGCCGAAGCCTTCATCCAAAAGCACATTTCCAGTAAACTTGATCTCATTCTCGCCGAAGGTACCTGGCGCGATCCTAAATCTCATCTGCAAGAAGTAATGCAGCGCAAAGATGGCGTCACGCCACGTTATGTCGTCCTCGAAGAAGTTGGACCTGATCACGACAAGATCTTTACTCTCGGCGTCTACTCTGGTGATCGTCTTGTCAGCAAGGGGAGCGGCCACAGCAAGCAGGATGCTCAGCAGGAAGCTGCCAAGGCTGCCCTAGAGGGGTATGAAACACCCGCCGCCGGTTGACTTACAGATAGAAACAGTGTAAAATCATCCAAGAATTAGAAATAAGTTTAAGAGTCAAAGGAAGTTCATAGTTTATGCTCGCAATCCGTTTACAACGCGTCGGACGCACTGGTTACCCAACGTATCGACTAGCTGTCCAAGAAGCCCAGCGCCACCCATCAAGCGGTCGTGTTGTCGCCTACGTTGGTAGCTACAACCCACACACTAAAGATGCCACTGTTCAAGTTGAGCTCGCTCAAAAGTACCTCGACAACGGTGCACAGCCAACCCCACGTGTGGTCAAGTTGCTCAAAACCGCTGGCGTGAAACTTCCTAAATGGGTTATCGAACCTGCAACCGACAAAACTCGCACGATTCGTCACGCTGACAAGCTCCGACGTAATCGTCCCGCCGAGGAAGTCGCTGCTGTTGAAGAAGTTGCCGAAGCCCCTGAAGAGCCAGTCGAAACAGCCTCTGCTGTTGAAGACGAAGCTCCAACTGTAGAAGAAGCCCCTGCGGTAGAGGAAACTCCTGTCGAAGAGATTGCCGAACCTGAAGCTCCTGCCGAAGAATCAGCCGAATAATTCCTAGAGAATAAAGAGAACGCCCTCCGGGGCGTTTTTTGTTACACTAGAGTCAATGGCTGAAGTGAAAAAACTAACGAGTAGAGAACGCGCAGTTGCAATTGCTCGCGTTGCAAAAATAACCTTCCGGGCCGCGCCTTGGGCGGTATTTGTGCAAATTGTTGGCGCAATTATTAATGCCGTATTGCCAATCGTGACCACATTCTTTGCCGCCTTAACGACGACCGCTCTTGCTGAGGCATTCAGTGGTGATCAAGCCGCTGGTGGGAGGGCGATTTTCTACGTGGTCATTACTTCACTTCTGGGCGTGGTTTGGACTGGCTGGAGTAGCTTGGAGCAGTATGTCAGGAAGCTATTGCAGTACAGAGTTGAGGCAGCGATGAGTGATCGCATGTATGAGCATTTCTTAGCAATCGATTTTTGGCACTACGACGACAAAGAGACTATCGATACTTATGATAAGGCAGAACAGTTCGCCAGGATGTTCCCGCGTGTGTTTGAGAGATTATCAAACCTGGTGAGCCAATTTATTTCAATGTTAGCAGCTCTTGTGGCACTGACCCTCGTTAGTTGGTGGCTAGGCCTCATACTCATCGCGGCGGTTATCCCGGGCATTTACATTCAACTTAAACTGTCCCGCGCGCAGACCAAACACTGGAATGCTCACGTTGAGACCCGTCGTGCGAAGAGCATGATTGAGTGGAACTTACTCCAGCCCGAACATATGGCTGAACTGCGATTATACGGTGTGGTTCGTTATCTATTAGACCTGCGCATGAAGCTTCGCGACAAGGACGAAAAAACTCAGATTGAGTTCGAACGTCAGTACATTGCGAAGCGTCTCTTGGCAAATGCCATTGAGGCGGCAGCTGAAGTAATTGCCTTAATATGGACTGTGACACAGATCATCGCTCGTACTCAGCCGATCGGTCAATTCATCTATGTTCAGCAGATTGTATCGCGGGCATTAGGCGGTGCCAGCGGATTTGTCGCAGCAATCAATTCAGTCGATGAAGATCTGGCTAACCTGATTCACTATCAGGCGTTTATGGAATTGCCGGAAGCGATTGGCGGCACCAAGAAGCTTCGTGGGACACCACGTAGCATTCATTTGGACAACATCTCTTTCCATTACCCTGGCAGCAAAACGATGGTTCTCGAAGATATATCGATTGAAATTGTACGTGGTCAGCGAGTAGCCATTGTTGGCGAAAATGGCGCCGGAAAAACAACCCTCATCAAACTAATAACGGGGCTCTACCCTCCATCCAAGGGTGCGATCTTGGTGGACGACGTAGTTCTTACTGATATCGATCTACGCACATGGCATAAACACATGGGGGTCCTGAGCCAGAAATATATTGATTATGCGTTTGCGACCGCTAAAGACAATGTCTATTTTGGTGACGTGAGTTCTTCGTTCGATCAAAGTCGTTTTGACCAAGCGCTAGACATGGCTGAAGCCAGAAACTTCCTCGAAAAACTGCCAAAGGGCATCGACAGCTACGTCTACAACTGGATGGAGGATGACGAGGGGAATAAGGGCGTTGATCTATCTGGAGGACAGTGGCAGCGGTTGGCGCTTGCTCGCAACTTCTATCGAGATAGCCCAATTATTATCCTCGATGAGCCAACCTCGGCGATTGATGCTCTGGCGGAGTCCCGAATCTTTAAACATCTGTTCGAGGCCAAAAACAAAACGATTATTACCATTAGCCACCGTCTGACGACAGTCAAGAAAGCAGAGGTGATCTTTATGTTAGAAGACGGCAAGCTAGTCGAGCGGGGAACGCACGAAGAACTGATTGCTAAAAAGGGTGCGTACTTTAAAATGTTCGAATCCCAACTCTAGCTTATTCCGCTTGTGCTACAATTAAATTACGATATCAGACGTTACGACCAACTCGATTAAAGGGGGAAACATGTCGACCATTGACCAGCAATTCATAGAATATATCGTAAAATCTGTCGTTGGACACCCCGACGATGTCATTGTAGATAGAATTATTGATGAAAAAGGCGTCTTGTTGACTCTGACCGTTAACCCGGAAGACTTGGGTCGAGTCATTGGCAAACGTGGCGTAACTGCCCAGAGCCTGCGCACCCTGCTGCGTGCATTGGGTACCAAAAACGATGCTCGCTACAACCTCAAAATCGTCAATAATGACGAGGACCGCCCAGCGGCGGTCATCTCATCAGACGACGTCTTAGTTGCGACCGAAGAGCCAGGTGATCAGCCAATTGCCGACGAAGGCGAAGCTCCTGTGGAAACTCCAGCAGATGAGCCTGTGGATAACGCTAGTGATTACGGCAAAAAGACACGAGCCGAGCTTGCAGAACTCGACGACCTTGATATATAATACCGCTTAGTTACACAGAACTTGTGAACTGCGAGATGCTCATGCGAGCGACAAATCACCACATTTGTTGAGAGCCTATGTGAATAAGAAACCGACCTTTCGAGGCCGGTTTTTTTGTTGGGCGACTGGCTAAACTATTAAGAAGTTAATAACTTAGTTGGTCGCCCGAGATCTCTCCCGGGCAGCCAATGGTGCTCTCGGGGGAGATCTCGGGGTTTATAGCTCGCGCTGAATTCTGTCGAGCTTGCTCAGCAGCTTCTCGAACAACTTCAAGAAGCGATTCATCGCGAAGATGGCGGATGCCAAAGCCACGAAGACGCCGAAGACGCCGACCCCCTGGACCAGTCGCAGCGCGCTGTCGACTGCGGTCGCGTTGACTCCTGGCGTTGCCAGGAAGCCCATGAGGCTGACGTACACGATCACGCAGGCGATGAACAGCAGACTCGAGAAGAGGCTGACCGCGTAGAGCGTGACGATGAGAAGCCGGTTCATCTTGCGACGAGATTCCCGGTCTTGGGAAGTCGCCTGGGCGGTTGTATCGGGGGCAATGCTCATTTGTAGGGCTCCCTTGTACGTGAAGACGTAGAGGAGGCGTCTGCCCCCACTACTGAGTGACAGATTCGGACATTTTATCACATACCTACGAATAAGTCAATCTGTTGCTCTCGTAGCTAGTACACAAAAGAACCGCCCATTAAGGCGGTTCTTGTTAGATCCAACTAAATCATTTTAAGAAAAATAACTTGGTTGGATGCCCGAGATCTTACCTCGAGCATCACAACTTGGTGGTGCGAGGTATATCTCTCGGGCGGTACTTTCGGTCCATCTTGCTCGCGGACGAGCTACTTGGAGTGCGCGTTTCTCTCAGCCTGACGCTTCGTCCAGCTGATCTCGGCCTCGACGGCCTTGTTCAGCGAACGCCGCGCCAGCCATCCGAAGATGGCGCACATGACGAACCCAACAATAGAAATCGGCAGTATCCCCCAACTGGTGAATTGTTGGTCAGAGGGCGTCGACTCGAAGACCAGGCCCAGGGTTCTGCCGAGCAATATGCCGGCGAAGAGCCAGCATCCGTACTTGTAGATCTTGACCGAGTGGCGAAAATGCCTGATGTAGGCAGATTCGGGAATAGCGGGTAGTTCTTCGGATGATTCCTCAGACACGATTGCTCCTTGGGTAGATGGACGGTGAAAAGGGCCAGCTGCAGCCCATCGAGATGAATTGCAAACTTAATACATAATAGCATATATTTACAAATAAGTCAATGTACCGTACACTGGTAGAGATGAAAAAGATTCAAGTAATTACTCTGTTCCCGGAGATGTTTGACGGTGTGTTGAACTCTTCCATGATGTGGAAGGCGCAGCAAGAAAAAGCCGTGGAGTTTGCGATGGTGAATCTTCGAGACTTCGGGATTGGCCCGCGCCAACAGGTAGACGACACGCCCTATGGTGGGGGTGATGGTATGCTTCTCAAGCCCGAACCGCTGTTTGCGGCTATTGCTAAAGCTAAAGAAGCTGACCCCAGCGCCAAAGTAGTCCTTATGACGCCGCGTGGGCAGCGCTGGAAGCAATCGCTGGCAAAGAGCTGGGCTGATGCTGAGAATGGCTATATCTTCGTCTGCGGGCGCTACGAGGGCTATGATGAGCGCATTGTCAGCCTCGTTGACGAGCAGGTGAGTGTTGGCGACTATGTCTTAACTGGCGGTGAATTGCCGGCCATGACGATTATTGACTCGATTGTACGACTTATTCCTGGTGTTCTTGGCGGTGAAAACAGCGCCGAAATCGAGAGTTTCTCGGATGGTGAGACACTCGAATTCCCTCAGTATACGAAACCTTCTGAATTCAACGGCCTGAAAGTGCCGGATGTCTTGCTGAGCGGTAACCACGGCGAGATCGCTAAATGGCGCGCCGAGCACTCTCTTAAATCTGAATAAAAACGACACCTAGATATATTTCGTCTGAAATAGCTCTAGGTGTCGCCCGAGATTCCACCTCGAAGCAACAACTTGTTACTGAGATGACGCTCTCGGGAAGGCGTTAAAAAGTGGGTTCGGCAGACATGCTGATGTTGGTTACAAAACCAGACCTCTGCCATCCTCCTAGTCCAGTCCGCTCATCGACGAGTACAACTTTGATGTTCGCGGCCTCGCCGAGCTCCGCAGTGAGGAGTTCTTCGACTCGTTTTGCGAGCTCAGTTGAATCGCTCGTACAATCCGCGATGTCCACCTGTGCCGCGAAGCGATGATTGTTGCTGAAGGACTTATTGGTCCAGGCAGCTCCCATCAAAAGTCCTCTTGTCCGTTCTGCCTCCTGCTCGAGTAGGCGCATAGCCGTTCGCTGTGCGTCAGGTACAACATTATGATCGTCGCTCATTGGTTCTCCCATCTGTGATCGACTCAGTATATTATACAAGAAAACAGCTTATTAGACAAGAAACGCCCCCTTACGGAGGCGTCTATGTGTTGTGGTGGAACATCGTAGAGCGATTGAGTCACGACATATTTTTTTGGAGTTATGTTTGTTTTTGTAACTTTCGCTTGTTGATACTGTACTTTAGCGTCTAATAAAGCGCAAGCATAATGATAAAAATAACAACAATTTGCGTCGACTAGGGGAGGGGACTATACTACCAGCATGAGCAT